>ERZ1463034.320-NODE-320-length-11581-cov-38.559691_pt1 | contig 11581 bp, 9 predicted proteins | sample MGYA00564480_ERZ1463034 | MGnify/ENA primary metagenome ERZ1463034 (study PRJEB39244, sample SAMEA3635122) | Helicobacter pylori | study: EMG produced TPA metagenomics assembly of PRJEB11511 data set (Assembly of a 5300-year-old Helicobacter pylori...
CTGGTGCCTCACGATGCTTGTTTTACGTTTGATCAGACCGACTTCTTTGGCGCTCCGCATGCGGCACAGGAGGTGCACGCGATGTCGTTGAGCAACCTGCATGACGAGTATGCGACGGTGCTGTCGACTGCTGAAATTCTCACAGGGATAAGTCGGGCCTGATGAGGCGGGCACTCACGAATGCGGAATATCGGGATACCAAGAGCGAGGCGAGCGTTGCGTTTTATGCAAATATGACGGGCGCGAAAAGGTCAGTCGAAGACCTGAGAAGGCGATTCGGGAATTTAATAATTGGACGGTAATTTTTCTTGATGAATGTCGTGTCCCCACTGGAGGCCTATCAACAGGCCATTGATGAGCAAGGATTCAAGCCTGATGCGGCGCAATTGAAGGCCGTTCGGTTGTTACAGGAATGCTACGTGGCGCTGCATGAGAGCAAGCACCAATCGCCAATCAAGGGTGTTTACCTGTGGGGCCCGGTAGGACGAGGCAAGACCTGGTTGATGGACCGCTTTTACGAGAGCTTGAAAGTGCCGGCCCGACGCCAGCATTTCCATCACTTCATGCGTTGGGTGCATATTCGGCTGTTCCAGCTGACTGGCACGGCCAATCCATTGAGAGCCTTGGCCCGCGAGCTAAGTCAGGAAGTGCGGGTGCTGTGCTTCGATGAACTGTTTGTCAGTGACATCGGCGACGCGATCATTCTGGGTGGCTTGCTGCAGGTGATGTTCGAGGAAGGCGTGGTACTGGTGTCCACCTCCAATCAACCGCCGGAGCAGTTGTATGCCGATGGCTTCAACCGTCAACGGTTGGTTCCGGCCATCGACGCGATCAACCGTGAAATGACGGTGGTGAGCGTCGACGGTGGTGAAGATCACCGCCTGCATCCGGGGCAATTGCATCAGCGTTATTGGCTCAGCCAGCCGGATCAGCCGAGCGTTCTGGGTGACGTGTTCAAACGCCTGAGCGCGGGCCATGCCATGTCGAGCGAGCCGGTCGCGTTTGGCCGTCGTAGCGTGAATGTGGTGCAGCACAGCGAGAAGGTGCTGTGGTGCCGTTACGCCGACGTCTGTGAACAGCCGCTGGCAGCGATGGATTTCATTGAATTGTGTGATCGATTCTCGGTCATTCTGATCAGCGACGTGCCTGCGCTGAGCGCCAAACAGCGCGAAGGAAAAATTGCCCGAGGGACCGAAGACGCGGCGGTGCAGGTCGCCGCCGGTGACCGGGAGCTGCCGCAGCTGTCGGTGCATGACGACGGTGTGCGGCGCTTCATCGCGCTGGTCGACGAATGCTATGACCGTCGCGTGCCGCTGTATGTCGAAGCGCAGGTGCCGCTTGAGCAGTTGTACACCGAGGGTTATCTGGCCTTTGCCTTCCGCCGCACCCTGAGTCGCCTTCAGGAAATGCAGCTGGAGCGGTTCGCCCCCTTATGATCGGTGCACCATCTGATCGCCCTATTGCTATCCATATCGTGCATGACTCAACCGTTCAGCACGAAACGGATAGAGGTCTGCACTAAACGGATATTGCGCAGACCGCTGGATTTCTAACCTTGGCAGGCCTTGATAAAAACAATAAAAGAGTCCCGCCATGCGAAAAATAGACGTCCACACCCTGGTCGACGAGGCCAGGTTCAATCGCTTTCATTGGTTGGTGCTGTTCTGGTGCGCCTTGATCATTATTTTCGACGGTTACGATCTGGTGATCTACGGCGTGGTATTGCCGGTGTTGATGGTCGAGTGGGGGCTGACACCCTTGCAAGCTGGTGCGCTGGGAAGCTATGCGCTGTTCGGCATGATGTTCGGTGCGCTGTTCTTTGGTCCGCTTTCGGACAAGATCGGACGCAAGAAAGTCATCGCCATCTGCGTCACGCTGTTCAGCGGTTTCACCGTCCTTAACGGCTTTGTCACTAACCCCACCGAATTTGGCATCTGCCGCTTTATTGCTGGCCTTGGCATCGGCGGAGTCATGCCCAATGTCGTGGCATTGATGAGCGAATACGCACCGAAAAAAATCCGTAGCACGCTGGTGGCGATCATGTTCAGCGGCTACTCGGTGGGCGGCATGTTGTCCGCTGGTCTGGGCATCGTGTTGTTGCCGCGTTTTGGTTGGCAGTCGGTGTTTTTCGTCGCTGCGATTCCGCTGCTGCTATTGCCGTTGATTCTCTGGTTTTTGCCGGAATCGGTGGGCTTCATGGTCCGCGAGGGACGCAGGCAGCAGGTCGTCCACGTGCTGCAACGCATTGAGCCGGGTTACACGGCCCAGCCCGATGATCAGTATCAGATGGCTGCGATAAAGGCTGACGGCGCCCCGGTGTTGCAACTGTTTCGCGAAGGACGGGCCATCAGCACGCTGATGCTGTGGGTCGCCTTTTTCTGCTGTCTGTTGATGGTTTACGCGCTCAACTCCTGGTTGCCGAAGCTGATGACCAGCGCCGGTTATGGCCTGGGCTCAAGCCTGATGTTTTTGCTGGTACTGAACTTCGGCGCGATATTCGGCGCGGTCGGCGGCGGTTGGCTGGGCGACAAATTCAACCTGCAGCGCGTGTTGGTGGTGTTCTTCGCCATCGCCTCGGTGTCCATCAGCCTGTTGGGGTTCAACAGTCCGGGATGGATGCTCTACAGCCTGATCGCGATTGCCGGTGCGACCACTATCGGTTCGCAGATTTTGCTGTACGCCATGGGTGCGCAGTTCTACGCGCTGGCGATCCGCTCCACCGGATTGGGTTGGGCTTCGGGCGTGGGGCGCAGCGGTGCCATCGTCGGCCCGATTCTAGGCGGCGCACTGTTCGGTATAGGTCTTCCGTTGCACTACAACTTCATGGCTTTCGCTGTGCCGGGCGCCGTGGCAGCGCTGGCGATGTGCTTCGTCTATCGGCGCAAGGTATCGCCGGTAGTCGCGCCGGTTGAGGTCCAGGTTCGGTCCTGATCGTGTGCTGGAGCTGCGTATTGCCCGAGCCATCACTTTTTATCGAGCAACGGAAACCATGAAAACACTGATCAAAGACTTCTCCCTGTCCGCTGCCGTCGCCGGTTTTATCGCGACGATCATTTCCTATGCAGGGCCATTGGTAATCATCTTCCAGGCGGCGAAAAGCGCAGGTCTGCCTGCCGATGTGCTGTCGTCCTGGGTTTGGGCGATTTCCATCGGCAGCGGTGTGTTGGGCATTTACTTGAGCTTGCGCTTCAGGGTTCCGGTGGTGATCGCCTGGTCGGCGCCCGGCTCGGCGTTGTTGGTGGCGCTGTTGCCGGGCATCAGTCTGAATGAGGCGGTGGGGGCGTATATCGTCTCCAGCCTGATCATTCTGCTGGTGGGTGTGTCCGGCGCGTTTGACCGCATCGTTGGCAAACTGCCTGCGGCGATTTCGGCCGCGATGTTGGCGGGGATTCTGTTCAGTTTCGGCACCCAGCTGTTTGTGTCGATGAAGGACAAGCCGTTCATGGTGTTGGCGATGTTTGTCACCTATCTACTGTTCAGGCGTATGAAACCACGTTACGCGGTGTTGGCGGTGCTGGTTGTGGGCTGCGTGATCGCTGTGTCGGCCGGGGAGTTGAACAGCTCTGCGCTGGTGATCGATGTGGCGAAACCGCTGTGGATCAGTCCTGAGTTCAGTTGGCATGCGTTGCTCAATATCGCCTTGCCACTGGTGATGGTGGCGTTGACCGGGCAGTTCGTGCCGGGCATCGCCGTATTGCGCAACGACGGTTACCACACGCCTGCCAGCCCGATCATTGCCAGCTCGGCGCTGGGCACGTTGTTGCTGGCGCCATTCGGTTGCCACGGGCTGAACCTGGCAGCGATCACCGCGGCCATCTGCACGGGACGCGAGTCTCATGAAGACAAGAGCAAACGCTATGTCGCCGGGGTGATGGGCGGGGTGTTCTACCTGCTGCTGGGCATCTTCGGTGCGACCCTGGTGTCGATCTTCAGCGCCTTCCCCAAGGAACTGATCGCGGCACTGGCCGGGCTGGCGTTGTTTGCCGCTATCGCTGGCGCATTAGCCGGGTCCATGGCCGAACCCAAAGATCGCGAAGCAGCACTGATTACCTTCCTGGTCACGGCATCAGGCATGTCATTACTGGGGCTTTCGGCGGCGTTCTGGGGCTTGATCTTCGGGCTCTTGGCGCATCTGCTGCTGACCTTTGGGAGAGTGAAAAAAACGGGGGCGCTAGCGGCCTCGGTACAAGCAAGGTAGCAAGGTAAAAAAGGTACGGATCGGGAGCGTCCGTTACTCGCATCAATCCATCGATCTCTGACTGACTGTCGCGGTTTTTAAAACCCACGCCACGGTATAGGGATCGTTTGACCTAATAAAAACAAGAGTGACCCTATGAAAAACAGTGCAAGCGTCATCGGAATGATGGTGTCAGCGGCGGTGGCCGGTAGTTTTTGCGAAGTGGCGCGTGCAGACGAAAGTGCGCTCTTCAAGGATTCGACGGCAACCTTGCAGGCGCGTAACTACTACTTCAGCCGCGACTATTCGGGCATCGTGGGTCCTAACAAACAGTCCAAGGCTGAGGAATGGGCGCAGGGTTTCATTCTCAACATAAAATCCGGCTATACCGAAGGGCCCGTAGGTTTCGGGGTGGATGCCCTCGGTTTACTGGGGATCAAACTCGACAGCAGTCCAGATCGGGTCAAGACCGGTTTACTGCCCTTGCATACCGACGGCAGTTCCGCCGACGAGTATGGCTCTCTGGCCGGGGCACTGAAAATGAAAGTGGGCAAAACCGAACTGCGCGTGGGTGAACTGCAACCCAATCTGCCCGTGCTGGCGTTCAGCGATATCCGCTTGTTGCCGCCGACCTATCAGGGCGCCAGCGTGGTCTCCACTGATATTGAAGGTTTGACCCTCAATGCGGGTCAATTGCGCTCTACCAACTTGCGCGACTCCAGTAATGACCAACCGATGTACGCGTTGATCAATGACCCGATCAACCCACGGCGTATCGCCAATATCACCTCCGATCGTTTCAACTACGCGGGTGCTGATTACACCTTCAACGACAAGCGCACCACGGTCGGCATCTGGCAGGCGCAGCTCAAGGATATCTACCAGCAACGCTTCTACAACCTCAAACACATCGAGCCGTTCGGTAGCTGGAAACTGGGGGCGAATCTGGGCTTTTACGACGCTCAGGATGACGGCCAGAGCAAAGCAGGCAGCCTCGACAACCGCGCGTTTTACTCACTGATGTCCGCCGCCCACGGGGGGAATACTTTTTACGTTGGCTATCAGGCGATCAACGGCAAAGACGGCTTCCTGCGGATCGGCGACAACATCTCGCCGCTGGGTAACGAAGTACCGACCTATGAGTTCGCGGCTCCCAAAGAGCGCTCCTGGCAACTGCGCGACGAATACAACTTCGCCGCCATTGGCCTGCCGGGTCTGGTGGTTGGCGCGCGCTACCTCAAGGGCGATAACGTCAATACCGGGCGGGGCTTCGAAGGCAAGGATTGGGAGCGTGATCTGGACATTGGCTACGTGATCCAGAGCGGTCCCTTCAGGGATGTGGGTGTGCGCATTCGCAACGCGACAGCGCGCTCAAACTACCGCACTGACATCGACGAAAATCGGTTGATCCTGAGCTATACCATCAAGCTGTTCTGATCCGGACGTCGCTGTCGGAGTGCTGATGGGCTTCGGCAGTGACACCTCACGCGGCGTTTCTGCGGCGATGGGCCAGCAAGTGTTTGCTGCCTTCAAACACCAATACCAGCACGGCCACCCAGATCGGCAGGTACGTCAGCCATTCATCGCGGCCGATGCTTTCTCCCAGCAGCAAGGCAACGCCGACCAGAAGCACGGGTTCGACATAACTGAGCAGGCCGAACAGGCTGAAGGCCAGCAGGCGACTCGCGAGGATATAGCTGACCAATGCCGAGGCGCTGATCATGCCCAACAGCGGAATCAACAGGTACAGCCGTGGGTGTTCAGCGACGACGCTGGGGTCACCGTTGAGGATGAACCAGGTCGCGATGGGCAGCAGCAGGGCCATGTCGAACCACAGACCGCCGAGGTTATCGTTGCCCAACCGGCGCCGTAGCACGAAATACACCGGATAACCGAGGGCCACCAACAGGGTTTCCCAAGAGAAACTGCCGACTCGATATAACTCATTAGCGACCCCGACCAGAGCACAAAAGGCGGCTATTTTTTGCAAGCGTGACAGGTGCTCGCCGTAGGCGATTCGGCCGGTGACGATCATTGTCAGCGGCAAGAGAAAATACCCCAGTGACACTTCCAGGCTACGGCCGTGCAGCGGTGCCCACATGAAGAGCAGGAGCTGCGCACCGAGCAGCGTCGAAGACAGCAGCATGCCAATCAGCAGAGCCGGTTTTTGTCGCAGGCGTCGACCGATTTGGCAAACCAGCGGCCAATCACCACTGATCATCATGAACAGCGTTACGCAGGGCACGGTGAGCAGCATGCGCCAACCGAAGATCTCTTCACCGCTCAGAGGTGTCAGCAGCGAAGTATAGAAATACATGACCCCGAACAGGACAGAGGCCATAACCGACAGTACAACGCCTTTTGACACAATATCCTCGCGCAGCTTCAAGCTTTTATAGGGAGCTTGTTTGTGAAGGGCTCTCTGGTTTCAACCTTGAGAGAAGCGGCGCACAGTCTAGCTGATCCTTCATGGCAGGACAGGATGGACTCCGTTCAGTGTTCCTGTGAATCCGGAACGAAACATTTGGTTAGGCCGCGAGCTTTGTTAGGCTGCTGCGATTGCCCGGTTGAACCTGCCCGGGGTTATCGAAGGACGCCCCATGACGGCCATCAGCACCGCGGCACCGGTTATCCCGGGCCGAATGGAACAGTTTTCCACGCGTATCGGTTTTTTTATCGCCGGGTTCGGCATCGCAGCTTGGGCGCCGTTGGTGCCCTATGCCAAGGCGCGTGTCGGGCTGAATGACGGGACTCTTGGGTTGTTGCTCCTGTGTTTGGGTGTCGGCTCGATCATCGCCATGCCGCTGGCAGGGGCGCTAGCGGCGCGGTTCGGTTGTCGCAGTGTCTTGATCGTCTCCAGCGTATTGATCTGTCTGTGTCTGCCCTTGCTGGCGTCGGTCTCCAGCCTGTCGTTGCTGGTGGCGACGCTGTTCGTGTTTGGCGCCAGCATGGGCGCGCTGGACTGCACGGTGAACATTCAGGCGATCATCGTCGAGCGGGCCAGCGGCAAGACCATGATGTCGGGCTTTCATGGCTTGTTCAGTCTGGGAGGGATCATCGGTGCTGGTGGGGTCAGCGGCTTGCTCAGTGCGGGCGCTTCGCCGTTGATCGCGATGTGGGTGGTGGTTGCCTTTATGGTCATCGCCTTGCTCAGGGCCTCTCCGCATTTCCTTACCTATGGCAGTGAAAGCGATGGCCCGGCGTTTGCCGTGCCCCACGGCGTGGTGCTGTTTATCGGTTTGTTGTGCTTTACCGTATTTCTCACCGAAGGCGCGATGCTCGATTGGAGTGCGGTGTTCCTCAGTTCCTTGCGCAATGTCGATCCGTCTTATGCCGGGCTGGGCTATGCGGTGTTCGCGCTGACCATGACCCTCGGCCGTTTTTTTGGTGATGCCATCGTTCGTCGAGTCGGGGCCAATCGCGTCATTATTCTGGGTGGCCTGTGCGCAGCGCTGGGGTTGGCACTGTCCACACTGATTCCCACTTGGGAAGCAGCGCTGCTCGGTTACGCGCTGGTCGGTGCCGGTTGTTCCAACATTATTCCAGTGCTCTACAGTGCCGTCGGCCGACAAAAGGTCATGCCAGAAAACGTGGCCGTCCCGGCGATCACCACCTTGGGGTATGCCGGGATCCTTGCCGGTCCAGCGCTCATTGGCTTCATCGCCCACGCCAGCAGCCTGAGTCTGGCCTTTCTGATTGTCGCCGTGTTGCTGCTGGGTGTTTCGCTGAGTGGACGTATCTTGAAGGTATGAACCCCTAAGGTTCAGGGCCTTGGTGCCGTTGGCAACGAAGACGCCAGCAGATCACAGATCAATACATAGTGCGGAGCTTCCGAGGGCATCTGCGCTGCGAATTCGCCAACGACTTCCTGGGTCAGGCTGACGATGTCTTCAACCAGCTCCATGCCCGCGCCGGTGCGCCAACTGGCGACGATGTCCATGGCCGGCGGCAGGGGTACGTCATGGATCAGGGTCAGGACGCCCTGCGTCAGTTCTCCGCGTACCAGCGCTGCCGGCAATGCACCGATGCCGAAGCCGTCGCGCACCAGGCGGGTGATGGCGGAGGCCGAGTTCACGCAATTGATGCGCTGCGTCACGATGTTGGCCGTGTGCAGCATGTTCAGGATGTCCTGGTGCGGGCGAGAGTTCCGCGAAAAGGTCACGATACGCTCCAGCGACAGCTCTTCGAGCGAGGCGTAAGGCCGGTCATAGGCCGAGCCGGTCGGCACCACCCAATGCATCGGGTAGCGGGCCAGTACCGTGTTGCGCACCGAGTCGAAACGCAGCACGTCGGTCTGGAAAATAATGTCCTGATAACCCTTTTCCAGTTGCACGCACAGGTTACTGGCAGTGTCTGCGGTCAGTTCGATCTCCAGCGCCGGGTAACACTTCATCAGGCGTGTTACCAAAGGGCTGAGCCAGGTGTGTATCACCGTATCCATCGCCCCGATACGAATCCGGCCGCGTACCTGTCGCGGGTCCTTGATCGCGTCTTTCATGCTCTGCATCGTGTCCATGATGTGTTCGGCGTACTCCAGCACGCGCAAACCTTCGGTGGTCAGCGAAACCCCCTTGGAGTCACGAACGAACAGGCGCACACCCATTTCATCCTCCAGCGCGGCGATGCGGCTGGAAATAGACGCCTGGGTGCTGAACAGTTTCTCTGCCGTGAGCCTGAAGCTTTTCAGGCGGGCGACCCAGACGAAGGTTTCCAGAAATTTGAGATTCACTGAGTTGATTCCTTGCTGTTTAAGGTGTCGCGGTTTCGCATGCCGCACAAATAAGGTGAACGGTGCCCTGTAGCCATAGCGCGCATGCTTTTGGAAATTGCAGGTTGTATGCCACAACCTCTACAGAAATTCTTATGAGGCATAGCGGTTTTTTCTCGTTGGACGCCGTTCTCGGCGTACCGAAAGATTGCTGAAGAATGAAATAGGACTCCATGAATAACAACACAACGGAACGAGATCCTTATTATGCAAACCGCTATCAATCTCTGGCCGCTCCTAGGGGTGCTGGTCATCGTCATTGGCTTTGTGCTTCGCTTCAATCCGATGCTGGTGGTCGCTCTTGCGGCCGTGGCTACCGGCTTTGCCGCGAGCATGCCGCTGGACACTATTCTCGCAACTATAGGCAACGGGTTTATTAAAACCCGTACCTTGCCGCTGATCATCCTGTTGCCGCTGGCGGTCATCGGCTTGCTTGAGCGCCATGGCCTGCGTCTGCACGCGCAAAACTGGATTGCGCGCTTCCAGAGTGCCACGGTCGGACGTCTGCTGATCGCTTACCTGTTTGTCCGTGAAACCACCGCTGCGGTAGGTCTGACCAGCCTGGGTGGGCATCCGCAGATGGTCCGCCCGCTATTGGCGCCCATGGCTGAAGGCGCTGCCGAGGCGCGTTTCGGTAAGTTGCCGGAGGCAGTGCGCTTTCGATTGTTGGCGCTATGCGCGGCAACGGACAACGTCGGGCTGTTTTTCGGCGAAGACATATTCGTCGCCTTTGGCGCTATTGCCTTGATGCACACCTTTTTGCTGGGGTCAGGGATCGATGTCGATCCGATGCACATCGCGTTTTGGGGGATGCCAACGGCATTTTGCGCGTTCGTGATTCATGCCATACGGCTGCATCGCTTTGATCGCCGGTTAGGTCGTGAGCTGCACGCCAATCTGGTGATGAAGGAAGTCGCACAATGATCATTTCCATTCAATACCTGTACTGGCTGGCCGGGGTGATTCTGGCGATCACCACGGTCATGACGCTCACCGATAAAAGTAATCCGAAGCGTTGGAGCACGGGTTTATTTTGGGGCCTGTTCAGCATCGCGTTTTTAGTGGGCGAGCAACTGCCGCCCGCGCTGGTTGGCGTCGGCGTGCTAGCGATGGCTGCCATCGCCGGGTGCGGCGGGGTTGGTATGGGCAAACATCATGACCTGCCCGACAAGGCTCGTCGGGCAAGCGCCGGGCGTTTGGGCAACAAATTGTTCATCCCGGCGCTGGCGATTCCGCTGGTGACTGTGATCGGCGCGGTGTTTCTGAAAAACGTCAAATTCGGCGACGTGGCTTTGCTTGATCCGGCCAACAGCACTTTTGTCTCGCTGGGCATCGGTTGCTTGATCGCGCTGGTGTTGGCGTGCTGGCTGACCCGCGACACTCCGGTGCAGGCAATGCGTGAGTCACGCCGTCTGACAGAAGCGCTGGGTTGGGCTCTGGTACTGCCACAAATGCTTGCCATGCTTGGGTTGTTATTCAATGACGCTGGCGTTGGCAAGGCGGTGGCGCACTTGGCCACGGCCTACATCAACCTCGACTTTCGCTTGGTAGCGGTGATGGTCTACGTGCTGGGCATGGCCCTGTTCACTGTGGTCATGGGCAACGGTTTCGCCGCCTTTCCAGTGATGACGGGTGGTATTGGTGTGCCCATTCTGGTCGGCATGTACGGCGCCAACCCTGCGGTGATGGCGGCCATTGGCATGTTCTCCGGTTACTGCGGAACACTGATGACGCCCATGGCCGCCAACTACAACATCGTCCCTGCGGCGTTGCTGGAGTTACCGGACAAGTACGCGGTCATCAAGGCGCAGATCCCCACAGCGCTGGCGATGCTGGTGGTCAATATCGTGCTGTTGTATGTATTGATGTGATGTTTTAAATCACCCGGCAGCGGTGCTCTGTTTGAATGCAATGGGTTTCTCTAGCGGGGTCGCGGCGTTACCGGACTTCAATAGCGTTTGAATCGCCTGGCTGTAGGCATCACGGCCCAGGCTCATGCTGTTGTTGTGCGTGCCGCCAGGGACCAGTAACAAGCGTTTGGGTTCCTGCGCGGCCTGATACAGCGCTTCACTGAAGCGTGATGGCACATAAGGGTCATCCATGCCGTGCACGATCAGTACCGGCATGTGGATCTCAGCGATTTTGTCGATGGAATCGAACTTTTGCGACAACAACCAGCGCACCGGCAACGACGTGTTGGCGACAGCCGTCGCCACGTCAGCGAGGGTGGTGAAAGTGGATTCGATGATCAGCCCCCGCGCCTGCTTTTTACCGCCGTCGCTTTCAGCATCGCGACCGAGTTCAGCGGCCAGATCAATCGCCACGGCACCGCCCAGTGAATGGCCGTATAAAAGCCGTTTTGTGGCGTCGGGTTGCAAGACTTTCAGGCGCGCCCAGGCGATACGTGCATCTTCGTACACCGAGACCTCTGACGGCAGTGGCCCCAGGCTCTGACCGAAGCCGCGGTAATCGATAGCCAGCACAGAAAAACCCATGGCATGCAGTTGTTCGATGCGGAAAAACTGGCCCGTCAGGTTCCACCGTGTTCCGTGCAGATACAGCACGGCGGGCGCGCCGGCTTTAGCCGCTGGCCACCACCAGGCATGAATGTTTTGCGAGTCGCCAAAACCGGGCGC
>ERZ1463034.321-NODE-321-length-11572-cov-5.799253_pt1 | contig 11572 bp, 18 predicted proteins | sample MGYA00564480_ERZ1463034 | MGnify/ENA primary metagenome ERZ1463034 (study PRJEB39244, sample SAMEA3635122) | Helicobacter pylori | study: EMG produced TPA metagenomics assembly of PRJEB11511 data set (Assembly of a 5300-year-old Helicobacter pylori...
TAGCCAACTCTCAGCCCTCACTCGCCCCGCCGCTGCCCCACTCCACTGCCGTAGCTTCGGTTCTCGCCCCCTCTCCCTCTCGCCTGGCCCCTGCCCTCTCCTCCGCCCTTCTGCTCGCACCGTATCACCACCCCACTTATTCCTCTCTCAGCGCCGCTACAAGCACGCCGACTCCGCCCTCGCCATCCCCGAGCTTCACCCGCGCCGAGCACTCCTCTACGTCCCCGGCTCTGACCCCCGCAAGCTCAAGAAGAGCATCGGGAGCCCTGCGGATGCCATCATCTTCGACCTGGAGGACTCAGTAGCGGAGGGACAGAAGGGCGCGGCGCGGGCGGCGGTGTTTGAGTGAGTCCGGGGGTAGCGCAGGGAGGTGGGGAGCTGATGAGGGGTGCAGTGCGTTGCAGGCGTCGAAGAAGGGGAAGGGACTCAAGTTTGTGCGGATCAACGCTGGGCCGATGGGAGCGGACGACTTGGAGGTCGTGGTGAGCTCCCCTTCTCGCCCGCACTGCAGGGACTGCGAAGCTCCTCCTCGCCCAGCCTTGCTGACTCGCTTTCCTATTTCCTACCAGCTGAAATCGAAATATCTTGATGGAATCGTTATTCCGAAAGTTAACAGCGCCGCGGAGGTCCAGGCAGTCGACGCTCTCATCAACTTGCACGGCCTCGAGAAGACAAAGGCGTCTCTGCGCATCATCGCAAGCATCGAGAGTCCCTTAGCTCTAATGAACCTCAAGGAGGTTCGCCCACCTTTCAGCCGCGCTATCCAGCCTGTCCTGACAACGTCGATGCAGATCGCAACCTCTTCGCAACGCCTCGACTCGCTCCTCGTTCGCCCTCCACCTCTCCCCGTCTACCCCGCTGACCCGCTCCACCCAGTTCGCATCAGAAGACTACTGCGCTACTTCGAACCTCCTGCGTACGCGCTCCCGGCACGAGATGGCGTACGCTCGCTCGGCGATCGTGGCGCATGCGAAGGCGTACGGGCTGCAGGCGATTGACCTGGTCTGCGTTGCGTACGATGATGTCGAGGTGCGTTGTTTGGCGGGGGTGATGCTGGCTCAACGAAGGCTAAGGGTGGGATGCAGGTACTGAGGGAGGAGAGTCAGGAGGGACGGGAGCTGGGTTTCGACGGCAAGGTTCGTTCTGCTCGCTGCTGCGTCAGTTCTTCGGGTGACTGATTCATTTTTGAACTGCAGCAAGCCATCCACCCTGCGCAAGTCGAGATTATCCAGAGCTGCTTCTCGCCGTCGGAGAAGGGTACGTCGTTCGTGTTCGCTCCTTCGCTCTTCCTAACCCTCTTTCGACATAGAAATCGCCAAAGCCGTAGCCATCCTCGACGGGTACGAAGCGGCGTCGAAGAGCGGCAAAGGGGCATACGGTCTCGACGGCGACGCGGGCAAAACCATGATCGATGCGCCCATGGTTCGTCCATCCGCCTTGCCTTTGCCGTGGGGTGGAACTGATCCCTCTTGTGAAGCTTTTGCAGGCTCGTTCGGTGCTTGCAAAGGCAAAGGCGGCGGGGTTGGACGTGCCTCTCGCCTCCAAGACCTGAATCGGGCCGTTTTCTTCCTGTACTTCGTCTGCAAGTCGGATTTTTCCCTCTCGGTGAACAAGGAGCTCCTTTCTAACGGCATCGAGGGGAACGAAGAGGAACAGTTGAAGGGGAAAGTTGTTTATCGCCAATGACGATCCTATATGCCTGAGGCAGACTTTGGCCGGCGGGGGGACTTTGAGAGATCTCTCTTTCTCTGTCTGCCCCCTCCGAACGCCTTCTCCTCGCACGATCAGACTAGGAACTCAGTCGCGAGCCCCCACGGAAGAAGCGAACTCGATCTCAACGTCAAGAGTCTCAGCTGCTGCCAGAGCTCCCCGTCTGACGGACGACGACGACGCCCAGGATGGCTCCTCCTGCCCACCCCAGCAAGATCCCCATCCCCCCTCCAGAGCTTAACCCGACCGCTGCCTCAGCCCAGACGACTCCTCGCTCCGCCCTCCCCCCCGGCAGTTCGCCCTTTGGTCCCCCTCCCTCCCTCACCGACAAGCGCAGGCAGGGCGCCGATAGCACCAACCCTCCTTTGAAAATCGATCTTCCCCTCCCTTCAGCCTCGAGCGGACTCAAGTCGACCCCAGAGCCTCGCGCCGCCTGCGCCCCCAGCATCAACGCGACCGCCTCTCCCCTCCCCCTTCCTGCTGCCGCAGCTCCTGCCCGCCTAGGTAGAAACGGCACAGTCCCCAAGAAGCCTCTCCCCGCCAAACGCGCTACGTCGAAGCAGCCTGCCTACCGGGCCGCTGAGGAAGGCTACGACGCAGGAGTCGAGCGTCACGGACAGCGGAACGACTTTGTCGACGGACCGGACGACGATGATTCGGAAGACGAAGCTGCTCCCGGTGCTCCCAAGCCTAAGCCCAAGTTCAAGAACCCCCTCAGCTCCCTCCTCTCGAAACCGTCGACGCCGAGCTCCCTCCTCCGCGACGCCATGCCCGCCTTCCCCGACCTCTTTGGCGCCAAGAACCGCAACCCTTCCGCTTCGTCCCACCAGCACCCTGCGCGGCTGCCTCTCCACTCTCGCAACTCGCACACGGGATCGGTCGGATCGTCGAGGTACGGGGGCAAGAAGTCGAGGACGGCGAGCATCTCGAGCACGAGGAGTAGCGAGGCGATCAACCACCCGTTCCCGACGCCCGGGATGAAGAAGGAGGGACAGGAGAGCATGTTTGACGAGTGGAAGAGTGTCGAGGAGAAGCGGCTCGACGAGGATGAGAACAAGGAGAAGCACTGGAAGCGATGGGGTCCCTATGTCAGCGAGCGACAATGGGTGCGTTTCTGATCTCCAGGCTTGAGTGGGAGGATGGGAGCTGATGAGATTGGTGCGCAGGCGACGGTTCGAGAGGACTACTCGGCGAACGGGGACGCCTGGACGCACTTCCCTCACGAGCACGCTCGTTCGCGAGCGTACCGCTGGGGAGAGGACGGACTCGGAGGCATCAGCGACAACCACGGCAAGATGTGCTTCGCCGTCGGACTCTGGAATGGCGTCGATCCGATCCTCAAGGAGCGCATGTTCGGAACGACCGGCCACCAGGGCAACCACGGCGAGGACGTCAAAGAGATGTACTACTACCTTGTGAGCCTCTTCATTTGCTGCGTCGAGAATTGAAGCCGACGCCGTTCTCGCAGGACTCGACGCCTACGCACTCGTACATGAAGTGCGTGTTTTCGACGTTGACGCTTCTCCGCTAACGCTTTGTGTGCCAGGTTCTTGTACAAGTACCCGCAGCGCGAGTACCCCTACGAGCAGCTCGTGAGGGAGAGCAGCAACCGTGGACGCGACGTTGGCGAGTTCGAGATCACCGACACGGATGCGTTCGACGACAACCGCTACTGGGACGTTTTTGTCGAGGTGCGTGGCTCCTGTTCGTTCTCGCACCACAGTAGCTAACATTTCTATCTCTTCAGTACGCTAAGGATGAGGACAACGCCGAAGGCATCTCGATTCGCATCACGGCCTACAACCGCGGACCCGACCCTGCAACTCTCCACATCATCCCCCAGCTCTGGTTCCGCAACATCTGGTCGTGGCCCAAGGACCGACCCGTCGGCCCCAAGATGCCTTCGCTCAAGCAGATCGGCGAGGGCGTCATCCAGGCGGACCAGGAGCACCTCGGTCGCTACTACCTCCACGTCAACTCGAGCCCTACCCCCGTCCACCCGGAGCAAGCCGGCGAGGAAGTAGCCTTCACGGACGACGTCGTCATCCCCGAGCTCATCTTCACGGAGAACGACACGAACCTCGAGCGCCTGTACGGCGTCCCCAACGTCTCGCCTTACGTCAAGGACGCCTTCCACGACCACATCATCCCCTCGCACCGCCCTGTCGTCCCCGTCGCCGAGAAGAGCGTCGTCGAGAAGGTCGAGAAGGTCGACAGCGCCGGTGAGGGAGACGTCGAGGCGGAGGAATACGAATCGGACGACACGAGTACGGGCGCCCAGACGCCTACGCCTACGCCATCTCGCCAGTTTGTCAATTCCGAGAAGAGGGGCACCAAGGCTGGAGCGCACTACGTCTTCAAGAACGTCCCTGCGAACGGAGGGTGCGCGGTCGTCAGGCTCAAGTTGACAACGAGGACGGCGGAGGAGGATCCGGCGGTGCAGGATGAGGAGAGCTTTGATTCGGTCGTCGAGGAGCGGAGGATGGATTCGGACGAGTTCTACTCGCGCTTCAACTCGGGAGCGCTGAGCGATGACATGAGGAACATCATGAGGCAGGCCCTGTCGGGTATGCTCTGGTGCGTCTTCGTTCCTTTCTTTGGCGGGGTGAAGAGGGAGCTGATGAGCGCGCGCAGGACAAAGCAGTTCTACATGTTCATTCAGAAGGAGTGGATTGAGGGCGACCCTGGACAGCCGCCGCCACCGCCGGAGCGCAAGTGGATCAGGAACATGGTGCGTCTCTTTGCGGAGCTCGTTCTCGAGCATCCTCGCTGACGCTTCGCTGCGCGTAGGACTGGAAGCACATGCATATCGAGGACGTCCTGTCGATGCCCGACAAGTGGGAGTACCCCTTCTTCGCCATCTGGGATTCGGTTCGTCTACTCGCCGATACTTGTCGATGTTGAGCTGATCGCAAGTCCTCGCGCAGGCCTTCCACTGCATCCCTCTCGCCATGATCGACCCCGCCTACGCCAAGAAGCAGCTCGACATCATGACCCGCGAGTGGTACATGAAGCCCGACGGAGCTTTGCCCGCCTACGAGTGGAACTTCTCCGATGTCAATCCGCCTGTTCACGCCTGGTGAGCTCCCTCCTGCTGGACGTCAGACCGCTGCTGACGTGGGCTCGCAGGGCTACGTTCCGCGTCTTCAAGATCGAGCGCAAGATGCACGGACGTGCGGATCTCCACTTCCTCGAGCGAGTCTTCCAAAAGCTCCTTATCAACTTCACCTGGTGCGCTCCTCTCCGCATTGTCTTGCCGTCGAAACCGTGCTCATTAGCTGCGACAGGTGGGTCAACCGCAAGGACGAGGGCGGCAACAACGTCTTCGAGGGAGGATTCCTCGGTCTTGACAACATCAGTCCGTTTAACCGCTCCGAGAAGCTTCCGACGGGCGGAACGATGCGCCAGAGTGACGGAACGGGATGGATGGGGTTCTATTGCTTGAGCATGTGCGTTCGATCTCGCTTCGCTGGTCGTCGGGAAGCTGGGGCTGACGCCCGTCGCGAACAGGCTCAACATTGCGCTCGAGCTTGCCAAGCACAACTCGGTCTACGAGGACATTGCGAGCAAGTTCTTCGAGCGTACGTCGTTTTCAGTGGCTCCCTTTCCGCGCTAAGAATGACGAACGCACCGCGACGCAGACTTCCTCTTCATCTCGGACGCCATGGCGTACGACGATGGCGAAGGCGGACAAGTCTCGCTCTGGAACGACGACGAAGGCTTCTACTTCGACGCCATCACCTGGGGCCCTGGCTCGGCGAAGCAGCTCCCGATTCGCAGCTTGGTCGGACTCATCCCCCTCTTCGCGACGCTCACGCTCGAGCCCGAGGTCATGAGCAAGTTTCCCGGGTTCAAGAAGCGCATGGAGTGGTTCATCGAGAACCGATCGATGGTCTCGAAGCGCAACATCGCCAACATGTCGGGTACGTCGTCGCTCTGGTACCGAGGTTCTGAGCTGACGAGACCTGTGCTTTCAGTGGGTGGAAAGGCTGATCGTCGTTTGCTTGCGCTGGCGAACGAGGATCGCCTGCGACGCATCCTGGAGCGCATGCTCGACGAGACCGAGTTCCTGTCTGAGCACGGCATCCGATCGTGCGTCGCTCATCCCATCCCCCGCTCACTCGCTTACCCTGTCTCGTACCGCAGTCTCTCGCGCTACCACAAGGAGAACCCGTGGTCGATGGAAGTCAACGGCGAGGAATTCAGCGTCCACTACTGGCCCGCCGACTCTCGCAGCGGCATGTTCGGCGGCAACTCGAACTGGCGCGGACCCATCTGGCTTGCGACCACGTTCCTGCTCATCGAGAGTCTTCAGCGCTTCTACCAGTACCACGGTTCGGCCTTCACGATGTGCGTCTTTCTCCGTGGCGTCTGGCGTTCGTTGCGCTGATGCGTGGACCTTTGTAGCGAGTGCCCGACTGGGAGTGGAGACGAGATGACGCTGGCGGCTGTCGCGGATGAGATTCAGCACCGAATCATCCACATCTTCGCCCGTGACCACGAGGTTCGTCTCTTTGCTTCCCTCGCCCTTTCCTTGAGTTAACACACGACCTTTACAGGGCAACCGAGCCTGCAACGGCGGCAGTGAGATGCTCAACAAGGATCCCCACTTCCGGGATTACGTTCCCTTCCACGAGTGCGTCAACCTCCTTCGCCGTGCTCTGAGATCGTCTCGCTAATGTGGCTTCCTTCCGCAGGTTCTTCGATGGCGACACTGGCAAGGGCTTGGGAGCCTCGCATCAAACGGGCTGGACTGGGTACGCCTTCTCCTCAGTGCTTCTTGCGCACTAGCTGACCTCGTCCTCCTCCTCCAGACTGGTCGCTTACATGATCTGGCAGACCGGTTCGACCGCCCGTCTCCCCAAGACGCCCCGGACGCCTCGCTCGGTCGCTCGCCACTACTTTGACGAGGCGGCGACGCCCGTGGCTTCCGAGTGGGAGGGCAGCGACGGAGGTCACCTCTTCGCTGACCTCTCCGCTAGCGAGCTCAGTCCCGACGACTTGTAAATCCTCTTCCCGTCGCCCTCTTACATATACATACACACATAGACGTTCCGAAATACAACCACAGTCGTGCCTTGCATTTGCTCTCGAGCTTGCGATACCTTGCTTATCTCGCGCTGCATTTCTCCACTGATCTTGCGACCCCTAACAGACGAGATAGATCCTCTGCCGCCGCAGAAGCTGCTCCGCAAACTTTCTCGCAACGCGAGCTCACGACAATCTCGGCCCATCGTCTCCGCGTTACAGACAATCCTCTACCACTCCCTTCTTCCACCCCGCCCGAATCCCGCGTTCCTCGCAGCTCGCCACTACTCGCACACCCTCCGCCGTCCACGGCTCCGTCCTGGGCAGGCAAAGCTCCTCGATACTCGGCAACGCGACGACGTTGGCGATGACCAGTCGGCGGATCTCCTTCCTCGCCTTTTGGCCTCGGGAGGAGAACCGGCTGAAGGCCGCCGAGCCCTCGCCGACAAATTCGATCCGTTGGACGGCGGGGAGGAGCGTCTCGAGGAGGCCGGGGCGAGGGGATTGGTGTCGAGGAGGAGGGAGGTGACGAACGGGAAGAAGGTGCGGCGAAGACCGGGTTGGGGAGGAGTGATGACGCTTCCTCGGAGGACGGTGAGGTGACGGAAGGTGGTTGATTGGCGGAAGAGGCACTCCGAGCCGGATGGGAGCGAGAAGATGTCGAAAGGGATGACAAGGTTGAACAGCGAGACGGAGGTGACTGTCGAACCCAGATCGAAAGGGGTGGCTAGGGAATGGTTCGAGATCTGGAGGGAAGTGTACGAGGCTGCGAAGAGGATCAGTCGTGGACGGAGACGAAGGGAAGGCACGGCGCACCGTTTAGATGCAGCATGATCCCCGTCATATCCAACTTGCCGCCAACGTCCACCTGAAGAAGTGTAGGGCACAGCTCCCAGAATCAGACCATCGACACCCAGAGACGCGGGTCCTCCTTCTCGACCACATCGATGCCAAACCGGCGGACCTGCTTCGCGCGCTTCGACTTTTCGAGAAAGCGGATCAGCGGATCCAGGCTCAGACGACTCGAGCAGTATGCGAAGCTGCCGAGCTCAGACTGCGCTTCGGTGCGCCACGGTGGGCAGACGAGCGACGCGTTCGAGAGGTACCGGCTGCGACGTCGATGGAGGATTGGTCGTTCGTGGAGGGTCGCCGTCTCGGGAGGCAGAAGTGATTGGCCGCCAATATGGAAGATGGTGCGGAGGATTTCGATGGGTAGAGAGGCGAGGAGAGAGGAGGATCGAGGAGTGAGGGGATGGAAGGAGGAGAGGGTCTGCCGAAGCCGGTTCGGAGGCGTCCTGTCGAGAGGAACTTTGAGATAGCAGTCGTCCTGATTCCACTCGAAGAGAACTCCCTCCCACACGTGCTCCCAACGAACGTCCGCCACGAACCGCCCTTCGAACGAATTCGCCAAATCCTGCTCGAGCGAGATGCTGTCGCTCGACTTGTTCCTGACCACGCGCAACGCGTGCTCCAGAATCTCTGCGACGTCTAGTCGCGGTACGTCTTCCTCCTTTGTTCCGTTGGCCTTCTCCACCGCCCGGTCGACCTTGAGAAGCGCGTTGAGAGCCTCCGTGCCCGTAATGGCGTCCTCCACCAAGGCGCCTATAATCTTGTCCACCAGCTTCCGCAGAGGCTGTAAATAGACGAAATGTCCAGCACACGCTCCTCGTCCTCCCACTTGTCGCTAAACAGAGCTGAGGCCGTCACGCCCTTGCACGCTCGGGTCGCCCAGTTGGACGCCTGCGAGACGGCCGACTGGTACCGCAATTGATGGAGCAGCTTATGCTGCTGCTCAGCGATCTCTGCCTCGGCCTGCAGCGCCTCCGCAGCGCGGTCAGCCTCCGCGTCGACCTGCTCCTGCTGGAGGACGCGAACTTCGTCGAAAAGGGATTGCTGGAGAGATGGAGAGGTGATGGCGTATTGAAGCAAGAGAAATCGACTGGCGGACGGAGGGAGGAGGTCGAAAGCTTCTTCTAGGCTGAGCTCGGGAAGGGAGGAGGGAGTGGGAGGATCGGCCTTCATAGCGGGAGGAGTCGAGCTGCGCGAGCTCCCAAAGTTAGCGTAAGCTGCAGAGCAGCCAGTGAGCAGCGTACAGGGTTGTAGTGCTTCCAGGCCTGAGAGCTTCCTGAACCTGCGACCGTTAGAGCTCAGTGCTGTGCGTTCGCCAAAGGCCCGGCTGGGTGAGGATGAGGCGGAACCCCGAGAGCAGCTTGAACGGGGCGTTGGCTGGAGAAGGTGAGCATGAAGGTACTGGATCGGGGTGAGTATCTGCTGTCGCGCAGCTGGGACTTGGTCGGGTGGATAGCTGTGGATAGCGTAGGAACCAGAGCAGCGAGCTCGGAGCGTTCGTTCGTCTTCATCCCGCCGTCACCTCGTCGACTAGCCCGCGAAGCTCTACAGGACAACAGGATGATCCCTCAGCTCCCAACCGAAGTTACCAGCCACATCATCCAGCTCAGCCTGCCTCACCCCTCCTTCGACTCGTTGGGCGAACGCGCCGACCTCCTCCTGTCGTACTCGCTCGTCAGCCGAATCTGGAGAGCACTGGCGCAACACGAGCTCTTCAAGCACGCCGTCATTAAGAATCGGCAAGCTGCAGGCGGCTTTACGGCGGCTCTCGAGGAAGCAGGAGCAGGGCTGCGCGAGAGGGTCACGTCTCTTCGGTTCGGGTCAGGGTCAAACGATTTGGACGCGCCCGAGTTCGACAGATGGGTGGTCCTGGAGCTAACCAGCCTGGTGGAGCTGTGGGTTTTGGGCGTTCGCAACTTGAAGCTGTCCTCAGTTGCTGGCTCTGGTCGTGAGTCTCTCGCCATTGACTCCGTGACTCGCTGCAGACCCCGCTGAACGCAGAATTCCTTCGCCTGCACCTATGTCAGGTGGATCTCTTCCCCGCACGCAAATACGCTGAAGCAGGCATTCCCCTCGATTTCGACCACTGCCGAGGACGCGTTTCCTCACTGCGAACCCTCCTTCGTCGATCCCCTCTATCGCGATCTCCTCAGTCTCCTACAAGCCGTCTCTAGCTTCCCCAACCTCGCGGATTTGACGCTCGCTCGCATTAACGACTACCACGAGACCCGCACATCGACCCAGGGACGGACGATCTCGCTCCTCAGCTTCGGTCCCTCTCCGTCGAGGTCCAGCGAGTCAGCGTCTGGGTTAGAACCTTTCAACCTTCTCGACCACTTCATTCGGCAGTGCACCACTCTCAATCACTTTCGAATTGCCGGACGAGACATGTTGAACCACCTCCTTGCCGCCGCCTTGACGAAACCCTTTCAGCATCTTTGGCTCTCCAACTTCGTCAAAGCTTGGCCCAGCAACATTGTCGCCGCAGCGCTGGAGGCGTAGAACGCAGGCAGGAATCTCGCCGTCGTTCATTTCCCTCCCGCCTTCGGAAAAGGACTCGAGGATCAGGCGGGGATGATCGTGCCTGAGCAGGTCTGCCGCCGTCGAGGGATAGCTTTGGCCAAGAACGCAGAGGGGGCTCTGGTGAAGACGTGGGAGGACTTTGTGGAGCTCGGTACGACAATCCCGCATTCGTGCTCGCGAGAGGTTCGCTGACGCTCCTTGCAGGTTGGTAGCGACACGATGGAGGCACGCCTGCAACACGATCTGAACGCTTGATTGAGGACCGCACACGGAGCTCTCTGCTCTTGCATCACTCTCTCCTCGCATCTACGCCGATCGTTCGCCGTGCGACAAGCCGCATTTTCAGCACTGCTCGCTTACTTCTCCCCGCTCTCCCACTGACCAGGTGCGAAACGGACTATCACCCATCCCATCCCGCTGCTTGCCTATACCTTCCCACTTTTTCGGCCCCTCTTTCCAGACCAGCCGAACCCCCTCTCCTCGCAGCTCTCCACCAGCCTCACCCTCTCATCCACCGGGCACCTCTTCGATCCTGCGCAAACGTTGCCTCTCTCCGTCTGCGGGAATTCAATGCCTATGTTTGTACAGGATACAATGCTATGCTCAGAGTCTACTCGGAAATTACGCCGGCCCTCCTTAGATCCACCCCGCCTTCTCCCGCCCCTTGACTACAACCCTCTTCTCCTCCTCCTCCAGGACTCCCCTCCTCCTCTCCGACTCCAACCAACGCACAACCTCGACAATCCGCCCCTTCTCCACCTCGCCCGCCTCCCCAAGCCCCTCGATCCCCAACCAGCTCGCCTCCCGCTCGAGCGCCCTCAGCGACGCCAGGATCCCCAACGCCGACGGAGGGTGAAGGGAGAAGAGCGAGAGCGTCGTCTCGTCGACGTCGAGCTCCGAATTCAGCGTCGTGCATGCCGACCCCCGTCGCGGGATACTGAGCGCGCTGGAGAACGTCCCGTCCCTCAAGAACGCCAGCACGTCTCCAAACACCTCGCTCCCCCGATCGAGGAAGATGCTCATCGCCGTCGACTCGTCGACCTCCCTCCCTACTCCCTCGCCATCGCTCGAAAAGCTCCGACAGAGACTCGGTGGCCTGCTCCCCGCTCCTTCGCTGACGACGTCGATCTTGGGAACGGCAGGGACGACGCTGTCCCTCTTCAAGCTCCTCGGTCCCCTTGCGCGCGTACTCCCTCGCGGGATGCCCAGGAGCGTCGAGCGAGACTTGTCCTCGTCCGTCTTCATCCCGATATCGACGGGCATTCCAAGGGACTGACGGCGTTCGACGACCTTCTCGGCGCTGGCGTGCGACTGGCCGGCGAGGACTTCGAAGTAAGGTCCTAGGGTGCGTTCGAAGGGGTTCATCTCGTCGGGACAGATGTGGGAGAGGCGATGACGGGGAGTCCAGTCTTCGTCTTTCGAAAGCTTCGAGGAGAGGGCGGGGTAGACGGAATGGACGCGG
>ERZ1463034.322-NODE-322-length-11515-cov-6.453316_pt1 | contig 11515 bp, 21 predicted proteins | sample MGYA00564480_ERZ1463034 | MGnify/ENA primary metagenome ERZ1463034 (study PRJEB39244, sample SAMEA3635122) | Helicobacter pylori | study: EMG produced TPA metagenomics assembly of PRJEB11511 data set (Assembly of a 5300-year-old Helicobacter pylori...
GTGGAGAGACGCGACTCACGAAGCCCATTACTGCGCTGACGGCACAAGACCAGAACACGCCCCTCGCAGCAGCCTTGGATGCGTTCTTCGTCTCCTCGGCGATGTGACCCGCGGCGTCGAATCCGGTAAGGACGTACGCGGTGGAGAGAAACGAGAGGGTCCAGTTCCACCCCTCAGACTACGGAGAGGCAGCGTAAGCTTGCGAATGTGCAGACGGACTAGCAAGTCAGACGTACCGCGCCGGTGCCGTTGAACTTTTGCGTGAAGACCCACTTGGCGCTCTGGAATCCGTACGTTTTGGAAACGCCAATGGGCAGCCAGATCACGAGAAGCAGGTAGTCCAGAGTCATGATGATGAGCGAGACCTTGAAGATCCATGCGAGCTTGGCAGCTACGCAGAATAGTCAGTTTCCGCACTCACAGGGGGGAAGGAACGCACGCGACAGGCAGTTCGATAGAATGGCGAATAACAGGCAGACCTCGGAGCTGATCCAGACGACGGCACGGAACTTGATGTTGGTGTACTCGACGCCGTCCGGGAAGAACGTCTCGAAGACGATGAGCTCGCTCATCATAAAGTTGACTGTGGCTTGCGCCGTCGAAGCCACGAAGGACGTCCAGGCGCAGACGACCCACCAGGCAACGAGGACGCCAAAGAAGCGACCGTACTTCTTTCCAGCGGCAGCGGCAGCCCAAAGGTCTGTAGGACGGTCAGCGAGCGTACGAGGAAGGTAGGAGGGGGGCGTACAGATCGACCCCGAGAGAGGGATAGAAGAGCAGATCTCGGCGAGGGAGGCGGCCGTGATGGACATACAGATCGCAGTGATGATCCAGGAGCTCCACAGCGCAGCAGGTCCTGCCGTGCGGGTCTCGTCAGCTCGCGAAATGGGCGCGGCGGGGAGGTAGGCCAAACCTCCGCTGTAGATTCCAGTCGAGAACAAGATTTTGATCCCTCCGACGAAGTAGAGTCCTCCGAAAGCCGATTGGAAGCTCTCGAACTGTCCCCAGGAGCGATGGAGGGTCTGCGAGCGAGGGTGTTCCCGTGGTCAGGCCGTTCCTTCCCCTCGTCCCCCCACCTCCGGAATCTCGTCCTTTCCAGGAGCGCACAGCAAAACGTAACGCACCTGCTTGTAGCCCAGCGCATTCTTCATTACCCAGAGATCGAGTCAGCTCATCACTCTCGCGAAACCACAGCCTCGCAGCACTATCCCTTCGCGCCCATTACGGCTGATCAGGTTCAGCCGGTTTGTTCTCAGCACCTCGAGCTTCTCTACCTGCACTCTTGCGAGACGCGGGCAGACAAAGTACGAGGGCACCCGTAGTGCGGCGGCAACACACGCGGCAGCCTCCCGTTCTCTCGTCGCTCGGCTCGTTCGATGCAACGAGAAGAGTGGGAAGGCCACCAGCGCAGTGGCGCAATGAACACAAGGTACGTTACCTGTGAGGATCGAGCGGCTCTGAAGGCTGATTGCGCGGAACGGGGCGGAGGAGGTGCTGCTGCGTTCTATCGGGGCGGATTCCTCACGAGCTGGGCTTCGTCGTCGTAGGAGGCGGCGTCCGCGTTCGTGGCGTCGCTGCTGTTGGCGCTATTCGGCATTGGCGTGGAGGGAAGTGGGAGAGGGGGGAGAGAGGGCGGTGAGGGAGAAATGCCCAGTCCAGTTCGATTCGTTGGGGGACTCGGACGCCCGAAGCCAAAAAAACAAAGGTTGCCCCCCTCGCCCACCGAGGTTTCCTCTTCTTCTCCTCCTCGGCGCCAGAAGAGCTTCGGAGCTAGCCCAACTTTGACAGCTGCTTGAAGAAGCTTCAGATCTCGAGAAGGCGACCCGTCGAATCTCGGCCTCCAATGCCGGACGTCCGACCCGAGCCATTCGCGACTCAGCTCCTCGACTTGCCGGAGCGACTTCAAGCACTCCTGGCTAAGGCTGCGAACTCTTACAGCGCTGCTCGCTGCAACGCAATTTCGCTGATGGCTGCCTCTTTAAGTTCATTCCGGCCGCTGCGCGAGGCCCTCCGATCTTTCGCGCTAGGGAGGCTTTCCCTCCGTCTGGTGCCTGGACTGCGTCCCGACGTTTCGAGAAAGCTCATCTGGCTCTCCGTCACCTCTCCTCTATGTTGTATCTTCCGCCGTTTCGTGCCTCAGCGACGGTCGTGGTGCTCCTCCTCCTGGCAAGGACAGCGCGGAGCGAGGGAATCCTGATCCCGTTGATTCAGCGTGAACAATCCTCGACGCAAGCGAACGGTGCAGTCGATATCAACGCTCTCAAGGCGAGCGCAGCCCGGACGTCAACGGACGCTGCTTTTCGCTGCCGCTCTCCACAAGAGCTGAACCAGACTACGCCTGCAGGAAGTACATCCACGTACGCTACTCGCAGCTCGCATTGTTGTAGCTGATCTCCTCAGAGCAGAACCGACGAAACCTTGCTGCTCACGGTCTTGCCCCTGTCGAGTCACGATTGCGCTCACGCCGAGGCTTCGTCGCTCTTGAACCGATCCCAGCAGGTAATTCAACGTCCTTCTCATATACACTCTGACCGCTCTGTGCAGCTTGGGCTGGGAAGGTAAGCATCGGGACTCCTCCGCAGACCTTCCTCATCGACTTCGACACCGGTTCGGCCGACTTCACCGTGGCCCAGTTGCGGCGCCAAAGCGAAGCATGATGTCGGCGCGAGTACTTCAGCCATCAGAATGACGCAGTTCGTGACAAGCTCGTTTGCAGACGGGAATGCATCTTCAGGGGGCGTTCCTTTCCTCGCCCTCCATCTTTGCCAGCTCCCGCTGAACGTTACGCGCACAGAACGATCATCAGGGACCAAGTAATGGCCGGAGCCGTTGCCCCGGGTCAGCGAATCAGTTCCGCTACCTTGCTGAGCTCCTCAGTCAAGAGCCTCCAGTGTGATGGTAGCTTTTCCCTCTCTCCTCGCTTTTTCTGGAAGTGACCCTTTCATTTGATCAGCATCATGGGCATGGCCTACACTCCTCTCAGCCCTTCCAATACCCCTTCAGTCCCGTTCAGTGTGCGTCTCTCTTTTTCTCACCTCGCTACCGAGCTCACCTCCTCCTCAACATCAGATCTTCAACGCCGGATTCGGTTACGTCTTCGCTCTTGCCCTCTCCTCCATTTCCGACGTCTCTGAACTCGCGATCGGCACCATCTCGCGCTCGAAGTCGAGCGGCCCCTTTTATTTCTACCCCGTGGTCAACTCTCCCGCGTCAGGGCCAAGGACTTACTGGCAACTCGGCAGCAGTGCGTCCTGCTTTCTGCACTTTCTCCGCATCCTCACACGTTCCTCACAGGTGCACCTCTTGTAAACGGCGTCGTCGCTCTCTCGACCCGGATCAACTCCATCATCGACTCGGGGACGAGTCTCATCATCGTCCGTCTCCGTCGCTTCTCTCTCTTTCCAGCTGGCACACTGACTCGCACTCCCCAGGCCCCTCCTGCAAGTGCCGCAGTATTTACTCCAAGATCCCCGGCTCCGCACCTCTCGCTGGCTCAGACTACTACACGTACCCTTGCGCCAACCCGCCCAACATCACCTTTGTCTTTGGGCGTTCGACGCTCACCCAGTTTGCCGTCTCTGCGAAAGGTGCGTCTTCCCTTTTGAGACGAGCGAGGCTGATCGTGGACCAGATTTCAATTTCGGCTACCTGGGGACGGACCCGAGCAAGGGCGTTGGGGCAGTCGTGTCGCTCAATTTGGGAGTGGGAACATCCTGGGTGAGTGGCATCAATGCGAGCTTGGGGCTGAGCTGATTTGTTGTCGCAGACCCTTGGGGACTCGTTCCGTATGTTTCACTCTTTCTCGTAAGGACATGTGCCGTGTGCTGACCTCTTTCTTCGCACGTTCACTTCGCAGTGAAGGTACGTTGCTTCTCTATTCCTCCGCGAGCGTAGCTGCTAATTCCTTATACGTAGAGCCGAGTACTTTTTGCAGGCGTCAGGTGTAACGAGGCTAAGCTCTTGACCTCCTAAGCTTGCCTGAGCTGCGGCCGTCCTCCTCCACCCCTTCTTCGCCCTCTCTCTCCTCCCAACCCTTCGCCCCACCATGCCCTTCATCGATCTCCCTTCACGGCGGCTCCGTTTCTTCTACGTCGTCAACCCAGTCGACCCCACTGCGCTCTCGGTTACTGCTCCCTCCCCGCCCGAGTCCGGGAGTCTATTTCCAGGCAGACCAGTCCTCGTGTTGCTGCATTCGGGCGGTAGCTCTCTCGCCTGCTTTTCGGCGCAGGTAAGTGGACTGGGCGGGCTTAGAGGGAGCTTCTGACGAGGTGTAGTTCGCGGATCCGCGGTTGCGAAACGCCTTAAACCTCGTCGCGTTCGACACCCGAATGCACGGGCGAACGACTGGGGAAGATGTGTTGTCGCATACAATCGAGGTAAGCAAACGTTTAAAGCGCGGTATTCCTAGCTGACGAAGCTGTGGCACAAGGAGAACACGGACGAGTTTATCGAAGCACTCGTGAGGAGGAAGAGAATTGCGTTGTCGCTCCAGCTGCTAATATTTCGATTATCAGGACCACCTCGATCTTCCTTCCTATTCTCTCTTTGGGGAAGGAGCAAATGGCTGCAACGGCGCATCCTGGATAGCGATCAAGAGACCTGCGAAGGTCATGGCGGAATTTTCCTTCAGAGTCCCGGACTTGGGCTTATTCCTCCTTCGCAGGTCGTCTGCCTAGTCCTATCTTCCCCATGCTGGATGAACGAGTGCGTCTCTTTCTTCAACGTCGCTCACAACTAGTGACTTCTTCTCGCAGTCCGCCAGAGATTGTCGAACCCTACCTTGCCCTCCCCGAATGGATCTGCGCCAACAAAGACGGGAACGGAGACGAATCTGGCGAGCTTCCTGACGAGGCAGTGGGTGCGATAGAGGATTATTTCGTGGGCAGTCAAGAACGGTGCAGGGAGCAGCGAATCTTGCACGCCGCCGCTATCAAATTCCGTTGTGAGTCCTCTCGCTCGCTTGCTTCTCCATGAACTGACTCTTCTTCGTCCCGCAAGACGGCAAAGGCCATTCTTCGCACGACTTGAGGCACCTTCTCCGCTGGGGTTCACACCGGGTTCGCATTCCGCAGGAACAGCTCGCCTCGATCACGGCTCCGGTGCTCCTACTCCAGGGTTCAGCCGACACGATTGTCTCTCCTCTTGCAGCTGCAAAAGAATGGCAGAAGAGCCTTGTACAAGGTACGTAGCTCGACTCGGCCTCCCTCTCTACGCGCTCACACCTTGCTCGAACAGTCCCGGGAGGAGCGGAGCTCCACCAGATTTCCGGTGCACCGCACCTGATCTCCCTGACGGACGCCGTGAGTCTCCTTCTCGCTGTTTGCCTACCGCACTGATATTTCGCAGAACGTCGTCAATCGAATGGTGCTGGCGTTTGTTGTGAAGAGCAATGCTGAGCGCTAAGGGAGGGGAGTGGCGGTGGAATCACAAGGTCCGCAACGCAAGGGATCTTCTGTTTGCCGCTTTTTTGCGGAAAAGTAGAGAAGCAGCAAGCGAGTAGCGAGGATGAGGCCAAGCTCGAGCAGGCTCCAAGGCGAGCGCGTGGCTCCCAGCGGGCTTCCATCTACCGCCAATTCAACGTTTTCCTACTTGCTTGTAAACGGTATTCTCCGCCGTTGTGAGCTCGAAGCAGACCGGGAGGCAGGACACTTTAGCTGAGGAGTCTCCCTGGGCCCCCTCGCCACTCAAGCTTTACTGGCCCTGTTCGTCCCTTCCAGCTCAATCTAAGCTATTCATGGGAGCCGGAGCCGTCTTCCAGTAGCACCACAAAAGCCACAGCGTTGGAGAGACGAAGTCAATCTCGACGAGGAGAACGCGACTCGGCGTGCGCCTGGCGCGTGACCTGACTAGGTCGACTTGCCTCACCGCGCCTTGGCTCTCTTCTCGAACCTCTCCTCGGCCAGACAACTCTCCAACACCTCGTCCACGAGAAGATCCAGCAGGAGCCATGGCTTCGCAGTACGGTGAGCAGCCCTCTCCCGCCCGCCCCGGCCCTTGGCTGAACCCTCCTCGCCAAACGCAGCCGAATGGAACAAGCAGAACGACTCGGAGGACGAAGACGAGATCGAAGAGGACGTGAGTACTCTCTTCGCTCCTTTGAACGCCCCTCACGCCCCCGCGCAGTACTACAACAACAAGGAAGCAATCCTCTTCCTCATCGAGTCCACCCCGACCATGCTCGACCCCGAGTACGGCACGCTCTCGCCGCTAGGGGCAGAGCTTCGCAGCACGCAAGGAGCCAAGGCTACGCACGCGAGGAGCAAGCTAGAGGTGTGCCTGCGGTGCGCGTACGCGATGATGAAGCGCAAGGTCATCAGTGCGCCCAGGGACAGTATCGGGATCGTGGTCTTCAACACGGTGAGCCTCTGTTCTTTGTGGGAGTACAGCGGGAAAACGATGGGGAGCGGCGTGCGAGGAGAAGGCGCGCGGTGGGATGGGTTGGAGCAGCTAGGACGCGAGCTGACGACCGCCTTCTCTGTTCAGGCGGAGACGCAGGTCGTCGAGGATACGACCATCAAGAACTGTCTGCTCGTCAAAGACCTCCAAGTTGCTACCGCGGAGTCCATCAAAGCGATGCGGGACCTTCTTGCTGGTGCGTACCTTCACTCATCCCCACCTCCTCTTCCAGGCTCACAGCCCTCGCAGAGCTCGATGAGAACTCCTCGCTGCTGAAAGAGAAATACGCTACGAACACCGGGCAGAACAGCATCTCCGACGCGTTTGGAGTCGCGAGCACTCTCTTCCTTGCTCGGTGCGTCCCCACCTTTGTGCACCTTCCAGCAGCTCACAGCCCCTCACAGAGTTCCGAAGCAGTCTGGCAGGCGCATTTTCTTCATCACGGACAACGACGACCCCGCTAAGGATAGCGAGCAGCTAATCCGAGCGGCAAGGTTCAAGCTCAAGGTGCGTTCTGGCTCGCCCTCGTTTCTGACCCCTCCTCATGTGTACCCGTCTTGCCTTACGCAGGATCTCTTGGGCAACGGATACACCTTCGAACCGTTCTTCATTTCGGCGACTCCTGCTCGCGACTTTGACCTCGAGAAGTTCTACAACGTGCGCGCTCTTCTCGCTCGAACCTCCTCCGCCCTGCTGACCTGCGCTCAGACGCTCATCATTGCCGCCGGCAGAGAGGAAAACGAAGAAGATCTTTCTCCGGTCGTGCATGGGGATTTAAACGCGTCGCTGGACAACTTGATTGCGAACTTGCGCACGAAGGAGGCGACGAAGCGGACCGCATTCTCGATCCCTTTCCTTCTCGCCGACAAGTTTACGATTTGGGTCAACGGGTCCGTCTTGCCCTTTTCCAGGCGCGGAATCGAGATAACCAGGGGGCACACAGGTACAACTTGATCGGAGAGGAGAAGAAGCGACCGCCGACCAAAGTCGATGCCAACTCCGTCGAAGGAGCGGAGGTCATCTCGAAGACCAAGTACACCGATACGGCGCGTTCTCACGCCTAGATAGCGGGAGGCTCTAGCTAACGTGCCAGCCTGCAGGCGCATGGAGCCTCGCTCGACCCCAAGACCGACATCAAGAAGTACTTTCAGGTCGGCAAGGACAAGTACGAGGAAGGGATCAAGGCGACCAGGGTTTTCTTTGACGAGGGCGGCGTGCGCAAGGTCAAGGTAAGCTGGTTGCTCACGCTCGTCGCAGGACGTAGACTGATCTTCTTCTCGAGGCTGTCGGTCGCTCGCCAGGTTCGCCCGCCGCCCTTCTTCTCCGTCTCTCCTCGCTCACCTACACACAGGCGTAAAGCTTCTCGGCTTCAAGCCTCGCAAGGAGTACCTCAAGTTCCACGATACCATCCGCCACAGCTACTTTATCTACCCGAACGAGGAGGTTCGTCACGGCTCTCTGCCCTCCTTCTCGCTCCAACTCACCTCCGTGCAGAAGTACACCGGTAGCACGCGAACTTTTTCCTCCCTCCTTGCCACCATGCTCGCCAAGGACGTCATCGGCATTGCCTCGTTCCTCTCTCGCGCCACCTCGCGTCCTCAGATGGTTCTCCTCCTGCCTCAGGTCCGTCCCGTCCGTCCTCGCGCCTCGAGGGACCGCTGACCTCGCCTGCAGGAGGAAGAGCTCAGCGAGCAGGGCCAGCAGATCACTCCGTCAGGAATTCACCTTTGCCAACTCCCTTTCGCCGACGACGTTCGCCCCCACGGACTCGAGTCAACCGTCAGCGTCGTCATTCCAGGAGGTGCGTTCGGAAACGATGGAGTCGAAGCTCAGAAGCTGATGTCGCCGGTACGCTTTACTCGCAGCCCCGGACGCTGACATCGACGATGACCTGCCCGAGCAGCCTGCGATCGACGTGGCGAAGCAGATCATCCGGAAACTGAACACGCCGTACGAACCCGACCGGAATCCCAACCCTGGTGCGTCCTTTCTCGACTCTGCGCCTACTCGCAGCTGACGCAGTTCCAGCAGCTCTCAACTATTTCTACGAGGCGCGTTCTTTCGCCGGTGGGAGCGTACGGCGTCGCTGACGTTCCGGTCCCCGCAGACTATCGCCGCTCTCGCTCTCGACGAGGACATCCCCGAACCCGAGGACAGGACGATCCCAAAGTACGAGTCGATCAACAACGTTCGTCCGCCCTCGTTCCTTCCGCACCCCTCGCTGACTTCCTCCCAGCTCGTCGGCGACTCGATCAGCGAACTGAAAAAGCTCATCAAGGAGGCCGCCGTCGACCCTAGCGCTCAGCCCGTCTCGAAGCAGAAACGACGCAAGTCGACTCCGCCGCCCGAGTCCGCCGAAGCGGTCGCCGAGTTCGCGCAGGACCTCAGGACCCGTGGAGCGAAGATGAAGATGAACGAGATCAAGGAGGGTCTCAAGCTTATGAACCAAAAGACGGCGGGGATCAAGGCGGATTTGATGGAGAGGGCGGTCGAGGCGTTGAGGCCGAGGGGGTTTTGGGCGGACGACGACGACAGGGAGGAGAAGCCGAAGAAGAAGACGAAGAAGAAGGTCAAGGTGCAGGAGTCGGAGGAGGAGGATTTGATGGACTTTGGGAGCGAGGATGAGAACGTTTCCTGAGCGGGTCGTCGTCGTGGGTGCGGTGTGTTGTTTAGTCCTCCGTCGTTTGCAAAGCTTTAGTGCCGTTCTTTCGAGCTGCATCACTAGCGGGTTTGCCTTCGTTAACACGTAGCGTGCCAGGACGGATGTGCGTCTGTCCTTGCAAGCAAGTGCGGAGCATCGGCGATCTGGCGCAGGTCCGCTCCTCCCGGACCTATTTGCTCAGGCGTTGAATGCGGCAGAAGTGGCAGGGCTGGGAGCAGCTTGCCTTGAATCAGATTCAACAAGGAGAGGAAGGCAAAGCGGTAGTGTCGGCCGATTTTGAACGAGGAGACTCGGGAGCGAAGATGGTACCGAGCTGGTCTCGAGGAATGCGGTTGCGGTGAAATCTGGTACATAGGAGCAGTCAACAAGCCGCTCGCCTTGTGCTGTGATCGGGTTGTGCACGTTGGCGCGCATGATTTGAGCGAGGAAGCGAGAGACGTCGAAAGGTGCGCCTTCGAGGCGGAAGTGGTGGTCGAGGAGCTCGGTCGCGCTCCACCGGCGCGTGTGAGTCATCTAGTAGACTCGAGGGAAGCCCTTAGGAGGCCTTTGACGCCTTGGATCAGCTGCTGACGCCGTTCAAGCTCACCCCGGGAGAGAAGGGAGGGAGAACACGAGCAGTCGTACCTGCAACTCTGGCACGTCCAACCCAGTGACCCGAGCAGTACGATGACCCACCTGAGCTACACGGCCGTTCAGCAGGGAGATTCGGGATCGCTGAGACGCTGGTGAAGTGGTAGGAAGGAAGTAGGAGGCTCCCTCCTCCCTTCGACTCCTCCACTCACCTCTCGACATGGTACCTCAATCAAAGCTGGCTCGAAAGGCTAGCCTCCTCACCTCAGTCAAGGAGACGTTCCTTACCATCGACAACGCCAAAACGGTGCGCCTATCCTGGGCTCGGTGTTCCCCACACGATCCCTGACCTTGGTCCTCTCCATCGCCGTCCCGCAGGTTGTCTTCTGGTGCGTAGTGGCACTGTACTGAAGGCAGGAATAGACGCTGACCCTGGCGGTTGCAGGTATCTCGTGCAATTCTACGCCTTCAAACTGGTCCGGCATGTGCGCGCGACGGGGCTCACCGCGACGGTCCACGAGGCCTACCTCGCCTTGGTGAAGGTGCGTTCATACGACTGCTCTGCTTGGAAGGGGCGACGGGTGGCCCGAGGGAAGGATGAAGCTGAGCCACCTCTGTGCAGCGCGTCTTCAAGGTGATTCTCCTCGTCCCTTCTGCACGCCGCAAGGTCGCAGGAGAGCTCGACAAAGCCACCTTAGAGCTCGAAGCCAAGGCAAGCTCTCCCCTCGCTCCTCCCAGGCGTCTTCTAACGCCCCCACAGCTCGCCCCGAAGCACGCCACCGTCTCCCAGCAGCTCACCCTCCCGACGACCGGCCTCACCTCCGACGAAGTCACCGCGGTCCTCGTTGCGCACAGCAAGCTTCCCAACACGCGTTGGGAGGAAGGGAGGGTTAGCGGAGCGGTGTATCACGGTGGGGAGGAGATGGGCAAGATCTGGAAAGAGGCGTTCGGGATGTTCGAGGTGTCGAACCCGCTGCATGCGGACGTGTTTCCTGGTACGTTCGCAAAATTGGTCGGAGGGAATCGAAGCTGATGTGGTGTTGCGGCGCAGGCGTGAGGAAGATGGACGCCGAGGTGGTCTCGATGTGTCTCGCTCTCTTCAACTCTCCCCTTCCGACCTCTGCGATCGACCAGAACGGAGGAGCAGGAACCACCACCTCGGGCGGAACTGAGTCGATTCTCATGGCCTGCAAAGCCTACCGCGACCGTGCTGCCGCCGAGTACGGCATCACCGAGCCTGAGATGTGCGTCGTTCCTTCTCGCTGATCCGGACGCGAACTTATGCGGTCGGAGGACAGGATCATTCCCATCTCTGCACACGCAGCTTTTGATAAGGCGGCCAAGTACTTCAAGATCAAGATTCACCACATTCCAGTCGATCCCATCCCGCGCAAGGTCGATATCAAGAGGGTCAGGCGCGCGATCAACCCGAACACGATCATGCTCGTTGGGAGCGCTCCTAACTTCCCCGATGGCATTATTGACGGTGCGTTCCTTTGCACGTTGCTTGCTCCGCGCCAACTGACGCCTTACGCGCAAGATATCACGGCGCTCTCCAAGCTCGCGATCAAGTACAAGATCGGCCTGCACGTCGACTGCTGCCTCGGCTCCTTTCTCGTTCCCTTCCTCGAGCGCGCCGGGTACGCTTTCGAGCCGTTCGACTTCCGCGTCCCAGGCGTGACGTCCATATCCTGCGACACGCACAAGTGTTTGTCCTTACTTCCTCCTCTGTCTTCGCGCGACTGACGCGGGCTGAACCCATAGATGGCTTTGCGCCAAAGGGCAGTTCGGTCATCATGTACCGCTCCAAGGCGATTCGCAAGTACCAGTACTCGGTCATCACGACTTGGAGATCGGAAGAGCGTCGTGTAGGGAAAGAGTGTGGAT
>ERZ1463034.323-NODE-323-length-11459-cov-5.978253_pt1 | contig 11459 bp, 18 predicted proteins | sample MGYA00564480_ERZ1463034 | MGnify/ENA primary metagenome ERZ1463034 (study PRJEB39244, sample SAMEA3635122) | Helicobacter pylori | study: EMG produced TPA metagenomics assembly of PRJEB11511 data set (Assembly of a 5300-year-old Helicobacter pylori...
CACCCTGCGAACACTCTTTCCCTACACGACGCTCTTCCGATCTAAGAGTCTCCTTCTACGCGCCGATTCCTCCCTCGCCGAAGCCTTCAGTCGCACGCCCACTCGCCTTTAGCATAGGGGTGGCTCTTACGGGCTTGGGGACGGCTGCGTACCTTACGAATGCGGACACGCAACGAGTATCGAAGGCGATCGTGGAGCGGACAGGTCTCTGGCGGCGGAGCCAGAGGACGGTTTCGGACGCAGAGATGGCAGCGTTTCGACAACGGGAGCTGCTCGGGAAGGCTCAGGTAGTGGTTGCCGAGTTCTCGCGCAGCGCACGCCTCCCGACGGTCAGTTGTTCCTCCCCACCTCTCATTCTTCTATGGAGCTGATTTGGAGTGTCTTAGATCGTGGCGGAGGAATACATTAATCTCTCCGAAGGCCAGCGCACCGTACTTGGGATCCTTGCTGTCAATACCTGCGTCTTCATCGCGTGGCAAGTGCCTCCTCTGCGGGCGGGATGCACGCGATTCTTTCTCCACAACCCTCTGTCCACCCGTACCTTCTCTCTCCTGGGCTCCGTATTCTCTCACAAGGTCAGTAATGCTGTCCACTTTATCGAACTCGCCTGACGCTGCCCTTGACAAGTCGCTCCCACACTTCGCTTTCAACTCCATCGCGGCATACTCCTTCGCAGCCTCAACTTCCGCCTGGCTCAGCAACAGACGTTCAGGCCTCGAGCTACCTCGCAGCACATCTCGCTACGAGTTTTTCGCGTTCTTTGTCGCAGGTGAGTCCCTTGAAACGCCGCCGAAGTTCCGAGCGAGCTGACGCTCCTCCAGCTGGACTGTGCTCCTCCATCGTCTCGCACCTATGGTCGGTTCGAGTTCTGCTTCCACGAATGCTGCGATCCGCTGGAACTGCAGCTGCAAGTCCAGCTATCCTTCCCTCCCTAGGAGCTAGTGGTTCGTTCCTTTGGCCCATCTTTCGATTCTCGCTGACGAGCATCTTTCCACAGGTGCCATTTATGCATGCCTGCTCGTAACGGGACTCGCGTGGCCAGACGTGAGTCCTTGCACGCTTACTGGGCCTCCTGCTCACCTGGTTCTGCAGGCCTCGGTCTCGCTCATATTCCTCCCCCTCGTACCGATCCCCATCTCCTCCGCTCTCTACGGCATGGTGGCACTCGATTTGCTAGGTACGCTCTTCTTTCTTGCCCGCAAAAACTACTAACGACGTTGACAGGCCTCCTCCGTGGATGGCGTTTATTCGACCACGCTGCGCACCTCGGAGGGGCTGCCTTCGGTCTTGCCTACTTCAACTGGGGCCACGCGGCGTTCGAGCGATTCAGAAGATGGCTCGTTAGACCTGGACCTGGTGGAATAGCACAAGCATGACCCAGAATTGAATTACACAAAGTCAACAAGCTCGCGACCCCAGAAGTCCATCGTCTTTTCGTTAGGCCGCTTCCTGGTAAGGAGAGGACGGCGTTAATGCTGGTCGGACGAGCTGTGGGGCGACGCACCTCACTGGAGAGGTTCGGAACTTTGCGAGAGACGCGAGAGATGCAGATAGACGTCCGTTCCGTAGCTGCGAAAAGGAGAGCGTAAGAGCCACGTAAAGCCGCGCAAAGCGTGGAGCCCACCCCTCCATCGAAATCAGCTTCAAGTTACCGCCAAAGTATTGAGAGTACAGGCGAGCGATGGGGAGGCCGTAACCTGCGAGACGTCAGTTCTCGCTCCGCCAGAAGTGGTAAGCAGACGACGACGCACCAAAGCCCGCCATCGGTGCCTTGAAGTCGGTTCCCTGAAAGTCCTGCTCAAGGTTCTCCGGACTTGCGGTCGTGTACCTATATCGCGGAACCAAGTCAGCGCAGTCTCCCAGCTCGAATGGCACTTGTGCGCCGCACATGAAGGTCCAAACGAGAGGCACAGCACTGCGAGGGATTCCTCCTCCCTCGTCCGAGATCTTGATCGTAATGTCCTCGTTCCCCTCTGCGACGATGACCTTGACGGGAGGGTATTCGTCGCAATCCACTCCATGCTTCTCCACGACGGCCCTCAACGAGTTCTTCAAGACTTCAAACAGCATATGGTTCTGCGCGCGCATAATCAGCAATCCCGACCCTACCACAGCAACCAAAAGTACGTACCAGATGGCTCGGAACATACATAAAGTTGAGATCTTTCGGGCAGATGAGCTGCACCGGAGGACCCTTGAACAGCCCAAAGTGCTCCTCGCAGACGTAGGTCGCGTTCTCGATAGCTTCCCGTGCGATCTGGTGAACGTTTGTCTTCGTGCAGATGATTCCGACTGCGCAACAGGGTTAGCGAGCTCCCATAACACCCGGCGTTCGTTGCGCACCATAATCCTGAGAACCAAGAGATTAGCGAACCATGGGCTGGGAAGAAAAGAGCGAAGCTCACCTCGTGCGGTTCCAGGCGGTTGAGCGCAATGTGTTGACCGATGAGGACGCGTATTCCTGCGCGAGTTCCTCCCAATCAGCTGCCGCCCGAGAAACGCGAAACCGGACAGCCTACCTATCCGGGACATGTAGAAGCGATCGAGGAAGGTCTGAAGGGAGCGGTCGATCTGCTTTGACTTGCTCTCGCGCTTGAACTCGATAATTCCCTGAGCGATTGTGGTCACGACGGGATCATGCCGGCGCTTGATGTTGGAGAGGAGCTTCGTGAATCGTTCGTTGTAGTCGTGCACCTCCGGCGGCCATTTGATGTTGGAATCGGGCACCGTGTAGTACCTGGAGACCGAACTCGAGTCAGCTGGTCTCCACCCTATTTGTCCATCGGCACTGACCTGTGCTGGAGAGGTACTCGCGTCCGACCATTCCCCGCCGTTCCTCGTAGGTTGACGTCTCGAGGCTTCATGTGCTCAGGGAGGGAGGGATTCGGCGTGGCTTCGGGAAGGGAGGGAGAGTCGTGAGAGGCTTTGAGGAAGGCGTCGTGGAGGGACGGCGAGAGTTCCGGTTTAGGGAAGTTGACGAGTTCCTTGGAGGCAGTGGATCAGATCTCGAGCGAAGGCGCGCGGTAGGGATAAGCGTACCTCGAACGACTCCACATACCACCGCTTGACCTTCTCGATACTCGGCATCTTGTTGAGATTGTGGGGTAGCTCGTCCAGCTCCTTCACGCGATGGGCCAGTCGGATCGGCAGCTCTTCTACAACCAGTCCCAGCACGTCAGTTCCCTCCTCGCCAGCTCCTGCGATCCTCAACAGCTGGATGAAACCCACCTGCGAGGAACTGAGACGCTCGAAGAAGGGTGCCCTGCCACACTCGTACGTTAGCGTCTGGTCCTCAAGCCGGCTGATCGGAGAGGAGACGCACCTGTGAAGGGTTCTGCCCAAAGAGGACCTGTAGAGGGGGTGGCGCGTGAGTCACTGCCCACGTTTGCGCGGAGCGAAACGAGACCGCTTACCATCTGGCGGAGGGAGACGCCGGTCTGGGGAAAGGTGGAGTAGTGGAGGAGCTGCTTCCACAGTCTACAGTGCCGTAGCAGCTTCTGTTAGCGCTGTCCGTGCGAAGACCGGAGGAGGGGCACTCACGCCGGACTGATACCGTTCATCATGGCGAATACAGGGAGGGGAGCTCCAAGGAGGGCAGGTGGCGGGCGATACGGGTGGAGGTGCGCAGAGTCGAGTTGTTTGATTAGCTGAGCTGGCTTGCTGGTCGGCGTCACGTTGGAGTCAAGAGGAGCCTCGTGAAGACACTCCGCCCCCGCGCCCAAGTTCCCCGGGCTCTCTCGGAGGAATTCGCAAATCTCTCTTTCCTGTTCCTCTTAGAGCTGAGCAGAGACGAGCTGTTCAGATTCAGATCTGACCTGCTCTCCGTTGCTCTCAAGAAAAGCTCGCGAGAATCGATCCGAACAAAGTCGAGCGAAAATGCGTGTTTCATTCGTCGTAGGCGATGCGGAACCAGCGAGCTCCCCTCTTGCAGGCCTTGTACGCCTCCAGCTTCTCTGCGTAGTCGGAGTCCAGCTCCGACAGCCGCCGCGTCGCTCCGTCTACCAAAACGGACGGGTCCAGCGTCCGCGTCTTGAGCGAGAGCTGAAGGACCTCCTCCCCTGCATCCTGCGACGCCACCTCGGTCGCGTTGAGCGACCCTCGAACTCTTGCTACTAGTCGCCGTACCTCCTGTGATGGCGATTCGACAAGTTGGCGCCAAAAGTCTTCGTCGCTGCCTTCCGAGGCCCACAAATCATCTTTCGTGAGGAGGTCGAGTCGGAAGGCTTCGGCGATGGCTCTGCGTTCGGTAAGATCAGAGACGAAGAAAGCTGATCTGGGGGAAGAAACCGACTCGGCGGCATAGCGGTAGAGCGCAGCGTGGGCCGCGTTCCCCCAGGCAAAGGCGTCCGCCTTCATGTCTGCAAAGGAGTCAGAGGGTCAGCTTGGAAGTCTGCCGCGGCGTAGCGAAGAGTCTCACATGCTTCGCTCAGCAGCAACGCAGATTGGCGAGAACGACAAACGATCTCGCCCTCAAAGTCGGCAAGGTCCCGGAGAATAGAATGGCTCTGCTCCTGCCTGCTATCCAGTCAGCAGGAAGATCTTCACGCCCCATAAGACTCACGTGAGGATCCCGAATGCAAGCGTATCGCGCAGACCGTAGTCGACGCGATCTGCGCAAAGTTGTGGGCTCTGTCGCTCGAGGAGACTATAGTTTGCCTCGTCCAAAACGCGTGAGCTGTCGTAGCCATGGGCGTGCAAGATAGCAGGGCTACAAAGATTCAGCAAAAGCTCAGGAATGGAGGAACCGCGCACATATTGGTCTTGGAGGAGAGGAACTCGAGCTTGTCTTCCTGTGTGAGAAGGTCGTCAGCTCCCAAGCTCTGCGAAGCTCCCGTCCCACACGCCCGTACCTCATGAACCACCCGACCAAAGACGTAATCGATCACATGCGAAAGAGAAGTATGCGCGACGTCGTGTAGCAGCTGGCTCCCAAGTCAGCTCTTCCTCAGCAGAACTCTGCGCCAAACGTACGCACCGCCGCCACCTGCTCCTCCATGCCCGCCCCTAGATTTCGCACTAGCATCGCTGCTCCAATAGAGTGATCGTACCGCGTGACGGGAGGTTCAGCTCCACAGCTGCTGAGAGGGGTCAGCAACATTTCAGTGAGCTCGAGGAAGACGAGAGGCGAACCGTTGGACGCTTCGAAGAGCAGACACGCCGTGTTGAAGGACTCCCTTCAGCCTTTGGAAGCCCGGACTCTGTATGAGGTCGATGAGGACTGCGTCTGGCGAGGCGGCACCAAGCAGGATGTGGCCGTAGATCGGGTCGTCCACGAGCAAGTCTTCGCGGCTGGCTGGGAGGCTGAAGGAAGTAGAGCAGCTCGAGAACCCGGTGGAGGAACTCATGAGAAAGTTTGGAGTGCCGGCGGAGGACAAGGGAGGCCAGTCGCCCAGCGAGCCGGAACGCAGGCCCGGCCGCTGATGAAGTCGCGTTCTCTCCTCCTTCTTTCCCTTCCCTCTGCAGGCACCACCGGCGGGTCTAGCAACGTCCACACCGACTCATTAGAACGACACAGCAACCGCAGCGCGTCGGGGGACCACCAAAAGACACCTTCCCTCGTGCAGCCTTGTCCTCGTCCGGTGACCTCCCTTGCCCTCTCTCGAGACCTCCGCCTCGCCCAAAGTTTAAGCAGTGAATCGAGATGTCTTCGATTGGATCTCCTCACGACGAGAAGCCTGCGGCGGCGGTCGGACCAAAGCGGGGAGCACGAGCGTGAGTCCTTCTTGAGCGGCGCCGGAGAGGACGAGCTGATGTGGGAAGTTCAGATGCACTCGGTGCCGTTCAGGCAAAGCAAGGTGTGAGCCTGGGAGTGGGAACGGTGTGCCCTGTCGACGTTGTGCGGCTTCGAATCAGGTCTGCGTCTTCGAAGCCGCACCGAACAAGTCCCTCGATGAAGAGTACGGAGAACGCTATCCGAGGAGCAGGAGGGACTGACGTTGTCGCGCAGACGCGTAGACCGGATGGAGCAGAGTCTCCAGACGCTCCAGAACACCGTCAACAGTCTGGTCTCCCTCTTCTCCAGCGGCGAGCGCCCTGCCCTCCCTTCGTACCCCCAGCAAGGCGTCAACCTCCAGTCCATCGCCTCCAGCTCCCAGCAGCCGATGCGACTGGACGCCAACTTCAACGCTCGCTCGCCCTCGAACCCAATGTCCTGGGATGTCACTTCCACGCTCAACCCTCTCCTCCCTCAACCGGACTACAACTACCATCAAAATCCTCTCCAGCCTCCGACAATTCCTGCGATCCATTCACTGCCTCGGCTTATGAACGGCAGCTCGATTGTGGTTGGGTCGCCTACGGACGGCTACGGCGGTCGCGAGTCGGCGAAGCGACCTCGACACTCGCCGCCTGGCGAACATCCTCCTCTCCCCAACTACCGCGCTCCTCCTCACCCTATTTCACAATGTGCGTTGCTCCTTCTTTTCTCCGGACGTCGAGACTGACCGACTTCTCGCGCAGACGGATTAATCGCTTCTGCTGCGCCTTCTGACGACGAGGACGATGGCGACACGCTTCCGAGAGCCTCGTTGACTGCACCGTTCGAAGCTCTGGCGGAAGCAGCGGCAGCGGCGGCAGGAGAAGGGAATCCGGGACACTCGGCGAGCGGGACGGCGACGCCTGCGAAGGGGAGGCCAAAGAAGCGTCGGAGGAGGAGAATGCCTCCGCCTCCCAACGCTTTCCCAGTACGTTTCTTTGTCCTGTCTGGCGGGCTTTGCTAACCTTTGCCGACACAGGATGTCATCGATAAGGGTACTTCCCTGGCTGAACCTTTTCTGAGGTTGAGGCGTGCTGACAAAGGCCTGGCTCGCAGGACTCGTGAGCGAAGCAGTCGGCCGCCATGTCTTCAGCTAGTGAGCTCCGCAGAGCATACTCGCAAGCAGCGCGCTAATCTCTCCTTCGCAGCTTCTTCGAGCACTGTCACCGGTTCTACCCCATCCTCGATCCGACCTACGACACCTGGACTGCCATGCGCGATCGGACGCCCTGGGCCGTAGACAGCCTTCTCGCCACCGCTGCATCGCGAATCCCTAATCCGTCTCCCGATATTGCCGCCGCGGCGGAGCAGGCGTCGGAGGAGGCGCACGGGATCGCAAGGAGTTCACTTTTCGGGCCGACCGTGAGGAAGGAGGGGGTACAAGCTATGGCGATGCTTGCAGCGTGGTCCGAGTGAGTGGTCGAACTGTCACCGCTGGAAAACATCGCTGACGCAAAAAAACAAAGCAACGGCTTCCTTGCAGCGGGACATGCTCTTCGAATGGGCCTCGATCTCGGACTCCATCGTGCGCTCGACAAGCTGTCAGGAGGCGCCGTCGTTCTGGGCTACGAAAAGGGGAAGGTCAGGCGCGAGGAGGACGAGCGCGACCTGGTCGTCTCGGCGCGCATCTTCCTCTCGCTCTACCTCATGGACTTTCTCCTCAGCACTGGGAGTGGACGACCTCACATGTGCGACGAAGATTTGGTGTCGTCTGAGAAGCTGACGGCCATGCTGAGGCGAGTCTTTCTCTGGAGGCAGTGTATTCACGAGCTGACCAAGCCTTGCGTAGACATCCTTTCTCGACCGACAGCGACAGGTGGGCCCAAGTTTTTCTCTTAGTTCAGGCTCAGAACTGACGCCGGTGCATGTTCAGGCTGCTCGTCGCGCAAATCGAGTTGATCGCGTGCCGGACACGGATCGAGTCGGTGATGAAGAGCTTTGGACCGACGCTCGACTCTCGTATCATCGACTACTCTCGACGTGCTTCTCGGGATCTTCAGGCGTGGTGGAAGAAGTGGGACGCCGTCCTCGGTGCGTTATCCTGCGCTTGGCTACTTCGCAGCCTCGCTCACTCCCCCCCCCCTCTTGCAGCGGAGAAGTTCGACGACGAGTCGTTCGAGCGCAAGATGCTGCTGTCCTGTCTCCACTCGGCCACTATCTTCCTCGTTATGGCCTCGCTCAAGAACCAAAACTTGACCGATTCGAACCTCTCCGTCGACGCAAGGGAGCTCGCCATGTCGGCCCGTCAAGCTGCGACGTTGTACATCGACATCTGTCTCAACGCTCCAGTCTTCCGTGCAGGCCTGCGCTTCTCTCCCATCTGGACGTACGTCGACGTCTCGTTCTGCGGTCTCCTCCTTCTCAAGCTCTCGCGCCTGTTCCCCGACGGAGTCGACTCGCTCTCCAACACGATGAACCAGTGCAAGGAGCTCTCGGACCTTCTTTTGGAGTTCCCTGGGGCGCAGCGATTTGGCAGGACGATTTCGTGCGTCGTCTTTCGCCCGCTTCGAAGCATCGTCACTCACCCCGGTTCGCGCAGGATCTCGATCGAACGATTCGCGAAAGCGTTCGCGATAGACCTCCCCACTCCTCCTCAACGCCAGCCCGTCTTCCCCAACGACTTTCTCCTCAATCCCACGCCCGACATTGCGCTCTCCCCCTTCAACATCCAGACGCTGTTGCCGATCTCGGACCCGAGCTGGGTCGGCAGCGAGCTCTTTCCTGAGTGGCTTAGCTCGGACAACTGGACGTTTGGGCCTTCGGATTTGGATCAGGGTACGCTCGTGTCGTCGTCGAGCTTGCGAAGGAAGACGCTGATATTGTTGGTCGCAGGCCTTGACAAGCTTTTCCTTCCTTTGTGAGCTGTGGTGCACCTTCTGGGGCTTGGTGCTTTTGCTGATGCCTTTTGATTCGTAGGTGGAGCACACAGGTCGACACTACAGGGTACAGTGGAACGGAGTGGTGACAAGGGAGTCGACGGGGAATGCTGTTTTTGTCGAATCAAAGCCCGAGCTTATCGTTTGCTGGTCTGTCGGAGTTCTCCCCATCCTCTTCTGAGCGTCCATTCGTGTACGACACTGCAGAATTTTGAGAAGGAAAGAGAGTGGGCCTCGCGAGGGGACGCTGAGCGCTGAGCGCTGAGCGCTGAGCGCTGAGGCGAGCGATTGTTGACCTCGTCGTCTCCCCTTCCTCCTCCACCTCCCTTCTCCTGGTCCAGCCACCCAGGAGTACCGCCTCATCTCCCTGCGGCTTTCTCGGAGTCGGCCCTCCCTTGGTCTCGCCTGGGATGACCCCCTTAAGATCTCACAACGTCTCACGGTCGAAGCACTCTGCAGCTTCCGAGCAACAATGGCTGGGTTAGCAGGCACAGGTGGCAATCGGGTGGACCGCACGCTGACTTGTCTCACCTGCAGCGGACCTGGCGGACCTCCTTCTGAACGCCAAAGCCCGGTTCGGCGACGTGAGCTGGGTCGGAGACGACTCCAAGATTGTGCATGCGCACAAGGCCATCGTCTACGCCAGGGCAGCCGGCAAGCTCTTGCTTAGAGTCCCCTCTCTGGCTCCAGCTGATCCGCTCCTCGCAGGCTCGTTCCAGCAGAAGTACCTGGCCCCGACCTCCACGAACGGCGCGAACGACTCGTCCCTCTCCCTCCCCTTTAGCTCGAACCGCTCCGGCACTTCCCACTCGGCCGACAGGAGCCACGATGTCCATTCGCGCTTCCTCCGTTCCCCTTCCCCCGTCAGCATCAATTCGACTTGGACCGTCGCCACGCCAATGCCGCTCGTCGGGACGGACCCTGCCTTGTTCGAGGCGTGCTTGGAATTCCTTTACACAGGGTCGAAAGGGGTGGAGGTTTTTACGGTGCTATTCGACGGGTTTGACGAGGCGATGCGGGAGGATGAGAAGCAGGCGTGCGGGGTGGAGAGGTTGCGACAGGTGCGCTGACGGACTTTGCTCATTCTGGGAACAAGGGAGCTGATCCGAGGTTGTGCTACAGGACTTGCTGTACTGCTGGCGAAGCAAGCTCTACTCGGACGTCTCCCTTTGTCTCGGAGACAACTCCGACACGACCTTCGCTTCGCACCGCGCCCTCCTCGCGTCGCGATCTCCTTACTTCAAGTCTATCCTCCTCGGGAACTACGCCGACTCCTCTCAGTACATCTTCACCCTCCCTTCCCCACCCTTTACTCCCGCCTCGACGACCTTCACCCTCGGCTACATCTATTGCGGGACGCTCGCCTTCAGCGATCGCACCTTCGACCTCACGACCGCTATGGAGATATTTCGCTGCGCCGATTACTTGGGGCTCACCCTACTCCGCGATGAAGTCGAGGATCGAATTGAGGACGTCTTGAACGTCAAGCGAGCCGCCCGGATCTTCAGCTTCGCCTCAGCTTCAGACGTCAACAGCCTGCGTCTCCGCCGCGCCGCGTCCGTCTTCGTTCTAGGCAACTTCGGAGACGTCTGGGGCTGCCCGCAGATCGGAAACCTCGAGTTCGCGATGCAGAAGCAGCTCGTAGCGGACGTCTGCGCGACGATCAACCCCGTCTCGCTCACCGCCGTCGCGAAGAGCGCGTTCGTGCTGCGGAAGCGGATCAAATTGGAGAAGGCGCCGTGGGCGGAGCATGTCAGGTCGATGGTCGAAGCTATCGAGGATCGGTTGCGGGACATGCTCGGGAAGAGCTTGAAGGAGATTGTCGTTTCGCCGAGCTTTGTCGACCTCATCGACGGCGTCGGCTTCAGCACCGACGTTCTAGAGTGGCTGCTGGAGTTGGTCGTAGGAGGCTTAACCGAGGCGAAGGCACCGGAGGCCTACGAAGCTCTCGTCGGGTCTGTCTTGCTTCGAGAGGTGAGTTCTCGCCGTCGCCTTTCGCTTGAGCGGAACTGACAGTCTTTCTGCATTTAAGGAGGGCATTCTGATGGACGTGAGCAGTCCTCTCTTCTTTTGGTCGCAGCACATTGCTGATATGGCGAGGGCCAGGCCAAAGTGCTGGTGGAAGACGCGAAGAATGGCATTCTCAAGTACCTCAAACGGAAGTGGGTTTCAGTGCGAGCCTCGCGAGGATTCGATCAGCTGGAGAGCTGGTGTGTCAAGGAGCTCTCTGACGGTTCGTGACCTCTGGTATCTGCCTTTGTAGTGCAAGCTGACGCCTCGATCCCGCAGAGCTCGAAGTCTCGGTCGACGATCTCCTTGCTGCGACACCAAAGTCGACTTCCAGCACTTGGAGTGGACCCCCGCGACCGACTCCAAGGACGAACGTCGTCGTGGCCGCCGCTTCGATACCAGTCCGCCGCCCTCCCACCGCTCCCATCCTCTCCTCCACCCGCCTCTCCGCAGCCGTGAGCCGCCCGGCTCCCGCTATCGTGACCGCCCCCGCGACGAGAACCTCCCGAGTCTCAACTAGCAGCATTGTGTCTCGCCTCAGAACCGCCAGCGTCGCATCGAGGATCACAACCACGAACGCAGGTCCGTCTGCGACAGCTGTACGGGGAACAGCAGGCTCTCGCGGTGAGCGTGGCGGCGCAGCTCGTGGAGCTGCAACGAGTCGAGAAGGGAGAGGTATCGGATCGACAGCGGGAGGGATTTCATCGCCTGCGATCACGCCGACAGCCGAAGGGAGTGGCGCTACGAAGGACGTCGACTCGCGTGGCGAGGTTACTACTCTCCAGATCGGAAGAGCACACGTCTGAACTCCAGTCACC
>ERZ1463034.324-NODE-324-length-11457-cov-20.199439_pt1 | contig 11457 bp, 11 predicted proteins | sample MGYA00564480_ERZ1463034 | MGnify/ENA primary metagenome ERZ1463034 (study PRJEB39244, sample SAMEA3635122) | Helicobacter pylori | study: EMG produced TPA metagenomics assembly of PRJEB11511 data set (Assembly of a 5300-year-old Helicobacter pylori...
ACGGGGGTTCAAATCCCCCCGGCTCCACCAAATCCACAAAAAAAGACGTCCACGGGCGTCTTTTTTTGTGCCTGAAATCCAGTGAATACAGGGGTTTCAGAGCCACCAACGTCCATGGACATCCGACAGAATCCACATCACCTGGTATTCCACATGGTATTCCAAGCCCCTCAGTGGTAATTTTTGGAATACCGAATGATGTCGTGGAATACCTCATATGCGCCCAAGCCACCCGCCTCTCTGATCGCCAACTCAAAGCTGTAAAACCGAAAGACAAGGACTACGTCCTCAGCGATGGCGACGGCTTACAGCTGCGCGTGAGGGTCAATGGCTCTACGCTATGGAACTTCAACTACCGGCAGCCGATTACCAAAAACCGCATCAATATGGGCCTCGGCACCTACCCAGAACTCTCGCTCGCTCAAGCCAGGAAGAAAACGGTCGAAGCCAGAGAACTTCTCGCTCAGGGCATTGACCCGAAAGAACAACGTAGCGCGTTGGAGCAGACAAAAAGGCAGGCAACCGAGCACACATTCGAGAACGTCGCGTCTGCTTGGCTTGAACTGAAAAAGGATTCTGTAACTCAGGCTTATGCCGAGGACATCTGGCGCTCGCTCACGCTGCATGTTTTTCCATCGCTGGGAACAACACCTATCTCGCAGATCAATGCCCCGACGGTCATCGAGCTGCTGCGCCCTCTAGAAACCAAAGGCAGTCTGGAGACAGTGAAGCGACTGACCCCACGGCTCAACGAGATCATGACCTATGGCGTGAACTCGGGAATGATCTTTGCCAAGAAACATAGGCACGCATATGGCCGAGCCGCCTGATCAGTCGGTGGCCGACCGCCCTGCCAAGAATCAATCCGAGGAAGTTGACCGCCATCAGAGCCCCGACCCAGAACTCACTGACACCCTCAACGCCCAGGCGCAGCGCCAGATAAGTGCTGAGAAGGCACGAGCCAAACTGCATCAGTAATGAGGCCAGATACAAAGCACTGAAACCTTTTACAAGCCTGAGCACTTGTATCTCCCCTCTTGCAAAGAAGCGCCAACCTGCATCCTGTCCAGACCGTGGTGACTGCACCTGCCGGGTGGGGAAATATGGCGAGGACCTGTTTAGTCCTCGCCATAACGCTTAGGCCGGTTTGAAGCAGTAAGCGGCCAGCTTGTTGCCGTCGAGGTCGCGGGTGTAAGCGGCATAGGCGTTTGGTGCCCAGTCGCGAGTACCTGGAGCGCCTTCGTCGGTACCGCCGGCAGCCAGGGCGGCAGCGTGAAAAGCATCTATTGCAGCTCGGTTCTGCGCCTCGAAGCTGACAGTGACACCGTTACCCACACTGGCGGGAGCGCCGTTGGCCGGTTTAAGGACGAAGAAGGATGGTGCACTCTCGCCCCAGATCGAGCCGTTGTCGGCCAGGTCGGCGATACGCTTGTGGCCCAGCTTACCCAATACGCTGTCGTAGAAAGCACGGGCTTTGTTCAGGTCGTTGGTGCCGACTGTAACGTGGGTGAATATGCTCATTTATTATCTCTCTAAGGTAAAACGAGGGGGGTGGGTGTTGCAGCTCCGTCAGGGAGGGTTACCCCGACAGTTATCCGTTGTGCTTATTGACTCAACGATCGAAGTGAATAACGGTGCGGATGCTCTTACCTTCGTGCATTAACTCGAAGGCCTTATTGATCTCTTCCAACGGCAAATTGTGGGTGATAAAGGTATCCAGCGGGATCTCGCCCTTCTGCGCCTTTTCCACATAGCTCGGCAGCTCGGTACGACCTTTTACGCCACCGAAGGCCGAGCCACGCCATACGCGACCGGTCACCAGTTGGAATGGCCGGGTGCTGATTTCCTGACCAGCACCGGCGACGCCGATGATTACCGACTCACCCCAGCCCTTGTGGCAGCTTTCCAGGGCGGCGCGCATCAACTGCACGTTGCCGACGCACTCGAAGGAGTAGTCGACGCCTCCATCGGTCATCTCGACAATGACTTCCTGAACCGGCCTGTCGTAATCCTTCGGATTGACGAAGTCGGTGGCGCCCAGCTGCCTGGCGATCTCGAACTTGGCCGGATTGATGTCGACCACGATGATTCGTCCGGCCTTGGCCATGCTCGCGCCAATGATCGCCGCCAGACCGATGCCCCCCAAACCGAAGATCGCCACCGTAGCGCCCTCCTCGACTTTGGCGGTATTGAGCACCGCACCGATGCCGGTGGTGACGCCGCAGCCGAGTAGGCAGACCTTTTCCAGCGGGGCGTCCTTAGGAATCTTGGCCAAGGAAATCTCTGGCAGCACGGTGTACTCGGAAAAAGTCGAGCAGCCCATGTAGTGATAAATTGGCTGCCCCTGATAGGAGAAACGGCTAGTGCCATCGGGCATCACGCCGCGCCCCTGAGTACTGCGAACCGCCTGACAGAGGTTGGTTTTGCCGGATTTACAAAACTTGCACTCACGACATTCGGCTGTGTACAGCGGAATCACATGGTCGCCGACCTCGAGCGAGGTGACGCCAGGCCCCACTGCGACGACGATACCACCCCCCTCATGACCGAGAATACTTGGGAAAATGCCTTCTGGATCAGCCCCAGACAGGGTGTAGGCATCGGTGTGACAAACGCCAGTGGCGACGATACGCACCAGCACCTCACCGACCTGTGGCGGCGCGACATCCACCTCAACAATCTGTAATGGTTGGTTGGCAGCGAAAGCTACAGCGGCGCGCGATTTGAGCATGATCTAAATTCCTGTTCTTTCTGCGGATTGATATAAGCCATGTGCATCTCACTGAAGCGAATCATTGCGCGCTGCAAGGCAAGCACCTGCTCCGCCATGGCGACGATGACGTGCGCGGTGATCGGGTCGCACTGCCGATCAACCCGTCCGCTGAACGTTTCGGTGCCAGCGGGGTAAGCGCGGTCATCTGTAGCCCTCCAGTGGCTATTGCCGAAAACAGATTGCGCCCGACCAAATTCCAAGTCACGCTCATTATTCTTGGCTTTTTTGTGAATTTTTTTCAGGTTCTGTCCATGAAACTCAGTTTGGATCATCTGGTAATGCTGCAGTGCCTGTCGGAAGTCGATTCGATAACGGCGGTTGCCGAGCGGTTATGGGTGACGCCTTCGGCGGTCAGTCATCGTATCCGTGAGGCGGAACGGCGCTTGGGTGTGAAGCTGACGGAGCGCGCGGGAGGCAAGTTGCGACTGAGTCCCGCCGGCGTGCGACTGGAGCGGGCGGCAAGAGATATCACAGCGATTCTGAACGAGGCGGAGGCCGATGCTAGTTCCATGGCTGGCGGCGTATCCGCCTTCGTACGGCTGGGGGTCACTTCCTATGGCCCCTTCCGCTGGATTCCGAAATTCATCAAGCATTACGCCGCACTGCGTCCCGATATCGAAATCACGCTGGTCATGGTGCATCGCGACGAAATTTACACCAGCTTGATTCAAGGCAAGCTGGATGTCTCGATCATTGACGATGGGATGGTGCCAAGTAGCGTCGCTAAACTCCCACTGTTTCGTGACGAGCTGATCGCCATCATGGCGACAGATCATCCCTTGGCCAGAAGGCACACTATTCACGCTGAAGATTTCAAGACCTATAACCTGGTCACCTATTCGACCGAGCGATCCAAAGGCTGGGAATACGACCGTTTCTTTGCCCCGGCCGGTGTTCTGCCGCGTCGCATGATCACGGTGGAGGTGATCGAAGCCATTATCGAGCTGGTGCGCTCCGGCTACGGCCTCAGCATCTTGCAGCGTGATCTGGTGACACCCAGCCTGGAGCGAGGTGAGCTTGCCTGGGCGGCCCTTAATGACGGGCTCGATATTGCCTGGAATGCCATTGTCAGGCCCGCGGAGCCGGAGGGCAGCGAGGTGAATCAGATGGTTACAGAACTGACTAGCTGGATGACTACGCAGAGAAACGCTGAAAACTTTCAGGACTTGCCCTAACACAGCCTAAAGATTGCGCTCGCCCAACCAACAACTCTGGTGGGCTCAACCTGACCACACATGGCGTCACCTCGCGCAACTGTCAAAAACTATTTGGCCGTAGTCGTTATTTCCTCAACAGTGCCAGCATCCGCTTGATATCGGCACGGCCGGTCTTGGCGATGGGCACAAAGGAGCAGTAAGGATGACCCAGTCGTAGTGACACCGATGACAAGGCGATCAGTTGTCCAGACTCCAGATCACTGCGCGCCATAAGCTTTTGCCCCAGTGCGATACCCAGGCCCAGGCGCGCCAGTGAAATCGACAGACTGGATAATCCGCTACGTCGACCTTGTTTCGGGTCAGGATAGTGGCTACTTCCCACTTGGGAAAACCAATCGCGCCAGGTCGGATGGGACGCATAGTTGATCCCCCAGTGAGTATGAATGAATAGGTTCTGCTGGATTTGCGCGAGGTCGAATTCCTGGTTGCCATGGGTATGCCAGAACTCGGGAGAACAGACCGGGATCACTTCGTCATGCACCAGAGGTATCACTTCCAGGCCAGGATAGTGGTAATCCCCATAACTAACTCTAAGGTCAATATCATGGCGCGCGAGATCCACTGGGTCATCTTCCACGCGGATATCGATCGACAGCTGCGGATAGAACTCCAGCAGCGCTGGCAACTTCGGCGCGAGCCAGGATTCGGCGAGGGAATACGGAACGCTGACAACCAGCCGCCGCGCATGCAAGTCCCCCTCGAGAATCCGCGTTGTCATGGCGGCTATATCGCTCAGCGCCCGGGAGGCCTGCGGATAGATGGCATGCCCGGCATCCGTCAGGGTGAGGCGGTTGCCGGCTCGCACGAAGAGTTTGCGCCCGAGGAAGTCTTCAAGATGCCTGACTTGCTGGCTAACGGCCGCGGAGGATACGCCCAACTCCGCGGCCGCTAATACGAAGCTGCCCATCCGCGCGGCAACTTCGAAAGTTTTAACTGCATTGAGCGGTGGAAGCCGGTTCATATCGAACTCCTTCGAAAGATTTTCTAAGGAAACGCTAACAATTTATGCCGTTGTTGGAAAGTTTTTCAGGGGGTAATTTCGTACTTCACTCACGGGGGAGGTACTGATGAAAGACATTCTAGATCTCGAGCGCTATCCACTGGACCAAGAAGGCAGCCCACAATGGCAGGCCGCAGTCGACCGTGCCGCTGTCGAGATGCAAACCACGGGCATGTTCAATCTGAACCAGTTGATGAAACCGCAAGCCTTGAAAAAGGCCACAGCTGAAATCAAACCAGTCATGGACAGCCAGTCGCATGCTCACAAGCGCCGACACAACATTTATTTCCAGCCCGACTTCAAGGGACTCGACCCCAAGCACCCAGCGCTGCGCGAGGTCGAATCAACCAACCACACGCTGTGCGCCGATCAAATCGTGCAGAGTACAGTGCTGGCCATCTATGAATATCCACCTCTGCTGCGCTTTATCGCCGCAGTCATGGGCAAGCCAACCCTGCATGTAATGGAGGACCCTCTGGCACGCGCCAATGTCATGAGCTATCGCGAAGGTGAAGCGTTGAACTGGCACTTCGATCGGTGTGAATTCACCACCACATTACTGCTGCAGGAGCCACTCGACGGCGGCAAGTTCCAATACCGGAGCAATCTGCGTACGGCAGAGAACCCCAACTACGAAGGCATTGCGGCCGTGCTCGACGGACGTGACCCCGACGTTAAAACCCTTACACTTGAGGCCGGAACCTTAAACGTATTTCGTGGTGTGAACTCGTTGCACCGCGTGACACCCGTACAAGGGTCGAAGGAACGCATGATCGCCATCTTCTCCTATTACGAGAACACAGGCGTAATGTTCAGCGATGAGGAAAGCATCGGATTTTACGGGCGCGCGTCTTGATTAGTTTCCCCTGGTAAGCAACAACGGCTTCGCGGTCCACACCGCAAGCCATTACCTATGCCATCTATCGCTCACTGCAATGCGGAGCATTTATGAAAACAACAAAAATAAAAAACTCAGCAAAACTGGCGAAGTACGCCCTGATCGGCGCTGCTTGGCTCTGCGCATCAGCATCCGAGGCTAAAGAGTGGACCTCTGTGACCATCGCCACCGAAGCCGCTTACCAACCTTGGAACATGACGCTTCCAGGTGGCGCCATCGGCGGCTTCGAACCTGAGTTGATGGCAGATCTATGTGCACGCATCAAGCTTCAATGCACCCTGCTCGCCCAGGATTGGGATGGGATGATCCCTAGTCTGCAAGCCGGCAAGTTCGACCTCATCATGGATGCCATTGTGATCACCCCCGAGCGCGAGAAAGTCATTACCTTCTCTCGGCCCTACGCCGCAACCCAGGGTGTACTGGCTGCAAGCGACCCGAAACTGATCGCCCAAGCAGGTGTAGCCGGGGAGATAGTCAAGTTAACCGGGGATGCCAAGGTGGACAAACCCTATATCGACAAGATGCGGATCTTACTCAAGGGTAAAACTATCGGCATTGCCTCCGGCACGGCGTATACCCAATTTGTCGAAACCAACTTCAAGGACATCGCGACCATTCGTGAGTACAAAAAGTCCGATGAGCATGTGCTGGATCTGCAGGCCGGGCGCATCGATTTCTCCTTCGATGACGTGACCTTTTTCAGCTCCGTACTCGACCAGCCCGAGAACAAATCGCTATCCATGGTCGGGCCCAGGATCGGCGGCACTATCTGGGGTCCGGGCGAGGCACTTGGCTTTCGTCAAGACACACCTGAGTTGAAAGCGAAATTCAACGAGGCGTTGAGTGCTGCGTTGGCGGACGGCACGGTGAAGAAACTCTCCGAAAAATGGTTCAAGGCTGACATCACGCCATAAAAGACTGACATCGGGCCGGTAATGGTAATAGAGAATTGCTCCCGCGCTTGCGGATACGCGGTAATTCAATGCCGGCCCAATAACTCCTTGACCCGTCGTTGCGAGCCTAGCCCATTGGCTAAGGGTCAACGATGAGCGTTTCGATAAAAGGATACAGTTATGGATACCTTGCAGATGCTCAGTTTCGGTGACACCGGCTGGGGCTTCACGTTGTTGAAAGCCGCAGGCATGACGCTGTCACTGACACTGGTGTCGTTGCTGGTCGGTGCCGTATTCGGCAGCCTGGTGGCAGCGGCCAAACTGTCACATCGACGTAGCCTGCGATTGTTAGGTGACTCGTACTCGGTGCTGTTCAGAGGCGTTCCCGAGCTACTGGTGATTTACTTGTTCTACTTTGGCGGTGCCACGGTAGTGTCTGCCGTCGGTCACTGGTTCGGCGCCACAGGTTATATCGACATGCCGCCTTTTGCGGTCGGCGCGCTCGCGGTCGGCCTGCTTTCGGGCTCTTATCAGGCCGAAGTCTATCGTGGCGCATTCCTCGCAGTCCCCCGCGGTGAACTGGAAGCGGCACTGGCCATTGGCATGGGCCGCGCAATGCGTTTCAGGCGCGTGTTGATCCCGCAAATATTGCGCTACGCGCTCCCTGGCTTGGGCAACGTCTGGCAGATGACCCTGAAAGACTCCGCACTGATATCCGTCATCGGCTTGATCGAACTGATGCGCGCCAGCCTGATGGCCGCCGGCTCTACTCGCCAATATTTCACCTTTTATATCATCGGAGGCATCGGCTATCTGCTGCTGACCGGGTTGTCGGGGCGAATATTCAATATCGCCGAGGCTCGCGTGCGTCGTACGCAGCGCCACAGTCCTATCCAACACTGAGACAGGTGAGCCTCGAATGATCGACTTCGCATTTTTGCTCGATACGCTACTCAAGTTGCTGGCGGCGCTGCCCACCACGCTGACTTTATTCTTCAGCTCGCTGTCACTGGGGCTATTGTTGTCATTCGCCATTGTCAGCATGCGCGTTTGCCGTTGGCCACTACTGAGCTATCCGGCACGCTGCTACATCATGATTTTTCGCGGCACGCCGCTGATCATTCAGATGTACCTGATCTATTACGGGCTGGGTCAATTCCCAGCGGTCCGCGATAGCGTCGCCTGGGTTGTTCTGCGTTCGTCCTACGGCTGCGCAGTCGTCTCGCTGGCGCTGTGCACAGCAGGCTATACCGCCGAAATCATCCGTGGCGGACTGCTCAGTATTCCCTATGGTCAGATCGAGGCCGGGCAAGCCATCGGCATGTCGCGCTGGGAGTTATTGCGCCGGGTCATCGCCCCGATCACCTTGCGCCAGGTGCTGCCGGCCTACTCCACGGAAGCCATCCTGATGCTCAAGGCCACAGCACTTGCCAGCCTGATAACCGTCTGGGATGTCACCGGTATCGCTCAACAGATCATCCAGCGGACCTACCGCACGATGGAAGTGTTCGCCTGTGCCGCACTGATCTACCTGGTGCTCAACTACATCATCGTGCGCGCCATCGGTTGGTTCGAGCATCGCTTGACTCCGCACTTGCGTGAGCGGCCAGCGTACGTGCCGACGAAAGCCAACCTCGACGCCAGCAGCAATCCGAAATCCCTGCGGAGCTCACTATGAATAGTCAGTCAACGGCCGCCCTGTCGGTTACCAATATCCAGAAATCTTATGGGCAAGCGCATGTGCTCAAGGGAATATCCCTGAAAGCCCATAAGGGCGACGTCGTGTCGATTCTCGGTGCAAGCGGCTCCGGAAAAAGTACATTTTTGCGCTGCATCAATCTGCTCGAAACACCCGATGAGGGCAGTATCAGCCTCAATGGCGAAACCATCGAAATGAAGCGCCTGCGTGACGGACGCCAAGTACCGAGTAATACACGCCAGGTTGAGCAGATACGCAGTCGTCTCGGCATGGTGTTTCAAAGCTTCAACTTGTGGTCGCACAGGACCGTAATAGAGAACGTTATAGAGGGGCCAATGCGGGTTCTCAAACGCTCTTATGCCGAATGCATTGAAGAGGCAGAACACTTATTGCAGAAGGTAGGACTGTACGATCGACGTGATTACTACCCTGCCCATCTATCCGGCGGCCAGCAACAACGGGTTGCGATTGCCCGGGCCTTGGCGATGAATCCACAGGTCATGCTATTTGATGAACCCACTTCAGCACTGGACCCCGAGTTGGTCGGTGAGGTACTCAAAGTCATGCGCTCGCTTGCGGAAGAAGGCCGCACCATGTTGGTAGTCACCCACGAGATGGGTTTTGCCCGGCACGTATCCAATCGAGTGGTCTTCATGCAGGGCGGCCGTATCGATGCTCAAGGCACTCCAGCGGAGCTGTTCGAAGGCTTGCCCACCGAGCGTTTTCGTCAATTCGTGGCCAGCCATCAGTTGAGGAGCGCAGAATGACTAGAACCGCCCCTGCAGGTGACATCGATATGAGTCCAGTATCAGAGGACGCCTTATCACCTCTGCACCTGACCGCCGACCTCACAACTGAAAACCTCCATAGCGTTACTCTTGCCGACACCCCGTTGACGTGGAGAGAGATCGTCAAGGTCGCACGACAGGGTGCCAAATTGCACCTCTGCGACTCGACCTGGGCAAGAATCGACAACGCTCGCGCCATCGTCGACCACATTGTGGCACAGGGTGAGCGGGCTTACGGTATCAGCACCGGTTTGGGCGCTCTAAGCGACGTTATGCTGCAAGGTCCGCAACTGGCGCAGCTGTCTCGAAACACCCTGCTGAGCCACGCGTGTGGTGTCGGCGCACCACTAACGGTCGAGCAAACCCGGGCCATCATGTGCGCAGCTGTTAACAACTATGCGCATGGTCACTCAGGTATCAGCCGCAGCGTGGTAGAAGCGCTGATTGCGCTACTCAATCTGGACATCACGCCAAGCGTGCCGTCACAAGGCTCTGTTGGCTATTTGACGCACATGGCGCACATTGGTGTCGCCTTACTGGGCTTCGGCGAAGTGATGTGGCAAGGTCGGCCAATGCTGGCGATGCAAGCGTTGCGCGAAGTGGGCATGGCGCCGCTGGAGCTGCGCGCCAAAGACGGCCTCAGCTTGGTCAACGGCACTCCCTGCATGACCGGCCTGGCCTGTTTGGGACTAGCCGATGCCTTCAATCTGGCCGAATGGGCAGACATCATCGGCGTAATGAGCTTCGAGGCACTGAGAGGTCAGATTGATGCCTTCGATGAAGTGGTCCTGGCGCTCAAACCCCACCCCGGTATCCAGCGAGTCGGTGCCAACCTGCGCGCGTTACTGGCGGGAAGCGAAGTCATTGCCAGCAGCCGAGGTATTCGAACGCAGGATGCCATGAGTATTCGCTCGATTCCTCAGATTCATGGCGCATGCCGCGATCAATTGATTCACGCCGAGCGGCAGATCAATGCTGAACTGGCTTCGGCCACCGACAATCCTCTGGTAATGGGTACACCTGAAAATTATCGCGTTCTGTCTCAATCCAACCCCCATGGCGAGTCCCTGGCAATGGCTGCCGATCTACTATGCATCGCGGTCGCTGAACTCGCGGGAGTTGCCGAACGCCGCCTGGATCGTTTGATCAACCCCTTGGTCAGCGGATTGCCAGCGTTCCTGGTCAGTCAACCCGGAGTTAACTCGGGAATGATGATCGCGCAGTACGTGGCAGCCTCCTTGGTCGGAGAAAATCGCCATCTGGCACAGCCAGCAGTGGTCGATAACTTTGTGACCTCTGCCCTGCAGGAAGACCACCTCAGTCTTGGTACCGGAGCAGCCCTTAAACTGCTCAAAGTCATCGACAATACGACCCAGGTTCTCGCTATCGAATACCTTCTGGCAGCCCAGGCATTCGAATTTCTCAAGGAACAGCGCTTCGGGGTCGGAACCGGTTCTGCCTGGCGCCTCCTGCGCGAGCAGGTTCCACCTTATGATGAAGATCGCTGGCTCGCGCCTGATATCGAAAGCGCCGCTCGCCTGGTTCGAAAAGAACCTCAGCTAGATAGTTTGCGCAGTGGCTCACTGTCCCGATGATGTGCTGAGTCACCGAGAGCCCCAGCGTAAACGACTTATACCCTAGCGATACATAGTTTTTAGTGAGCAACCAGAAAACCTAGGCAGCACAAGGTTTTATGCATCAAGTCCTTGCGATGTATAAATACATCCTAATGGCATCGTAGCTTCTAAGCGCCGGCAGTAATGTCGACGCTTTTTTATGACGCGATTCGTACCCGTTTGGGGCGCTGGCCCAGACTCCCATACTTTCCTGTGAAGCAGCCATCGAGGGGACTTTAGCGCTCCACGCGTTTGTCTAAGACGCTACTCCACTTCTGATTCATCGCCGCAAAAACCGAGTTGAAATGATCGTCAGGGAATTTGGCAATCTTGCCGAACTGATCGGTTGCATCCATAAGTACCTGCAACCCAATGGCGATGACTGCCTGTAGAAACTCTGGGAGGGTCGGCGTTTTGCAAGCTTCCAAGTGATGGCGTGATGCAGCAGGTCCTTTTTCTACAACGGCTCGCAACGGAGCTCGAACATTCCATGCCTGTCGACGCGCTAACCTATCCGGCGAGCCAGCAGCATGGCCAACACCGGTGCCAAAGCGAAACTGGCAAACAACCACA
>ERZ1463034.325-NODE-325-length-11444-cov-10.567390_pt1 | contig 11444 bp, 17 predicted proteins | sample MGYA00564480_ERZ1463034 | MGnify/ENA primary metagenome ERZ1463034 (study PRJEB39244, sample SAMEA3635122) | Helicobacter pylori | study: EMG produced TPA metagenomics assembly of PRJEB11511 data set (Assembly of a 5300-year-old Helicobacter pylori...
GAACACTCTTTCCCTACACGACGCTCTTCCGATCTTTCTCTCCCCGCATTGGGATAGCTGATACCCCGCCCGTCGCAGCCTCTTCGGAGTCACGACCCTCGACGTCGTCCGCTCCTCCACCATGTCCGCCCAGGCGATCGGAGAGCCCCTCTCCGCCTCGACCTACACCATCCCCGTCGTCGGCGGCCACTCTGGCCTCACCATCCTCCCCCTCCTCTCCCAGGCCACCCCCGCTCTCCCTGCCTCCCTCTTCGCGGACAAGGAGAAGCTCGAGGCGCTCGTTCACCGTATCCAGTTCGGTGGAGACGAGGTCGTCGCAGCCAAGGCTGGTGCCGGAAGTGCTACCCTCTCCATGGCTTACGGTGAGCCCCTGTTCTCTCCTTTCTTCGCTTGGAGACGGAGCTGACGCATGAGGACGCAGCTGGATACAAGTTTGTCAACCGCCTCATCTCGGCTGCGTTCGAGGGTAAGACCAACGTCGTCGAGCCTTCGTACGTCTACATCAAGGGCGACACCGCTGGCGGAGCTGCCATCAAGAGCGAGATCGGCGAGGACCTCGAGTACTTCTCGGTCCCTGTTGAGCTCGGCGTACGTCTTTTCTCCCGCATCCCCATGCTCCTCTCCGCGCGTCCTCGACCTCCGCTCTCTGCCTTGCGATTCCAGACCTCAGAGCAGCACGCTGACGATGCGTACTCGACAACAGCCCAACGGAATCGAGAAGATCCACCCCATCGGCTCCCTCTCCGCGTACGAGGCCACCCTCCTCAAGGCTGCCCTCCCCGAGCTCTCCGGCTCCATCTCCAGTGCATCTCCTCTCTTCCGCCTGCACACGCAGCTACTGACGAATATTCGTGCGCGCAGAGGGTGTCGCATTCATCGGTGCCAAGCTCTAGAGATCTTTCCTTATGTCGCAGGACCTGATTGAAAAGAAGCTAGTTGATATAGATGATCGGGTCCAGCTTCTCTCAGCGCGTCTTCGAGAGCAAAGCACAACACCAATTGTTTTCTCGCTACACTCGTACTCCCCCACTACTACGCCTCGGGCTGGACCTCCCGCATTCGCTCAATGGCCTTGTGCAGCGACGAACTCGCGACATGGCACGCATGCGACCGCGGGACAGGAGCTCGCGAGAAGTTGTCAGCGATGTGGGAGACGAGCTCGATGCCTGCCAAGGGGGGTTCAGCTCGACGTCGAGGGAGAGAAGGAGGAGAAGGCGAACCTTTGTCGGGAGAGCAGGGGAGGAGAAGGACGACGCCGTGGTTGAACGCCGAGAGGAGGAGCATCGCCGAGAGGGAGACCATCTGTCCCTCTCATCAGCCGCGGCTACGCAAAGAGAGGAAAGGAACGCACCTTTACGTAGAACGGCAGCTGCAAGTTCAGATTGCTCGCCCAAGGCTCCTCGACCGCCACCTGGAGCATCTCCCACGCCGCGCGCACCGCAGTCGCCTTGAACCTCCACTGCGCCGGATCCTGTCCCAAATGCCTCTCCTTGCTCCCAGCAAGGTTGAGGTACGTCCTCGCGAACAGGCGGAACATCGTCAACGCCATATCGATGCTCGCTTCTCCCGTGTTCTCGAGCCCTTGGTCCGCCCACCAGGAATCGAGGTCGATGTTCCACTGTTCGTACGCCTCGATGAGCGAGTCGCGCGAGGTGAGAGCCCAGTTTAGGGAGAGACGGATGTGCTGGATCCGGAGGAGGAGGGAGCACAGGCGGGCGTGCGCGACGAGGGAGCGGTCGTGGAGCTGTTCGGTCGGCGTGGAGGTGGTTTGGAGGAGGAGCGTGTCGCAGAAGTAGTTGGGATCCCAGATTGGGCAAGGTCGTTCGTGGTGAAAGGACTGTTGGGCGTCGACGACCTGCGCAGGCGAAAGTTAGCGGGAGAGAGGGAGGAAGAGGAAGGACGCACGAAGGCGAAAAGCCACAGGCGAAGCCACTGCTCGAAAGTAAGGTCGCGGCGTTTGGGAAGCAGACCAAAAACCTGCAGAAAGAGTGAGCACGACTTCTCTAAGCGAGGGAGACTGCGCACTTCTCCGTAGGTCACTGGAGGAGGAGACGGGAGCGACCACGTCTTGAGGTAGCCCCTCGTCCACTCGAACGCCGTTCGCGCGATGATGTCGCTCCTCGGTGAGCAGCTGAACGTCGCGTAGATTAGAAGTGCCGAAATCTGCACCGAGTGCACAAGGTCAGGGCCCGCACATCAAAGGGGGGAGGCCGTTGAAGCGCACTTCTTCAGGTCCAATCCCGAGCTCCAAATCGAGGTCCGGCTCCGCGCCATTCAGCACAATGGGATCCGAGCCTTGCGCAAAAGACTGGCCAGGTGTCGCGTTGAGGACCGAGTCGCGCAAGTCGGAGCTGGCGAGTCGTTCGGCGATCTCGTGGTAGCGAGGAATGCGGTCGGCAGAGATCATGCAGATCGAGCCGAGAATCAAGGGCGTGATCGCTAGTGAAGACGAGGTGTCAGCGGCGGTACAAGGAGCAGGTCGATGAAACGCGCCTGGTTTGCCAGAGGGAAGGTAGGGCCATTGTCGAAGCTGCAGAGGGAAGCCGAAGAGATGCTGAGCGATATGGGCGTGAAAGCTGAGTCGCCAGTTTAGCATCAGCATGAGCTTATACACAAATAAGGAGGAGCGGACGCACAAGTCAACGAGGATCTCGGCGTCGGGGCCCCGAATGAGTCCGCTCTTCACGACGTCCAAGCGAGGATCCTGCGAGCCGACCTGCTGGAGGTAGTCCGTCCCCAGCCTTCCTCCGCGCAACTTCTCCGCCATTGTCGCTCCGGAAGGGTCCTCCAAGAGGAGCAAAGGCTGCGTAGCCAGGTCTTCGAGGAGCCCGAAGAAGGAGCTTCCCGACTCGGGTGCCGCTCCCCCACCGAGCATCGACGTCGAAGGTTCGTTCGATGCCAGCGGAGGAGAATACTGCGCGTACGCGTGCGCAAGGAGCGTCTCGGCGCCAGACTGAGTGAGGTAGTTGGGTGACGATTCGATTCGTGTCCCGCTGGCCACTGAAGCGAGGTGGGCGAGATTCGAGTCGGGATAGTGACGAGGCTGTTGAGCGAGAGCAGCCTGGTTGGCTTCTTTTGGCGAAGGCAAGAAGCGGGGCGTGTCGGGAGGGTTGAATGGGAGGTTGAGGTGAGCGGAGATGGTTCCGATTGAACGAACGAGGAAGTCGAGCTGAGGAGGCCTTCTCGTGAGCAGCGGTAAGGTAGCTGATCCCTCAAAGAGAGCTCACCGTTTCCGTCATACTCTCCTGCCATTTGTCGTCCTGGAGGGAGGGAGAAGGTCAGCCCCCGCCTGCTCACAGGCTGAGCCCCCAGCGCCAAACAGTCCCTCCTCACATCACCACCGGTGCTGATCCGAGACTCACGTGCAGTGGGATCTTGAATCGACATTCTTCTCCTCGCGCAGCGCACCGCTTGCAAGGCTCGCCTTCCACCAGCACCTCACAACGCAGCTGGGCGTTCCGAAACAAGCAGGGTCAGCAGGGTCCTGCGATCACGCTCCAAGAAGCTCACCTTGGCACGCCGGCATGGGTAACAGGCCTTCTGCTTCTTCGCCTCGACCTCGTCGGCCGTCCTCTGCCGCTTCTTGGGCGGCTTCGAGCCACCGGCCGGGGAAGGATGGGAAGAAGGTCCGGCTTCGGCGTTCATGGAGTTGGAAGGTGGGGCGGGCTGGAGGGCGTCAGAGGTCAAACGCTGACGATACCGGCTTGCTGGGCGCGCTCTCTGACTGGGGGAGGGAAAGGAAGGGAAGCTGGCTCTCGGCAAAATCGCCGCAAGCCGCCGGGGCGTTCTCCGCTCTCCCAAGGTCTCCTCCTTCTTTTCTTCTTATCGTTTCGAAGCGAGGAGAATTCGACAGCTCTCTGTAGTTCAAGGCAACGGGTGAAGTAGAATAGAATCTAATTGGTACCGAGGCTCCAAACCTCCTTCCCCATCACCCAGGTACTCTGCACCACTCCGCTCGCGTCCAGCACGACCAGATCTGCATCGTATCCCGCCTTCAACGCTCCCTTGTGCGCAGCGACTTCCCCTCCCAGCATCTGCGCAACGTTCCAGGTCGCACAGCGGATCGCCTTGCTGAGCGGGATCGAGGTGAATGCAGCGAGGTTGCGAACGCAGTGGTCCATCGAGATGGCGCTGAAGGAGCGGTTAGCGAGTACCGAGTAAAGCAAAGGAAACGAGCGAACCTTCCTGCGAGAGTGGTGGTGCCTTCGATCCAGAGCTGAAGTCCCTCCTTGACGATATAGCGGCCGTCTCGCCACTCGTGTCGTCCGTCCGGAAGGCGAGGGTTCATCAACGACATGGCTACCGATCAGCGTGTCAGTAACGACACGTGAATCAGTCAGAGTGGCGCAGCACTCACCATCGGTGACGAGAATCGCTCCGTTCGGATGACAATCATACGCTAGCCTCACAGCACTTGGGTGGACGTGAATGCCGTCCGCGATAATCCCGTACCAGGGACGCTGACTCTCCTCCTTTGCACCTAGCGTTCCAATGACTCCAGGGTTACGGTGGTGCATCGCCGGCATCGCACTGCGGGGTCGCGAAAGTCAGGCTCGGTAGCGAGAAAGTTGAGCGAGGACGTACTTGAAGAGGTGAGTGATCCAGGTTGCTCCTAGCTCAATGGCTTGGGACGCAAGCTCAACGGTGGCATTTCTAAGGCAGCCAGTCGTGAGCAGGACTCCAGGAGAACCGAAGACTGACGCACGAATGCCCGACGGAGAAGATCACTCCTCGCTTCGTCGCCGGAACGATGCAGTCGAGCACTCCAGGTACGTCAGGTGCCGCCGTGATGATCTTGACGCCTTCTTGATCGAGAGCTTTCGCACTGTAGACGGCTTCCCAGGAGGAGATTCCGTTGGTGGCTTCGAGGAGGAACGAGGCGTCGTGCGCTCCTTTCTTTTCCGGAAAAAGAAATGGTCCTGCGTTGAATCCGTCAGCGTTTCATGTTACGGAAGTCAAGGTGTGAGAACTGACCTTCGGCGTGATACCCAAGAACGTGTGCGGAACCAGGAGTTGAGCGAGGAACGAGAAGTGGGAGGAGCTGCTCGATTGGCTCGTCAGCTTGGTCCAGAGCAAGGAACGAGAAAAGTCTACGATGGAGTAGAGATCTCTTCGCTGAGTGATAATTGTTGGGACGTAGCTGGTTACTCCAGTTTCGACAAGGCGTTTGGAAGCAAAGTCCAGGTCGCTGAGGTACTTGCCCTCTCCCTCGTCGTAGCAGGAGAAGTCGATCCCGTAAGCACCGTTTATCTGAGCCTCGATAAATCCCCTGCCACAGAAGTCAGCACGAGGAGAACTAGGAGGCAGGAGAGCTCACGGTGCAAGAATCCCGCCACGAAGGTCGATGGTGCGGTCCACTGGCTGGCGCTCGGAGAAGAAGTGGTCTTGCCCGGATACGATCTTCCCAGACGTGGTGTCGACGAAGAGATCCTCCCGGCGAAGCTAGCACGCCAGGCTCGTCAGTCAGCGCAGCGGGAGAACTTGCGGGAGGGTGGAACGCGCACTGAGCCGTCTGGGCAGGCCAGGGAGCAGTTGGTGAAGCGGGTAATGCTCATTCTGTGTCGCCTGGGTGGAGGAGAAGGGCAGGAGGAGTCGGCAGCCGTTCGGCTTGACTCTATCAACGAGAGCACGCTGTCCTGGGCACGGGTCGGAGGAAGCGCCGTGTTCGGCGAGAACGGCGAGAGGCGCGCCGCGCTACCCGACCACAAGCTGCAGAGACTCGGAGCGTGAGTTGAGGTCGACAGGTCGAGGTGAAAGTACCAGCGGTGAGCTGGGAGCGGTAGGAGACGAGATGTAGAGGTCCGAGAAAGTTTGAAGTCCGTAGCGAAGCTCCAGCGAGCGCGAGCTCTTCCCCCGCAACAACACTGCGCTCCTCAGGCTTGAGTCATGGCGGCGCTTTCGCCGAGCGTGTGGGCGACTTGCCTGCACACGGGGCCTTCGTTGCTTGTCCTTCCTCCACCCACTCCGCCAAACGACCCCCCTCGAATCATGCGCCTCTCCATCCGCGACACTCCTGAACAGGTTGGCCTCTACGTACGCTTCTCACTGTCCCTCCAAGCTCCTTGCTGAATCATTGTGCGCAGGTCGGCGACTATCTGGCGAAGCGCATCAACGAGTTCGTCCCGACGGTGGAGAAACCGCATTTCGTTCTCGGTCTGCCCACAGGATCGTCTCCGCTGCCAACCTACCACCGATTGGTCCATCTCTTCGAGGCAGGCAAGCTGAGTTTCAAGGTGAGCACCAGCTTGAACGTGCCCTATCCTGTTCTGACTCTCGAGCACTCCGCAGAACGTGTTGACCTGTGCGTTCGCTCGACGGATTCCGACTTTCGCTCGTAACTGATGCTTCCTCCCCTCCGCAGTCAACATGGATGAATACGTTGGACTCGCTCGCGACCACCCCGAGAGTTATCACTCGTTCATGTACCAGAACTTCTTTTCCAAGATTGACATCCTGTGAGTACTTTCGCACCGTGCGAAGAACGAGGCTTCGCTGAGCTCGCTTCGACGCCAGCCCCGACAACACCAACATCCTCGACGGTGAAGCAGAAGACCTCCTGCTCGAATGCTCGGACTACGAGCGAAAGATCAAGGCGGTCGGTGGCATCGACATCTTCCTCGGCGGAATGGGCGAGGACGGCCACCTAGCCTTCAACGAGGTGCGTCGACGCGTTGTTCCTTCTGTTGGGCTCAGCTGATTTGTGGCCTTTTGGCAGCCTGGCTCGTCCCTCGTCTCGCGCACTCGCATCAAGACACTCGCATACGATACGATCCTTGCGAACGCTCGTTTCTTCGGAAATGACCTCGCTGCCGTCCCTCGAATGGCGCTCACGGTCGGGATCGCCACTGTTATGGATGCTCGCGAGGTTATCCTCGCCGTGACGGGACAGAAGAAGGCAATGGCGCTCTCCCAGTGCATCGAGAACGGCGTCAATCATTTCGTCCGTCCTCCGCTACCTCTGCTAGACTTCTCGCAGCCGCTGATGTACCCTTGATCGTTCTCCAGTGGACTGCCAGCGCACTTCAGTCGCATCCCTGGAGTCTAATCGTCTGCGACGAGGACGCCACGCTCGAGCTGCGAGTTAAGACCGGTGCGTTCGCTGCTCCTGGCGATCGTTGTTCTCTCCCTGACGACCAATTCAATCCAGTTCGCTACTTCAAGTCGATCGAAAAGGTTCAGGACGAAGTAGAGAAGAAGTACGGGGGTGCAGCAGTTCGAAAATCGCGCATCAACGGCGTTCATTGACCGGGATAGTTTGGTTTTTGTAACAACGGTTGTCCGGTTGATCCTTTTTAGCTACCACTCGGGAGAGCGGCAACCCTTTTGAGAGTCTGCAGTCGTAGCTTACCAGCTTACCTCACGCCGCGAGGCGATGAAGCGAGCTGGCCGAAGACCTCCTTCGCAGAAGTTTGGGCTTCGTTCTCTCTGGACAAAACGGAGCCGTGTGACTACAATGTTACATTCCGTTCTCCTTAGACGCGTCTACTGCGCCGCCAACGACCGTACTCCCTCCCACGCCGCATCGTTCACAACGACGACCGACGCAAAGCGGATCCCTCGCGCCTCGAGTCCCGCCAGGAGCATCTCCTGATACCCCTTGACCTTCCAAAGTCCTCCTCCCAGCGACAGCGCCGTTCGATCGGGCTTGACGATCGAACCGTCGCCGACCAGACGAACCGCCATCTGCACGAGGGGCTGAATCGCTTTCGAGACGATCTCGAGAGCGGCGGCTCGACTAGGCTCGTCGACGGTGGCGTCAAAGGCGTAGGCAAAGACTACACGAGCCGCCTCGGCGATCCAGACCTTGCGATTCGCCTCGGCTGCTTCGACGGTTCGGGAGGAGGGCGTCGAATGGTCGCCGTAGGTCTTATCAATGAGGGCGGGGCAGTCGGGGACGCCAAAGTAGGAGAGGAGGTCGACGTAGAAGGGAAGAAGAGAGGATTGGGGATACGACGTGGAGGAATGGGAGAGGCGGGCGGTGGTGCGTCCGTCGTCGTCGGTGAGGAGCTGCTGCATTGCGCGGCGGGCGATGGAGTAGGCGGAGCCTTCGTCTCCAAGTCTGCGTCGCGGTGAGGATTAGTCGCTGAGAAGAAGGCGTGAGAGAGTGGAAGCTTACAGGTAACCCCAACCTCCAGTGACCCCGACGCACTCGAGTCCCTTCGATTCGGTCTTGCGGAACGCTGTATTCAGAGAATCAGCTGCGAGCGCGAAGGACGAAGCGGACGGAACTCACCGCTACCGACGGTCCCAGTTCCTGCGACAAGGACGACTGCGGTATCGACATCTGGGAGTAAGGCACAGGGAGAGGCGAGGAGATGACCGTCTGCGAAGAGAGAAGTGTCAGCGAACGAAAGGCGATGAGGAAGGGGCTGTCGAACCATTCGTTATCCGAAGTGCATTGTCTTCAGGCTCGAGACAAAGGGCTTCGAGAGCGTGCGGAGCAAAGGCGTCGACGTCTGCTTGGTGTCCAATCCCAGCAAGTCCAAGCCAAACCTTCTTGAAGATGCGATGGCGAAACTTCAAAGGACGAACGCCATTCTCTCCTGCTTGAGCGACGTTGCCAACGATGGACGGGTCGAGAGAGTCCAGAGCCTGGTACGTAGCCCGAAGGATGGCGTCGATGGCTCCCGCTGCCCCAACGGTCTTGCTGCGAACAACCGGGGTCAGTCGCGAACACAGGACGACGCTGCGGCCCTTGCGACTCACACGTTGCACGGTCCAGCTTGGCCTCTAGCGAGCAGTCCTGTCGAGGAGAGGATCGCTACCGTCACCGACGTCCCTCCGCCATCTGCGCACAGGAACAACTCGGGGAGGACTAGGGGAGCCATGGGAGCAGGAGGATGGATAGGAGAAGGACAGAGAGCAGACTCGTGCAGCCCTAGCAACTTGACCATCCGCTACGGCGTACACGGCGCTCCGTCAGGCGCGTGGAGGGAAATCCAAGAGGAAAACCTCGGTGAGAACGGCGCCCTGCGAAGAAACCTCGCCGTTTGTTCCGAGCTCACCTCGTGTCTCCTCCTCAGCAGCGGCTCAGCCCCCTTCGTCTCGGCAGGAACGCCGCAAGATACGCCGCCTGGTCCGGGTCCCCACCGCTCTTGTGACTCTCCTTATCCGCCTCTTTCCCCGAGGTCTGCTTCCATAAAGACGTCCACTCGACGGCGCTCCCTTGTCCCCTCGTTCTCTGCAGTCACCCCAAGTCGTGTGACCTCCTCTATTCCTTCCGCTCGACCCTCTTCACGACCGCAACTTGACGAATGGCCGAGATCAACGACAATCAACTCCCTCTCCCGGTTCGCCGTGGCCTGCGGGCCTGGTACGCGAAGCCGACGACTCAGGTGTCGATGATTGCGTTCACCTGCTTTGCCTGCCCCGGTGAGGCCAGCTCCACTCGTTCCCGCCGTACGCCGCTGACTTTTGCTCTTCTCATTAGGAATGTTCAACGCTCTCTCTGGGATCGGAGGAGGAGGTCAGGTTGACGCCACAGCGTCCAACAACGGCGCCGTCGCTCTGGTGAGTTCGACGAGGCCTTGCTGCTCTCAATCCCTCTCCTAACGCCCTATGCGATCCAGTACTCTGCCTTTGCTGTGACGAGCTTCTTCAGCGGTACCATCAACAACCGGCTGGGATCGAGGCTGACTCTTGCACTTGGCGCCGCTGGGTACGCACTGGTAGGTCGAGCTCGCCTCTGCCGTCGCAAACGAAGCCTAAGTAGCTCTTATCTCTGCAGTACATCGGATCGTTCCTCTCTTACAACATCAACGGGAGCGGTGCCTTTGTCATCGCAGCCGGAGCTATTCGTGAGTCGCCTGCTATCTCACACTCCTTCGCACGAAGCTGACATTGCCGGCAGTGGGCATCTGTGCTGGAATGCTCTGGACGGCTCAAGGTGCAATGACTCTCGCCTACGCGACTGAGCAAACCAAGGGACGCCTCGTCGCGCTCTTCTGGTGCGTCCTCGCTCCTCGCGCCTCGTTGATCTCCGACTTATTCTCACACGCTCAGGTGCATCTTCAATGCTGGCGCGGTTCTCGGTTCCGCCATCCAGCTTGGCCTCACCTACGAGTCTGGAACGGCCAACACCGTCTCCAACGCAGTCTACGCTGCCTTCCTCGTCATCTCCTCGCTCGGTGCCTGCATTCCTTTCTTCCTCGTTCGTCGCTGTCCTCCTCTCATACGGATTCTGGCTGATGCATTTACCAGGTTAATCCCGGAACAATGGTCCGCGTCGACGGGAGCCGCGTTCAGATCCCTGTCAACCCGAGTACGTCGCCAGCCTCGTTCTCCCGTTCCTGACGTTGACATTGACCTTGCAGGCTGGATCTCGGAGCTCCGTGGCATGTACACCTGCTTCCGGACCGACTACTTCATCATTCTTCTGTTCCCATACTTCCTGGCATCCAAGTGCGTTCTCCATTCGCACGCAGCGAGACTCCCAGGCTGACTCCACTTTTCTTCGCAGCTGGTCAGTCTCTTCTGTTGCCCTGTCCAAAGTTCAGGACCTTTGCTGATTCCGTGCCCCCACCGCATGCAGGTTCTACACGTGGCAGGTGAGTCGTCTGGTCTCCTTCGCTAAAGACACTGCCCTAATCCCTCACTCCCGTACCGCAGTTCAACGACTTTAATGGCGCTCTTTTCACTCTACGCACTCGCGCTCTCAACAGTCTCCTCTACTGGCTCTTCCAGTGTGTCTTCCTTGTTGAGCCCTTGTTATCTCGCTCACCCTGCTCTAAACGCAGGGTCTTTGGCGCGCTCGCTTTCGGATTCTGCATCGATTCGAAGCGGTTCACTCGTCGCACGAGGGCCTGGGGAGGTCTCGCCTTTGTCACTGTCCTCTCGATGACCGTCTGGGGAGGCTGCTACCACTACCAAACGTGAGCTTCTCTCTTCGCTTTAGGTCACCGTCGCTGACCTTGACTCGTGGCTTCAGTGGCTACACTCGCGAGACCGTCACCAGCGGCGAGAATGTCAGGATGGACTTCCACGACGCTGGGTACGGAGGTCGAGTCGTGCTCTACATCGTGAGTTTGTTTCGCAAGTCCTCCTCGCTGGTAGCTGACGAGTTCGCGTCGCAGTGGATGGGCATTCTCGATGCGATCTGGCAGAACTATGCCTACTGGATCATGGTCAGTCCCCAGCTTTCTTCTCGTCAGTGCGACACTGCTCATATTATACCTTTCACAGGGTTCCATGAGCAACCAAAGCTCGCAGCTCGCCTACCTCGTTCGTCTCTCCGCACACCTCGCTCCTCGGCGCTCCCGCTCACCTTTTCTGGCAGGTCGGTTTCTACAAGGCCATTCAGTCGGCTGGAGCTGCTGGCGTGTTCAGGATGGACTCGAACCTCGTGCCCTACATGACCATGTTGGCTGTCGCCTGGGGACTCTGCGGCGCTGGCGTCGTTTTCGTCGCTCCTCTGATTCAGTGGCGCATCACGAACCGTGAGTCAG
>ERZ1463034.326-NODE-326-length-11438-cov-6.221558_pt1 | contig 11438 bp, 20 predicted proteins | sample MGYA00564480_ERZ1463034 | MGnify/ENA primary metagenome ERZ1463034 (study PRJEB39244, sample SAMEA3635122) | Helicobacter pylori | study: EMG produced TPA metagenomics assembly of PRJEB11511 data set (Assembly of a 5300-year-old Helicobacter pylori...
GTGACTGGAGTTCAGACGTGTGCTCTTCCGATCACCCCCGTCCCCTTCAACACTCACCCACAGCTCCGACAAAGCAGCAGCGGTATGGAAAGCTCGACAACCCCTCCGCCCCGAGTCTCTTCAGCGCTCCGCGACTCGGGATCCGACCCCGATGTCCCCAGCTCCATCGCGGCTCCTGCCAACCCAGCTCCCCGTCACCACCCTCCGCTCCCTACCCTCCCCACCAAAACCATTACCGCCATTCTCCTCGACGCCCTTCCTCCTTTTGCAGGCTACGTGGCGCTGCAAGAACGCCTCTCCTTCCTCCGCGTCGTCGCGCTCCTGTCGTCGAGCTGGAACGATTGGGCGTGGCAAAAGCTCATGCGCAATGTAGCGCTCCCAGACCGAGCTACGCTCAAGCTTTGGGTATATCCAAAAGAGTGTGATGTCGCTAGGAGGAAGAGCTCGAGGCACTGCGCTGTCTCGAAGAGGGAGCGCGCGCCCAAGACTCGTGCTTCGAGTCTCTGTTTCGGGCGCTGCGGAGTCGAGACGGACCTGTCTGTGAACGACCTGGCGAGCGCTTTGAAGTTCTGCGAAGAGGTGAAGCTGGTGAGGATCTTTGGGCCGTTCAAGTATCCGCTCAGGATCGGTGCACTGCCTTGAGGATACGGTGAGTCGGCCGTAGCTCCCTTCAAGTCAGGGTGCGATCACTGATACTGGCTCTTCTGCAGGACTCCGTGCGCTGGAGGTCCGCCTCGGGTGGGAGACGCAGCGCAGTCTCAAATTTGCTGCTCCCAACTCGCTCCGCCTTTTCGCACCTCCATCACCTCACCCTCTACTCCTTGGAGATCGACGACGAAGCTTCTCAACCCTTACTCTCGCCCATCACCTTCCCCTCCGTCCGTTCCGCCGAATTCTACGCTCTGAAACTCCTACGCGACGAGTCGGATCCCACCTCTGCCGCCCTGTTCCACTGCCTCGACATTCTCGTTCCTCAGCTCACCGCCCTTCGCCTCACTGCAGGCGAAAGTATCATTATCGAGCGTCTACCACACTTTACCTTTCTCGAATCCCTCAGCTTGGACACCTGGACGCTAGACGATTCTAGCTCTGCCGCCGTCCTTGCCCAACTCCCTCGCGCCCCTCTTCGGCACCTTCGCTTTTCCGGACGCGACTACAAAGTCCTCATCCCGCTCGACTTGGATCTTCCGGCGCCAGCTTGCCTCGAAAGTCTCATGCTACCCGAATCGTGGACGGAAGGGGACGGTTGGGAGAAGGTGAAGAAGCAGTGCCAGAGGAGGGGGGTTCGCATCGTGCTGGAGGAGCAGGAGTACGAGGGAATCGCGTGGTGGGTGAAATTGGGGAGGCCAGGTGGGGATAAGAAAGTGGTGTACCGCGGGGCTGCTGTTTGATGCTGTGGATTGGGAGAAGTGCCGTGCGAACTGCGAAGCTCGGGAGCGAAAAGTGAGGACAGGTGGGGCGAGCTCGTCTTTCGGCCGTACATCTGGATTCTGGGTGCTCTAAGACCTTGCAAACGGGCTGGAGAGCTGGAGAGATGCGAGGAAGCTGTCGATGCGCGAACCACGAGGCCCCGGTCCAGCTGCGATACCGCGCTCGCTGGGCGACCTGCGGAGGTTTGCAGCATGCAGTGGACGTCTCGCAGAAGGTTATTGAGCTACAGCGACCGTCGAACGCAGCAGGAGAAAGGAGCTGGCTCAGCAAACCGCGCTGCTTCAGCAGTTGAACGCCTCTTCCGCTACTCCTTTCTTCCGCTACTCCTTCTCGCCCGCGACTCCCGCCGCTACCCTCGTCTCCGCTGCTCCGAGAAGAAGCACACGGCACTCTTTCGCTGCATAGCCTTTCACGCCGTGCTCGAAGCGTTCCCGCGCCGCTACGTCGCGTTCGCCTGCATCACGGTGCGTCCCCTCCCTTTCCTTCCCCGCTCAAGCTGCTGACTCTCAGCTGCCGCTAGACTCGCACTATCTTTCCTCCACCAACCCGCCGACGTCACAGGATTCGTCACCACCTTCCCCTCCGATTCCTCTTCCCCTCTCCAACATCTCGCCCTTGGACATCTCGGCAGCGAGATTCTTTTCCTCCTCTCCTGGTGCAGGAACCTACGCTCGCTCGACATCGGGTATTCGGAATGGAGCGCTGACGCAGTGGCGTATACCTTCGACCCCGTCATGGCCCGGAAGCTGTTGAAGGCCCTGCAGCGGACATTCGAGGTGCTCGCTCTGCAGTTCGATCATACCGACGCCTTGGAGCCTTGGCTCGAGGCTGTCGCAGAGCGCATTCACCGGCGCAAGATTCCGAGATTGCAGCGAGTGGAGCTACTGGCGAGCTGGGGGGATCGAGACGAGCGGGTACGTAATCCGTGGTCGGACGAGCTGGGAGCACTGTTTATGGAGCTGGAGGAGAACGGGGTTCAGAATGTCATGGTGAAATTCTGCCTTTGATCAAGGTGTGGTGGGTGGAATGCAGTTGTCGGCGAAGACGGTGGCGACGTTTGGCGGGGACGTCCAGGTCAAGAACGACGGGCAGACGAGCAGGCAGAAGGTGCGTCCTCGCTCACTTCGCACGAGCTACGCTGACCCTCTTTGCGAACCAGGTCGGTGATGCGATCGATCGTCTCCTCTATCACAGCCGTGCGAAAGACCTGGAGACTCCCGACTGTGCGTCCATCGTCGGCCCTCTCCCTACGCTCACTAACCTCGCTCCCCAGCCTTCCCATCCAAACTCCCCGGAACATCCGGTCTCCTCTGCCTCTCGCACTCCCTCTCCGTTACCGCTCTCTCCTTCCACCCTCTCTCCACTCCCGAAAAGCCGACGTTCGAAGCTTCGCTCGCCGACCTCGTCGAAATCAAGAAGCACGGCGTCTGGATCGGGCGTGCGGTGCTCGGCTGGGCGGCGACGGACCTGGAGGGGATGGGGTTGGACCTGACGTTTAAGTAGCGTGCGGAGAGGAAGGAGGATGGACTTGGTAAGGGGGAGGAGCCGCATGTGAAGACGCATGAAGGAGTGAGGTGGGAGTTCTCGCATGTCGCGAGGAGGGACGAGCTTTTTGAAAGACTTGTTAGTGTTGGGGAGCGGAGGTGGGAGAGCTTGTAGAGGGTTGGCGGATTTGCAACAAGTCAGTCTTTCGCGTGCGAGAGGAGAAGAGGAGTCAAACTTTGTCAATCTCGCTACCGAGGGGCGAATGTTGCAATCTCGGAACAGCCCGGCGTCTCACGATTCGGTGGCGTTTCGTCAGGTATGCTGTAGTCTCAGAACCGCTGCTAGTTTCCCATTTCCCATTTACTCAAGGTGCTCGATCTGTGCAGTCTTCTTGAAAGTCTCATCCACCGACCCAGTCGTATCGTCCTCCTTGTACTGATCTACCGCCGTCGTCTTGAAATCCCGCGCGCGAACCTTCTTGAGGAAGAGCATGTCGAGCTCCCCGTACCTGAAACGAGCGACAGGTTAGCGAACGGCGAGGCTGGTGCGCGTGCGGGGAACTCACGTCTTTCCCTTGGATTCGGGGAGGCGGTAGTAGCAGTAGATCCCGCAGAGCGTCGCCCATCCTGCCCAGAAGAAGCCAGTTTTTGCCTACGTACGCGAGGAGGCGAAGGGCGAGGAGAGAGGAAGGAGAGGGAAAGGGGCGAGGTCAGCCTCGGGACGCAGGGCAGAGTCGACGGCACGTACCTTCCAGTTCAGAGCCTGCTCGCTGAGGAAGTAGGGCATGATAACGCTGTTCACCACTCCAACGAGGTTGTAGGAGAGGCGAGCGAGGACGATGGTCTTGGAGCGAAGGCGAGTCGACGAGATCTCGGCGACAATGGCGTAGCAGCTGCGAGCAAATCAGCATCAGCTTTGCACTAGAGGGAATCTAGCAGGCAAAGCACGAACACTGGTCCAACGGTAATGTCCTGAGCGAAGATGAGCGTCAGTTCCGTGCTCGAGAAGGAAAAGTGGGTGAGCTCACGTAAACGAAAGTGTAGACCAGCAGCATCCCTCCTACAGCCCAAGTCGCACTGGTGTTCCCCTCTGGTGCGATACCCAGGAAGCCTGCGGAGGAAATAATGCGTCAGTCACGGCGCGCGGGCTCGCTCGAGTGGGACTCACCGATGATGAAGAGGAGGCAGCTCATGATGGCAAGACCGCCGATGTAGAGGTTTCGGCGGCCCACATGGGAAAGGAGAACCCATGATCCGATAGTACCGATAGCCCCCAGCGCGTACTGAGCGAGGGACATTGTGAAAGCAGAAGAAGAGGGGAGGCCTGCCTGCGTGAGGAAGAAAGTGCTGTAACCCTGCAGCGAGACGTGAGCTGGGATAGCGACGAGGCGAGGGAAAGAGGCTCACCATGAAAGCGGACCCGCTGCAGTGGTGTGTGAGCTGGGAGAGTAATGGAGCGAGGAGCGAGAAGCGCACCAAAGGTTTTGGGTCATCCACGCTGCGCAAGCGATCTCGGTCCGTCTTCGATCAACGCCCTTGAAGCAGTCAAAGTAACTGGTTCCAGCAGAAGCCGACTTTTCGAGCTCGTTCGTGTGGGTGATCCTTGCCCAAGGTGCGTCAGCGCGAGAGGAGGAGGAAGCCGAGCGAAAGGGACACACATGGCCAACGTCGCGTCGACGTTGAAGTTCTTGTCGCCAGCTTTAGCGCGGGTGAGACGGAGCAGGGTGTTTCGAGCTTCAGCCTGCTTTCCGTGTCGTACAAGCCACCCTGCGCGGATCGTCAGCGAGAGCGAGGGAGCGAGCTGCGAAGGACGACTGACAAGGCGACTCGGGAGCGAGGAAGCAGCCAATGGCGATCGGAAGGGGCCAGATCTGCATGCACTGGTTAGCAGGGCTCGCAGAGGACACGGGAGTGGAAAGAGACCTACCCATTGAAGCGCGAACGGAATCCTGTAGGCCCAGTCGTCTTGGCGATCGAGCAGCGCCCTGAGGACTCCGCTAGCTAGAAGCTGCCCCATAACCCAGCACAGGTTGACTGTAGAAGATTGAAGACGTAAGCGACGGAGCGAAGTTGACCAGAGGAGCGGAGCGGAGCGAAACTCGCCGTAGGTCGTCAAATACCCCCTCAATTGAACTGGGCAGACTTCAGATGCGTAGGCGGGAGCGAGAGTCTGGAAGACACCCCAACAGCCTGCGGAAAACATCAGCTTTGCACAGGCACACAGCGAATCAACTTACAACCCATCGCAAGCTCGCCGATGAGCAGGACAACGATGTTAGGAGCAACGAAGGGAATCGTAACGGTCGCAGCCATGAGCGCCAGCGCTACGATCATCGTCCGGCGGTAGCCGTAGCGCTGGAGAAGAAGACTTGTCAGTTCAAGTCGCCCAGGCAGGAGACGGAGCGAACACTCACCTCGCTGACGATTCCGTTGAGCCAAAGCCCAAAGATCTGCCCGATGAGTGCTCCATTGGAAAGTCCTGCTTGCCAAGCAGGGGAGATGGTGGTTGTACCGTCTGGGTTGAGGTCGCCGAACTTGAGAACGAATTGAGGGAACGCGTAGAAGGAGCCTGCGATTCACCGTCAACTCCTCGATTTGCAAAGGAGTACTGCTGTATTCACCCAGAAGAACGATCCCAAAGCCCTCCATGATACTGCAAACGAGTCGTTGGTCAGTTCGGATTCAACGTGCGGTGAGGACGCCACGAGCATTGCAGTCGAGAATAAAACGCTCCAAGCCATAGCTTTTGGATCTGTTCGCAAACGTCAGCTGCTGCTGGCTTTGGAGAGGGGGTTCAGAAACGTACAGAGCTTAAGTCCCTCGCGCAAGGTCATGTTCTGTTCCGATTCCGTTCCTTCGCGAGCTTCGTTGATGGCGATGCCGCCGAAGTCGGGCTTCTCGATGCTAGAGTCCATGGCGTTGTGGTGCAGTACGAGCGAGGCGTTTGAGGAACGAAGAGTGGATGCGGAAGAGGAGCCTCTTCTCCTCCAGCGATAGCGAGGTCACGCAGCCGTTTGTGGGGGCGCAGTGCGGGACCCCACACTCCATCGATCTCCTCAAGCCGCTAAGGCTCTCGGAGTCTCGCTAGCGCTCTTGGGGCGACGAGGACGCCCGCGGTAGAATGGACGCGGCGGCCGTCATTGCGCAGGGATTCCGTAGCCATCTCCGAAGCAGATCCGCGTGCGCAAGTCGTCGGTCTTTCCCTGACAAAGGGCCGACCTGAGCATGTTGAACGGAGCACGAGGGGCGAAGGCGGCCGCCCTCGCTGAGGCGGCCCGGGCGCCGAAAGCGCCGAAGCTAACTTGGCGCGTCGCCAGGCTGGGGAAAGGTTTACCTCGCGCGGGGCTCCATCGATCCTCCACTACTCGGCTGAGTCCACTCTGCTCGTCAAGCGGGAGGACTTGAGCGGCGCGGCGCTCCTAGCCGAGTACCGCTCCTTACTAGTAGCCTGGGACACCTGCTTGGGCGCCTCCCAGAAGCCTTGACGCCGTCAGCCGCTGCTCCTTCGCTGCTCCCCACGTCCTCGTTTCAACATGTCCGAACAGCAAGTCACTCGGTGGTGGAAGGAATCGTACGTACACGCTACACGCTGCGAGTTCGCCGTCCGCTCACCGCTCACAATGGTGGTGTGCAGCACGATCTACCAAATCTACCCAGCGTCGTTCCGCGACACGACAGGCTCGGGAGAGGGGGATCTCCAGGGAATCGTCTCGAAGCTGGACTACATCAAGGCCCTGGGTGTCGATATTGTTTGGGTCTGCCCTTTCTACCGGAGGTGATCCACTTCGCCTGCCCGCTTGGTTTTACGCTGACCGTCCTCTCTCCAGTCCTCAAGCAGACCTTGGCTACGACGTTTCGGACTACACGAAGGTGCACGAGGCCTACGGAACAGTCAAGGATGCCGAAGACATCGCAAGTCTCTCCTCCCTTCTCTTCGAGCCTCGCTAACCTCCTCTTCGACAGATCAAGGGCTGTCACGAACGCGGGATGAAGGCTATCTTTGACCTGGTCATCAACCACACCTCTGATCAGCACAAGTGGTTCCTGGAGAGTCGCTCCTCCAAGACGAATCCCAAGCGCGACGTACGTTCTCCCGCTTCGCGACGCGAGTCAAACTGACGCCTCTCTTCTCCAAGTTCTATATGTGGAAGCCGGCCAAGATGGTCGACGGAGTTCGCACCCCACCTAACAACTGGCGTACCTGCTTCGGAGGCAGTGTCTGGGAGTGGGACGAGCTCACGGAGGAGGTATGTTTTCCCAGCCTCGCTCCTGAGCCGCTCGTCGCAGGCGCTGACCTCGCTCGCCCCTACAGTACTTCCTTCACTACTTCTGCCCTGAGCAGCCCGACCTCAACTGGGAGAACCCCAGAGCTCGTCGAGCCGCTTACAACGACGCTATCCTCTTCTGGCTTGAGAAGGGGCTTGATGGATTCCGGATTGACACCGTGCGTCTTTCTCTTCGTTCGTCGACTTCTTCCTTGCTCATGGTCCATTTGCGCAGGTCAACATGTACTCGAAGCACCTCGACTTCCCAGACGCGCCCGTCGTTGATCCTACGACACCCTGGCAGCCTGCTGGGACCTACTTCTGCAACGGACCTCGCTTGCACGAGTTCCTGCGCGAGATGCGCAAGGAGACCTTTGCAAAATACGAGTGAGTCTGCGTTCGCTTTCTTTCTTTCGCTCCACTAACCCACGCGCTTTCGCAGCACCGTCTCCATCGGCGAGCTCCCTAACACTCCCATCCTCAAGGATATCCTCAGCTACATCTCCGTCGAGGCTGCCGCTCTCGATCTCACGATTCAGTTCGACCTTCAAGAGTGCGTTCCCTCCCTTTGTGCCGTCTTAGCGTTTCTGACTCCAGCTGCGCAGTCTCGACAAGGCCGGCGGACGCTACCCTCTCATGGTGAAGGAGTGGTCGCTCGCGGAGCTCAAGAAGATTACGGTCGACTCGCAGGTCCTCACCGAGCCCCAACACCATGCGTGGGCGGTAACCTACCTGGAGAACCACGACCAGGCGAGGTACGTTGATTTTTCGCAGTGAGGTCTCGCGAGCCTCCTCGCTGACACTTTGGATCACGCAGGGCCGTCTCTCGCTTCGGCTCCGACGCTCCTGAGCACCGCGTTACCTCCGCAACGATGCTTGCGACCTACCTCCTCACATTGAGTGGAACGTCGATAATTTATCAAGGACGCACGTTTGTTCTTCCTCGGAGTCCTCGCTAGCATACCTAACACCTGTTCCCTTTGCAGAGGAGCTCGGAATGATCAACATGCCCAAGGACTGGTCTCTCGACGAGTACAAGGACGTCAGCACGATCAACATGGTCGCCGAACTGCGAGAGCACCAAGCACACCTCCTCGAGCTCGGCCGCGCCGGCATCCAGCTCGTCGCTCGCGACCACGCTCGTACGCCCATGCACTGGGACTCGTCTCCCCAGGCTGGCTTCTCGACGAACGAGAAGACGTGGATGAAGGTCATGGATTCGTACCTCGACATCAACGCCGAAGACCAGGAGAACGACAAGGACAGCGCGTTGGCGTTCTACCGTTTCATCCTCGCGCTCAGGAAGCGGGAGAAGGGCATCTTCGTCTACGGCTCGTTCCACCTCTTGGACCCGACGAACGAGGAGACGATGGTGTATGAGAAGCGCAGTAGGACGGACAACAGGTCGGCGCTCGTCGTGCTCAACTTTTCCAAGACGGAGCAGCCGTTCGTTCGTCCTGCGGAGCACGCCGAGGAGTCGTTGTTGTTCTCGACGGTCAAGGAGGGGAAGAGCGAGCGTCTCGCTCCCTTCGAGGCTCGCGTCTACATGTCCTAAGTAGAAAAATAGAGGTGCGTCGTCCTTTGTTCTTCGCTCGAGCTGTTGCTGACTTCCACTCGACGCAGTTAGATCCTCAAAGAAGCGCATGTGCACACAAACCGGGTGCAAAGCAGTACATACACCTCAGAATCCTTCAGCGAGAGCGAGAGCAGCGAGCGAGGCAGACCAGTCTCCCCGACTCAGGATCTCTCTGTCCGTGCGTGCGTCGATTCCACCTCACAAGAACGGGTTACACTTACACACCGCCGCCCTCACCGGGAAGCTAATCAAGCTCCCGACCGCGAGACCGCTAGTAAGGTAAAAGGCCAAACACGTCGCCGCAATCTGTGCGCGCGCGCACCGTCAGCTCGTCCCTCGCGAGCGAGAAGAGGGAAAGAGACGTACATCGATCTCGTCCTCCTCGAGTGAAGGATCTACGACGGCTGCGAGCATGATGAGGGTCGAAATGTATCCGTTGCTGAGGGCGAAGAGGAGCATAAGGAGGAGGAAGACTGCGTTTCGTGCGGAAGGTCAGTCGAGGTCGTTTCCGCAGCTGAGAAACGCACTGGTGTCCGAGTTCATTATCGGTGGAGTGGTGCTTGTTGAGGCTTGCACGTTGCACAAGAGGAAGAGTGGCTGCGCGACGCTGTCAGCGAGGTTCCTGCCGCACGCTTGGAGGACTCACAATAAACACCGTCCTAGCGAGACTCGCCCCCGCCAACACTTTCCGATTCCTGAACACGAGTCGCTCGACCTGCGGCAGCGCCCTCCCGATCCAGTCCCCCGCTGCAAAGAAGATGAACGCCATCGGGACGAACAAATTCGGGCTCCTCAGCCCTCCTCGCTTGGCGTGGACCGAGGTGATAGTGGAAGTGATGGCGGGAAAGACGGAAAGGGTGACGAGGAAGATGTAGCCGATCGAGAGGCCGAGAGTACGGACTTTGCGCTCGACGACGCGGAGGGAGGGAGAGGCTTTGGGGGAAGAGGAGGTAGGTTCGGCGGAGCGGATGACGAGACGGTAGAGGGGGAGGCGGATGAGGAGGAGGTGGGCGAAGAAGGAGAGGGCAGAGAAGGCGGCGACGGCGAGGAAGAAGACGAAGGCGCTCGAGCGAATCGCGTCGCTGAATGTCGTGGAGGCGAGAGAGGTGGGCGAGGCGGTGTAGGCTGAGACGAATTGCACGAGGGCGACGGCGAGACCTACGGCGCCTTGGCCTGAAAGGATCCCTTGAAGGTAGAGGGGTCCGAAGCGCGAGGAGAGTGCGACGGTGGCGTTCTGAAGGTAGGAGGCGGAAGCAGCGAGTGCGACGGTCGAGAGGATCAAAAGGGCGAAGAAGACGCTGCAGTCGGGAGGTGGATCAGTATCAATCTCGACGTACGACAAGGTAGGACCCACTTGGGTTCTATCGAGGAGAATCGCGTGGACGCGATGAAGAGGGCGAGGGTTCCGGTCATCACGACGATAGACGCAGAGATGCGTTTGGCGAGGCTAGCCTGCCGATCTGATGGTCTTTAGCTTCGCAGGGCTAGCATTTCGTAGAAGACGCACGCCGCGCTGTGTTGCGTTCGCGAGAGCGAGGAAGCACAGGTTGGAGGTCGTGAACGTGAGAGCAAGCCAAGAGCTGAAGCTCGCTTCGTACGGCGACCCCATCAATCGTGCTCCAAAGTATCCACTGGCGACAATCTCGCTGTTCCAGGGAAGCAGCACGCATGCGCCTGGCGAGAAGTCAGCTCCCAAGACGCAATTTGTCTCGGAATCGACTCACCGAGGATCAGGAAGCAGCCGTAGCTGAGGTACACCTCCAGTTTGCGCACTTTACGCTCCTGTACTTCCCCTCGGTGCTCGTGATCGTGCCTAGTCCGACTCGCGCTCCGACTGGCCTTCCTCCCCATCAACGGCTCGTACACCTCCTCCACCACCTCGCGCGCTTCCTCCGGCTCCAGCTCCTCTGGTACTTCCTCGTCGCTCTCTTCTGAGCTTCCGCTGATCACGTCCGCAACTTCGGCGAGCTGCTCTGCGGTGTGGAGGGCGTCGTGGGCCCGAGCAGCCGCTCGATTCAGCGTCGCCATCGGGGCGAGCATGATGGAGTCGGGGGATGGGGGTGTGGGGCGTGCGACTGGAAGAGGAGGGGCCACGGTGGGCTGAGACAGCGCGTTAGCTGTTGCCCATACAGTGAACTAGGTGGTCGGGACTCACCCAGGGGCACCAGGAGGTGCTGGGCGGCGATTCGATCCTGTTGCCGTCAACGCGAGAGGCGGGGCGTAGGTCGCTGTTCAGGTCCTGTTGCGTTCCAGTCGTGCTGGCGTTACTCTGCTTGAGATGGCGCCGGAGGGGGGACGGTAGAAGAAAAGCAACGGCGGCGCCTCCTCTCGAGCTCTCTCTGTCACCACGCGCAGCCCCCCCGCCACGCTCGCTCAAGGCTCCGGACCAGGAATGGCCAGCGCTGGCGCATCAGCTGGACCTCCCAAGCTCACCAACCTATATCACCTGCGCGCTGTTGGAACACCAAAGCCTTGCACCATCTGCTCGAAAGAGACCACCGCTTGCCTTTGTGCGCTCCTCTCCAGCGATCCGTACCCCAGCTAACCGTCCTTGCCAGCCAATACGGACGTCTCCGACTTTCTCTACACTTGCGCCTCCCACCTCACCGACCCCGGCGTGCGTCTCCCCCCTCCGCCCAGATCGGAAGAGCACACGTCTGAACTCCAGTCACCCAGGTTATC
>ERZ1463034.327-NODE-327-length-11436-cov-11.590546_pt1 | contig 11436 bp, 11 predicted proteins | sample MGYA00564480_ERZ1463034 | MGnify/ENA primary metagenome ERZ1463034 (study PRJEB39244, sample SAMEA3635122) | Helicobacter pylori | study: EMG produced TPA metagenomics assembly of PRJEB11511 data set (Assembly of a 5300-year-old Helicobacter pylori...
ATGCAGCAGCGGGCAGTTGCATGTTTGTAATCTCTCATGTAACTATTTGGCTATCCCTGCAGTACTGGAGCCAGATATGAAACTTCATCCACCTGAAAAGGCGCTGAGCCTGCCCCCGCCAATTACACTCATTCCCACCGAGAGGAATGGTCGGCAGAGTTACAGGCTTATTTCGAGTGATCAGTTACAGGACGATTTCTTTGACAGCTGGTCTCATCAGCTGAGTAAAAAAAGATCTAAACGAACCACGAAAATCTATTCTGAATACAACAAGGTATTTCTAGAGCTTCTCCAACAAATTACCTATCAGGAGAAAGGGCTCACTCCTATCCTTCTTGCGCAGACCATTGATAGCTACGAAAGCTTTCTGGTGTTCGGAACCGACAGTGATATTCCAATGATTCAAAAAGCAGCCTACGTACTGGGAGATCGACACCTTTCGGGAAGTTCAGTCGGTGTTGCACTTGCAGCACTCAATCATTTTATTGATGCCAGCGAACGCTTGCGCCTGGGTTTGATTGAGCTGGAAATTCAAGGGTACATCGCGTCCAAGTCGTTATCAGGGTTTTCCTTAGCCCAGACCGTCAGTATCGAATCACCAAAAAATGTCCGCGCTGCGATCAAAGCGAACAGTTGGCTGGCAGGGTGTCTGGCGGGTGGTGCGCGCCGGGTGAAACGCAAGGGGCTCTCTTCGATATCCAAGCCTTCGTCGCTCGCCAATACGGACATGTACGGGGGCGATGAGTTTGCGTTCCCAATCGACAAGTGCATGGAGCTTATCCAGAGCACGACGTGCCGCCGGGACAGAATGCTGTGGAGCTTGTTGGCTGCTTGCGGAGCGCGTGTTTCAGAAGCGCTCACCATGCTTTGGAAGGATATCAAACCTGAGGTGGAGTCAGAATTTAACCGGGTTCTGATCGTTGATCCGACCACTCGACGCAACGTGCTGATCAAATACTTGTCCGAGAGCGAAATCAACTCACTCCCGCATAAAGGCCGCGCCCACCCTGAGACTTTCTTGATAGAGCCCTTCGCGTCCATGTTTTGGATCGCACTGGAGGAATACAAAACTGGGCTGCGCAAACAGCACTATCTTGCCCCCGTTACGCATGACTTTCTCGTCAGAAATTTGAAAAATGGCGACCCCATGCATAATAGCTACCAGGCTCTCTATGAGCGTTTTCGCAAAGCTGCATTGCGGGTGACAGGAAAAGCCTATGGGTTCCATAGTCTGCGGCATATGTACGGTTATTACCTGACTAACCATTGCCCCAATCCTAATCCCCATAGTAACCGACGATACGGACTCGACCTGAACACCGTCCAGAAACTGATGGGACACAAGCTCAGTAAAACCACTAAACGTTACGCCCGCCAAGACGCTCACTTGCTCCAAGCAACATTAGCAGCCGCAAACCTTGCACGCCTTACAGGCGGGCCGAAATCCGTTCTTGAAGCGCGCATCGCGTTTCATCAACAAGAAATCAAACAACTTCAGCAACTCGCCTTGGAGGCCGCATGATCAATCCATCTCACACCGACCCCATGTGGCTCATTCCAAAGAAGAAAGTCGGCCCTGCGTTTGACTTGGCTATGATCGATGTCAGGCACCGGTTCTGGAGGCTTCATAACAGCGTTAGCGGTGGTCGGCACCGGGAAGCCCTTCTTGCACTCAACGACCTGGGCTCTCGGCCCTTCCTTGGAGTGCACAGACTCCAAGTAGAAAAGCTACTGACGTGTTGCTTTTCAGCAAATGATCAGAGGGAAGCTATTGTAAAAGAGATTATTCCAAGCTTCCCGAAGGCAAGAATCCCCCAGCTCTGCTCCATAATGAAAATCGCTTTCCTGCGTCTCTGGATAGAAAAACAGATAATTCTGCCACTTGGTTGGTCGAGTCCGATCAACTGTGATTTGATTGTAGATGAAATGATTCGGGAACAGGTCGAAACATGCCCTCTCCTTGTACAAGTCCGTGCTATTAACCCGGTATCGTCGCTTGGATATACCGGCGCTATGACTGAGAAAAATCGTGACCTAAGGGCCACCTACTGGCTCAGGATACTCCTAGCATCAAATCTATATAACACTCAAAACTTTAATGCAGAAACGGTGCGCGACCTGAAGCTTAGAAGCTTTGGCTATAAGTCTGAACTAGCACGATACTATACTGATGACTTCTCACTGTTTGTGGCAGAAACTTCAAACGATCCATTAATGCGGGATACTGTCCATAATATCCTTGAAGATAGCCGTGCGCAGCTCTTGCAAGCCCGCAAACTCAACGACCCAGTTTTCAAGAGTAAAACATCCTCAACGGCTCGCGACAAGATGACTTACAAAACTCTTGAATACTTAGAGGGAGACATTCACAGCATCGCAAGCTTTGCGAACATATTTAATGATGCACGTGACATGAACAAAGCATTCAAGATCGATGGCGATGATGCACTACCAGGCGGATTAACGCTTTTGCCGGACAAGGTCATTAACTTTTGTAAAATGATTTCCTCTACCTATCAAGCATTTCTGAGATCAAGGCGCCTTGAAAACGTCAAAAACCACAAATCATCTCTTTATTTTCTGATCGCCTACTGCGGCCCATATCTTTATAAGTTCTTCATGAATCGAGATGGACATCTTGAACAATACCCCACCACGTTCAATGATTTCACTTGCGCACTGTATATCACCGCAGATCATGATTTATTAAAGGATCTAGCTGTATTTGAAAAAGAGCCTCCCGAAACGTTACTTCATCTGATTGAGACTTTGGTGGACTTAAATCAATGGACATCTGATACGCATTACCAACGAATCTATCCTATTGAGGGGTTTTTCGACTATATCATCTCTCAGTCAGAGCTAATCCCCAACTGCGATCGGGTACGCAACAGCTTTTCTCCGGATTCTTATCCGAAACTACAGAAACGCTGGGGCACCATTAAAAAACCGATACCACGACCCTACTTTTCTACCTTCGTGAGTATGCTGGATTCTCTGGAGTACCTGACGATGCACTTGAACGATATGGCAGACGGCACCACGAATGGAGTTGTTGCGGGAGTCTTGAAGTGTCCCAATATAAGTGAGCTCAGTCACAGCTCTGACTGGGCTGGCCTGTGGGGCATTGAAGGTATGAACTGCGCTTGCCTGGATTTTTCGGCGTTGAATTATTCTCCCATTTTCTACTACGAGGGAAAACCACGGCCATTCAAATATATCCCGCGATTCTACCGAATCTCGGACATTGAGATTAACGGCAAGGTAGAGCCGCGTATCATCATGAATGACGTTCGCGTGACTCAGCTTATGTGCGAAACCGGCATTCGACAGCAGCACCTTCTTTGGCTGGACGTAGATCGCTACGGTAACTACGTGGAGCGCCCGGTACGCAGACCACTTGCGCCTCTATTGATTAGTAGCGATAAGGCTCATGGCGAATGGACTGCTATCGTATCAAGTAGGGTAATAGCTCTTTTAGACAGGCAGTATGCGTGGTATCGCCGCTGCACTTCATCCGATTATAAACAAAAGATTTGGTACAATTTAAATAAAGGATCAAAATTTGGCCAATATAGGCCACTCTTCAGACTCCCACTCACTCCAAGCAGTTGGGCCAACTACGACGCATATCGTCTGCTCTTGCTGTGCCTACAGTACTTCATCAAGTCTGAACTGGGTGACCAAAATGTGCCCGATCTTGTCTGGACAAAATCGCTGCCAGGCGAGCCGGACGAACCCGTTTACATCACTGACAACTCGATTGCCGGACTCACTTCAGTCACTGCAAGTACGCTGACGAGTGATTATACCCCTCATGGTCTGCGCGCAGGGTTTGTCTCGGAAGCCATCAAATTTCTTCCGCCTAGCATCGTCGGCCAGTGGTTGACCGGGCAGTCTGAGCCATTGGTCTCTTACTATTCGGTGTTCGACGAAAATGACTTAGGTATGACACACCAGCAGATGCTCTGCAGTGCCCTTATGAGCAACCAAGACAAGCTCACTGCAGGCGATTTTCCTGAACTGGCGCAAGCGATTGCGAAGATCAATCGAACGCTGCACGACGACATTGCGCAAAACCCGGTAGCGGCAATCACCAAGCACCGTTTGATGAGTCTGTCGAACGCCAAGCGGGAGATGGACACAGGGCTGGATCGCATCATCGCTCAGGAAGTTAGCGAGCTCGCTTTCAATCACACGCACATTTGCCCGTTCAACAACACGTGTCCAAAGGAAGTGATCGATCTTTTCGGTGAGGTCAACTGTTGCTCAGCTTGTCCGTACGCCATAAGGGGTGTCGCTCACCTCCCCGCCGTTTCAGCCAGAAAAGACAAGTACAAAGAGCTAATGGTGGGCAGCTTGAAAGTCATTGAAAGATACTTGACCCGCAAACCTGAAGCCCGGACACGAACCGAGCTTGAACAACTGGAGCAGGAAAATGATCGTTTCGCCAGAGAAGCATGTCTCCTGGAAGCAATTGAGCATCAGCTCGTCCAGATGTACGAAAGCGGGCTGGATCAAGAGCTGATGGTGAAAAACAAGGAGGAAATTGTCGTGCACTACAACAAGCTGGATTTGCCCGGTGAAGAGCGATTGCTTAAGCGGCTGATTGATGTCCAGAACTTTCCCGACACCAGTAGCGAAGATTTAAACATTCGCCTTTCCCACCTGCGCCACGCGTTACTCATGAGAGAAGGAAATCTTTCAGCCCTGCTGGGCATTGGTGAAGACAACTCATTACCCTTGGCATCGAAAGTCGCCCTGCAGATTTCCAGCATGGTGAAATCTGGAGCTATCGATGTATTCGAGCTCTATGCAGCAAGCACTGGAGAACACGAAGCGATCAAGCGGCTGGCGACAGTCGCTAACGATGCTCCCAAACTGATCCAGATGGTCGCCTGAGGCTGGTTGGCAGATAAATGAAAAATAAATCCAATGTGCCCCGCCCCAGGAAACCTTCGACGTTTGATCGATACGTTGCCGAACGATCTGCGCATATCGAAAAGATCATCGAGCACACGTTACGTGTAGTCGATGCTAAGAATTACAGTAATCTTACAGATTACTGTAAGGCACTGGCGGCCATCATTTCCGAGATTCGTGCTGCGAAAGCAGGAGACCCCTCCACACCGTTTTACAACAAGGTCGTGCGCCCTTTCAGCTATGTCACACTGCTTCGTAATGAGGGCTATAGGCGTCTTGTCAGCGCAATGTTTGAGCACAGCCGAGGGACTCTTGAACAGCCTGAGGCCGTTTCCGAGAGCGCCATGCTCAAAATAGCCAGCCTCAATGCTCAGCTCAATCTCCTAAAAGACAGGCTTAGTGGCACCAAGACAGGGACAGGTTCCAATGCGCTGGCCGATGCTGGGGCGCATGAAAATATTGCCAAGCTCCGGGAATATCTGGCTATCACCCTTCAGGTCTACACCAAGTTGCGTGGAGACTTTAAAGACATAACTAAGGTTGTCACCACACCCACTGAAAAATACACGATCACGGGTTTATATAGCTCCTACGGACTTGTCACAGAAATTGAAACGCTACAGAAGATTGATGAGGGTCGAAAATTTCTGGAATACTTATCAAAGTCTGTGGCGCCGGTCGATTGACCAATAAGCAATTGACCTCCAACAACGCGGATTGCTAGGTCTTTCATGACGTCGAGCTCAACATGCCACCCTTCTCACGAATGCCTCACCTACTCACCTCCAAAAGGCTATATGAACGAGCATCCACCCCGCCAACCCTCTCGCCCCTGGCCCCGATCGCATGGACAGGAACCCGGGGATGAAGACTCTCAATGCTCGCAGCCAGGCGATTTTGAGGTCGAAGATGTAGAGCTGATATGGTGGACGCTCGCCTCGCGAATGAGCAAAAAGGAGATTAGGGCCTGGGCGAAAAGCATCGTGAGCGGGAGCCTTGCTCGATTCGACGGATTTTTATTTGTACCGCTGAGCGATAGCAGCGGACGAGGTCGCTATCCTCGCGGAGTGGTGAAGGTACTCAGGCAGGTATTGAGACCGCTACGACTCATGCCCGGTTTTTCTGGTGAGGGCGCGCAATACATCGAACAACAGGTCTGGCACCTTTTGACCTTGGCGGCCCTGCGACGCTGCCCTCCAGACTGGCTTCCTGAGTATCTATGGGAAAGCAAACTGGGAGGCGAACTCGGCTTGTAAGCGTGCCGTTTGGGGAGACGATGACATTCACTAATGGCATGAACGTCATTGCTCCAAGAATGATGCTGAATCAGTAACGTCGATCGAAAGATGAGCTGAACCCGTACCCGCCCACAACAAGAGCAATCAATATCGGCCACAACGTGTACCACTCTGCCCACCATGCGAGTCCAGCAAATTCACTGCCATGGAGAACAGGAATCTTCTCACCCCACTCCTTGATCGCTGGCCAGAAACCTCGAAAGATCATTCCAAGCGCAATTGGCCAAGTAAGCTCCAGAGGTATAACTCCAAAACCAGCGCTGAAATGGATCACTAATAAAAATACGGCAGCAGCAACCGTCCAACCGAAAATTGCTGACCCGGCGTCAAAGGACACATGCAATGCCTCTGAAAACTGCCAGACTTCATAAGTAATAAAGGCCGCAGCAGCAAAAATAATTACCAGCCCGATTGAAATTCCGTCATTTCTACTGCGCATTGATCACCGGTTTTTTGAATTTATCGAAGCTCGGGAATGTAACTCAGCAAATTCCCCAAGAGCATCGCTCAAGACTCTACGCAATTTGCTCCTGCCAGGCTCAACGGCACCGTTCCGTAATCATCCCCTTCGTCTTAAAATTATCGGCTCCAATTTCGTACGGCATCGCCCGAACCTATCGAATAATATAGGCTTCCGAGGCTACGGAGTTGTACAGGCGATAGCCAGCGTGAGCCGTATGGAATGAACGTACCTGAAGAAAAATCAGCCTAGAGCGCGAAGCATAGCCTCCGCCGTATCACGGCATGAAATTACTGGGCTTTTGCTCCGATCGCATGAGCAGGTTGAGAATGGCTACTAGAGAAAATGGGGCTTTTGCAGTCGAGTGGCTTTTGGTGCTGTCAAGAGAGGAGGATCTTTTTTTCAACCCGCGATCCGGAGAAAAAAACCTCATGCAAGTCGTGGAGCGCTTCATGCCGGGTTCAACCCTGGACAGCATCCATGCAGTGGAAGATCGACCTGAGACGTTTCGCTACGATTTCGCTTTCAAAACAGCTCAAAGAGATATTTTCTTTAATGTTTACGTAAATTCCATCGAAACCTGGCTAGACGTCTCAGAGAGCAATCCCGGTCTCGGTGGATCTTCAATCTATGCAGCTGTTGCGACCTTTGCCAACAATAATGGTCTCACGTTCGTCGGAGATCCCGACGGGCTGTCTGACTTGGCGCTTCGTCGACGCCTTGACAACATGTTATGCTCTGCAATCAAGTACGGGAGTACAGATCATCTCGCTCCCCATCCTGACCAGATCACTGGTTGTGAACGCTTAGGAGTACCTCCACTCAGATGGGTGAGAGGGCAGACGCTGGACAACATCCAGCACATGATAGAGACTGTAATAGCATCCCTTGTAAGCGTTGTGCCGGAGATAACCCATGCCTACTATGACTTCCACGCAAAAACCTTCTGCGATTCTGAAGGAAGACAGCTATTGGAACCAGTTTTTGGAAGCTGGAGTCATTACCTTGCAGGAGGCGGAAAGGCGAGCGCGGGGATCACTACGTTTAAGAGATGCATACTGCTCCGATCCTTGGTACGCCAAGAAAGCAGCGCGCGACCCCTCCTTTTGGAGCAGGTTCTATGCGACTCGCGTCAATTCGTAGACCATGGTGATCTGTTCGGTATTTTTTACTGACTCGCTATAGCTATTTTTTGAAAGAGAAGGCTCCGGAAGGAGCCTTTTTTATTCCAGGCGCGATTGGGAGGAACGGAACTTGCTTGACGCATCGAGGGGAGTCCCATGCCTGCCGCTAAACGTCTCGCAGAGCAGATAGCCCTGGAGCTGAAAGACTTTTTCGATCTTGGACGTACGGATCCTTCTTCCATCCGCAAAGCGGCCCCGTGCGTCTGTAAAAACAATGCCTATCAAACACGGCGGTTGGAATTCGGTGCAGCACAGGTACCCAGTGACGTTGACGCCAAAATCAATATTTTGGGCATCCAGAATGCTTCTCGGGATAGCCATTTCTACTTCCCTTTACCTTCGATTTTTTGATACACAAACGCCCCTGGACGACATCAATGAACCCTGTCGAACCTGTCTAAAGCAACATTTTCAAAAAGCCAGTGAGCAACGACGTATACGCCCCCATCGACCGTGGTGACGACCTCGAAACCTTCGCGTTGGTATCGGTTATACGTCGGACTGCTTCAAGCGCGCCACACTGATCAGCGCATGGGAATTACGCAGTAACGAATTGGATATGTCCTCAACCAGTCCGCCGATGCCCTCCAGCTCAATTGCACGCCCCATGCGTAAATCACTGAACATCTCGACAACGGCTGCCTTGGAGCGAGAACACAGTTTCAGCGCCTGTGATATTTCCTCCTGCATTGATACTTGAGGCGTAAGCCTCCAGCCCAGCCACCTGTAATCTGATCCTGCGTTCTGAGATGTTGTGGTTTTCAAGGGACACTCTGATGAAATCACTTCAGTCACGCCGTGTTTTCTGGGCAAAACACATTGAACAGTGGCAGGTCAGCGGCCTCACTCAAGTCGCTTACTGCCAGCTACATAGCCTTAAAACCAAAGCGTTTGGCTATCGCGTAAGAATCCACGAGCGAGCCAGCGATACCCTGACCTTAGTTCCCGTCAAAGTCAGTAAACCCATTGGCACGACTGAAGTACTGCTGCGCCATGCCAACGGTTGGCAGTTGGTTTTGTCGCCTTCGGTCGAACCCGCTTGGCTGGCGCGATTGCTGCGAGAGATGGTGTGATGGTGTTGCCTGATCAAGTCTGGCTGGTGCTCGATCCCATGGACATGCGTCTGGGTATAGATGGCCTTTCATCACGCCTTCAACAAACGCTGGGGCGCTCGCCATGTGACGGCACGGCCTATGCGTTTCGCAACCGCCGAGGCACTCGGCTCAAGCTTTTACAATGGGATGGCACTGGCGTCTGGCTGAGCCAGCGGCGCTTGCATCAAGGGTCTTTCGTTTGGCCGAGCAAGGGTGACAAAACCTTCACGCTGACCCAGGCCCAGTGGCAATGGCTGATCACAGGAGTGGACTGGCAGCGCCTGGAAGCGCGTCCGATCCACCAGTGGCAGGTGTAAAAAAAAACGCGTTAGAACCGCTCGATCTCAGGCATGACGGGGGTGTTTCCAGTAAAATCCGCCCATGCCTTTTTCTGACAAACTCACCGCCCTGAACCTCGATCCCGCACTGCGGGAACAGCTCGTCGCCGAGCTTTTGCCGCTCCAGGCAGAAGCGAAGAGGTTGCGCGCCAAAGTTGAGCTTGACGCTCTGAAAATCCAGGCGCTGACCTTCGAACTCGCTCAATACAAGCGCATCCGTTTCGGCGTCAAGAACGAAGCCCTGTCGCCCGAGCAGCGCGATCTGTTTCACGAAACCATGGACGCCGACTGCGCCGCCATCGAGGCTGAAGTCGAGGTGCAAGTGCCTGAACTGCGGGTTCAGCGTCCGCGAGCCGGGCGTCAGGCGCTGCCGGAACATCTGCCGCGCATCGAACATCATCACGAACCCGAAGTCTGCGTGTGCGGCCAGTGTGGTGGTGCCTTGGTGAAAATCGGTGAGGACATCACCGAGCAGCTCGATGTCGAACCCGCGAAGTTCTTCGTCCACCGCCATATTCGCAGCAAGTACGCCTGCCGTCCTTGCGAAAGGATTGTCTCCGCCGACGTTGCACCGGCTGTCATCGACGGTGGTATGGCAGCCCCCGGTTTGATTGCCTGGATCTTGATCAGCAAGTATCTCGATCATTTGCCGCTGTATCGGCTTGAACAGATTGCCAGTCGTGACGGCGTCATTCTGGCGCGTTCGACCTTATCGGAGTGGATTGGCCGCTATGGTTTTGCCCTGCAACCGCTGGCGGATCGACTGGCCGAACTGTTGCGCCAGCGTTTGATTCTGCATGCCGACGAAACACCGGTGCAGCAGCTTGATCCGGGCAAGGGGAAAACCAAACGGGCCTATCTGTGGGCCTACCGCAGCAACGACCTGGATGAAGGGCCGGGCCTCGCCGTGTTCGACTATCAAACCGGGCGCAGCGGTGCGCATGCGCGCGCGTTTCTGGATGGCTGGAAAGGTCATCTGGTGGTCGACGACTATGCCGGTTACAAGGCGTTGTTTGGCTTGGGGGTTACCGAAGTCGGCTGCATGGCCCACGCACGGCGCAAGTTCTTCGAACTGCATGCGGCCAATCAGAGCCCAGTGGCCGCTGAGGCACTGCGAAGGATCGCCGAGCTTTACGAGATCGAAGGGCGCGGCAGCAAACTCGACACAGAACAGCGGCAACAACTGCGCGCTCAAGAAGCAGACCCCAAGTTGCAATCGCTGCACGACTGGTTGCAATCGACTCGTCAAGGCGTGGCCAATGGTGGCAGCCTGGCCAAAGCCATGGATTACAGCCTCAAGCGCTGGCCAGCGCTGTCGCGCTACGCGCTGAGCGGTGACTTGCCCATTGATAATAATCCCGTCGAGAACGTCATTCGGCCGATCGCTGTCGGTAAGAAGAATTGGTTGTTTACCGGGTCAGAGCGCGCGGGTCGGCGGGCGGCGGCGATCCAGAGTTTGCTGGCGACAGCCAAATTGAACGGTATCGAGCCGAGTGCGTGGTTGAAAGATACGTTGGAGAAGTTGCCGACCTGGCCGAATAGCCGGCTGGATGAGCTGCTGCCTTTGAGAACAGCCACCGCGTAAAGGTGGCTGGGCTGGAGGCTTACCTTGAGGCCGCGTAAGGCCCTCTATTAACAGCGCCTTCGCAGAGGCTTGAGCCGTGTGCAGGGAAACTCGCATGCACGGTTCTTAGGGGGTTGGATGCGGGTGACCGCGTCTGACTACCCGACAACCAGATCCGGCCGTGGGCCCTTGGGCGTTCGAATTTGTTGTTTGCCGGATCGCTACGCATCAGAAAACGGGCGGCTGCGATCATGAGTTTGATCCAGTCGGCGCGACTTAATGGACATGATCCATATGCCTACCTGAAGAATGTTCTCACGCGACTGCCGACGCAGCGGGCGAATGAAATTACCGAGCTGCTGCCGCATAAATGGGCGTCCGTTTATCCAAGCTGATGCAGGGGGCGCCTAGCTAGCGTAGCGAACTTCCTGATTGGCCAAATCCTAAGATTTACTGCTGCGTTGGCCTGCTGCGGTCTGTGTCGTAGCGGCCATGATTCAGGTCGTAATTGGACGCACCCAAATCTTACCGGTCAGTATAGTCAACTCCGTCCCTTATGCCGGAGTGCCTTAAAT
>ERZ1463034.328-NODE-328-length-11434-cov-46.886545_pt1 | contig 11434 bp, 18 predicted proteins | sample MGYA00564480_ERZ1463034 | MGnify/ENA primary metagenome ERZ1463034 (study PRJEB39244, sample SAMEA3635122) | Helicobacter pylori | study: EMG produced TPA metagenomics assembly of PRJEB11511 data set (Assembly of a 5300-year-old Helicobacter pylori...
TTATTTTATATTCAATGGGTTAGGTGTGGCTAGAAGTCACCTTGACATGGTGGGGTCGCTGGTTCGAGTCCAGTCGTACCTACCAAACAAAATCCGCTCCTGCTGGCGGTCTAGAAGGGTCAACCGAAAGGTTGGCCCTTTTTTGTTGTTTGCGATTTGCAAAACTGTTGCAAAGCCCCGCCTCAAAATGCCAATCCGCGCCCACATAATCAATCACCTTGTCGGTATGGTCTTCCTGAACTCCTTCGTCAGGTAGTTCGGTGTAACGGACGTCCAATGAGGGGAGGCAGTAGGGGGCGCGCACTCGCTCACTGTCCACTTCCTGCAAGTCTAGGCCCATCTTTATGCGCAGGTGTGCCGGATTTCCGTACCCCTCTGCATCTTCCCAGTCGGCACCGAAGCCGCCGCACAGTTGCCGTGACAAATGTCGATCGTTGGGTGCTGGTTTGCTGGCATGAGTGATCCTCGGTGGTCGGTACCTGCAGCGTAAATTTTAAGGGAATGTCCCGCCGTGTTGGTAAGTGGTGTGTGGATAAGAGGAAGGAGCGGTAAGTGGTTATGACCGATTGTCACTTTAAGCATTGAACGATGCGTTGCTATTTGTATGGTATGCAAAAGGGTGGTTGAATGCTGCTTTTGGCACCCAAACGAATTGTTTTGTTCGGGGGGGTTGTAAGGTGGTTCTGTAAGCCACTAAGGGAGCTGATATGACAATCCGATCAGAAAGCGTTTACGCGCAAACGCTTGTGGCAATATTCGGTGCGGCGTTTGAGCTCGGATTTGACCCATATGCCTTGGCTCTGCAAGCCAAACTCGATGTGGACACTTACGACAAGTGGGAGCCTTTAAGGCGCACTGAGAGCGTTCAGCAGGTTATCGACGAGTCCTTATTGGCGGCCAAGCTCCTTCGCAGTAGTTGAAGCAATGAAGGCCCATCCTGTAGGGGGCACGTGTTCTCTGTTTGAATTCGACGACCCAGCCCCGATTTTTATTGTTTACATTCCATGGAGTAATTTCCGGGCACAACTGCGTGATACATCGCGATCTGGGCTAGGCATTCTTCAAGCGTGGGCCATTGACTGAGCGGCTTGGTTTCGCAACCTTGGGCTGTGCAGTAGTGGATATACAAGGTAAACAGGACGGCTACCATAGTCGACCTCCAGGAACGCTGAGTAAGCGAGCAGCTTGGCGATCAGGTGCCAAAAAGGTTAATTGTGCCGCCACCTACTGCTATTCCTGGCGCAGAGCCGACTGTATTGCTGCGATGATCCGGCACATATAACGGTAGTCAGGGTTTGATACCTCTGCACGACCTTTCGCAACCGTCCCGGTGTACAGATCAGTCAAAGCTATAGCCATATCGAAGATAGCCGCGTGTCCGGGGTTTGCATAGGACGTGCCTGGGCATATTCCTCTGGAAACTCTTTTTGCTCGTAAAACCATGAGTCGAATGCGCGACCTTCGCCGAAGGTGGGCCGCATCATGGGTGCGGGGCTGCATGGGGGTGAATTACTGGCGGATACGAATTTGATCGCAATGGCTTTCAACGATGACGGCACTGTGACGCTGAAGTGGATATAGCGACCGAAGATAACGAGGTGGTCGAGAAGAAGGCGGTTTATCCGCCTGATGACGCTCGCCATCTTGTGGTCCCGAGCACTGCGTAGCAGGTCCCTGAGACGGTCGCGCAAGCGATGCAGGCTCATCCTCGCCACCCTTAGCCTCGGCGGTTGATGCCAGCTCATCCCGTCGCCTCGGGACGCTCGGTAGTACAGTGGCAAACGTTCAGATATCCCAAGGTAATTTGCCTCGGGCTTCCTTCCGGTTCGCAATCGCCCGCGACACCCTTGCCTTTGGCTAACACTTCCCTTTGCCGGGTGTGTAGAGGACTTTCATCTCCAAGTCACCCGCGTGGTCACCACAGCCAAACTGGTTACGCTTGCGCGCAACGTGTCATGCCTGACGCACCCACAAAAAAGCCCGCGCTGGGCGGGCTCTCTATTTCACACATGGGTACTGATCCTTCAGTAGGATCAGTGTGCGCAGCGGGGTGACGCGAAATCAATGTCGAGGCGACGAAGGGGGGGCTAGTACAGACGGCCCGATCAATGGCGGGCCATCTAATCGTTTCGGAGTAGGTGAGGGTGATTCGTTGCGTACAGATAGCTCGAAAGCTACATTCAGTCATGAGCGAATTTTGGCGCAGTGGCCGCGGCCAGTAGAATGGGAAACTTTACAGTCCTGCGGTGGAAACTGATGCGAAGAGAAATAGGTTACTGGGATCGAGAGGGACGTGAGCTGTTTTACTACTTGGAATTCAGGGCAGAAACCGCAGAGTTCTTTATCACCTGCGAGCATACGCCTCTTGGTGGTGAGGGAAGCGTCAGGTCCATACCGCTAAGTGAGGCTCGCGGTGAGCGTTACTACGATGACGCGTTGCTGATTATCAAAGAGGAGCTTTTCAGGGATTATACAGTCTGAACATGCATCCAGATGCTCAACTATATTTCTGCGGCCATAGGTACCCGGGAGGCCTATGGATCATCCGGTGGAAGTGGAAGTCTCTCGGTTAACCCGACTGGCACCTACCCGGATTGCAGCCGCCAGAAGCCTTTGCGGGATACTGGGACGGACAGCAAAACGGGTTCGCGCTATTGGAGCAGCTTACCGGCGATAATCCTGGTCTCCACCATCGCGATCACGCCCGCGGTCATGGTCATATCCCCGATCATCGCCACGGTCATTACCACGTTCGTGATCATGACCGCGGTCATGATCACGACCACGTCCTCCTCCATCCTCCCAGTACGGCCAGCAGCCTCCTAGCAGAAGGGAGCCCGAAATCACCAAGATAAATATAGCTGTTCGTTTCATTTTATCGTCCGATAAAGCAAGGACAGAACCCCTGCGAAGAGTTGTCGCTGCCAGTGACTTTTAGTCATGGGGCGATCAACAAGTAATACGACCATTAAATAGATCAATGATTCACTGTGTGACACTGTCAGCCTGGAGGCTGCGCCCATCGCTTGTACCTGCGTCAGACAAGCTATGCATGTAATGCTGAGGTTTGCGCTAACCTCCTATGAATGTTTGCTTCGGCTTCAAAAGGAGGTCACATGAATGGCATTGGTTTGCGACTAAAAGAAGAACGAAAAAGACTCGGGCTTTCTCAAGCCGGCCTGGGCGCCGCTGGCGGAATTGAAGCCAATGCGCAAGGTGCGTACGAAAGAGGCAAGCGCTTCCCGAACGCGACCTATCTCTCCTTGATCGCAGCCGTGGGCGTAGACATATTGTTCGTGGTGACCGGCGTCAGGAAAGCCAGGTCGATCGACAGCATCACTGCGTTGGATGCCAAGGTTCTGGAAGAGTTGGACGGTTTGCCAGAAGACGTCCAGAACGACATCAAGCGTTTGATTAGCACGCTTTTTGACTCCGATGAGAAAGAGACGAAAGGTAACGCCGAATCCTCCTGATCCATTCTGTTTACATCACCACCTGCCCTGTCCGCTCTATCATAGCGTCAGGCTTTTATTTTTGGTTGCCATCCCGAAAGCTTCACAGTCATTGGAGCCACATAGGTGAAAAATCAAGCCCAATGCAGTTGAACCATCAAGAGAGCATCACCGAGTAGCGGACTACCGGGAGGCCCCCTTAACGCAGGTGGCCACATCAAGCTTGGCTTATAGTGCCAGAGCATACGGATCAAATCCGAGCTCAAACGCCGCACCGAACACCACACGTCATCACTGCAGGGTATTCACTTACAATACGTGCAGCCGGTGCCGCCAGACGAGAATTCTCCATGCCCGATAATCAGCGCCCCATCCTTTGCATTTACCACGGTCACTGTGCAGACGGTTTTGGCGCCGCCTGGGTTGTCCGTAAAGCCTTGGGCGCCGACATCGAGTTTCATGCTGGCATTTACGGCAAGCCGGTGCCGGACGTTGCGGGCAAGCATGTCGTGATTGTGGATTTTTCGTACCCTGCCGAGGTATTGATAGCGATGGGCGAAGCTGCGGCTTCTGTTTTGATCCTGGATCATCACAAGACGGCACAGGACGATCTCAAGTCCCTACCGTTTGCTGGCAACACCTATGCGCAGTTCCAAACGGATTGCCGGAGCAAATGCATCAGCTCAGGTTCCCCCCACATAGGCGCACTGTTTGATATGAACCGCTCGGGCGCAGGCATTGCCTGGGACTTCTTTTTTCCAGAAACACCTCGCCCCGCGCTAATCAATCACATCGAGGATCGGGACTTGTGGCTGTTCAAGCTGGACGGCACCCGCGAGATACAGGCCAGCGTCTTCAGTTACCCCTATGACTTCGACGTCTGGGACAGGCTGATCGAGTCTGATCTAGCCATGCTTCGATCAGACGGCATCGCTATCGAGCGTAAGCTGCAAAAGGATGTCGCGGAATTGGTTGGCGTGACCAAGCGCCGGATGGTGATCGGCGGCCATGACGTGCCGGTGGCAAACCTCCCGTATACGCTGACCAGCGATGCAGGGCACCTGATGTGTGCGGGCGAGCCTTTCGCCGCCTGCTACTGGGACACCCCGGACGGCCGATTCTTCAGCCTGCGTAGCTCAGACGCAGGCGAGGATGTCTCGGTAATCGCTCAGCATTACGGTGGCGGTGGCCACCGTAATGCGGCTGGCTTCAGCGTTCTGTTCGGCCATCCGCTCACACGTTAATCCCCATGTGCAACAGCATCGCTGACATGAACGAATTCACTTTTTGTGCTTCTCAAGAGTGAGCATGACCCTTACTCGGTGTGCAGTCTGCGCACCTCTTGTCGATCTCTTTTTTTAAGCAACTTTGGCGCGACTTTATTTCTGTACCATGCAGAGGTTCAGACAAATATTATTAAGTGTATAAAATGGCTCAATAAGGTTCAGAAGTGTTTATATGTGTATGTGAGAGCGCAACTATCATGGCTCACGAGTAGGACTGCATAGAGGGGCGCGCGGTTTAAGCAGGGGCGAACAATGTACGAACCTGAAGATCCGATTAAAGCGCAGAGGCTGATTGAAATCGCCAGAGCCGCAGATACGGACTGTGAACTGTTCCTGCAGCAAGAATCCTCGATGGATACACGATGCAAGCAGGTAGAGCTCAAGCTTCTTCAGCGGAGGGCAAGCCTGGCAAATTCCAATGTCACCAGCTTCTGCATAAACCAGCGCAAGCGACATCCGATTTGAGCCTCCAGTTGAGTCGTCGGGTATGCAGTCAATTGTCAGGTTGGAGCGTAGACCCCGGCGACATGCTGGGGTCGATCAATGGGCGCTGAATGTCTGGAATATCGAGCCTGAAAACGATGGGCGCTCGTAAGTGAGGCAAACGGGCTCCAACCCCGGAGAGGCCCGTGCGGCGGGATTATTTGTTTTTGGTTTTAACCTCGGCCACAAGACACTCAAGGGCGAACTGCTCTGTATAGGTCATCTGAATAGGGCTGGTTACCCCTTTGACGGTTCGTGAGCCATCAAGGATGTAGCGTATGCGCCTGTCGGTGACGCCGATGCGTTTTGCGATCCATGCAGGTGTCTGCCCGATGCGTGTGACCAGTTTGTCGGCATATTCGGTGGATGGATTGTAGAGTTCTGCGTTGGGGATCATTTGACGTCCAGATGAAAAAATTAGGCCGCGATGCGTTCGCGGTTGTGCAATAGATTGCGCGAATCATCGAAGGGTGTCGCGACATAATTTTCTTTTCGGCTTACTCACGGTACCGAGGTCTCAAAAAAATTCGCATCATGCAGCTGATGGCCACACAAGCCTATAATTGATCCGGAATCAGGCGGGCTGGTTCCACTGTTACAGGCTTATGTTTCATTAAACGGCAACACCGTATTATCAGGATTAGTCAGTGCCTCCACTCATCAATGCTTTGCCCGCTGAAGAATTAAAACGCATACCTATGCTGAAATGCGCGGTGGTATTCATCATCGTGGTCTGTTCATCCATCATCGGTTTGTCTTTGCTTCAACTGCAGCAGTCCAAGGTCCACGAGCTGGCGCAAGCTGAGATATCTTCTTCAAACCTTGCGCGCTCGATGGCGCAGGAGGCGGAGGACACCTTTGACGAAGCCGATATTGTACTGGCCGGATTGGTAGGATGGCTGCAAGCTGACGGTTATGGCCCCGGTCAAATAGACCGTTTGCATGAGGTTTTTGTCGATCGTGTGAGTGCGATTGAACAGCTGCATGGACTATTCTTTTTTGATAAGCATGGTCAATGGGTCGTGACTTCGTTTACTGGCATCCCTGCTGAGATGAACAGCTCTGATCGAGATTATTTCATCTATCATCAAAATAATGATGATCCAAACCCGCGGATCGGCCATGCGATCCGCAGTCGAGCGACGGGCGAGTGGGTTGTTACTATCTCCCGTCGGGTGAATGACCGAGAAGGTCATTTTAACGGTGTGGTGTTGGCGGCCATCAAGATGTCTTATTTCGATAAGTTCTTTGAAGGTTTTGATATCAACAAAAACGGTGCGATGTTTATTGCGCTAACCGATGGGACGCTCTTGGCCAGACGTCCGTTCAACGACGCGTTGATCGGGACGTCTGTCGCGCAAGGGGATATATTTAAAAACTATCTGCCACGGTCCAGTTCCGGCACCGCAATGATAACGTCAGTGGTTGACCAGACCGTAAGGCTCTGTGGATACCAACAGTTGAAAACCTATCCGCTGGTAGTGGTAGCCGCCATCTCTAGAGATTCTATCCTTAACGAATGGCAAAAAAATGTGTACAAATCTGCCGCGATCATTGGGGCCGTGCTCATTATCAATTGCCTGTTCGGGGTGTTATTCATACAGCAGTTGCGGAACGGTCAGCGTGTCGAAACCGATTTACGCAGCGCGAAAGACGATTTGCAGATTATGGCAACGCACGACGGTCTGACAGGTCTTGCGAACCGTAGGCTTTTTCAGGAAACCTTAAACGCTGAGTTTAAGCGAGGCGCACGGACGACCCTCCCAATGAGCCTTATCATGTTAGATATCGATTATTTTAAAAGCTTCAATGATGCCTATGGTCACGTTGCTGGCGATCACTGCATTGCCGCAGTAGCACGTGTTGTCCGTGAGTCTTTGCAGCGGGAAGCAGACCTTGCTGTGCGCTATGGGGGCGAGGAAATCGCGGTGCTTCTGCCTGATACGGATGAGAAGGGCGCATTTGTCATCGCGGAAAAAATCAGACTGGGGGTTATGAGTGAACATATTATTCATCAACGTAACCCGCTCGGTAACCTCACCATAAGCCTTGGATGCTATACCTGCTTTCCAGGCGTCGATGGGAATATTGAGCAGTTTATTGAGCGTGCTGATTCAGCGCTTTATTCTGCTAAAGAATCGGGGCGCAATGTGTCAGTGTCTTTTGGCGAAGCGACGACCGTGGGTTCGTTCTATAGCGAGGTGCATATGAACACTGATCAAAAAAAACAAAGAGGCGATCACTCTCCTGATTCCGGATCGGGAATGCCTGATCCGGACAACAGCCTCCCTGTCGAAGACGAAACTCCTCCTCCGCAAGACTGGAAGCATCCCGATGACGGGAAAAGCTTGTCAGAACAGGACGAAGAGTTTCCGCTTAAGCCCTGACCGGTCATTCTGAGCGTTGAGGAATTGCCTGGCGAAGAGGGCATTTTGATCGACGAAGGGGAGGGCGCGGCGTGAGCAGGTTCAAACACTTTGAAAGAAACACGCAGGGCCGTGACTTCGTCGTGGGTGATATCCATGGGCATTTCACTCGGTTGCAAGCCGCGTTAGAAGCAGTTGGTTTCGCTCCGGAGGTCGATCGCTTGTTTAGCGTGGGAGACGTGGTTGATCGTGGCCCTGAAAGTGAACGGGTTCTCGATTGGCTGGCCCAGCCTTGGTTTTTTGCGGTGCAGGGCAATCATGAAGCGTTGGCTATCAAGCATGTGCAGCACAGCGATCTTGATTATCCGATGTATCGGGCAAGCGGGGGCGCCTGGTTTCTCAGGCTTGCCCCTAGCGAGCAGCAGAAGTTCGTCGCATATTTTAAGCAGATGCCCATCGCTATTGAAGTCGATACCCCGTCAGGGTTGATAGGCATGGTGCATGCCGACTGTCCGACACCTACCTGGGCATTGCTTCGTGGCGCGCTTTTGGGGCATCTGCCGGATTCGGGGCGTCTCGAGGAATACTGCCAATGGTCACGTGAGCGCCTTCGCCTCAGAGATTCCAGTGGAATACCCGATGTGCGCGCCCTGTTTGTCGGTCATTCTCCCTTGAGCCGACCCGAACTGTTGGGCAACGTTTTCCACATTGATACGGGTGGCTGGCGTTTTAATGGCAGCGGTTATTTCACGCTGGTGAATCTGGCTACACTCGAAATTATTTCGCCGCGGCCCACGAAACCCGACGAAGACTTGGTCATGCGCTGACGAGTGAGCCTCCGTGTAGTCGCTTCAAAACGCCAGCGGCCCCGATAACACCTCTGAAAATTGATTATTGCCGGGCCTGAATTGTTCAGACCATGGAATTAGAATCTCCATTGGTCGGGCTGTTTTGATGGAGGTATTCGGGGGCTGACCGCACGCCGCTACCGAAGCGTCCAGCGATTGCCCTGTGTTCTGATGGAGGAAGGCGGCCGACTGCCAGGTAGCTGCATGCCGTGCTCGCCTGATTATTCAACGTCGCAAGTAAAGTGAGCGTATCGTTATGAGTGACATTCCTCTTTAGGTAAACCCAAATGAATCATCTTGGTTCGCGGTTGAAGGAAGAGCGAAAGACCCTAGGGCTTTCTCAGCAGGAATTTGCTGCAATTGGCGGTGTAGAGGCCAATGCACAAGGCAAGTATGAAAGTGGCGAGCGTACCCCGCGCTCGGACTATTTGGCGGCGCTGGGTGTCAAGGGTGTCGATGTGCTCTATCTCCTCTCCGGGTGCCGAACACCGTTGCGCATCGACAGTCTCAGTGATGCGGAACGAAATGTAATCATTCACTACCGCGCACTGACCGACCTGGACCAGGATGCGATCAGCCAGTTGGCGCTGTCGCTATCGGAATGCCTGACTGAATAGCAGTGTCTCACTGTGTTGCTACATCCTGTTTCATCTGCAACGCGTCCTCTACCGCTCCTCGCTCTTGATCGTTGATATATGAATCGTATATGATTCATATATTATTTTCCTGAGGTGATCCTGTGGGCCTGGTAAAAATTTCGGAACACATGCATGCCAATGCTCGGACCGCGAGCGCAGCGTTAAGCCGCTCTATCAACGCTCAAGCTGAGCATTGGATGAAGATCGGCATGATGGCTGAACTGCATCCTGCACTCAATTACAGCGACATCTGCCAATTGCTCATTCGTGCCGAAAATGCTGGTGGCACGGTCCTGTCGGTAACCCCGTTCGGTCTCTCTCCGTCGATGGAAAATTTGCAGGAGGCGTTGTAATGAGTGCGGCTGTCAGCATTAAGACTGAAGATGATCTGGTCAGGCTTCGGGTTGCCGGAAGGTTGGCTGCAGATGTGCTCGCGATGATTGGCAGTCATGTCAAAGCGGGTGTCAGCACTGAAGCGCTGGATAAGATTTGTCACGCGTATATCGTTGATGAGTTAAAGGTTATTCCAGCGAACATCGGCTATCACGGCTTTACCAAATCCACCTGTATCTCGCCGAACACTGTGGTATGCCACGGAATCCCATCGGCGTCGGATATTCTCAAAGATGGGGATATCGTCAATATTGATGTGGCTGTGATCAAGGACGGTTGGTTTGGTGATACCAGTCGGATGTATTTCGTGGGAGACGTCAGCCCGACCGCGAAGCGCTTGGTGCATACCACTTATGAGGCAACCCTTGCCGGGATTCACGCTGTCCGACCGGGAGCGACCTTGGGCGATATCGGTCATGCCATTCAGACGGTAGCGCACCGCGAGGGCTTCAGTGTTGTGCGCGAATACTGCGGACACGGCATTGGTCGTAACTACCATGAAGAACCGCAGGTGCTGCATTACGGTAGCTCACGGCAAGGGCTCAAGCTCAAGGTGGGCATGGTGTTTACCATTGAGCCGATGATTAATGTCGGCAAGCCTGGGACCAAGGTGCTGCCCGATCGCTGGACCGTACTGACCCGCGATCAATCCCTCTCCGCTCAATGGGAGCATATGGTTGCTGTCACTGAGACCGGTTTTGAACTGCTGACACCATGGCCCGAGGGCACCGGTGAATATGCGCCTGTTTGACCGTCCTGCGGCTCCACGCACATGGGCAGACCAATAAAGTCACAGTTGTCGGGATGACGAGTATTAGACACCCGCTGTAACCCGCTTCCCGTTCCCCTGATGCGATGCAGTTCTGACCGGCTCATAGATGATCAGAGCCGCATCGTGCAGGGAGGACACCAAGTCTACGTGGCTCGCCGCCATTGAACTTCGGTTACACCAAGACCTTCAGCCTGGCGGAGTGCCAGCCGAACGGGTCCTGCCGCTACATTGTCGTTGACGCTTCCTACCCCCGCATGCAGCGTAGCGAAGTGCAATGCATCGCTTTCGCACAGGTGCAGGGCCTCATGAAAAAAATGCCGACACTGCCCCTTGAAATGATAATTAATCTCGAACGCTTTCAACTGATCCATATCGCCCCTCCGCTCGTTAGACGTATCACGTCTCTGAAAATATGCACGTTCCCTTGTACCCGTAGGGCATCCACGCAGAAGGCGTAATGCACTACTTTTCATTTCTACGTCGATGTAGGCATGCAAACAATTTCAAGCGGCTACGGCGCGGATGCCATTGCTTGGTGAAGTGTGTATCCCCGATATCGGGCTCAGGATTGCCGTACTTTAGTGGGGATTAACCCCGCAAAAATAATTACACCGTTTTGCACTACTTTGTATCAATTAGAATGCCTATCCGATCAGTGGCACTCTGCCTGCGCAAAGCTGAAACGGTTGAGTGGCTTATGGCTCTTGGTGATTCTGAGGGGAAGTCGGACGGTGAAGTCAGCATCTGGTGTTACAGTGCCGTCTACATTCAAATGAGGAAGTACACATGTCACTGCTTGATGATGAACAAGACATTTGGGATATGTTTGCGGCCTCTGCCTTGACCGGGTTGATCAGTCGTGGTGCCATCGAACCGCTTGATGCTGCCGAGCTGGCCGCTGATTACGCCTCGGAGTTGATGATCCAGCGTTCTCTGCGCATTCAGGCGGAAGAGGATGCGGCTGAGGCGCCATAAAATCTGGTCCAGCCGCGAAAAAAGCTCGACACTTTCACACGTGCCGGGCTTTTTTGCTGTTATGTGCAGGCTTTCAGGTTAACGGGGCCAACGAAGGCATTGCCTCGGCCCATCACACACGCCACGCGTTGATTGCGCTGAATTTCCCACGCATCGACAGGATAAGTCTTGTTCCAGGCCTCATAGAGTCGGCGATCCTGTTTGGACAAGGGCAGGCTGTA
>ERZ1463034.329-NODE-329-length-11392-cov-5.960483_pt1 | contig 11392 bp, 17 predicted proteins | sample MGYA00564480_ERZ1463034 | MGnify/ENA primary metagenome ERZ1463034 (study PRJEB39244, sample SAMEA3635122) | Helicobacter pylori | study: EMG produced TPA metagenomics assembly of PRJEB11511 data set (Assembly of a 5300-year-old Helicobacter pylori...
CGAACACTCTTTCCCTACACGACGCTCTTCCGATCTGCGATGGGTCGTCGGCTGCTTCGCACGGTCGAAACTACACATCCGCAAGAGCCTCCATACTGCTCAAGCCTCTCTAGTCTGCCTGCTCGACATGAATCCTGCCAAGTGGACAGCGTTAGCGAGATTCCCGAGGATCGCACAGCGCCGACTCGACAGGCCACTTGTTGAAGACGTTGTTCGGGTCGACCTTCGACGACCCGCCGCACGCGGTGGTAGTTCTCCACCAACGCCTCGGACCCAGTGATCTCGCAAGTGTAGCCAGGGTACCTCGGGATGTTGCTGAGCGAATCGGGATCGTCGTCGGGCACGAAGAACGAGTAGGCGAGCAAGTGGGCGTGCTTCTTAGCGAGAGCGTCGTTTTCGGGTGAGTTGTACTGGAGTAGGATAGGCCGTTGACGTTGTGCATCTGCAGTGGACATTAGCAAGGGAGAACGTAAGGTTGCGGGGGACGGACAGAGGTACGGCCGACGAACGCCATCTCGCTCTTCTTGACCGAGCGAAGCTTCTTCGAGGGGAAGAGGTCGATAGTGATGACGCTTTGACGGAAGTCGCTATGGGAGAGCAGGTTGATTCAAAGCTCAAGCAGGAAAGAGCGGAAAGGACGAACTCGTTGGATTTGACAAACTCCTGGAACTGCACTACCATTCCCTTGAGAGTTTTGGGGCCGAGATACGAGGAGAGAGCGGCCGCCTGGGCCACACGAGGTCCTTCCGTGTGCACTGTGTACTTGCAATTTCGAGAGAGAATCAGCTCGCGCAGTGCGAAGACATGGAGCGAGAGCATACCGAGATGACGATTGCTCTCTTCCCAGCGGAGGAGTCGGACATCAGAGCTTGTCGGACCTGTAGAGAAGTACCGCATCAGCTTCCAGAGTAGGGAAGGCGAGGACGACACGCACCGGGCTTGACGATTTCGTCGAACTGCTTCATCTGCTCGTCGGCGGGCTCGTTCGAGCTGTTGAAGCAGTGGACCGTGATAATCGGCTGCGAAGTCAGTCGACATCAGTAATCAGGTTCAGCTAGGAAGGAGGAACAAGGCGAACCTCCTTGACGCAGGTGATGGCGACGACGAGCGCCTGCTGCTCCCCGGTGGACTTGTCCCACACCCCACACGCCTCAGCAACCTCTCCGGCCTTGTCGGCAGAGAAAACGAGCTCAGCAAAGAAGACCATCGGCTGCTTCTTGAACGCCCGGAAGGTGATGAAGTGATGCAGCCGAGCGCCGGTCCAGCGCCAGCGAAGGGACGTTAGCGAGGAACGGGCGAGCGGTGAGAGAAACGCACCACGCGCGGCCCAGAAAAGCTCAAAGTTCGTCCTGATGCTGCAGACCTCGATCTTACCGCTCGCGAGGACCATCTCGATCTGCGAAGGGGGTAGCGAGGACGAGCGAGGGAACGGACTACGAACTCACTTCGAGGACGTTGTCGACGGCGAGACCGTGTTGCCCAGTCTGGTACCCCCCGTACCCACCGCTAAGTGCAGACCTGGCGAAGGAAGCCTGGGAACGAAAAGCTCACGCCGCGACGCCCGAAGACGCGAAGCTCTCAGAGCATGTCGCCAGTCCCTGAGCCATCGCAACGCGGTCGACCTCGCTCCAGATCGCACCTCCGTCCACCCGAACCGCCTTCCCAGACTTGGTGTGCTCGCTACTGGCGACTTCCGCCCTGTTGAGGTGGCTTCCGTAGTCGGGCACTGATCAGCTTCCCCTCGTCACGAACCGCGCCGACGCACCAGTTCAACTCAATCAGCAGACCCGTACCGCAGTTTTTACCCACCCAGTGGCCTCCAGTGATGATAGAGATGTCCTCCTTGCGCGCCTTGGAGTAGCGGAGAGCGAGCGCGACGTCCTTGCTCGACTTGGGGCAGAGGACAAGGCGCGGCGTCCCCGTCGTGTCGACTGTGGTGCGCGACCAGTAGCGATCAAGGCGTTGGTTGTGCCGGTCGTCAGAAGACTGGAGGATCTCGCTTTGGAACTCTTTCTCGAACTGCTCGAAGCTGGAAGGGTGTGGTAGGAGGACAAGCGGGGAGAGTTCGTTGGGCCTCTCCCGCCAAACTCCGAGGAACGCCGCTCGAGGTGCCTGCTTTCGCGATCCTGACTTGAGTTTGGCCAGCGAGAGCTGAGTCACAAGGAGAAGACCCGCAAAGCCAGGGTCTTTCGAGTACTGTCGCGACTGAACCAGGGCGAAAGCGGAGTCCGGCACACCTCTCTCTCGTCTTGACCTCCAGCAGTCTCCACTGCGACCGATCTCTGACCGAGAACAAATTCGAGTTCGAAGGCAAGCACTCTAGTCCATGATGTTCCACCCCTGCAAGGCCGCAACTGATCAGCGCCCACCCCGAAGCGACCCAGCCGACACCAACTCACCTTCCTCCACCTCCTCCCCACCAGCGCACTCGCAGGCCCTTCGATTCCCCACGCACAAGCCCTGAACAACCAGAACGTCCCGACAATTGAGCCTGCGACGAGAGTGAAAGCGATCCACTTGGTTCGCTCGGTGAAGCGACGACTCTTGAAGATGAAGTGGTCGAGGAGGTTGCCGGCCATGATGACGGCGAACCAGAGAGTGGGGAGGTAGTGATGGAGGTAGGTAACTCGGCCCTGCGTAGAATGCGTTAGTAGACGCTGTCGGAGTGTTGAAGCGAGCGCACCATGATGAGGAAGGGGACTGCAGAATCGGTTCGTCAGCGTCGCACGAGGCAAGCAAGAGCGAGAGAGGTGCTCACGGTAGTGCAACGCCCATCCTCCGAACGCGATCTTAGAGACGTACAGGAACTGATTCCACTCGCCTGCGCGAAAGAGCATCAGCAAAGCTCGAGCCACATCGGGAGCGAAGGTAACGCACCAGGAGCGAAATCGTTAATCTTCCTCTGGAACCTGGCCAGATGCCACACGAGCGTAAGGGCCCAAATGATCAGGCTCGCACTCGAGCCCCACCAGACGATAGCGTTGCCGACGAGGTAGTACTTGATCCCGTCGTCCTGCCAGCCATTCATCCGCATGCCGTTAAAGAGGAACGGCCAGTCGAAAGGCTGAGACGCGATCGAGTCCTCCTTGTCAGCGTCGGGGACGAGCGCGTTGTTCGAGGTCATCATCGCGACGTTGAGGTGCCAGAAATCGCGGAGGAAGGGCGACTTGTAGAGCTTCATGTCGCCGGCGGGGACTGCGTAGCCAAGAGAGCGGTCAGCGCAGCCGTTCAGGCAGGAAGAGAGACGACGCACGTCGATCGTTCCAGTGCGACTCGATGTTCCAGAAAGTATGCTCATCGGTAGGGTTGTTCGACTTGTCGCACGAGACCTCGACCTGCTTGAATCCCCACTGCGGCAAGACGGCGTTCGCGGCGCGAAGGTAGCAGCCCGAGTTAAGATGCCTGAACCTCATCCTCGTAGACAGCGAGTGGATCCTATCCACCTTGCTCCTCGATCCCCGCAGCAAATCGTCGACGACCTCGACGACCCAATAATCGTTCGAGTCCCCGACCGTCGCGTTCCCGTACGCGCTGACCTCGTTGTTGAGCTTGGTGACGGGAGCGGCGACGCTGTGCGAGTGGAGGTTCCTGCCGGTCGACGCGTGGACGATGCGCATCTTGTCGCCGTGCTGTAGGAAGACGAGGGGAAGGTCGGGGTCAACTTGTTCCGCTTCCCAGGTAGGGGTGATGAGCCACTCGTTGTTCTCGTCCTTGTAGTGGTAGCAAGTGACTTGCTGCTGCTGGGAGCCGACGGGGTAGGTCTGGATGTGCGAGTGGAGAAGTCCTCCGCCGTAGCCCATGTTCTTGAGCGTGAGGCGCGAGCCGAAGGCGGGTTCTGTAAGGCATCGAAATCAGCCGGAGGCCAGAAGAGAGAAAGAGATGGCAGACGCACCGAGAGGGTTGCGAGCAAAATCGTTCCCTTCGAGGTGAGCCTGGAAGAGGGAGCTCATCTGCGAGTCGCCGGGTCCCGACTGGTTGAGGATAATGAAGTGGAGCTTGAAGCATAGTGCGTAAACGCAGAAGGGGAGGACGATGAGGCAGAGCACGCGAGCGATGAGGTGCCGGATGTAGGTCCTCTGCAGTCGGCGTGAGTACGAGCTCGAGCAGGGAGATCGCAAACTCACGAAAGGCATCTTGAGATCCCCGAGCTTGTTCCACAGGTCCTCGGCCGTGTATAGTCCGACGAGCGCGGTGACGAAAAGGCCGACCCACTTGACGCTGGAGGAAGGCGGGAGTCAGCTCTACTCCTTGTGCAGCTGACGAGACATGTCCTTACCTTGCCACGCATCCAATCGAGATTCCCGTGAGCACCAGCCACAGCCACCAATCCTCCTCGAAGGGCCTGCAGAACAAGATCAGCTTCGCTCCGCCCTTCCTTCCTCGAACCCACTCACCGACGTTGCTGGTTGTTGAAGCACGCGAGGAAGTAGACCGTCGTGAAGGTGAAGAACAGCAGCATCGAGTCGAGGAGGATGAACCGACTGATAACGAGCCACGCGACATCTGTGCGACCGAGTGAGCTGCCGGTTCGTCTTCCGCTCGTCCAGCACTCGACTCACCGCACAACACCATCAGTGTGACAATATGCCTCGACCATCTCGTAAACCTAAGCTCCACTGCCGTGCCCCAGGCAAGCGGGACCATCGCGATTCCAGGAAGCGCGAGAAGGACACGCATGGCGCGGAAGGGGACGTGATCGGGATAGACGGCGCCGGAGGGGAAGTCGAACGAGCCGTTGAAGCCTGAAAGAGCTCCAGCGAGGCCGACAAGCATCTTACCGAGGGGAGGGTGGACCTGCGCGGGTGTTAGCAGTGCGTGCGGACGGAGGGAGGAGGACGCACGTCGAAGAAGAAGGTGCGGTTGAGGTAGTAGGATCCGAACTTGCCGAAATGGGCCTGACGGGGGGTTGACTGTTAGCTGGGTGCCAGAGGGGAGAGAGGAAGGGGAGCACCTCGTCCCAGACCACAGAGTCGGCGGCGCCAATTCGGTACAGGCGCGTGAAGATGGCGAGGAAGGTGTAGGCAATGAGAGGGATGTGGGGTTTGAGCTCACTGCCTACATCCTTGGCTAGTGAGATCTGCAAGGCGCAAGGAAGGAAGGCTGTTAGCTCGTCGTCCCAAGCTGAGGAGTTGCGCGGAGGCCGAAGCGGCCCCAGCAGCTCTACGACCACCTTCCCAACCAGCAAACGGGCTTACCCAGCTCTGCGGCTCCCTCTTCTCAGGAATCAGCTTGCTCCACTTGCCGTCCTTGGCCTTCCCTCCCGCCGCGAACTCCCTGCGGCCAGTCGGTGCTTCCGGCGGCGGCGGGTACCTCGACTCCATCCCAATCCCCGAGCTCTGCGTCCACGCCGCCTCCTTTTCCCCCTTTCCTCCATCATACGCATCCTGTGCTGCGCTGCTCGGCTCCTCGTACGCCGTTCCTCCTCCGCGTCTGCGAGCGGCGGAGCTGTCAACGACTTCGACAGCGCTCATCGGTCGGCCGGACGAAGGGGGTGGGCGGGCGAGGTAGACGGGAAGACCTTCTTGGTGCGGGGCAAGGACGTCGACCCAGTCGGGGCTGTGGGGAGACGGAGTGCGGGCTGGGGGGTGGCTGGAGGCGGATGGGTTGCGCGAGTCGTAGTCGTAGGCGGGCATAGACTGGCGGGTCGGGCTGCGATGCGATGGGACCTTTGGTGAGGTGGTCCGGCAGCGGCGAGATGCGGGAAGAAAGAGATCAGCGTCTACGACCTGGGACAGCGGAGACTGAGGGCCACGTCGGAGTTCGCGAATGCACTTTCCCTTTCAGCGGTGGACCCCTTTTGTTCTGTTGACAGTTCCACAGAGAGCTTGTAAAGCAAAGAAGGATGTCGCGGTACCGTCCACCTTCGCTACCACCCCCAGCCAGGAGGATTATTCTCCAGGTCCATCGCCGGGCGAGCACTTTCTCCCCATCATCTCTCGCCCTTGAATTCCTACCGCGTTTAACTCCATTCCAGAAACCTCGGGCCTACGCCGTCCCACTTCCCACGCCCCTCGCTCTCGACAGCACAAAGCTCGCCGCCCCACTGACCAAATCCACCGCACTCGCGGCCCTCCTCGCCTGAGCAATCGCAAACAACTGCACCGGCACGTCCCGCAGCAGTTCGAGTGACCCGAGGTACACGCTCCCGTAGACGAGCGAGGCGAGCCAAGTGACGCTTTGAGGCGTGAAGATGAACCGGCGTGGGCGGAGAGGAGGGGGGGGAGGGAGGAGACCGGAGAGGGAGGCGGAGGAGAGGAAGGAGGTGGCGGCTTCTTGGTTTGTTGAGGAGAGTTCGAGGACTTTGGGGCGGAGCTCGGAGAGTAGGATGTGGATACCGTCGAGAGGTAGTCTGCGGGAGAAGTAAGTACGAGCGAAACTTGCGAAGGACAGAACGACTCACCCTTCGCGCCATGACGAGACCTGCGACAAGCCTCCATCAGCTCCACCTCTTCGCCACATCCAGAAAAACGACTCACCCATCCCTCAGTAGGCACAAACCCATTCTTCCCCACAAACGCTTCCCCCTCCTCCTCCAACCCCAACTCCCCCATCGCAATCGTCGAAACCGACCCTCCTCGCTCCCTCCTCTTCCCCCTCGCCTTCTCCGACACCTCTGGCCTATTCTCCGATCCAGGACTCCCAACCTCCTCCCCTTCCTTCTCCTCGCCTCCTTCCTTCCCCTCTCCAATTTTCGGCAGCGTTTCCGCTATACTCAGCTGGTTCCCAGCCGCAGGAGCAGGCGACGACGGCGCCGGCGATACCGCCGCAGCGGCTTTCCGCTCCTGGCGGACTCGGCGGACCTCCACGACGCCGGCAGAGAGGGTGAAGGTCGCGAGCTGGTCGAATCGGTCGTGCGCGCGGACGATGGCGTAGATCAGGTTCGGGTTCTGCAAGCGTGAGAGTTAGTAGGGATGGGATGGGGGGAACGAGGGACGTACGTCGGAGAGCTGAAAATGGATGACGTTGTTGAAGGTCTCGAGGAGGTCTGCTCGAATGCGTTAGCTCGCTGCCATCGTCGGCGAGGCGCAGACTCACAGTAGACGAGTCGAGGGTTCCCCTCCTCCATAAGAAGGAACTGGGGCGCCGAGAACGCGAGGAATAGCTGCAGAAGCCTCGTCGACGAGACGACCGAGAGGTTCTTGAAGTAGGGCGAGGCGTTGGCGATAGTGAGGACGAAGGCGGGGTACAGAGCCGAAAGGCGGGCCTTGGTTGTGAAGACGAGAGTGTAAATCGATACCTGTCTTTCGGCGTCAGTCTGTTTCCGCCAGCCAATAACGGAGGAACGTACGATGAGGAAGTCGGCCAGCGTGCCAGGAACGTTGTACTTGCCCCTCAAGCTGAGCCTGAGGTTGACCGGTTCGTTCAGCCTATTCGCGATCCTCGGATCCGCCGACAAACACTGCATCACAAACGCCGCCAGCCTGACCAAGCCCATCTGCGCTACTCTCACACATCAGCCCTCCTCCTCCAAAACGGAAAGAAGAGAACCTACTCTCATCATCCCTGTACTCGAGTGCCGCCGACACGAGCCATACGAGCAGCTCCCCCGCGCGCTCGCTCTCCAGCATATACGCGAACAGCTTCGAGTTTACTTCCATGCTCCTCCACAGCACGACAAGCGTCTCCATCCCTATCTTGTTCCCCGCCCCCGGTCCCAACAGAAGCGGCTGCGCAAGGCTCTGCGCCAGAACCGCAAACGCGCCCTCGAGGAGAAAGTCGAAATCCGTCGCGCGATGCAGCTTGGAGAGGTAGAGCCCGAACGCGTTCGTAGCGGGAGCCGGGGAGGAGGGCGGGGCGTGCTCGGTGAAGAGAATGGCGAGGAGGTGGAGGCACGTCCCGACGAGTAATCCCCGCACGTCCTCTCGCCGCAAGACAACTCCACCAATCTTCTCTGCTGCACCGAGGCCTAGTCCCGCGAGGCCGGAGAGAGCCCCGCTGGAGGTCTTAGGGCTGGCGAAGGCGGTGTTAAGGACTGAGCAGAGGAGGCAGAGGACGACGTTGCGTTCGAGAGTCGTGCTGACGAGGGCTTCGCGCCAGGGGTTGAGCAGGACGGGGTAGGCGTGCGGAGGGGTGAGGAGGGAGGGGAGGGCGAGGAGGAGGGTCAGGAGGCGGAGGATCTCGAGGCGGGCTGAGAGGAGGGATTGGGGAGTCGGAGGGGCGGGAGTGGGGGAGGAGGCAATTCCGGGTTCCCTGGTGTTCGTGTAGTTAGCGAGGGAGGAAGCGGAGGAGAGGCGGGACGAACCAGATCACGTAGGCGACTGCTCCGTCCTCGGTACGGCATTCTTCTGCGACCGTAAATCCCGGTACGAAGAGAAGGTCCACGAGAGCTGCGAGTAACTTCTCTGCCAGCGGTGGTTCCTCCTCCCACTGCTCCTCTGCCTCGTCCGTCTCCTCTTCATCGTCAATCACAAACTGCCCCTCTTCATCCTCCGCAACCGGCTTCTCGACCTTGACCTTTTCCCTCCTCCAGAATACCGCCTCCTCCAAACGATCCATCTCGTCACCATACTGCGGCCCCTTGATCACGAACGGCACGACACGCGAGAGGACCCTCACGCAGTTGAGCGCTTCGCGAGCGAGATCGGCGTCGGTTCCGCTCTGGGAGTGGGGAAAGGAAGGGAGAGAGAGGAGGGAGAAGAGGTGCGAGGAGAGGACGGTGGTGAGAGTGCTGAGATTGGCGGGGTTGGCGGTGGAGAGGGTCGTCGAGTCGAGGAGGGTGAGGACGTCGGTGGGTGAGTCGAAGAGGAGCCAGTACTGGGCCCAGTAGGGCTCTGCGCGCGTCGTTAGCAGGGTCGCGAGTGGGATGGGTGGCAAGCGCACCTTCCGGAGAGATGGTCTAGAGGGGAGGAGGTTAGCTCGGTAGGTCTCCGAAAAAGCAGCACGCACTTGTCCACAGAGTAAGCTCACTCCAGCACCAGCCTTTCTGAACTCGAGCTTGGGATCCTGGCCGCTGTTGGGGAGCGAGGACGTTAGCTCAAGCCCTGGTCGCAGCATCTCCTGTGCGTGCTCCGACCTCTAAACGCGGTCGACGCTGCCGCCTCCACCACACCAGCGTGATGCTAGGTCCGTACTCAAGGCACCGGTGTTTTTGAGTGTTACCATCTCGTTCAGCAGCGTCGCCCTGCGCCCCAGCCAGCAGCTCGCGACAGCCCCGCTTGGACCTGGCTGACGACGGCTCCTCCCAGCTTCCGTCCTGCTCACTATCCGACTCCAGCACCTTTCGGCGAGCCAGCTCAGCTCGGATAAGCTGCCCTTGTCCTGTTCCCTTTTCCCTCTCATCCGATCCGCTGAACGGCCCGTCGAGTCCCCTGCCCCTGGCGCCCTTGACTAGAGAGGCAGCTTACAAGAGCTTTGAGGTGAGTCCTCCGAATCCTCCAAACATCTCGAGTTAATCCTGCAGAGTTCCCTGTCAGGCGGTCGTCGGAGTCGAGTTGAGTCGGAGGTGCAAGAGGGGGAGACGGGCGCCAGTGAATTCGGACTACAAAAGTTGTAATGCCTGAATTGCCAAGTAAGTAACTTTGTTGACTTCCTTTCCTCCTTGCTCTGTTCCCCTCTCTCGCCCTGGAAGAATCAATCCGACCTCGTTACCGCAAGGTTCTCTACCTTAAACAGGACTACCCAGACAACTATGTCGACTACTCTTTCTTACAAGACTTGAAGAGGAACGGTAAGTCGTTTCAGTGAGCTCGTCGTTTGCTCTTTCAAGCTGAACGACGACGACGACGACGACGACGAACGCAGTGAATCTACACCCAACTCCTTTACTGCTCTTGTTACGCCAAACTATCCCAATAACTCAACACTTGGCCAGCACCATCATCTTCATCTCAATCTTCACTCGACTCCTCTCCTCCTCCCTCAGTCCCATCTCACTCCTCCTCCTCTCGACCAGTCTCTACCTGTCCTTCTCCCTCCATTCGCACCTCTCCACCTCACCAACCCCTTCCCTCCCCTTCCTCCCCCTCTTCACCCTCTACCTCCTCTCCCCAGCTCTCAAGACTCTCACCCGAGCTACGACCTCCGACTCCATCTGGGCCCTCTCCGGCGTCCTCCTCTCCACCAACCTCCTCTTCGCAGATTACTCCCTCCCCTCCCCCCACCTCCGGCCTCACGTAACACTACCCCTCACCGCAGCACTATCAGCCTCGACCGTCCTCGCCTCCCGCCTCGATTCCAACCTAGCCGTCTTCTCCCTCCTCCTCTTCAGCACGCTCTGGTTCGGCCCCTTTCCCCTCCTTTGTTCCTCCCTCCCGCTACGACCTTCGATAGCGCTCACGATCGCGCTCGTCGGGACGGCGTTGTGGAGCTTGGGAGGTGGGGGAGCGCAGAAGGTGGCCGCGGCGTGTTTGTTCGGGACGAGCGTGTTGGCACCGGTTGGGAGGGGGTGGTTGGGGATCAAGTACAAGGATCGTGTGAGGGGGCCGTGGGATCAGGCAAGGCCAAAGGTCGGGAGTTAGGAACGAGGTGAGTGCGCATGCGAGGGGTGCGGAGGGAGGAAGCTGACGCGGTTAGAAGGAGTCGCCGCGTAATATGTGGGACAGGAATGAAGAAGGACACTGGAACGGACACTGTGAAGGGAGACGCTGAGGATGGGACGATGCTGAACAAGGGGAGGCTAGTTGGAGGACCCATCTTTAATCACCTCTCGCATGATAGCAGCAAGTGATCTTAAATGCACGTAAAGCTATGCACCTGCTCCCCCATCAGAAAGATCCTCCAGTTACGCTGGTATCCCATCCGCTGCGACCCTTTCGCCCAAAGCTCAACGTTCGCCTCTTCGCTTCCCTCCGTCTCCTTCAGCGCTTGTACAAGCCAGCGAATATCCTCATGCGTCATCGGCAGCAAAGCATTATCACCCGCTCCGGTACCTTCAGTCAAGCCTACTTCCAGCTCGACCCGCAGCGCCGCGCCGCGGTACCTGCCCAACTCCTTGCCCAGCGCAGCGTACTTTTCCAAATGCAGGGAGTTGGCATCGCTGAAAGTGACAGGTTGGAGGCGAGGAAGGTGGTGGATGAAGGCGAAAGTGGAGGTGGAGCAGCCTCCCCAACCGAGGTCAACCGTTTCGACGCTGCGGAGGTGAGGAAGCAGCTCCTGGAGCACTGGTGGTGTTTCGAGGATTGGAGGAAAGAATTCTGGAGCGAGACAGCTGAAGTGAAGGAGGCGTGGGAAGATGGTCGAAGTGAGGTGGGGAGGGAAGATGGGGGCGGCGTCGCACTCGGTCAAATGAAAGGAGGTGAGGGTGTATTGCGCCGAGAAGAGGATAGCCGTAACGTGCTCGAACCCGCCGGATTCATCGTGGGGTTGTGGGGTTCAAAGTAGTCGAGTGAGGTTGAGGGAAGGAGGGGAACCAGATCGGAAGAGCGTCGTGTAGGGAAAGAGTGTTCGCAGGGTG
>ERZ1463034.330-NODE-330-length-11369-cov-5.594750_pt1 | contig 11369 bp, 16 predicted proteins | sample MGYA00564480_ERZ1463034 | MGnify/ENA primary metagenome ERZ1463034 (study PRJEB39244, sample SAMEA3635122) | Helicobacter pylori | study: EMG produced TPA metagenomics assembly of PRJEB11511 data set (Assembly of a 5300-year-old Helicobacter pylori...
TCTACACCCTGCGAACACTCTTTCCCTACACGACGCTCTTCCGATCTAACGGCAGATGCGAGGAGCAGGGAAACGCTTCTGCGAGCAGTGGGAGGAGGAGGCGGGCGTACCATTGTGGATGGGAGAGGTTGGGTAGGAAGGGAGGAGGGGGAGGTCTGCCGTGAGGAGGGAACGAGGGTCAGCTCGAGTGAGTTGATCTAGCCGAGTATTCTCTGTACGAGTACTCCCGGCTGTACCAGGTCAAAGGGCTTACTTCGCCGCGAGGAGGAGGAGGAAGAACGACAGAGAACGAACGCGTTCGACCTCTTCGCCTCCTCCCACTCCCTACTCCTCCCCAACTCGCTCCTCCCCCCTACTCCACGTACAGCAACCATGGCTGCACCCACAACTGGAGCCCCGGCGGCGCGCAGGAACTTCCAGGTTCGTTCTCGCCTTTTTCGAGGGCGGCGTTGAGGGCGACGAGCTGACGAGAACGGCGTGAACTGCAGAACACGGAGAAGCCTATGGAGGTCCGCTTGTCCAACATGACTGCTGCCAAGGGTACGACCAGCTCGCTAGCTCGGGGGAGGGAGAGGGAAGCTGACGCTCATCGTGTCGTGCAGCGGTCGCGGATGCTGTTCGCACGTCCCTGGGTCCTCGCGGTATGGACAAGATGATCACGACCGCCAACGGTGAGGTTGTCATCACGAACGACGGAGCGACTATCCTCAAGCACATGAGCGTGATGCACCCCGCTGCTCGCATGGTGCGTCTCACGTCCTGCCCTCCTCACCTGCCGCAGAAACGCTGACTTCGGCGCCACGCAACAGCTCGTGGACCTTTCGGCGGCGCAGGATATCGAGGCAGGAGACGGAACGACGTCGGTCGTCGTCCTGGCGGGATCCCTCCTTGGCGCAGCGGAGAAGCTCCTCGGCAAGGGCATCCACCCTACCATTATTGCCGAGTCGTTCGGGCGCGCGGCGAAGAAGGTCGTCGAGTACCTGGAGGAGATTTCGACGCCGGTGGATCTGAACGACCGGGAGAGTCTCCTGAGGGCTGCCAGCACGAGTCTGAGCTCCAAGGTGGGCCCATTCATGGCGAGGAGAAGGGGGAGCAGAAGCTGATGGTTCCCCTGCGCGCAGATCGTCTCCCAATACTCCTCCATCCTCTCCCCCATCGCCGTCGACTCTGTCCTCCGCCTCGTTACCCCTGCCTCGACCAACGTTGACCTCCGCGACATTCGCCTTGTCAAGAAGGTCGGAGGAACGATCGACGACACTGAGCTCATGGACGGCGTCCTTCTCCACCAGAACGTTATCACCCAAGCTGGAGGACCCACTCGGATCGAGAAGGCCAAGATTGCCATCATTCAGTTCCAGCTCAGCCCCCCGAAACCGGACGTGAGTCCGCGCGAGCGTTGGAGGTACGAGGCGGGGAGCTGACAGCAATTCGACGGTGCAGATGGACAACCAGATTGTCGTTACCGACTACCGTCAGATGGACAAGATCCTCAAGGAGGAGCGCGTCTACATCCTCAACCTCTGCAAGGCGATCAAGAAGTCGGGCTGCAACGTCCTTCTCATCCAGAAGTCGATCCTCCGCGACGCGACCAACGAACTCTCCCTCGCCTACCTCCAGAAGCTCAAGATCCTCGCCGTGCGCGACGTCGAGCGGGACGAGATCGAGTTCCTCGCGCGCTCGCTCGGCTGCAAGCCCATCTCGGACGTCGAGCAGATGACGGCCGACAAGCTTGGAGAGGCGGACCTCGTCGAGGAGATTTCCAAGAACGGAGCCAAGGTCGTCAAGATTAGCGGGATCAAGAACCCGAGCGGCAAGACGGTCAGCGTGCTCTGCACGGGAGCCAACTCGCTGGTCTTGGAGGAGTCGGAGAGGAGTCTTCACGATGCGCTTTGCGTGGTGCGGTGTCTCGTCAAGAAGCGGTGCGTGCTTCCTTCCTCTCTTGGGTCCAGCCGGTACTGACTCTCCGTCGACAGTGCGCTCATCGCTGGAGGAGGTGCGCCCGAGATCCACGTCTCGCGCCTTCTTTCGCAGTACTCGCAGACGCTCAAGGGCATGGAGGCGTACTGCTTCGCCGCCTACGCCGAGGCGCTCGAAGTCATCCCTACCACTCTTGCCGAGAACGCCGGACTCAACCCCATCGCCATGGTCACTGAGCTGAGGAACCGACACGCTCTCGGAGAGCGCAGTGCGGGTATCAACGTCCGCAAGGTGAGTCGGTACGCTCTGGGTCTGAGGACTTTGCTGATGCAGAACGGCGACAGGGTGTCATCAGCAACATCTTGGAGGAGAACGTGCTGCAGCCTCTACTCGTCTCAACAAGCGCGATCGAGTTGGCGACCGAGACAGTGGGACTCTTGCTCCGAATCGACGAGTGCGTCTTCCCCCTCCCTGGCTTTGTTAGAGCGTACTGACGACTCGTGAACAGCTACCATCCTACGCGCTAGAGCATGTGGATCTTGACGGAATCGAGAAGTCCTTTGTCACATCATCTCAGTCGGTTCCCTGGTCGTATCGTAGAGCGTTTGTGATCTCTACCGCGGGGTGACTCGGGAGCAGAGAAGGAAGAGAAGAACGAGAGCGAACAGGAGCTTTTGCGCGTTCGCCGCGTCCAAGTCCTCTTCTCCCTTCTCCTCCCTCTTCCTCCTCCACCCCAACTTACTCGCGTCGCCACGGCCAGCCACAGCTCCTAGCACCCTTTCAGCTCTCCACATGGCAGGCAGAATCGTCCTGACCGGCACAACAGGAGGACTGGGCTCCTCCGTCCTCTCTCACCTCCTCCGCCTCAGGCTCTTCCCTCCCACCTCCCTCATCATCTCCCTCCACAACCCGTCCTCCACCCCGTCCACCTCTCTCGAAACCCGCCGAGGCGACCTCACTGATCCTACCTCCCTTCGCGCCGCGTTCACTGGCGCCGACACTCTCTTCCTCGTCTCCTTCCCTTCCATCGCCTACGAGGAACGAGTCAACGCACACCGGAACGCCATCGATGCCTGCAAAGCTGCTGGGGTGAAGCGCGTCGTCTACACCTCTCTGGCGTTCGGGGGCTTGGCGGATGACAGCGTGACCGAGGTGATGAGTGCGCACCTGGCGACCGAGGCCTACCTCAAGGCGTCGGGGCTGGAGTGGATTATTCTTCGGGAGGGGATTTATGCGGAGAGCTGGAGTCTGTACGCGGGGTTCCTTTCGCTGGAGAACGGGAGCGAGATTGTCGTTCCTGGCGATGGGGGAGTGGCGTGGGTGTCGAGGGATGACTTGGGGGAAGCTACTGCTCGTATACTAGCGAGGGTGCGTGATTCTTCGCTCTACGTGCGTCCAGAAGACTGACTGCTGCCTCCAGGCGGACGACTATGTGAACCGCACAATCTTGTTGACAGGTCCTCGGGCTATCACCCTCTCCTCGCTCGCTACTCTCCTCCAAACTCATCTCTCTCGCCCCGTCCAACTCCGAAGTGTCTCCACCGACGAGTACGTCGTCTACAACCAAGCGCAAGCAGTTTCTGGACCGAGGAGCGACGAAGGCTTCTTGCGCAAATGGGCGACGACGTACGTGGGTATGCAGCGCGGGGAGATTGCGGACGTCGACAAGGAGATAGTGGAAATCCTGGGACGACCGGCGAGGGGTATGGAGGAGATGATGGAGGAGCTGTTTGGAGGATCGTCGGCGGAGGAGAATCTACAGACCTATGCAAGATAGATCTCGCGCTTGCACTTTGTAACCCTCCTCTGAGTGGAGCTTCACGTGTCCTGATTCAGCCCTTTACTGAGCTTGAGGGGAGAGTAACCCTCAGGCAGACCCCTATCCAACCCAGGCTGTTCGACCTGATCCGCCTGTTTCCTTCTCCTCTCCGCGCTTCCTCCTCTCCTCTTCGGCGTTCGTGAGAGCTCCTGGGCTCTGTCGGACACTAATAAGCACCACTCCCTGCTCGCGGCGCCTCGCCGGTGAATGCCTCCTCTTCCTGCGCACCAGACGAAAAACGAACGCCTCCTCGACTACGAGCTCTGGCCGACAGGACGACGAGTGATCATCGCTCAGGATGACTCTGCTGGGGACACGACCGGAACGACCGTCTGGCTAGGAGCTCAGGTATGTTCCCGTACGCCCTCTCGGCAGACGCCGGCTCACTCGCGCTTCTCCCATTGCAGATCCTCTCCGTCTACTTGCAGGACGTGCTCAAGTCGAAGAAGCCTTACAAGCTCGTCGACGGCGTCAAGCAGCGCTACAAAGCGATCGAACTTGGAGCAGGCACGGGTCCGTACCCCTCTCTCCCTCCTTCGCACTCGTCCTCAATCCCTGCAGGTCTTCTCTCCCTCTCCCTCCACGCAATGGGCTACGACGTCGTCGCAACCGATACCCCCCTCATCGCACACGGGATCCTTCATTCCAACCTCTCCTCGAACCGCTCCACCGCACTCTCGGCCCCAATCCTCGAAGCCCGCGCGCTCGACTGGTTCTCCCCTCCCTCCTCCTGGTCTTGGACGACCTCTCCCATCACCCCCTCCCTCTCTTCCTCTCCCTCCCCTTCCCACGAGGCAACCCTCCTCCAACCCCCTTTCGACCTAATCCTCACCACCGACTCCATCTACTCCCCCACTCTCTCGACCCCCCTCCTCCGCACCCTCCACGCCCTCTCCCCCCTCTCCCCTCCCATCTACCTCTCTCTCGAAGTGCGTGACCCTTCACTCATCGACGAGTTCCTGGAGAGCGCGAGGACGGAATGGGGGTTCAAGTGCTCGAAAGTCGAGAAGGGGAGACTGGAGAGGTTGGTGAGGGGGATGGGGTGGGAGGAGGAGGATTGGGAGGGGGTTGAGGTGTGGAAATTGAAGTGGGGGCCGGGGAGGAAGCGGTAGCGAGAAGGGGAGCGAGGGTGGAATGCCGAGGCGGGCACGAGATGTGCTCGTTGACCTTGTGGGTTGTGCGGAGATGGGCACAGAGAAGTCCTGCTCTGAGGAAAGGAGCGAGAGGATCCAGGGGAACGATATGTGAATTTCGAAAGCACGGCAACTGGAGCCAAAGGGGGGTATGGAGGTATGCTAGGCGTGTAAAGGCGGCAGACGGGGGATATAATGCGGTTGATACGGGAACGACGGAGAGTAATGGGGTATACAAGGTGGGGGCGGCGTTGCTGCTATACGAGGAGAGACGACGACGGGAGGGGGCGAGACCGGTACGGAAAGGCGAGGGGAGGGAAACGGGAGGAAGGTGGGAAGGAGTGTTGAGTCCTACTGGAACGGGAGAGCGTGCGTATGTGTGGGAGGAAGGGTGAAGTCGTCCACCTCGAATCCTCCCGCCTCCCTCCTCTGTCCGACAAACGAAGCTCGTCGGCGCCTACAAGTTCGTGATCTTCCTCGAGATCTTCTTCCCAACCTTGTGCGCCCCAAACTTGACTTCGAGCTTGAACCCGTCCCAGCTCCTCTTCATCCCATGCACGCCGGCATCGAGCGCACTCCCATCCAGCTGCGGGGGCCTCGTCGACGCAAACTGGTTGTACCCCGACCCTCCCGTATCCCCGAGCGCCAACCTCGCCGCCGATTCAGTGAGCGAGTTTGCATCGGAGCTCATAGCGCGAGCGGTGGGGAGTCGAAGGGAGGTGCCGTAGTCCATCGCGCGGGGCTGGAACGCCGGCGCAGGCGGTTGGTACGACGAGGTGGTGAATTGCGCGGGAGGGGGAGCGTGGCGGGACTTGGAGCTGACTTTGGTGCCGTAACCTGGTCGCTCGTAGTCGCCGCTCGAACGTCGAGGACTCGGAGCGCGCGGGACGGCGAGGGAGGAACTGGGGTAGTCGACGCTCGAGCGCCGAGGGGTCGTACCGAGGTAGCCTGGGATGGCAGAAGCTGTCGTCCCTACCGGCTTGGCGTAATGATGGCTGGAGGCGGTGCGGTGGGTGGACTGGTAGGTGTAGGGAGAGGAGGGGAAACGGCTGTCGGTGGAGGAGGAGGAAGAGGCGGAGGAGGAGGAAGCCGAGTCATCGTCGTTGGGAACGGCTTGATGCCGACGTGCGTGGAGGTGAACTGGCGTAGCCGTACGAAACTGGACGTCTGGGGGACGGAAGCAAGGCCGGAATCAGCTCCCCACCATCGTCCTCGAGGAGCAGGACTCACACTCCGAATCGTGGGCGACACCCTCCTCGTCAATCACCATGTTCCTCCTCGAGATATCGTCGCTGTTCCTCCCGTGCCGCTGCTTCGCCTGAGCCAAGGTGGCTTGCAAGCGCGGAGCCAGGTGGTGATGCCTCGGCGTTCCCTCCGGTCGTCCATACCCCGTCCCGTTCGCCCCAGGATCATTCCCATTCGTCTGCCCGTACCCCGTCACTCCACTCGGCAACACGTTCCCGCCGCGGTCGCGCTCTTCTTTGCGTAGCTTGCGGCGTGGAGGAGGCGGAGGCTGGGACAAGGACGGGGAGAGGTACGAGACCTGGGTGCGCGTCGACATTGCCGAGCTGCTGGAGGGGCAGAGGAGTTGGGGTCGGCCTCGTAGGGATCGTGCCTGGTCCTGCGAGAAGGAAGAGCAAGACGCAAGTCAGCAGCTGAAGCCGAGGGGGCGGGTTCGTGTGAGGGATGGGGTCTCAAGTGTCGCCACTCCTGTAGCACGAAGGCGATGTACCGTACAGTCCTTCTCAGGCGCTGCTCGTCGTCCTCCAAACCCGCGCCGTCGTTCGAGAAGACCGCGCCTCTCCACACGATGCCCGGCTCTTTCAGACGCCCACCTTTTCGCGGCGTTCAATCGGACTTACCTCGAGGAGCTTGGGGCTGTCGGAGGAGACGAGAACGAGGGGGGAGAGGAGGGGAGGTGAGGCGAGGAGGGCGAAGAGGGAGTGGGCCGACTGCGCGTCACCTCGACACGCCGGAGTCTAAACCAGCCCGCTGAGGTTGATCTCGTCCCCTACTCCTGCTCAGCTCTCTTCTGCACTTTCAGACTCTCTATCTAGCGGCTTGCAGTCGAGCAGCACCTTCCAGTCCGCCTCATTCCTGCGCGAGGCTCCTGATCGGACGCCGATTCCATCAGGCTCGCCTGCTCTCCAGCTCCGCTTGCGCAACGCCCTCTCGACTCTGTCCACCAGCAAGAGAAGCTATGCCCGAGCTGCCAGAGGTCGAGCGAGCTCGCCGTCAACTAGAAGCGTGAGTCCCTCTGCTCCTCCCCTGAACGATACGATCTGAATGTCACGCACGCTTCGCAGGCTGGCAAAGGGCAAGACCATCTCTCGAGTCGTGACCAACGAGGACACGATTGTCTTCAGCGGTCTCACTCACGCGGCCTTCGTACGTCCCGTTCCTCCCGATACTCCGAGGACTGAGATCGTGCGGTTCTGGAGAGCAGCATACTGACTACTTCTACTCTTTCCAGGCGACGAGCTGCGAGGGAAAGGTCGTCAAGGAGGTCAAGCGCAAGGGCAAGAACTTCTACGTCCGTCTCCCACCTCTTGCTCTCGTTTCTACCTAACGCGAGACGTACAGATGGTTCTCTCCTCCCCTCCTCATCCCATCTTCCACTTTGGCATGTCCGGCACTTCCCAAATCAACGGAACCGCTGCTCCAACGTACCGCGTTCCCCGCGCGAAGAGCGACGTCGACATCTGGCCGCCCAAGTACATGAAGACGTCCTTTACGTTTTCCGACGACTCGGGCGCGGAGGTCGGCGAATGGGCGTTTAGTGATGCGAGAAGGTTGGGGAGGATCAAGATGGCTGATGCGGAGATGCCTGAGGAGGTCCCGCCGCTGAGCTTACTCGGTACGTCCCCGCCGTGTCGGTTCGTGCGACGATGACTCACTTGCTTGCGCAGGTGCAGACGCCTTGCTCGAGATGCCCTCGGTCGAGATCCTTGCGACGGCTCTCACGAAGCGCAACGCTCCCATCAAAGCCGTCCTGCTCGACCAAAACGGCGTGCGCTTCTCTCGCTCCCGAAACCTCGCTCCGACTGACTCTCTCTCGGCAGCCGATCAGCGGGATAGGCAACTGGATGGTCGACGAGATCCTGTACCAATCCCGCCTGCATCCCTCGCACCCCGCCTCCGCTCTCACCGCGCCCGAAATCGCCACTCTTCATTTTCAGATCCACGACATCGCCCGTATCGGCTGCGAAGCGAACGCCAACGCCGATCTGTTCCCTAAAGACTGGCTCTTCTCGGCGCGATGGGGCAAGGGAAAGAAAGGCGGACACGACTTTATACTGGTGCGTTCTGTTTCGGTGGTGAGAGGGAAGGGGCTGATGAGAGTACAGCCGTCCGGGGAGAAGACGAAGATCACGTTTGTGACGGTGGGAGGGAGGACGAGTGCGGTGGTTGTGGAGGTGCAGAAGCTGCCAGCGGGGATGGCGGAGGAGTTGGAGGAGAAGAAGAGGGTGCGAGAGGAGAAGAGGGAGAAGGGGAAGCGGAAGGCGGACGACGAGGAGGAGAAGGTCGTGCGTCGTTCGTCTCGCTCTTCTTGATAAGAACTAATGCTAGCGCTCTCCAGACCTCGCCGTACTTTAAACGGAGCAAGAACGTGGATCCTCCGTCTCCTTCGACGTCCAAGCTCCCGGAATCCCTCGTCTCGCCGACGAAATCACCAGGACCTGCAAAGACGAACCCGAGGAAGGCGCCTTTGCAGCGCAAGTCGAAGAGCTTGACGGAACCAGTGCTGTAGCTGCGAATCGAGTTGGTTTCCCGTCGATGAAGAGCTCGAGGAGGCGAGAGAGGTTCAGCTTGTCGCAGGACGTGTCGTCGGGAGAGACGCTTTGTAGGTAAAAGCGAGAGCGCTCCCCCGCTTGAGTACACAGGGGCCCTGGAGCGAAAGGAGTAAAGACAGGGGGCAGCGCGTCACTCTCTCGGCGCTCTCTCTCTTGCATAGATAGGTGCGGGACTTGGGGCACTTTCGCTTCTCTTCCTCTGACGTACCACATCCCGACCAACTCATACTCAGCAACTCCATACTCAGCCATGTAGGTTCAGCTCACTCGGACTGGCAGCGAGCGACTTCAGCTGACCTCGACTCACACCTCCCCAGGTCCGCCTTCAGCTCCCCCGCCTCCCTCCTCACCGTTCAGAACAGCTCGACGGCGATCAACGTCCTCTCGCTGCTCAAGATCACGGCCGGACTGGGCGCCTTCATCGCACCTGGTAACCCCGCTCCCACTCTGAAACCTCGCACCCTCGCTGACGTCGTCGTCGTGCTCCAGCCTTCTTCACCTCCCGCGCCTTTGGCTTCTCCGCGTCCAAGGGTCCCGGAGGTGTCTCGGTGGGCACCAGCATCGGGGCCAACACCACTCAGCCTGGAGACACCGCTGAGCAGAGCATCGCCATTCGTCTCTTTGGGGCGCGCGACATCGGACTCGGCCTGTTGCTTCGCGATTCTACCGCCGCCGTCGTCGCGCGCGCTCTCCGTGAGTTGGATGTGGTGGTTTCGCAGGAAAAGCAGGAAGCTGACGAAGGTTGGAAGAGATCGGAGTTGTCGTCGACGCTCTCGACGTCCTCGCCGCGTACGCTCCTTTGCTCTTTGTCGAGGGACTTGGCTGACCGTTTTCGCAGTGGAATGGGCTTCATCGAGGGCAACCTGTCCGCCGAGGTCGCTACGGCTGTTGCCGGCGTCGCAGCCGTCACCGGAGGTCCGACGCCATTCCTCTTTCCTCGAATCGACCGCGTCCTGACACCTCTCCTTTCCCTCCCCAGCCGCGCAGCTCTACATTCTCAACCGCGCCTGATCCTTTTTCGTAATCCAAACCTCATCGTCGCACATAACCTCCTGCTCAAGCCGACCCAGCTCATCCTGCTTCAACCGCCGACCCGGCCACTCTCTCGAGCAGCGCAACAGAACGTCAGAACGAGGTCCTCGACGCTCTCGCGAACTCCCTCGCGTACCCGATCGAGCCTGCGGCTACTGCGGTTCGGAACGAGACGGGCAACGGCGAACCTCTGCACCGCCCGTTTCGAGCAGCTGCGCCCAGGAGACGAACGCCTTGTTTCCTTCGTGTCTTCCAGGCTCGCCGGGAGAGGAAGGAGGGACGGCGGCCACCGGCGGCGAGCTCTGTCAGCAAGAAACAGCTCTATCGACGAAACGAGTGCCGGACGATCTCCTCCGGTCCCCTCAAACTTGCGCGTGCAGACAAGGTTCACGTCCCTCGTTCTTGACAAGGGTCTTCTCGTCTGCCCACTCTCACCTTTTAGGCTATTCCGTTCAGCACTTCCTTCGCGACGCCCTCGTCGACGCCGCCGCTGGCACACCTCGAACCGCCGCCGCTTCCCCGCCCCCTTTCCATCCTTCTTTCTCCGCATGTCCCTCATGGTGAGTCAATCGCGTTGAGACTCAGTATCGAGGACCGGGCTAACCTATTCTGCTCTCACAGCGCGCCTCCAACTCCCCTTCCTCCCACTTACTCCGGTCCTCCTCCGAGACCGCGCTCGCCACTCTTCACCTCGAGTTTACCTCTGCCCCGGCTCCTCACCTTCACCCCTCCCAAATCTCCGACGAGGACCTCGAGAGCCTCTTCCCTCCGCTGGAAAAGTCGGTCGTAGAGGAGAAGGAGGAGGACGACCGCGCGTTAGCGATCCGGGCGCTCCACGCGCTTCACCTTCAAACACCCGATATCGATGCCGGAGCTTTATACTCGCCTTACGACGCGCCGACTCCTCCACCCGACTCAAAGGAGAACCCCTACTTCCAATCCCACCTCTTCGCAACGCCCACCTTCCAACGAACCTACTCGGGCTCCTCCTCATCGACCTCGTGCTCCTCCTCCCACTCCTCCTCCTCCCATTCCTCGGACACCTCTTTCGGACCTCCCACTCCACCTTCCCTCTCCCCCCAAACCCTCTCCGCCCTCGCCGCCCGCCGTGTCTCCCCCACGAACGCGTCTCCAGGCCGGTCGCGTGCGGACCAGGCGCCGACGACGACGAACGGGTTCTTGCTCTCGGACGGAGTGCTTAAGGGGAACTTCGGGGGCTTCTCGAGGGGGGCGGAGGAGAGCTTGTGCATTGATGGGCCGTTGGCGACGTTGAGGCTGAAGAGGAAGCCGTCTGGCTTCGCGTTTTGAGGGTGGACGAGACGCTGGTCTTTCTTCTCCCCACTCTTGATATCCTTATTTACATATCCCGCACCGCATTACCACATACCCGCATCCACCATCACCCCCTAGCTCCCTGAGCTCGGCTCTCCCTAATCCACTCTTGCGCCCCCCTCCCGCCTTTACAGCCCTTCTTCGACCTTTTGATGCAGCTATCTGGTTAGCAATTGATCCGCTGCCAAACGAAAGGAATCAGCTCTTTTCGTCTCCAGTCGGCGAACAAGCGCCGCAGACAGTCCGAAGGCGTGATTTCGCAATGTGCGGCTTGCTCAGCGCTGAGCCCCCTCTCGCCACGACCACACCCTTCCACCACCCTGCGATGCAGCCTTCGCTCCG
>ERZ1463034.331-NODE-331-length-11306-cov-13.879477_pt1 | contig 11306 bp, 7 predicted proteins | sample MGYA00564480_ERZ1463034 | MGnify/ENA primary metagenome ERZ1463034 (study PRJEB39244, sample SAMEA3635122) | Helicobacter pylori | study: EMG produced TPA metagenomics assembly of PRJEB11511 data set (Assembly of a 5300-year-old Helicobacter pylori...
TTACTGCGCGCGCAAACCACCTTCGTCTGCATCGAACTGTCCAGCGGCAAGCCCAAGCGCATGCCGGCGGAGTTTCTCGACGGCTACGGCCCCGCCCTGACAGGGGGTTAACGGTTGCGACGGGAAACCCAGTAAACTGCGCCACGATTTTTGTTGAGTGTTTTCCATGCAAATTGCTTTAGCGCCCATGGAGGGGTTGGTCGACAACATCCTGCGGGACGTGTTGACCCGCGTGGGCGGTATCGACTGGTGCGTGACCGAATTTATCCGCGTCAACGACCGCCTCCTCACCCCGGCGTATTTCCATAAGCTCGCCCCGGAACTGCTGCACGGTGCCCACACCGCCGCTGGCGTGCCGCTGCGTTTGCAGTTGCTCGGTTCCGACCCGGTGTGCCTGGCGGAAAACGCGGCGCTGGCTTGCGAGTTGGGCTCGCAAGTGATCGACCTGAACTTCGGCTGCCCGGCCAAGACCGTCAACAAGTCGCGCGGCGGTGCGGTGCTGCTCAAGGAGCCGGAGTTGCTCAACCGCATCGTCGAGCATGTGCGTCGCGCGGTGCCGGCGCATATCCCGGTGACCGCCAAGATGCGCCTGGGCTTCGATAGCCCGGATGGCGCGCTGGTCTGCGCGACGGCCCTGGCAGAGGGTGGTGCGGCGCATATCGTCGTGCATGCGCGGACCAAAACCGATGGCTACAAGCCGCCGGCCCACTGGGAGTGGATTCCACGCGTGCAGGATGTGGTCAAGGTGCCGGTGTTTGCCAATGGCGATATCTGGAGTGTCGAAGACTGGAAGCGTTGCCGCGAAGTCAGCGGCGCCGAAGACATCATGCTCGGGCGCGGGCTGGTTGCGCGTCCGGATCTTGCGCGGCAGATCGCGGCGGCGCGGGCCGGTGAAGAGGTTGTGGCAATGACCTGGGCGCAAATGCAGCCGATGCTCCAGGACTTCTGGACCCAGTCGGTGGCGCAACTGACCGAACGTCAGGCACCCGGTCGGCTGAAGCAGTGGTTGGCAATGTTGACGCGCAATTATCCCGAGGCGGTGGAGTTGTTTACCGCAATGCGCCGCGAGACCGATTTGAAGCAGGTGAGTCGATTGCTGGGGATGGCCCATTCTGGTGAACCTGAGTCATAAGCTATAACACTTGAATGCCTTTAAAGTGCATTGCAACAGTGGATGAATGGGTGGGGTTTTTCAATAAAATGCTTCGTATCGAAAGATGCGGGGCATTTTGCGTTTATGGGGGTTGGAATATCACACTCGGCGGCTGCGCAGTGTCTAGGGTTGTATCGGTAAGTTGCGCAGAACAGGGTTTATTAGCGTGTGTGTCCCGTTAATGTTCGGCAGGGGTACTTGGGGTGCGGGTTTTTCTAAAAGGCCATGAGGCAAAATCCGAAAGTTTGATTTGGTTTCCTTATATAAGTCGCGATTTCTGGAACTCGATGGCCTCACCTTCCACGAAAGTACGGACTGTGAAGCAGCGTGAGTTGCTTTCAGCCAAGAAAAACTCTCGCGTCTTTGGCCAATTAACTGAGCCGGGGCGTGCCAATAAGGAACTCGCTGATGTCTCTAACGATTAACCATTCGCCCTTCCTCAATGTTGATACAACCGCCACGGGGCGGCAGCCGTCATCTGCGTCGACAGCCATCCACCAATCGGGTACTTCTGTGGGCAACGCGCTTGCCACTCCTGTGGCGTTACGTCATGACCATTTCAACGTGGCGAACAATGCAATGACGATTGACGTAGGTGGCTTCTCGCGGTTGATTGACATGCTGGAGCAAGTCTTCAAAACCATGCGCGAGATATTGTCGGGGAAGAATAGTGCGCCTGGTGCATTCCCCACTCAGTATAAGCCGCTCGCCGCTCCAGTCGATGCGCGCCAACTGCCGGGACACTCTACATTGACGCTTGACCCGCGAGGGCAGCACGCTTTGTCGGTGTTACCGCACGTGCACAAATCCGGCGTCTCCGTGACCAAGGATGCCAATGCCAATGTGCAGGTGAATGTAAACGTCGGCCACTGTCCTTGCCCTGATACCAAGGCGCTTGCGAACAGCGAAGTGGTGCCGAGGGTGATGCCGTCTTTACCCCACGTCCCGCCCCTGCCCGAGACACTTCGCAAGCTTAACGTGATGCCGGAGCGTCACATTCACTCCCATGTCAGGCCGACCCCAAGTCCTGGCGTGATGCCCAGCCATGCGCATGGCGTCACTCCGCAACCGACTGTCCCCGTGGTTCCGCCGATTACGCCGATTACGCCGCCGCCGCCGCTGCCGGATACGCCCGCCCCGGATGTCACCAGCCCTGGGCCGGCGGAAAGTCGATTTGATTCGAGGGACTGGCGCATCAGCCCCCGGTCACTGCGCCGGTCCTGACGTTATCAACCTCTTTTAATAAGAACGAATAGGGCGCGCACTTCTTTGAAGTTTAATGTTTCGGGAAGTGCACGCCAGTGGAGGCATGTATGTCGTGTTGTTCAATTAATAATATTGCGCGTGTCGTGGGTGTGCGTCAGTTACTTTCGGTTGATTCCAAGAGTGCAAAAAATGAACAATTGCCTCAATTCGACAGGGTCGTAAATGATCCGGCCTCTGGAAATAATCCCCGGCCGATAAATGCGCAGGATAACCGCGCTGGCGTGGCGAATAACTCAGATGCAGTCGATAAGTTAGTGACACTGTTCACGTCTTTTTTTACTCAATTAATCAGCCTGGTGTCTGATAAGAAAGATAAAGCCGTGCCGGATATAGCCCCGCCCCGACCTGAGGTCGCGCCGCGCGTGGTGCCAGAGCCGGCGGCGCCACAACCTGCGCCTGCTGCGAACATTGCTGGCCTTTCGAGAAAACGCAATGGTGCGAAGCCCGACAACATCTGGAGCGGCTTTCGCCAAGGACCGGATGGCAACTGTGTGACGGTGTCGGCCATCAAGGCGGCGATGTACCGGTTTGGCCAAAGCCCTACGGATATTTTCAAGGAAGTGAAAAAAACCGAGCGTGGCTATGAGGTGGTCATGCGCGATGGTGTATCGGTCAACCTGACGGACCGGGAGCTCACCGAAGGCGCACGGGGGGCAAAATTTGTCGGACGTGACAAAGAGATGCTCAAGGATGCGGAGTTTCTCTTTGCGGTCAGTGCCAAGCGTGCCCAGAACGAAAACAACGATGGCAGGGCGGCGCGCAGTTTTAACGCGGCGATTCGCAGTCTGAATGATGGCGAGGATGAGAGGGGGGCGGGGGAGGGTTTGAAGCGGCTGGGGTTGAGCAAGCACATGAAGAAGGTTTCTGTACGCGAACTCGCCAATGGGCAGTTGGGCATGTGCAATCGGGCCCAGCATTCGGTGGCGGTTATCAACGGCCGCGAAGAGCTGTGGGGCCGACAGGGAAAAGCCCCCACGCAGGGTGATGCCATAGCCCTAATGTGACGACGGTTGTTTTCAGTTCAGCGAACAGTGCAGCCAGTCTGAATCTGGCTGTCTGTTCGACAAATGATTTTTAAGGTGTCAGGAACTCAGTGCATGAATATCTCCACGGGTGGCCGTTCAATGAATGCAACAGCCCAGCAACGCGATGCTTTGCGCGTATTTCCGGTGAGGCCTGCAGGTGAAAAACCGGCTGATATCGCTTTGGCGTTCAACGCAACCGAGCGGCGGTTTGGCGAGAACTTTGATTGCAGCACCCACGCGGCCGTGATCAAGTTGATGATGGTGACGTTCGGTCAGCGCCCAGCCGCGATGTTTAATGAGTTAGTACCTTCGGGGGACGGGTACGACGTCACGATGAAGGATGAATTCAAGCTGCACCTGTCCCGCCAGGAGTTGCAGCAGGCGTCGCAGGCTTCACGCTTCGCGGGGGCAGACAGCGACGTGGTCAAGGATGCCAACTTTGTGTTTGCAGCGTTTGTTAAGCGCAAGCAACTGACCCAGGGGTATGCCACGTTTGAAGCCGCCTTGTCGAAGACGCTCGAGGGCGAGACTCCCCAGCGTTGTCTGCAGGGTATGGGGGTGTTCGGCCTGTCTCAGTTTGTTTCGGTGAGCGATATGGCCGGCCAGGGGGCGGTCGGTGTACTGGAAACCCATAACCGCGGGGCGGCGCTGGTGCGCGAGGGGGTCAGGCATGACCGTGGCGCTCCGCAAAAGGTGGATCGGGGTTACGGGTACATTTTGTTCAACGATCAAGCGTCGCCCTCGAGCAATCGCGACGCCGTCCCTGTGGTCCCGAGCATCCGGCCTGCGGACATCTGGAGTGGATTTTACCAAGGGGTAGAAGGCAATTGCGTCACGGTATCGGCGATCAAGGCGGCGATGATCCGGTTCGGGCGGGACCCCAGGGGGATCTATAAGCAGGTTCAAATCACCCCGGCCGGATATGACGTGGTCATGCGAGATTCCTTCCGGCTGCAACTGACCCACGAGGAAGTGCGCCAGGCCGCCGCCGAGTCGAACTTTTATGGCCGTAATCGGCAGTTGCTGGATGCCGCCCACTTTTTGTACGCGGTCAGCGCCAAACGCGCGCAGATCGAGAACAACGATTTTCGTGCCCGCGAGAGTTACACGGCGGCTCTGCATACCCTCAACGATGGTGAGTTCCCAGGCGAAGCGCTGCGCCGCCTCGGGTTGTTTGGCTACTTGCGTGAAAGTACGGTCGCAGAGTTGGCCAAGGGTGCGATCGGCACCCTGGCGAACAATGGGCATTCGGTGGCGGTGATCGATGGGGTGCTGGATTTCTATGGAGAAAAGCACGACTTGGCCTCATCGCGTTGGATGAATTCGGGGTTTCGGGCCCTGAAGCTGGTCTGAGCCTTAATCCAGCAATAGCCTGAACCCTTCTATTGGTAATGGGCGGCTGTGCAAATAGCCCTGGAATAAGTGGCAGCCCAGCTTTTGCAGGAACGCCAGTTGCTCCGGGGTTTCGACGCCTTCGGCGATCACCTCCAGGTTCAAGCTGCGGGCCATGGCTACAATGGCGCGGATGATTTCGGCGTCGTTGGGGTCGTGGGTGGCATCGCGCACGAAGGACTGGTCGATCTTCAGCGCATCCACCGGCAAGCGCTTGAGGTAGGTGAGCGATGAGTAACCGGTGCCGAAGTCGTCCATTGCAAAACTGACGCCGAGCTTTTTCAGGCGAAGCATTTTGCTGATGGTGTCATCGAGGTTCTGGATCACGATGCCTTCGGTGATTTCCAGTTTCAGCAGGCTGTAAGGCAATGAATGCTGTTTGAGGCTGCGCTCGATCCGTTCGACAAAGTCGTTCTGGCGAAACTGCCGGGGGCTGATGTTCACGCACAGGCTGAAATTCTGCGGGTCCACCTTGCCTTCTTTGATCAACTGCTCGAAGGCGGCGCACGCTTCATCGAGTATCCAGGTGCCAACTTCGAGGATCAGGCCGCTGTCTTCCAGCACCTTGATGAATTCGGACGGCGCCTGCGCGCCCAGTTGCGGATGCTGCCAGCGCACCAGCGCCTCGGCGCCGACGATCTTATTGCCGCGCGCGTCCACCTGGGGCTGGTAATGCACGCTGAATTCGCCGCGTGCCAGGGCCAGGCGCAGGTCGGTTTCCATGCGCAGTCGTTCGCTGGCGGTTTTCTGCATGCTGTTGTGGAACATCTGCGTGGCGTTGCGCCCCGAATCCTTGGCCCGGTACAACGCGATGTCAGCACGTTTGAGCAAGTCGGCTGGGGTCGAGCCATGATCGGGGATCAGCGCCACGCCAATGCTCGGCGTGACCTGCAGGCGTTGGCCGTCCAGGAACATCGGTTCGGACAGCAATTCACGCAGGGTATCGGCCAGTTCCTGAACCTGGGCGCTGACTTCGGTGCGCGTGCCCTCCAGGCCGCTGAGCAGCACCACGAACTCATCGCCACCCAGGCGCGCCACCGTGTCTTCCATGCGCACACTGGCTTCCAGGCGTGCGGTGACGATTTTCAGCACGGTATCGCCCACCGGGTGGCCGAGGGAATCGTTGATGTGCTTGAAGTGGTCGAGGTCGAGAAACAGCAATGCACCGCGCAGGTTATGGCGCTTAAGCAGAGCGATCTGCTGGCTCAGGCGGTCCATCAGCAGCGCCCGGTTGGGCAGGTTGGTCAGCGGGTCGTGGTAGGCCAGGTGGCGGATCTGCGCCTGGGCATTTTTCAACAGGCTTACATCCCGTGCGGTCAGCAGCAGGCAGGGGGTTTCATTGAGGGTGATCGGCTCGACTGAAACCTCCACCGCCAGCACATCGCCGCGCTTGTTGTGCCAGAGCATTTCCAAATGGCGGATACGGCCTTTGAGTTGCAGTTCGGCCAGCAGCACCGCGCGTTGGTTTTCATCGGCCCAGATGCCGACCTGGTACAGCGTCAGGCCAATGACGTCTTCGGCGCGAAAACCGGTCAGGCGGCAGAAGCCGTCGTTCACCTCCACATAGCGGCCGGTGTCGTGTTCGGTGATGGAAATCGCGTCGGGGCTGGAATGAAAGGCCTTGGCGAATTTTTCTTCGCTGGCCTTCAGCGCGGCCTCCGAACGTTGCTGCTGGGTAATGTCGCGCAGGGTGGTGACGATGCACGGCTGGTCGCCGACCTTGATCAGACGGCTGGAAATCACGCAGGTCAGGGCCTGGCCGCTTTTGTGGTGCGCAACGATGGCCACGTTACTCAGCGCCTGGTCGCGAATCACCTGTTCAATGCGTTGCAGGCGCTGGCTCGACTCGTCCCACAGACCGATCTGTTCGGCGTTCATGTTGATCACTTCGGCGGCCGTCCAGCCAAAGGTCTGGGTGAACGCTGGGTTGATCTCGATGAACTCGCCGCTGTCCAGGCAGGTGACGCAGATCGGGTCGGGGCTGGCCTGGAACAGGCTGGCGAACTTTTCTTCGGAGGCGCTCAGGCGTTGTTCGCGCTCGACCTGGTCGGTGATGTCCAGCAGGGTGCCGGCCATGCGCAGCGGCGCGCCTCGCTCGTCGCGGTACAGGCGTGCGCGGCTTTCCAGGTAGCGCGAGCTGCCGTCTTCCAGTGGTACGCGGTAAGTCAGCTGATAGTTGCCGGCTGGGCCTTCGCGCAGGGTGCGATAGGCATTACGCATATTCTCACGCTCTTCCTTGGGCATGCCCTCGAAAAACGCTTCGAACGATTCATGGAACGCCTCGGACGGCAGGCCGTGCAGTTGGGCAGCGCGTGCTGAGCCGTAGAGCATGCCGGTGGGAATGTGCCAGTCCCAGGTGCCCAATTGCGCCGAGTCCAGGGCCAGGTCCAGGCGCTCTTGGCTGTCCTTTAAGGCTTGTTCGGCGTTTTTACGCTCGGTGGTGTCGAGAAAGGTGCTGATCAGGTAAGCCTCGCCCTCCAGTTCGACCTTCTGTGCGCAGAGCGTGCCGTCGTGGATCTGCCCGTTGCTGGCACAGAACTGGACTTCCATGGTGATGGGTTCACCCTTGCGCTGGGTGGCCTTGACCAGTTGCGCGCGTTGTTCGGGGTGGCGCCACAGGCCGAGGTCCAAGGTGGTGCGACCGATGGCGTCGGCGACCGGCCAGCCGAAGAGGATCTCGAAATACTGGTTGGCTTCGCTGATCAATCCGTCGGACTGGCGGGTGAGCAGGACCATGTTCGGGCACAGGTGAAACAGCGTGGCGAAGCGTTTTTCGGAGTGGCTGAGGGCGTGTTCCCGTTCGCGTTGGCGGGTGGTCTCGCGGATCACCCCGATCATGCGGCGCCGGCCGGCTTTGTCCGGTGCCAGGCTGCCATTGATTTCCAGCCAGTGCTGGCTGCCATCCGGCCACTGGATATGATGGTGCATGGCCTGCTCGAATGGCTCGCCGGCGACTATTGCGTGAAACGCGCGGACCACCCGGGCGCGGTCTTCCGGCGCGAGCAGGTCCAGGTAATCCAGATCCTTGGGCAATGGTTGGCGCGGGTCAAAACCGAACAGCGCCTGGGTGCCCCGTGACCAACTGATACGCCCGGTATCGATTTCCCAACACCACGCACCCAGCCGCGCAGCGTTAAGCGCTGCCAGCAGTTGCGGGGCGCTGTCCCAGCTTTGTTCCGCCTCTTTAGGGTCAAGGGCGTAAATGCGGGGTAGGGATGGCATTGGGTCGACGGGATTGGGCATTATCAAAAAGCCTTGGCTCGATGGGCGTTCGGCGCGGTTTTGCTCAGGCCTTGAGGCCGCACAGTTTCATGCCGGTGTCCCTGGCAGATCGACCTGTGCATCCAAAAGGCTCATAAAAGCCCGCGCAGCGTTCGACAGCGTCCTTTCGGTATGCACGATATAGCCTAGCTGGCGACTGAGTTGTATGCCTGGCAAAGCGATACTTGCCACTTGATCATCGAGCATGGTGCGCGGTAATACGCTCCACGCCAAGCCGATGGACACCATCATCTTGATGGTTTCCAGATAGTTTGTGCTCATCGCGATGTTCGGCGTGAGGCCCTGGGCCTCGAACAGGCGTCTGACAATGTGATGGGTAAACGTGTTGCCACCGGGGAAAACCGCCGGGTGCCCGGCGATGTCCACCAGGCTGACCGAGCCGGTGTGGGTCAGGCTGTGCTCGGGCGCAACTACGAAATCCAGCGGGTCGTCCCACACCGGGGTGGCGCGCACCAGGTTGTGCGGCTCGGGCGCCAGGGTGATCACCGCCACTTCGGCGCGGCCATGCAGGATCTCTTCGTAGGCCACTTCCGAGTCGAGAAACTGAATATCCAGCGCAACGTTGGGGTATTGCCGGGTGAAGGTGCGCAGGATCGGCGGCAGGCGATGCAGGCCGATATGGTGGCTGGTGGCCAATGTGAGACGCCCGCTGACTTCGCCGGTGAGGTTGGTGAGGGCGCGCCGGGTGTCGTCCAATACGTTGAGAATCTGATAGGCGCGCGGCAACAAGGCACGCCCGGCTTCGGTCAAGCCGACTTCACGGCCCAGGCGATCGAACAAACGCACCTTTAATTGTTGCTCCAGGCCGGCAATGCGTTTGCTGATGGCCGGTTGGGTCAGGTGCAGGCGCTCGCCGGCGCCGGAGAAGCTGCCGGTCTCGGCGATGGCGATAAAGGCATTGAGGTTGGCCAGGTCCATTGTGGTATTCCAGTTGGTAATCCAAAGCATAAAAAATATGAATTTGAGTTATTTAATGTAGCGCCATACCATCAGCCTCACAAGCCAAAGGGTTATTGAATGTCTCAAGACCCGGGGCATAGAAAGACCGCTGATGAGGACCGACTGATGGCCGGCAAAACGCTTTACGACAAGCTTTGGGATTCCCATGAAGTGAAACGGCGCGACGATGGCTCGTCGCTGATCTATATCGACCGTCACATCATCCATGAAGTGACCTCGCCCCAAGCGTTCGAAGGCCTGCGACTGGCCGGGCGTAAGCCTTGGCGCGTCGACTCGATCATCGCCACCCCGGACCACAACGTGCCGACCACCCCGGAGCGCAAGGGCGGGATCGACGCCATTATCGACACGGTGTCGCGTTTGCAGGTGCAAACCCTCGACGACTACTGCGACGAATATGGCATCACCGAATTCAAGATGAATGACGTGCGTCAGGGCATCGTTCACGTGATTGGCCCGGAGCAGGGTGCCACCTTGCCCGGCATGACCGTGGTCTGCGGCGACTCCCACACCTCCACCCACGGCGCGTTCGGTGCCCTGGCCCACGGCATCGGCACGTCCGAGGTGGAACATGTGTTCGCCACCCAGTGCCTGGTCGCCAAGAAAATGAAGAACATGCTGGTACGCGTCGAAGGCCAATTGCCGTTTGGCGTGACCGCCAAGGACATCGTGCTCGCCGTGATCGGCAAGATCGGCACCGCCGGCGGTAACGGCCATGCCATCGAATTCGCCGGCAGCGCCATTCGCGACCTGTCCGTCGAAGGCCGCATGACCATCTGCAACATGTCCATCGAAGCCGGTGCCCGCGTGGGCATGGTGGCGGCGGATGAAAAAACCGTCGAATACGTAAAAGGCCGTCCATTCGCTCCGAAAGGCGCCGACTGGGATACCGCCGTTGAGGCCTGGAAAGACCTGGTCTCCGATGCCGATGCCGTGTTTGACACCGTGGTTGAACTCGACGCCAGCCAGATCAAGCCGCAAGTCAGCTGGGGCACCTCGCCGGAAATGGTCTTGGCCGTCGACCAGAACGTGCCGGACCCGGCCAAGGAATCCGACCTGGTCAAGCGCGGTTCGATCGAGCGTGCCTTGAAGTACATGGGCTTGAAAGCCAACCAGGCGATCACCGACATTCAGTTGGATCGCGTGTTCATCGGTTCCTGCACCAACTCGCGGATCGAAGACCTGCGCGCCGCGGCGGTGATCGCCAAGGGCCGCAAAGTCGCCTCGACCATCAAGCAGGCCATCGTGGTGCCGGGTTCGGGCCTGGTGAAAGCCCAGGCCGAAGCGGAAGGCCTGGACAAGATCTTCCTCGAAGCCGGTTTTGAATGGCGTGAGCCGGGCTGCTCCATGTGCCTGGCGATGAACCCGGACCGCTTGGAGTCCGGCGAGCATTGCGCGTCGACCTCCAACCGTAACTTCGAAGGGCGTCAGGGCGCCGGTGGGCGTACCCACCTGGTCAGCCCGGCCATGGCCGCCGCCGCTGCCGTCAACGGTCGTTTCATCGACGTTCGCGAATTGATCTGAGGAATACCCGATGAGAGCTTTTACCCAACACACAGGTCTTGTCGCGCCGTTGGACCGTGCCAACGTGGACACTGACCAGATCATCCCCAAGCAGTTCTTGAAGTCGATCAAGCGCACCGGTTTCGGCCCTAACCTGTTCGACGAGTGGCGCTACCTGGACGTGGGCTACGCCTACCAGGACAACTCCAAGCGCCCGCTGAACAAGGACTTCGTGCTCAACGCCGAACGTTACCAGGGTGCCAGCGTGCTGCTGGCGCGGGAAAACTTCGGCTGCGGTTCCAGCCGCGAACACGCGCCGTGGGCCCTGGAAGAATATGGCTTTCGCAGCATCATCGCGCCGAGCTACGCCGACATCTTCTTCAACAACAGCTTCAAGAACGGCTTGCTGCCGATCATCTTGAGCGATGCCGAAGTGGACGAGCTGTTCAAGCAAGTCGAAGCCGATGTCGGCTACCAACTGACGGTTGACTTGGCTGCACAGACGGTGACCCGTCCGGACGGCAAGGTGTATCACTTTGAAGTCGATGCTTTCCGTAAGCACTGCCTGATCAACGGCCTGGACGACATCGGCCTGACCTTGCAGGACGGCGATGCGATTGCCGCGTTTGAAACCAAGCATCGGGCCAGCCAGCCTTGGTTGTTTCGCGACGCTTGATGTGATGTAGGCAGGACCGCCGCCATCGGGAGCAAGCTTCCTCCCACAT
>ERZ1463034.332-NODE-332-length-11267-cov-6.406083_pt1 | contig 11267 bp, 15 predicted proteins | sample MGYA00564480_ERZ1463034 | MGnify/ENA primary metagenome ERZ1463034 (study PRJEB39244, sample SAMEA3635122) | Helicobacter pylori | study: EMG produced TPA metagenomics assembly of PRJEB11511 data set (Assembly of a 5300-year-old Helicobacter pylori...
CACTTGATCCACCCTCTTTCCCTACACGACGCTCTTCCGATCTCCCACTCGCTGTCCGCCCAGGCCTCCAGCTTGCCGACGTCGCAGTTCCCTGCTCGACTGGTGCCTGTGGATTCGATTCATCGCAGATTTTGGTAGCGACGTTCTGGCTCCCTCCCCGCCCCTCCTCTCCCCGTCTGCCTCCATCAGGCCACGAATGTGACGAGCGGCGATCTATCTTTCCGTCGTCATCGACTTTGACCTTTGCCCTTTACTCTCCGACTTTGACCCTCTCCCTCCTCCTCAACAATGTCCAGCCTACTCTCTCACAAATCGATCCGAGTCAAAAAGCCCACCCGCGGCCACGCACCCAACAGCGCAGGCGAAGAGCTACGCCCCTCCGACACCTTGATTGATCGCTGCCAGGTAAGTGAGACGACGAGGGGGAGGCTGAGCCAACACACTCTCTCCACAGCAATGGAAGCATACGACCAAGAGTCTGCTCCACTACTACCAGGGCCTCGCCAACATCGAGTCCGCCACTTCCAAGTCCACCTTGGCTCTGATGGACACGATTCAGGTCCCGTGAGCAGCCCAGCCCTCTCGTCCAACTCCCGAGAGCTGACTTGCCTCTTCAGCTTCCACGAAGGCCACCAGTTTCTCGGCGAGGGAGGATGGCAAGCGGTTCTGTACGAGGTCCGGGACAACACCAAGGTGCTCGCCGATCACCACTCGGCGTTGGCTCTTACGCTCGAGAAGACTGTGGTCAAGGAGTTGGAGGTACGTCTTCCTTGCCTGGGCTATCGTGGACACAGCTAACGAGTGTTCAACAGGGCGTGCGCAGCGAGCTCAAGGCTCACATCCTCGCTATCGAGAAGGAGGCCGGCGTCATCGCGGACGAGGTTGAGAAGGAGGTGCGTTCGCTGGTTGAGTTCCGACGCGACGGGGAGCTAACGAAGGACACAACAGAGGAGCGTTAGCGCGAGCCACCTTGCTCAGCTTCAAGATGGCATCAATACGTTCGAGAACTCGAGCGTCCACATGCTTCCGCAACACGATCCCTACGTGACCCACACGCAAGTCCTTAAGCAGCTCGCCAGCCAGGTCCACAAAGAGAGTGCGTCTTCCTCTTCTACCTCCGCTCGGACGTCGCTAACTTCTCTCGCTCCTTAGACGAGCTTCAATCCTCTCTCATCCGCTTCCAACAGCAGCAACCTTCCTTCGAGGCCGGCATCTCAAAGTCGATCCAGTCTGCGTGCAAGCTCTACGACGAAGCGAAGGCTCTCAAGGTCAAGGAGATCGCCGCCGTCGAGGAGCAGATCAGCAAAGCCCTCCAGCGAGTTGCTGCCGACGCCGAATACAACTTTGTGCGCTGCTTCCCGTTCCCTGCTAGCTGAATGCTCCTGACACGCGCTTTTGCAGTACGCTTCCAAGCCTGGAGCCGTCATCGATCCCAACACTCCCTACCGCACTGTCGACGCCGTCACGTTCCCCGGCCTCAACCACGCCTCGACCAAGTCCATCAAGGAGGGCCCGCTCGAACGCAAGAAGCGCTTCACTAAGTCCTATAAGGAAGGTTATTACGTGCTTACTCCCTCGGGATATCTACATGAGCGCAAGTCCAAGTGCGTCCCTTTCCGTTTCCTTCGCGACGAAAGGAACGCGCTCACTCCTCCTTCGCAGCGACGCTACCAACGACCTCGTCCCCACTTTCTCCCTCTTCCTTCCCGAATGCTCCCTTAGCGTCCCTGCCAAGGAGAGTGACAAGAGCCACAAGTTCCGCGTCGAAGGCAACAAGGCCGTTCGGTCGTCGTTCGAGTCCAAGATCAAGAACACACTCCGCTTCGGCGGCAAGGAGATCAGCTACAGCTTCCGTACGCTCCGTCCTTTGTCGCTCGTTGAGATCGTTCTCTGACGTGCAGTTTACAGGCGCTCGCACGCACGCTGAGATGCTCGGATGGTGGACTCCCCTCGACACCCTCAGCCGCGACACGAAGCTCGAAGCCCACGTCGCCACCTCCTCCGCCTCCAGCGTCTCTCCCATCGCCTTCGCTGTCTCTAACGTCGGCTACGCTGCTCCCGCAGAGCACGCAGCAGCCGCTCCCGAGGTCGTCGAGGCTCAGGTCGTCGAGGAGGAAGACGACGAGGACGAGGAGGGAGGCTCGTCGGCGGAGGAGGAGGACGATGAGAGGTTCCAGGCGATTACGGCACCTTCTACACCGGCGGTCGGGGAGATGCTGAGCTCGCCGCTCGATTCGACTCAGTCGGAGGCTTCGTCGCCTGCGGAGGTCCTGCCGACGTACACTGGAGACGGGAATGTCGTGAGTTTGCCTTTCGTATCGAGGCTCGAGCAGGAGCTAATTCGTCGCGTGCAGGCTCGTGAGAAGATGGCGCTGCAGGAGAAGGGAGCCGCTCCTGGGTTGATGAGCTACCTCTGGCCCGGATCCCCTGGGAAGGAGGGAGCGGACAAGGAGACGTCAGCGGGTGCGCCTTCGACGAGTGCGTGAGCGGAGGAAGGGATAATTTTATTTGTGCCGTGATTGCTGTAATTGTTTCCCCGCAAGCAGGGCTCGAGAGAGAAGGGACGGGGTCAGGAAGAAGACCTCGCTGCCGAGATTCCTCAGCTCCGGCCTTCCTCGATGACGCTGCCTCCTACTTCGGTAAGCCTCTTGCGGTCGAAAGTAACTCGAAGCTTATATCGTGCCTCGACGAATCCAGTCCCCCACACGCGGAGAAGAGGAACGGATCCGCAGTCCAAAACGCGGAGGTCGCGTCTGTGCGAAGGACGCGTTCATCGTTCTCACCCGTGACAGTTCGATACGCAAGCAAGCGGCCAGAACTTGCTGGGAGCGGCTCAGGGGGAAGACGCGTCTTGTCCCGCGTACCGCAGAGAGCGGGCGACGCGAAGTTGCGTCCTCCTCTCTCTCTGCGAGGACCTCGCTCGAGTTCGACACGGTCTTCATCGGCAGGATCGCGATCAAAGGTTGCCCTCGCTCTGCCTGTACACGCTTAGGTCAGGAGACACTCTCGTATAGCTTTACCCCTTCCCCCCTCCTTGCCTTTTGAGGCAAGAAGGATGAGGACAACCCGAGCGAGCAAGGTTTTCCTCCTACCATACGCTCGACCTTCGGCACTTGGTCCTTCCCTTGCAAAAGCCTTCGCCCAGCCATGTCAGCGTTCGTCCTGCGCCGAACCGCCAACGCCGCCACGAGGGGGTCCTTCTCCTCCCTCCCCGCTCGCTCTCTCCACTCGGCCAGCCGTCCGACCCGAACTCTCACGCCGGCTCGCCAGCCTACCCGATCCCTCGCGACCGCCCTCTCCCCCGTCACCGCTGGAGTCCCCAAGACGTCCGTGTTCGCACCCCTCGACTCTTTCACGCGCCGCCATGTGGGCCCTCAGCCTTCGTCCGTCAACACGATGCTCGAGTACCTCGGCTTCAAGACCATGGACGACTTTATCGCCCAGTGCGTGCCGCCGTCGATCCGGATCGCCGAGAACGTCGTTTCGGAGGTTGGACCCAGCGGAATCGCGGCGCTCAGTGAGCAGGAGCTCCTCCGTCGGGCCAAGGAGCTAGGATCGAAGAACCAGGTCTTCCGATCGTTCATCGGAATGGGTTACCACCAGGCTGTACGTCGCGGGAGAGCTGGTCTGGAGAGGAGGAGGAGCTAATGGGGCTCTGCAGGTCGTGCCCCCTGTGATTCTCCGCAACATGGTCGAGAACCACGCGTGGTTCAGTCAGTACAGTCCCTACCAGGTGAGTCCGTGTGGGATTAGCAGCTAGGAGAGGGCCGGCTAACGCGCGTTCTCTCTCCCAGGCTGAGATCGCGCAAGGTGAGCCGCCTTGACAAGGTGCGATGGAAAAGGAGCTGACTGCAGCTCTTTGACCAGGTCGCCTCGAGTCCCTCATCAACTTCCAGAGTCTCACCACCTCCCTCACCGGCCTCGACATCGCCAACGCCTCTCTCCTCGACGAAGGCACCGCCGCCGCTGAAGCGATGGTCATGGCCTACGGACAGCTCAGGAGCGCCAAGCACACCTTCTTCGTCGACCGAGGCGTCCTCCCCCAGACCCTCGCCGTCGTTCAGACCCGCGCCGCTCCCTTCGGAATCAAGGTCGTCGTCGGCAACGTCAAGAAGCTCCTCGCAGAGGGCGGAGACGCCGCTCAGCAGAAGGACCTCATCGGAGTCCTCCTCCAGTACCCCGACCTGCGAGGAGAGGTTACCGACTGGAAGGCGGTCGCGGATCGCACCCACGAGCTCGGTGGATTCGTCACCTGCGCCACCGACTTCCTCGCCTGCACGGTCCTCACTCCTCCCGGAGAGTGGGGAGCTGACATGGCGTTCGGAAACAGCGCTCGTTTCGGAGTCCCGATGGCATACGGAGGACCCCACGCTGCCTTCTTCGCCTGCACCGACGCGCTCAAGCGCAGGATGCCTGGACGCCTGATCGGACTGTCCAAGGACGCCGAGGGACGACCTGCGTACCGTCTCGCCCTCCAGACGCGCGAGCAGCACATTCGTCGCGAGAAGGCGACGAGCAACATCTGCACGGCCCAGGCTCTCCTCGCCAACGTTGCCGCCATGTACGCCGTCTACCACGGTCCCGAGGGACTTCGCCAGATCGCCGAGAAGGTCCACGGCCTCGCACGCGTCGTCAAGGCTGGCGTCGAGAAGCTCGGTCACAAGGTCATCAACGAGACCTTCTTCGACACCCTCACCATCCGCCTGAACGGTACCGCGTCGTCCGTCGTCCACCAGGAGGCCGTTCGCAAGGGCATCAACCTTCGCAAGATCGACGGCGACCACGTCGGCGTCTCGTTCGACGAGAGCAACTCGCTCGAGGACATCGTCGACCTTCTCAACGTCTTCGTCACCATCAAGGCCGCCGCTTCGTCCCGCAGCAAGAGCATCCCTTACACCACCGCGTCCCTCATCAAGTTCGCCGACGCGCTCAACATCGCAGCCCCCCGCCCTACGTCCGCCTCGCAGGGCTTCCTCTCGACTGGCAAGGACCTTCCCCCGATCCAGTCCCCCTCCATCCCCGCCCACCTCTCTCGCACGTCCGAGATCCTCACCCAGTCGGTCTGGAACTCGCACCACTCGGAGACGGACATTCTTCGCTACATGCACCACCTCCAGTCGAAGGATCTTTCGCTCGTTCACGCTATGATGTGCGTCGTCTCTCGCTGTTTGCGTGCGGTGATTGCGGTGATGACGTTTTTTCACGCAGCCCTCTCGGAAGTTGCACGATGAAGGTGGGTCTTTCGCTTGCGAAGCTTCTAAGGGATTGTCGCTGACTTGTCCTTTTCGCAGCTCAACTCCACCGTGCGTAGAGCGCGTTTTCGGTGATCTCCTGCTCTGGCTAACGCTCTCTTTTCCCGCCAATCTCAGACTTCCATGACCGTGAGTGACCTTTCTCGACCTCTCCGAGCGAGAGCTGACTTGTTCCCTCTCCAGCCGTTCACCTGGGCCGAGTTCTCGAAGATGCACCCTTTCGCACCTGTTGACCAGGCTCAGGGCTACAAGGAGATGATGGAGGCAAGCTAGCTTTCCTCCTGCGCCGTATCTCCCGCTAACCGCCATTCTGACGCAGGAGCTCGCCAAGGACCTCAGCACGATGACTGGTCTTCCTGGCTGCTCTCTCCAGCCCAACTCTGGAGCTCAGGGCGAGTACGCCGGTCTGTCCGTCATCCGTGCCTACCACCACTCTCGAGGAGACGAGAAGCGCGACATCTGCCTCGTCCCCGTCTCTGCTCACGGCACGAACCCCGCCGTGCGTTCTTCTTCACTCCTCCTTGGTTCCTTCGCTGACGTACGCTGCCTCAGTCCGCCATCATGTCGGGCATGAAGGTCGTTTCCGTCAAGGTTCTCGACACCGGCTACCTTGACCTCGAGGATCTCCGCCTCAAAGCTGACAAGCACCGCGACAACCTCGCCGCTTTCATGATCACGTACCCGAGCACGTACGGAGTCTTCGAGGGAGGAGTCGAGGAGGCTTGCGACATCATCCACAAGGCTGGAGGACAGGTCTACCTCGATGGCGCCAACTTCAACGTGCGTCGCTCTTCCGGTCTCCTCGACGCGATCTGACTGAGTCGTCGACAGGCCATGATCGGACTCACCTCTCCTGGACGCGTCGGCGGCGACGTCTGCCACCTCAACCTCCACAAGACCTTCGGAATGTGCGCCTCTTCCGCTTCTGCTGCTTAAGCGAGGAGCTCGCTGACCCTTTCGTTCGCGCAGTCCTCACGGAGGAGGAGGACCTGGTCAAGGGTGCGTTTTTGTTCGTCTAGTCTTCTTGTGTCCCGCGCTAACGCTCCTCGCCTCCAGCCCTATCTGCTGCGCAGAGCACCTCAAGCCCTTCCTTCCCGGACACCCCCTGGTCCGTACTGGCGGCAAGGAGGCCATCGGACCCATCTCGGCTGCGCCCTTCGGAAGCGCGAGCATTCTCTCCATCTCCTGGTTCGTCAAAGCGAGGCTTCTCTCCTTTTGCGACCTCGCAGCTAACCTCGGCATTTTTGCAGGGCGTACATCAAGATGCTCGGAGGTGACGGCTTGACGCACTCGTCCAAGGTCGCTCTTCTCAACGCCAACTACGCCATGGCCCGCCTCAGCGACCACTACCGCGTTAGGTTCACCAACGAGAAGGGTCGCTGCGCTCACGAGTTCATCATCGACCTCGCCGAATTCGACGAGAGCGCGGGCTTGAAGGTCATGGACTTTGCCAAGCGTCTCCAGGTGCGTCCTTCGCGCTGTCGCTTTCCCTTCGCGGAGGCTAATGATTGCCCCAGGACTTTGGAATCCACCCTCCTACCTGCTCGTGGCCTCTTTCGACCGCCATGCTCGTGCGTCCTATCTCCACCTCACTAGACCTGCGACTGATCCTCAAATCGCGCAGATCGAGCCCACCGAGTCCGAGGGACTTCGTGACATCGACCAATTCTGCGACGCCATGATCAAGATCCGTCAGGAGGCCGACGAGATCATTGCTGGCAAGCAGCCCCTCGGCAACAACATCATCACCAACGCTCCTCACACGATGCAGGTCGTCACCACTGCCGAGTGGGACAGGTGCGACTTTGCGTTCGTCTCCCGCCTTCCGTTGCTGACGCTCTACTTGCAGGCCTTACTCGCGTGAGGAGGCGGCGTACCCCGTTCAGCGTCTCCGTCGCTCCAAGTTCTGGCCTACCGTCAGTCGCGTGGACGACTCCTACGGCGACAGGAACTTGGTCAGTCACTGCCGCACGGCTCCTTCTTTGTACGAGCTGACGCCAGCTTTCTTTCGCAGGTGTGCGAGTGCGGGACGGTCGAGGAGTACTCGTCGCTCTAGAGAGTGGAGGACTGGAGCTTTGCCTGTTAGGATTAGACGTGTACACTAGAAGGGCCAGCAAACTTCAACAGCGCTGGCGCACCCCACTACCTTCGTCGGGGTTCTTGAGAGTGGAAGAGAGCTTGAGGAAGTTCAAGCGTGGTGCGCGCGCGGCGGAGTTTGCGTCTTGACTCCTACCTCGGCGCGATGACCGTCAGCCACCACTCCCACTCTGGCGAGTTCTGCTGCCACGCTAAAGGAACGCTCGAGGAGGTCGTGCAGGCTGCGATCGAGCAGGGCTTCACGACGTTCGGGCTGTCAGAGCACGTCCCTCGTTATCGCGTTCAAGATCTCTACCCAGAGGAGGTGCGTCTCCCGCCTCTCCCCCCACTGCTTCGCCTTCTCAAAGCTCATCTGCAGGAGGAGCTAGGAGTAGCGCAGCTCGCCACCACGTTCGAGGCGTACGTCGTCGAGGCGCACCGGCTGAAAAGCCTGCACGCGTCGAGCCTCACCCTGCTCGTCGGGCTCGAGACGGAGTACATCGACGACGTAGGACTGGACGCGCTCGTCGCGCTCGTCGAGCGGCACGCTTCCTCGATCCAGTACCTCGTTGGCAGCGTGCATCACTGCCGGGAGCTTCCGATCGACTTTGACAAGGCCCGATTCGACGGCGCCTTGTCCTTGTTCGCCGGCGAAGAGCAGGGGCAGTTCTCGGCGCTGTTTGGGGCGTACTTTGACGCGCAATATACGCTCCTCGACCGCCTTCGCCCTGAGATCGTGGGCCACTTCGACCTGTGTCGACTCTACTATCCCGACCTCGACTTCCGCTCGTTCCATACCGTCTGGGCGAAGATTGAGCGCAATATCAAGTTTGCCGTGGAGTACGGAGCGCTGTTTGAGCTCAACGCTTCGGCGTTCCGCAAGGGATGGAGGACAGGCTACCCCGGAGTCGAAGTGTTCGACGTGCGTCCTTTCTCTCTCACCCTCGTTGCAGCTCACATTCGTCTTGCAGGAAATCCTCGAGCTAGGTGGTCGCTTCACCCTCTCGGACGACTCGCATGGTCCGCTGGCAGTCGGGCTGCACTACGACAAGGCGTACAACTACCTGCGGGAACGAGGAGTCGAGCAGATGTGGTACCTCGCTGAGGCCGAGGAGGGGGACGCGGGACGATCGAGAGGAGTGGTGGCGAAGGTGATCGAGGGGACGCCGTGGTTGGACGCGTGGCCGAAGCTCCTGCTGGACAGGAAATAGGGTCGCTTTTCGAGGGGAGTTGTGGTTGGGATTCGCAAAACCTGCTCCGGCCGCTGCTCTGGTCCTCGTGTGCTGTTAGTGTCAAGCTACTTCAGGCCACACTGCTCCGAAGAACTCCTTCAGATCCTCCGCCGGCGCCTCGGGCTGTTTCAGCGCTGCGAAATGGCCTCCCTGTACAGGCTTTGAATCACGCTAAAGGAAAGAGAGGGAGGGACGAACCTTTGCGTGGTACTTGTGCCACTGAAGATCGCACGTCTGCGCGACCCAGCGTCTGGGAGCGAAGCCAATCTCCTTGGGGAGGCAGGAGAAGCCAGTCGGCTTGTGGATGTACCAAGCGGGGTCGGCGTGCGAAGGAGCTTAGCGGTGTTCGACGTCGTGCAGCTTGCGAACGACATCACGTCGCGGTAGGGATAGATCGGAGTCGGAAACGTGTCCGTAAGCCACCAGAGGATCACCGACGTGAGTACCTCGTGGAGCGAGGGCGTCTCGTCGGTCCATTCCGCGAACTTCTCCCCCACCTACCGCCAATATGTCAGCGCGAGAAGGTTTCTGAAACAAGAGTCGGCTTACCCAGCTCAGGAGTGCGACAGGCGACGAGGAGACGAGGTGTGCGATGGTAAAAGGACGGGTGGCGTGCATAATGCCGTAGTCTTGTCCGGTGTTAATGAACTCGTCGTGGTGCCCCAGACCTGCTAGTTCGGCAGTATTCAGACTACTGCGGTCCGTCGGTCCAGGAGCGAGGTTGACAAAGTTGAGATGAGCGCAGCGAACCGAAGCGAATTCGACGGCTATGATTCGTCCGATGGACGCGCCCCAGTCTCCAGCCTGCGAGGTCAATTGGCGAGGTTAGCCCGAAGCTCGTGAAGTGACCGACCTGGACTGCATATCCTTCGTAGCCCAACCTTTGCATGAGGCGCTCCATCAAGACTGCGACGTCTTGCTTCCCAAACTCGCTATCCGCAGGCGGAGGGTCGCTAAAGGCGTAGCCAGGCATCGAAGGGATGACAATGTGGAATCTTGTCGCAAGAGTCTGGCCAGCTCGAGGAATTCGAGCAACGAGCCGGGCCATCCGTGAAAGAGAAGGAGAGGGATTGCGTTGGGATTGGGAGAGCGTTCGTGGACAAAGTGCGTCTTGAAAGCAGGGGCGTCGGACTGAGGAATAAGAGCGGTAAAGTGGAAGGATTCGTTGATCCTGAGAAGCCGTCAGGAGAAGGAGAGAACCGCAGGAGGAACGCACGAACCTCGCTGCCTGCTTTCGCCTGGAGCGGCGAGGGTGAGCCTGCTGAAGCTCTAGCCGCGAAAAGAGCTCACCAGTCAAACTCTTCTCTACAGACTCTGGCGGCTTCCTTGACCCAAGCGGAAGAGACGCCGAACCGCCTGTCCGCTGCGGTTCCCTCGTAGGAGACGCGCGGGAAGTGAGCAGCTCCAAGCTGGACCTTGAGCTGTGCTAGCTGAGCGTCGATGAAGCTGACGGTCAACGGCGTAGACTAGAGTAGGTCGGGCATGCTGTAGGAGGAGACAAAACAAAGCAGCAACCCTGACTTGTCACTTTCTTGTGGAGGCCCGGAGCTCCGGAGATGGCAAAATCCGGTGGGTATAATTCTTCAGGATACCTTCTACCGACAGTTCCTTTCCCTCTCTCATCTTACAGACTTATCAGCATGGCACAACTCTAGGGCAAAAAGAACGAGAAAACAGTCGACCCGGCGAGGTCAGGGGAGCCTCCGCCCTGCCACGCTAGCCCCGCCCGGCGACTGCTCCTCCGCCCTCCTCTCCCTGGCCGCGGGAGCCCGAAGCCCAGCTCGCCTTGAACCCCGCCTTGCGTAAAGTCTCGCGCTCAAGGCTTGTCTGCAACCCAACACCCGACAGCACAACACCACCATGAGCCTCGCCCTCGACCAGCTCCTCTCTTACGTCCGCGGCGTCGACCCCCTGCTCTTCGCTGGAGGAGCTCTAGTGCTCTACTTCGCCTATCTCTTCGCCTACCACTCGGATGGGAGTGCTCTTGGTGCGCAACTTGGCTCGTGGCCGTAGGCTGAGCTGACGCCAGCACCTTGCAGGCACTTACCGCCGTCCCGACCTCGCTTCCTGGCCTGGTGGACTCCCCTTCCTGGGCAACACTCATCAAGCCGCAGGTCCGTCTTCCACAGTGTCGGCGGGGTCTTTGCTGACGCTGGCGGAACCACTGCAGGCGAGAAGCGCTTGCTTGAAGTTTGGGCGAGGGCGAACGCCAAGTCGAGGCTCACCAAGGAGAGGAAGCCGTTCTCGCTGGTTCTCCCTTGGATGAGGTTAGTCGTGCGCGGGCTAGGAAAAGGGAGTCGACGGGGAACTGAAGCTGACTAGCGTTCCTGCTCCAGGTGCATTGATGGTGCGTCTTCTGCTACTCAGTCCCTAGTCGACGTCGTTCCTGATCACCTCTTTCCTCGCAGTATCGAAGCCCGAGTACCTCCAGCACGTCCAGAAGGATAATTTCCAGAACTACGTCAAGGGGAACCTCCAGGCAAACGTCATGAAGGATGGTGCGTCTTGAGCTGGTCTCGCCGCGAGAGGAGCAGCGAGCTTACTCGTCGTTTTGTTCTGCAGTTCTCGGAGAAGGAATCTTCGCAACTGATGGCGAGAAGGTCAGTCCTACTTTCTCAAAGGCTTGTTGCCATTGCGAAGCGCCCGACTGATCTCGTCCCTTCTAGATCGGAAGAGCACACGTCTGAACTCCAGTCACCCAGGTTAT
>ERZ1463034.334-NODE-334-length-11257-cov-5.767542_pt1 | contig 11257 bp, 16 predicted proteins | sample MGYA00564480_ERZ1463034 | MGnify/ENA primary metagenome ERZ1463034 (study PRJEB39244, sample SAMEA3635122) | Helicobacter pylori | study: EMG produced TPA metagenomics assembly of PRJEB11511 data set (Assembly of a 5300-year-old Helicobacter pylori...
ACACCCTGCGAACACTCTTTCCCTACACGACGCTTTCCGATCTGCCGTATACCTCACGTGTCGCTTATACCTGCACTCGCTGATATTAGCTTTCTCCTACAGTCCGTCCACGAGAACCGCATTTACTCCCTCTCCATTATCTGCGACGCCTCGTACCCAGATGCTCCTCCCAGAATCACCTTCCTCACGCGGATCAACCTGCCCTGCGTACACGCCGTGACTGGAAAGGTGAGTCACTCATTCTTCCCTACCCCTGCCTGCCCTGCTTTCCATCTCTCTCGATTTGCTTTGCGTCCACCGCCTTGCCGCCTCGCTCCGCTGCCGCCACTCGGTGAACGCCCGCCACGATCCGAAATCGAAGCTGACAACCCGCGCTGCAGGTGGATGCCTCGAAGCTGAGCGTCCTCGCAAACTGGAAGCACAACTACACGCTCGAAACCGTGCTCGTCGAGCTGCGTCGGTGCGTCCCTCCCTCCTTGCCCTCCCTCCCCTTCGCCCCAGTCTCTCTCGCAGCCCCGCATCGCTCTCGACTATGCAGCGATCTTTGCGCACACGAGAATGGTTGCTGATTCGTGAAAGCAGGGAGATGGCCACGCCCACGAACAGGAAGTTGCCGCAGCCGGTCGAGGGGACCAACTTCTGAGCTCTCGGGATGCGGGGTAGTGATTTAGCATAATGTGATATAGCTCGGGTCTGCAGAGCTTCCTAGACGGAGTTGAGAGCACTTCGAGCCTGGAGAGGCGAACCCCAAGGCGCGAGTCACGCTCGACGCCGGTCTCCCTCCTACTTCCACGTCCCCACCGCCGACCAGCCTCCCAGGCATTCCCCTGCACCAGTACCACCCAGCGATGGCCGCCACTCCCGCCCAGCTCATCCCTCAGCTCGCCACGCTCCTGGGACTCGACGACACGTCCGTCAAGGAGCAGGTCTGGCCGTACCTCTCCAGTATGAAGACAGTTCAAGAAGTAGCTCCCTACCTCTCCGTACGCTCCGCCCGCCCGACCAGCTGCCCTTCTGCGCCGAAGCTCCGCTCGAATCGCAAGCTAACCCTCCTCGCGTAGACCCTCCTCGGCTCCGCACCCCCTCAACAAACCTTTATCCGCACCTACCTCTCCGCACGCTTCCCCTCCACCCCTCCTCCTCCCACTCCATCAACCAACTGGGCCAAAACCCCTCCCACCCGTGCCCCCGCTCCCTCGACCTCCCGCTCGACCATCTCCGCTCGAGAAGCCGCAGCGTTCGAGCGCGAGTTTGGCGGGAGAGGGAAGGTGTATGTTAAGAACCGGGAGGAGGAGTGGGGGGCTGGGAAGAAGGGAGCGAGGTCGGGGAACAGGACGCCTGCTACGCCTCCGCCTGGTCCGGCGCCTGAGAGCGGGGTACCGGTGCGGCAGAGTATGCCGACGACGTTGGCGAGGGGGATGCAGAAGGAAGCGCAGGCGGGGAAGAAGGTGGTGATGGAAGCGGAGGGGGAAGTGGAGCTATCGGAGGGAGCGTCGAAGGAGATCATGGAGGTCGACCGCACCTTGCGCGGGTTCGTCGCAGGGAAGGCTTCTGCCCGTTCCTGCTTCTGCCAAGGTGCGTGTCTCTCATTCAGCTCCAGGAAGACGTAGCTGACCTGGCTTGACAAAACAGCGCGCCAGCATACTCTCTCCCCCTACACCCCTCTATGCCCTCTCTGCGGCCTAGTCTTATGCGCCCTGAACGCCCCCATCTCCCCTTGTCCCTCCTGCTCCCACTCCCCCCTCCTCTCCACGACCTCCATCGCCTCACACATCTCCTCTCTCCAAAGCACCCGCGAAGCTATCGTCTTACGCGAGAAACGTCGGCTGGCGCAGGAGAAGGACGCGGATGAGAAGGAGCGAGCGGCGATCAGGTTCCCGACGCTGGGAGCGGATGGAAGGCCGGCTGGAGCGGCGGCGGTGCCGAGGGCGTATAGTAATATGGCGGGAGCGGGACCGGCGTTGGAGGAGCGGATCGAGCGGGCGTACGAGGAGGGGAGGAGCGTGAATGGGAAACCGTTTGGAAAAAAGGTCGAGGGGAAAGTGTTGAGGCTGGATCAGAAGACGGGGAAGGTGAGAGTGCAGACCAAGGTCGTCAAGAAGGTCGTCAAGAAGGAGGGCAAGAATGTGGTGGTCGAGGTGGTGGAAGAGGAGGATGGGGAGGAGGCATGGAGGGACGATCAGGACGATGGGGTGGGCGAAGGGAAGGCGAAGGAGATCGTGACGAAGCACCCGGACCGTCTCTTCTTCAACGTCACCCTCGAGGAACCGCCGCTGTGGGTCGAGGAGGTCGTGCTGGAGGAGGAGGCGTCTGTGGAGGACGCGGCGGTCGTCGAGGCACCGAGGGGAGTTCCTGGAGCTGCGCCCGTCGTCGTCGGGGCGGGAGGAAGGAAGAAGGGGAGGACGCGGGTCACGAAGGGAGGGGAGGTGGTCGTTTGAGGATTTTAACGACAAGTGCTAGGTCGGGTTCGCTGCTTTGTGCAATCGTCTGCTTCGGAGACTCTGCTCGCTTCCTTCTGCTTGACACCTCGAGCGCGCGCTTTCGAGGCTTGAAGCACGAAGCTCAAAAATCGCAGGTGCGTGGTTGGCGCTCGCCTAGATCATCCCTGACCCCGTCCGTCTGCAGGCTCTCACTCAACTCTCCTCTCTTTCCCGACCTTATCGCGACCGTTGCTTCTTCTGTCGAATCTGTCAGCACCTCACGCTCGAGTCGACAGCGCAGTCTTCTGCGGCGACAGGCCGCGCGTCTCAGAACTTCTCGCGGCGCCAGGGGATTTTCTACAGCTCCAGTGAGCCCCACTCCCCTTCTCCATCGGGCTCGGGTCAGGCACTGCAGTCGTCAGCAAGAACTGTGCCGGACAGAAGGGCTTCGGGCAGGCAGTGGGTCAGGCTGCCAGCCAGAGTAAGGGGTTCTCGGGGTTCGGCCTGTTGTCGAGATTGTTGACCAGATTCCTCGACGAACGGCTCTTCCTTGCGCGTCGTTATCACAGACATAATGGCCGACACCACAGCCTCCTCAAGCTCTTCCAAGACCATCGCCATCGACGACTCTCCCAAGCCTGCCTCTCCGTTCAAGAAGGACAGGCGGTTCTGGCTCATTTTCCTCTCGCTCTGCGTCTCCTGCTTCCTGTCCGCCTTGGACTTGACGAGCATCTCGACCGCGCTTCCCGTCATGGCACAAGACCTCAACTCGAGCGAGTACAGCTGGGTCGGCAGCTCGTACGTCCTCCCCTTCCTCCCAAGGTATCGTCGGAGCTCATCTCTTGCTCGCAGGTACGCTCTCACCTCGACCGCCTTCATTCCTTGGACGGGCGGCTTTGCCGCTATCTTTGGACGCCGACCTACGACGCTGGCTTCGCTCGCGCTGTTCGCAATCGGGTCTGCGATCTGCGGAGCTGCTCCGACGATGGACGTTGTGATTATCGGACGAGCGATCCAGGGAGTCGGCGGAGGAGGTATCCTGGTCATGGCGAGCTGCTTTCCCTCCCTTACGTCGCGCTCTCGCTGACTGGAGGTGCAGACGGAGATCATAGTCGTCGATTTGCTTCCCCTCGCTGAGAGAGGAGCTTTCTTCGGAATCATTGGCAGTGTCTGGGCCATCTCGTCCGCTATCGGTCCTCCGATCGGCGGTGCGTTTGCCAGCGCCGGCCAGTGGCGTTGGTTGTTCTACAGTGCGTTGCTCCCCTCGCCTCGCTGCTGTAACTCTCGCTGACACCTTTTGCCCAGTGAACCTTCCAATTGCAGCCGTTGCAATGCTCCTCGTCGGCTGCTTCCTTCGCGTCAAGACCCCAGAGACAACATGGAAGAAGAAGCTTGCGCAGATGGACTACGCGTACGTCCATTCCCCTTCTTGCGGCTCGACTCGCCTGACCCAGGTACCTTCGCAGGAATGTCATCTTTGTCGCTGGATCCACTTCAACCATCCTCGGACTCACCTGGGCAGGCGGAGCATACTCGTGGGATTCAGTGCAAGTCCTCACTCCTCTCATCCTCGGCCTTGCGGGGATGGCAGCGTTCATTTTCGTCGAGAAGACTTGGGTCAAGCATCCGACGGTTCCCTTCGACATTCTCACCCACAGCACGTCTTTGATTGGGTTCTTCACCACGTTCCTTCATGGTCTCCTCGTGATGGCTGTCGGTGCGTCCTCCTTGCGAGCTTCTCTTTGCGCTCACTGACGGGTTCTTCTTTTGCAGTTTACTACCTCCCGGTCTACTTTCAGAGTGCCCTTGGAGACAGCCCTATCCAATCTGGCGTGGATCTCTTCTCGATCTGCTTGTAAGTTGCTCTCACTTCGCAATTCGCAGCTGCTGAATTGAGCCTCTCTAGTACCATCGCTCCCTTCGCCATCATCACCGGCGCTTCCGTGACCATCTCGGGACACTACAAGATTCAGAACGTGCGTCGTTACTTCCTCTCCCGGTGCATAGCGACTAAAGCTCCACGCAGGTCGTCGGATGGGGCTTTATCGCCGTTGGTTTTGGCCTGATCACTCTGCTCAAGGCTGATTCTCCCAAGGCCGCATGGGCTGGCTAGTATGTGTTCGTACCTTCCCTTCGTTCCAGAAGCTGACAACGAGCTCACAGTCCCATCGTACTCGGGATCGGGCTCGGAATTCTCTACGCTGGAACGACGTTCCCCGTCCTCGCTCCTCTCAAGCCCGAGCAACAGCCACACGCCGTTCGTTCTTCCCTTCTCCCTCTTTTCACTCGCTTACCTTGCTCTTAGATGGCCTTCCACGCCTTTACGCGCTCGTTCGGACAAGTCTTTGGCATCACGATCGGGTCGACAATCCTCCGGAGCCAGCTGGCGAAGGACCTCCCGCGAGCTTTCTTCTCGCAATTCGGCCAGTCGATCGAGATCGCTTACGCCGCTATTCCCGTCATCGCATCGCTGTACGTCCTTCTTCCTCCTCAAGGCAACCTCGCTAACGCCATCCTTCGCAGTGCCGAACCTCTTCGTACGGAAGTCCGCGTCGCGTTCGTTGATGCGCTGCGCTTGATCTGGCAGGTCATGCTGGGACTCACGGCGCTGGGGTTCCTTGCGTCGCTTGGGATGCAGAGCATCAAGCTGGTGACGGAGACGGATTCAAAGTGGGGGCTGCACGAGAAGGAGCGGGTGGGAGATGTAGAGCTGGGCGAGGGCGAGAAAGTGGAGAAGGTCGAGGTGTAGACGATCCAGTCACAGCAGCATGTACTTTAGTTGGGTTCCATCGCTCTCGACTTTGTCACCGCGAGCGCGACAAAAGTCACTCGGAACTCCGGGACCCCAGACTCGCTCCCTCGGCCTTGCATTTTCTCTCCCCTTTTTGCCCTGCTTCTGCATTACTCGGTTACCAACCTGCGCCGCTGCCCGAAACCGGCATCGACCGCCTTCGCCCGTCGACGGCGTGGACCGACCTGGCGCGTAGGCCTTTATTGCTCGGCCGAGCCAGTTTGTCCGCCCCTCGAGCCCAGATGTTTTCGATTTGGCTGGACAGTTTCCCCCCTCGCTTGATTCTCTCTCGCAACACCCCCGTACTGCCGCAGGCCACCCGCACCACCGTACCAGCACCAAAACTACCAGCTCAGCATGGCCACTCATCTCAAGCAGGTATTTGCCGCCAAGGCAGCCGTCGTGCGTATTGTGCCCTCCTCCTCCCATGCTCCCCGGTTGACTGGGACTCTAACTCCAACAGAACGCCCCCGTCTTCGTCACCTTCCTCACCGCCGGCTTCCCTTCCCCCGCCGCCACCGTTCCTCTCATGCTCGCCATGGAGGCGGGAGGAGCTGACGTTATCGAGCTGGGAATCCCCTTTACGGATCCTCTCGCCGATGGCAAGGCAATCCAGGAGGCCAACAACGTGAGCAGCACTTCTCTTGTTCGGGGAGGACTAAACTGGCACATCGGGATAGGCGGAGGAGGAACGGCTGAGCTTGGAAGCTGACGGCGACTCTACGATCTGCAGATCTCGCTTGAGCAGGGCGTCGACTACGTGAAGTGCCTCGGCTTTGTCAAGGAGGCAAGGCGTCAAGGACTCAAGGCGCCCGTTATCCTCATGGGTGCGTTCTCATTGCCCGGCCGCCCCACGCCACCTAATCGCCCTCCCTGACTCAGGCTACTTTAACCCTCTCCTCGCCCACACTGAGGCTCTCGCCGTGCGCGACGCCAAGGCTGCTGGCGCTAACGGCTTCATCGTCGTGGATCTTCCCCCAGAGGAGGCCGTCGGCTTCCGTTCAATCTGCACGGAGGAGGGGTGCGTCGTTCTCCCGTTCATCCCGTCGAGTAGAGCTAACCCCCGATCTGCAGCATGTCCTACGTCCCCCTCATCGCGCCTTCTACCACCGACAGCCGCATCGAGTTCCTCGCCTCGATCGCCGACTCGTTCATCTACGTCGTCTCCAAGATGGGCACCACGGGCGCCTCCACCACCGTCTCCTCTTCCCTCCCCTCCCTCCTCAAGCGCATCCGCTCTCTCCTCCCCTCCCCCATCCCCCTCGCCGTCGGCTTCGGAGTCTCCACCCAAGCCCACTTTGAGGAGGTGGGCCAGCACGCCGATGGAGTCGTCATCGGATCCCAGCTCGTCGCCGTCATCAAGGCGACCTCCTCCACCGCCGCTCCTGCCGCCGTGCAAGCCTACTGCGCCGAGGTGAGCGGAAACCGCGAACGCAAGCCCGTCTCCACCAACGAGGAAGCCGCCGCGCCCGGGATCCAGGGGACCGCCGAGGACCTCGAGGCGACCAAATTGATGCCTCCGCGCTTTGGCGATTTCGGAGGAGCGTACGTCCCCGAGGCGCTGTACGACTGCCTCGCCGAGCTCAGCGCGGCGTACACTGCTGCGAGGGCGGACCCCGAGTTCTGGAAGGAGTGGGAGGGAGAGTTTGGGTACATGAACAGGCCGTCGCAACTGTACGAGGCGAAGCGGTTGACGGAACTGGCGGGAGGAGCACGTATCTGGTTCAAGAGGGAGGATCTTAACCACACCGGATCGCACAAGGTGAGCTGGGCGGGAGACGAGGGACGGGATCGAGCTGATGGAAGGAGCGCAGATCAACAACGCTATCGGACAGATTCTCCTCGCGCGCAGGATCGGCAAGAAGCGTATCATCGCCGAGACAGGAGCTGGACAGCATGGAGTCGCCACTGCCACCGTCTGCGCCAAGTTTGGTCTCGAGTGAGTCGTCTGCGATCGCGCCAGGGAGCGAGGAGCTGATGCCTGCGCAGGTGCGTCGTGTATATGGGAGAGGAGGACGTCCGCCGTCAGGCTCTTAACGTCTTCCGCATGCGCATGCTCGGAGCAAAGGTCGTTTCGGTCGACTCGGGAACGCGCACGCTCAAGGATGCCATCAGTGCGTCCACCTTCCCTGTCCATCTTCCCGTACTGACTCGTCTCGCAGACGAAGCCATGCGCGACTGGGTTACCAACCTCTCGACCACGCACTATCTCGTCGGCTCCGCCATCGGCCCTCATCCTTTCCCCACCATCGTTCGCGACTTCCAGTCCGTCATCGGATCCGAGATCAAGACTCAGCTCGCCGCATTGACCGGCCGCCTGCCCGACGCCGTCGTTGCCTGCGTTGGAGGAGGCAGCAATGCCATCGGGTGCGTTTTGGCTTGCTATCGGCGTGCGCGGACGAGGAGCTGACGAGTTCCTCGCGCGCAGAACCTTCCACCCCTTTATCAAGGACCCCACGGTTCGCCTTATCGGAGTCGAGGCAGCTGGAGATGGTGCGTTGACTTTCGCTTTCGTCCCGGTCCTCGCTGACGCCGACTCGCAGGTATCGAGACCGCTCGCCACTCTGCGACCCTCGCCTGCGGCACTCCCGGGGTCCTCCACGGCGTGCGGACCTACATCCTCCAAACCGACGACGGACAGATCACGGGCACGCACTCCATCTCGGCCGGCCTCGACTACCCCGGCGTCGGACCCGAGCACGCGTGGCTCAAGGACTCTGGACGGGCCGAGTACATGAGCGCGACGGACGAGCAAGCGCTGCGAGGGTTCCGAGCGTGCACGGAGAAGGAGGGGATCATTCCTGCGCTCGAGACGGCGCATGCGATCTGGGCGACGATCGAGTTGGCCAAGACGCTGCCTAAGGAGCAGAACATTGTCATGGTACGTCCTTTCTTTCTACAGCTGTGTGAGGGGCAGTACTGATGCTGCTTTCGTCGCGTAGACTCTGTCGGGACGAGGAGACAAGGACGTGCAGGAGATTTCGGAGATTCTCCCCAAGTGGGCCGAGCGACTTGACTGGCGTACGTCCTTCCTTCTCTCGTTATCGTTCCAGGCGGTGGCTGATCTCGCTCCCGCTTGTCGCAGACGTAGACACTGGCGCCGATGCGTCGACCGACACCGCCGGCGCTCCCGATTCCTAGATTCGATGCAGTGCATATTACCCGATCGTCTTTCTTGCGTTCGCTCTCTCGTCAGCTGCTTCACTTTACCTGTGTCTCGCTGCTTCTCTCTCGTCGAGGTCGACGTCAGGGTTCCGCCTGCTCTCGTTTCGCTGATCTCGTCGCCGTCTCTGGTGGTGCGTGCGTGCGAAGAATCGCAGAATGCAAGTGTCCAAGTCGAGCCTATCTATTAGTACTATCACTGCAACGAAAGCACGTATTACTACGCTACAAGCCCATACCTAGCACCTGCAATCCAAGAGACGCGAATCAGCTCTCGCTCCTCTGCAGCCCCTTCCGAAAACGCACCTATAGCGACTTGGTCGGCACCGGAGCTCCTGGATGAGATTTCAGCGGACTGACGACCTTGACGTCGAGGATCAAGCTGAACTTGGACGCCTTGGGGTTCGCGACCGGAACGGAGACCGGGCGAGTCGTCGTGATGGGGACTTTGATTTTGGGGGTGAAGAGGGGAGGAGGGGCGAGGGAAGATTTGGATTTGAGGGCGCGGGGAAGGACTGGGGAGGAGAAGGGGTTAGGAGGAATGGAGGAGGGGGGACGTACGAGGTTCGTCGGCGGCGGGTGAGGGAGCGAGAGAGGCGTCGAGGGAGGCGTTGAAGAAGGCTACTTGGTGCGTGTTGACAGGGAGAGCTGGGATGGACGTCAGTGGTGAACAGCGACGCAGGGGAGAAGAGGACAACGCACTGTTTGCATCCTCGGTAACGAGAAGGACGTCTGCGACGTGATCTGACGCAGGTTCCTCGCGGGCTGGCAAGCTTCGGCGCACTGGAGAGTCGAACCGAATCGTCAGCGGCTGCACGGAGAAGGTGGGAAGGAGACCGACCAAGCTTCGGCGTCGTTTTCGGGTTGGGCACAATTTTGGGGTTGACGACGACCCTGACCATGGTGGAGGGCTTGGTCGCGAGCGCAGTGGGGATGTTGTTGATGGGAATCGCCTTGGAGATCTGCTTGGAGATGCTGGCGAGGAGCGAGTCAATCTGGTTGATAGGAAGGGGAGCAGCGTAAATGCAGGGTGCGAGAAGGGTGAACCAGACGAGGCTGGCGTGCATGGTGAAGAAGGCGAGAGGGGACGAAGTGGTATGGCGAGACTGAAGAAGAGTGCAGAGAAATGTGGAACGCGACGACGTCTTGAGCGAGGGTCACGACCGAGATGGGAAGAGACGATCCCACTTGACCGCACCTCTTTCGAAGATATACGATCGGCCGTTGCAGGGATCTCAAGGGGACGCTCTTCTGTAACCTCTAGACTCTCTGCGAAGCGTCGAAAGTTCGCTCAAGTGAATCGGGAAGTGGACGACGATCAAAGAGAACCGCGAGACGAGCGGCGCCACAGGAGTTTCTCGCACCAGGAACGCAGCCACGCGTGCAAGTCTCCTCTTTCGTAGTAGAGACGAATAGCGAACCATGTCGGAAGTAAGAGCAGAGGTTTCAAAGGAAGATCGCTATATTGGCTGATTGCCTAGAATGGAGAGCGTCGGCCTGAGACAAGCTCGAAAGTCTTTTGACAGTCGCGAGGCTGGCGCGACCTTGCGAATGAACTCGAATATAAGTCTTGCTGGGTGTTCTAGAGCGTAGCTCAAGGAGCGACAGGATAGCTGCCGAAAGAACAGGGAACTCGCGCAGTCCAAAATCACCGGCACTGAAGGAGGCGTCGAGTGATCTCACCGTTCGCTGAGCGATCTCAGGGTTTGACCTGCGATCTTGGTTGATCGCGGAAGAAAGCAGTGACGAGCGAAGCCAGAGTCCGGCGAGACAAATTGGATCGCTTGTCAAAGAACGACGCGACTGTCCAAACCTTCGTGTCACTACTTGGTCGGCGGCTTGTAGTGCACATCTTGCTTATCACTGGGAGCCTGCAGATCCAACCAGCGAGCGGGCCAGATCAGCGGTTGTCGTCGCCAGGGCGGAGCGGATAGGACCCACGTTGGCAGGACGAGCGGGCTTGCTGTTCTCGCATGTGCACTCAGTACCAGCGGGGATCTGGGCCATGACAGCTTCGACGTGGCAGCCACAGCCCCTGAGACTTTGGTTAGCGTTTGGGCTAGGCGGTCGACTTGGGAGCGAGCTCACCACCTGCACACCAGTTTGCGAGTCAGTACGCTGTTTCGGGAGGGCCGCCTGGAGCGGGGGGTGGCTCACCAAGTCTGCTTGTGGCATCTGCGAAAGAGCGAGACGCAATCAGCGACGCTCGGAGGACAGGGGCGCCAGTCTGCGTGGGCAGGAGCGCGGCGGCGGCACGGGTGCTCCTCGCACCTTCCCCCTTGGAAGCAGACGCGAGCGGAGGGCGACGGCTTACCCGTCATTCTCGCAAATCGACACTAGACACATGATCTTGGCTTGCGAGAGAGGGTGTCGGGGGAGTGTTGGAGGAGGGCAAGAGGTGGCGCGTCGGTCGAGCCGAATCCTCTAGGCAGGGCACCCTTTCTATAGCCGGTGTACGGTTGTCCTGTTCGCTAGACGGGATATGACAACGCAATACGACCCTGCTAAAACGACAGCAAAGCGCGAGGACAAGCCAGCTTCGTCCCGCCTACCGCACGACGCCCGTCACCAAGACTGCTCCAGCTCCTCCACCGGGTCCATCCCACTTCCACCTCCACCCCTCACGCTCCAACAGCTTTACCACAGCGGGCATGAGGACCGGATTCTGGTTCGTCGAATGCCGCCCGATGCCAGTGATGATCCGAAGGGGAGCCTGCGCCGACGTCGCTTCTCGCTTTTCGTCAATCCTAAGCTCTTACAGGCGGGAGAGGAGAACTCACAGCTCGACCACCAGCTGTTGCAGCTCTCCCTAACGACCGACAGCGCATGGTGGAGGGTGAGCCCATGCAGATCGACTGTCCCAGATCGGAAGAGCACACGTCTG
>ERZ1463034.337-NODE-337-length-11217-cov-5.955564_pt1 | contig 11217 bp, 18 predicted proteins | sample MGYA00564480_ERZ1463034 | MGnify/ENA primary metagenome ERZ1463034 (study PRJEB39244, sample SAMEA3635122) | Helicobacter pylori | study: EMG produced TPA metagenomics assembly of PRJEB11511 data set (Assembly of a 5300-year-old Helicobacter pylori...
AGACGGCATACGAAATAGAGGCGGTGACTGGAGTTCAGCCGTGTGCTCTTCCGATCTCCCTCTCCATCTCCATCCTCGTCCTCCTCCACAGCCAAAGGCGTTCGTTCGGATAAGCAAAGTCGTCTATAACTTAACAGTCCACAGTCTTGGATCGTCCTCGAACAGAGACGAAGGGAGAGAAGAAGCCAGATCTGACTCAACTGGCCAACCTCGACATTCCCTCAACACCCTCGACGACACGCCCAACTGGAGCACGAGAACCCTTCAGGGGTCATCCTATGGCAGGTCGTCTCTCGCGCAAACCTGCAGCTACTCTCGCCATCTCCCGCTCCCGCAAGCGAAAGCGCAAGGACACCAGTTCGACCTCTCTCCTCCGTCGAGCCGACCACGAGCAAGAGCAGGACACTACCGAGTCAGAAGACGAGAACCCGACGCACACGCTGAGAACTAGGACCCGCAAGACGTCGTCAACTGCAGCTGCTGGACCCTCCCGCGCAACTCGTCGATCCTCCCTCCCCCGACGCACTTCCCCGCCCTTCTCGCGTCCCCTGGCAGGTCCCTCTCGTCTCCACCCTCCTACGGCCCGTACGACTCTCCGCACCAAAGGCTTCCTTCACTCGGTCCCTCACCGCCGACCCAGGCTCCAGATCCTCTCCCCTCTCCCTGTCAACCACTCCGTTCGGCACCCATCTTCGTCACATCACGCGATCCATCAGAGCGGCTCAATGAGGCAGAGCAGATCTGCGAGGACAAAGAAGTATACGAGGAGCACGAGTACGATGATCTTGGCGGATGAGACGGGGGGGAACACGAGGAAGCGGAAGCGCGTCGTCGACCGCGTTTCCAGCGAGGCGGAGGAGGAGGAGGTCTCAGAGGAGGAAGTCGAGGAGGACGAGGACGACGATGTGGAGGAGGAAGCGGACGTGGAGATGACCGACGACAGTACGTTCTCCTCGCTCTCCCTTCACTCAACACAGCTGACACCTCCCCGCACAGCTGACGACTACCACCTCCATCTCGCCCCCGCCACCGCACTCAACCGCCTTCTCCGACCAGAAGTCCAACGCCTCCACGCTCTCGCCACTTCCGTGTCCCTCTACTCCTCCTCCCACCTCACCAAGCCTCAACTCATCCAAGAGATCCTCGAAGCGCGTCCCGAGCCCTCCGAAGCTGCTTCAGACGAACAGGACGCCTCCTCTTCAGAAGTCGACGACGCCGACTCCCCGCACGCCTCAACCTCGAAAGAACCCTCCCCTTTCCCTTCAAAACGCACGCGCTCCCGTCCCTCGCAGCACCCCACCCCACCCCCCTCCTCCTCGTCCTCTTCCACCTTCTCCGCCGCTCCCCGTCCAACCCGCACTCTCCGCCGCGGCTCCCAAAGCCTCCCGAACGTCGCCCCGCGCGTCGTGAGAACTCGCAGCGGGAGTATGCTCGAAGGCCACGAGCTTCGGAACGGGAAGAAGATCCTCCCCGGGCGAACGGAGGAACGTCGAAGCGTGAAAGCGCGAGGGAGGAAGGGGAAGAACGTGCAGTTCATCCCTCTGGAGGAAGAGGCGGACGACGGGGCGGACGAGCATTCCGATGACGAGGGACCGTCTCCGGTCGCGCATCGCACGAGGGGGGGTACGGCGGGGTCCCCGGGGAGGGAGAGGCCGGAGCGAGCGGCCAAGGTCAGAGCAGTTGCGAGGATCGCGGGGAGGAGAACGAGGGGGCAGGTGGAGACGCCGCCGGAGGAGGGGGAGATGTCGGAGGAAGAGGGAGAGGAGGAGGTGGACGTCTCGGTGGAGATTGTTTCGCATGAGAGGGCGGCGAGGAAGTTGAGGAATGGGAAGGTTGTCGAGTTGAGGAAGGGGAGCGGTGAGGAGGAGGATGAGGAGGAGGAGGAGGAGGATGAGGAGATGGAGACCGCGAGCGAGCTGGAGGGAAGTGAGGAGGAGGTTGGTGAGGAGAAGGAAGAGGAGGAAGCTGTCGAGAGCGAAGGTGGAGAGGAAGGTGCGTCCTTTCGCTCCGAGTGAAGAGTGTCCGCGTACTGATACTGAGGTATCGCAGGCGACGAAGTCGATTTGGCGTCGGCGACGTCGAAGAGCTTGCTGCGGTTCTCGAGGGACGACCTGGTCCGCCTGTGCGAGGAACGCGAGCTCGATGGAGAAGGGACGAAGAAGGAGCTTGTGCACGCCCTGCTCGAGTGGGTGCGTCTTTTTTTACTTCAGCAGCACCTTCGACCACCCCGCTGACGACCGATTCTCAGCGCGATCAGGATTTCGACGCCTCCTCCGGCGCCGGTTCCTCTTCCCAGTCGACCGCCTCCGCCGCCTCGAACGCCACCGCCCGCGCCCGCAAGGAGACCAAGACGCAGGCTCTCGCCGCAATCGTCTCCTCCGCCAGCTCGGTCGCCACGCCCCTCCTCATGCGCGAGGACCACTCGTCGAGCCCCGAGAAGCCGCACACGCCCGAGTACTCAAAGCACGACGAGCAGGAAGAGGTCAACGCGCTCGACTTGGAGAGTCTGCAGCTGCAGGACAAGGAGATCGCGCCGGAGAAGTTGACGAGGTTGGAGAAGGTCGGTAGTGGAGGGTTCAAAGTGCGTTTCCGCTGTCTTCGACATGGAACTACGAGCTGACGGTGAGCTGCGAGCAGGACGTCTACAAGGGCATCTACCGCAAGAAGACGATCGCCATTGCCGACATTCGCGGCCACCTCACCGAGATGGACATCAAAGAGCTCGGCCTCCTCCGCGACCTTCGCCACCCCAACATCGTTCACTTCATCGGCGTCTCGATCCCTAAGGAACCCTCCTCCGTCCCCGTTATGATCGTCACCGAGCTCTGCGCCAACGGCGACCTGTTCGACTACATCCGCGGCGTCGCTCACCCGCCGTGGCTGTCGATGGTCGAGATGATGCTCGGAATCGCACGAGGCATGGACTACCTTCACTCGAGGAAGCCGAGCATCATCCACCGGGACATCAAGAGCTCCAACGTCCTCATCACCGCCCAGGGTGTCGCCAAGATCAACGACTTTGGACTCGCGAGGGTCAAGACGAGTACGAGGAGCATGATTCGCTCGCTCGTGGGAACGGTCAACTACCAGGCGCCAGAGCTGTGGACCGCCAACCCGAGGTATAGCGAGAAGGTCGATGTGTACTCGACGGGGCTCGTTTACTGGGAGATGTTGACGTGGAACCAGCCCGTCAAGCGCTACCCGTTCGAAGGTTCGTCTCTCGTTCGCTGTCCTCTTTCGCGAGCCAGTGCTAATTCCTCCGCTCGCAGGCATGAACGAGCACGCGATCTACAGCGAAGGTGCGTTCTGTCGGCGCCCTCGAGGCTGCATTCGTTTGTTGACGTTCTCTCGCACCGCAGTCGGCCAGAAGCACTTCCGCCCGTCCACCGCAGGCATGGGCCGCCTCTGGTATGTCGCACAGCTTCCTCCGTGAGCTTCCTCGCTTACCTCGTTCGGTCGTAGGGGTCTCGACATCCTCCATCTCATTTCGGCCATGTGGGATAACGATCCCTCGCAGCGCCCATCCATGGCTCAGGGTGTGTTCTCTTTCGCTCTCTCTTAGTCCTGCAGTTCCTGACCTTGCTCTCTGCAGTGGTTCTCGAGCTGGAAGTGATTCATACGACGGAGAAGGACAGGATCGCGAAGGAGAAGCGCGAGCGACGCTGAACGACCTCTACTCCCTCCTTCCCTCCCTCTCCCACTCCCTTCCCCTTCGTTCTGTCTTTTCCCTCGTCGCTATCAGCCACGACATAGCACCCCATGATTCCCTCGCATCCCCACTCTACGATCTCTACGATCTCTACGATCCTGCATCTGTTTACTTTTCGCTGCTTTTCCGCCGTCGTCACTTGATTTGTAGAGCATCTCCTCTCGGCATTGACATTAAACTCCTGCGTACCACAAACCGCACAACCCAGCGTCTCCCTCTCACGAAGTCCGAATCTCCTCGACGCCGTCGCCCTTCGCAGCTTCCTCGTCGCCGCGCACGAGACGGCGGAAAAGACCGCCTTCGATGCGGAGGAGCTCTTCGGGACTTCCCTGTTCGACAAGGCGGCCTCCATCTGCGCATCAAGGGACTGTCAGCCGAGAGGACGAACGAGGGAGGAAGGAAGGAAGGACCCATGACGAGAATACAATCGTAGTCCCTGATCGTCGCGATTCGGTGGGCGACAGTGATGATCGTCGCACCGCCGAACGAGCTCCTCAGAGTTCGCCTGAAAGCGAGCAGGTCAACATCGCTGTTCGCGGAGGATCAAAGCGAGAGAACGACGCACTGGATCGCAACGTCCGTTTCGACGTCGATGCTGCTCGTGGCTTCGTCCAGGCACACGATGTTTCGTTCTGCAAAAGTGAAGCATCAGTCTCCGCACGCCTGCAGGCTTGAGCATGCGCACTTCGAAGAAGTGTCCTGGCGAGAGCGAGGAGCTGCTTCTGCCCGCGCGAGAACGATCCAGAGCCAGTGACGAGCTCCTCGAGCTTGAGAGGGAGAGCTTCGACGATAGTCTTCATCTGTCGTGCGCAGTGTCAGTAAAGAGGGGGAAAAGTTGAAGTTCACGACGTACCGAGCTCAGCTCGAGCGCAGCCCAAATCTCCTCGTCGCTTCGGTCGCCCTCCAGCGAAAGGTTGTCGCGGATCGACATCTCAAGTAGCAGAGGATCTTGAGGAATGAGAGACATCCCGCATCGTAGGACGTCTAACGGCAGTTCTGCGATGTCACTGCCGTCGACTGCAAGCGTTCATCAGCTTCGTTCCGCGCAGGATTGCGAGCCACGCACTGATCAATTGCCCGTCGTCGTCGATGGGAATCTTGCGGAACATCGCGGCGAGGAGAGTCGACTTGCCACTCCCTGCGAAGTCAAAGCGTTAGATAAAGCCAGAACGAAGATGGCGCAGTGACCTACCTGTCCGTCCGACGATTCCGACGCGCTGCCAATAAAGGCTGTCAGACCAGTGGTTCGCAAGAACTACAAAATAGTTACCTCTCCTGCACGAATCTTGAAGCTGAGGTTCTTGAGCGCCGGCTCCAAGTCAGGTCGGTAGCGAGCCGAAACGTTCTTGAAGTGAATACCTCCTTGTCGTGGCCACACCTCGAGCAGATCCTGCTTCTCGGCGTCCTTCTTCTTGAGGCCCAGAGCTTCTTCCGGCGCCCAGTCGGAAAACTCCTTGATCCTGCAGCAGGAATACCTCCGTCAGCCTGAGGAGACAGAATAGAGCACATTCCGCACCTCTCGACAGCCACGACCGCGATTTCGACCTCAACCCTGCAAGTCGCATCGTCAGGGAGCTCCACGCAGGCGTCAAAGAGAACAACTCACCATGAGGTGAAGAGGTGATTCAAATTGTCTGTAAGACTCGTCGCTTGGATAAGCGCGACGGCGAAGAGTCCGGCGGACGTCGAATTGCGCTCGCCGACAGCGAAGAAGACGAGAGAGGCATTGATGACCGCTACGGCGATGTTGATCGCAGAATTGAGCCAGCGACGCGACACGTTCATCAGGTCTGTCGAGGCCCCAAAGTCAGTCGGAATTCGCTCTCTAGTGCCCGAGGGGGAACGTACAGTACGGCTGCTGGCTTGTCTGTACGCGCCTCGTGTTGATCGCCGCAAAATGCTCTTCGCAAGCGAAGGCCCGCACAGTGCGAATGCCATCGGCATCAACCCTGCGAAGAAACAGTGAGCAACTCGTCTCGCGGTGAAAGACTAGGTGCTGACGTGTCGGTGAGCAGGCTGTAGAGAGGACTCTTTGAGCCCAAGTCCAGTCGCCGAATCTGCTGCGAAGTGCGCGTGTAGAACCGCTGGATCCCGAAGAAGACGATGCCGACGCCTGATCTCGACGTTAGAAAGGGCGGAGCGACTGCTGACGAGCGGGGACTCACCGACGATAATAAGTCCTACGTAAGGTGCGGCGACGATGATGAAAAGGAGGGCAGCCACTACCGCAGCTCCAGTCCTGATATACGCGGTGTTAGCTCGGGGAGAGGGATACCGAAGAAAGAAGACGCACGACGTGAAGTTGACGAGAGCAAGAGGAAGATCCCAGTCCACTAGGAAGAGATCGCTGGAGAACCTGTTGACCACCTTGACCGAAGTATCAGCCAGAGACGAACGCAGCGAGGGATCCGCGCACCTTGCCAATGCCCGCTTCCTCAATTTTTGCCAGTGGGGCGTTGAGAACACCGGCGAGTAGAGACTGGTGCAGAGCGCGCGAGGCTGCCGGCATCGCAGAAGTTGCCGAGTAGAAAAAGAACAAGGAGAAGGCGGCCAGTCCCACCAACTCGAGTGCCACGTAACCGCCAAAGTAGCTTCGCAAGCCCCCACGAGGATCCTGCCAAAGTAATCAGCTGCTGCAAGGTCTGCCAGAGGGACGAGACGAACCTTGTCGAGCGAACCTGCCCAGACTTGCTGGTAGATGTTGATCGAGAGAGGAACGGCCCTGTGGCCATGGTTAGCGACGGTTTCAAAAGGGCAGGCTGCTCAACTCACGACGAGATGATGCAGAGCAAGGCGTAGATAACGAGTCGGTAACCTCCCACCGCCTTGCCGAAGAACTTGTCTGCAGCGAGGATTAGCTACCGCCGGAATGCGCATGGCAGGACGCACACATCGGCCATCCCACACCGCGTCGTCGTCCTTCGTCGTCAGCAGGAGAAGATGGAGATACCTCCTTCTCCCTCTTCTCCTGCTTGACGTCGACTCCTCCTCCGGCGCCAGCGGTATGTCGCTCGCTCGAGACGAAATCGCGAACGAGATCGCTCATGGCGCCTGCAGACTCGAGGAGCGACGAGTAGGTCCCTTGCTCTGCAATTCGACCGCCTTCGAGCATGATAACGTTCTCCGAGTGAGAAAGTCGATGAACTGGGGAGGGAAAGTTAGCTGAGAGACCTGGGGCGCAGAGAGGGAGACTTGCCGCCGTTCGTGGCGAGGAGGACTGTCTTGCCCGCGAGCAGGCCTTGAGAGCGGTCGAAGAGGGTGCCGAACATCAACGCTTCCTGGAATATTGTGCTGGCAATTAGCGTGCGAAGCAGATTCTGAGGCGGAGGTAAACGCACGATGTTCTGGTCCAAGGCACAGAAGACGTCGTCGAGGAGATATCGCTCCGCACGCGAGTACACCGCACGAGCCAAAGCCTGCGAAGCTCATCAGCTGGGCTCGAGCAAACTTTTCGTAAGGACACTCACGACTCGTTGGCGCTGGCCACCCGAAAGCTCAGTCACAAGCGTCTCATCTCGGCGAGGAAGCATCTGCGTTTGACCAGTGAGCATGCGAAGTCCTGGGGCCAAGAACTGAATTGTACCTCGATGTCCGTCACGAGCTCCACTGCGCGTAGGACAGTCGAATACCAAGCAGGCTCCACGGGACTTGCGAAGATGATGGCGTCGCGAATTGTTTCGCTACGAAGCCAGGCGTCTTGCGAGCAGTACGCAGTCCGAGCCTTCGGAACGTAACGTTCGCCTTGCTGTAGGTCAACCTCGCCCAGGCAGGCGTGAAGGAGACTTGATTTGCCCTGCGAAGAGCATTAGCGAGGAAGAACCCCACACGCCCAGGACTTACCGCGCCAACTCTACCGACGATCATGGTGAGCTTGCCTTGAGGGATGGTAGTGGTGAGATCGTGGAGGAACGTCGCATCCTTGTAGCCGAAAGAGGCGTGGGAGAGGACGAGGGTGGGGTCACTTGAGATTTCCCCGGCGGACGAGGGAGGAGACGGTTGACCTTGCGAGGGTTTCTCTTCCGAGAGGAGGAACTGCTCGATGCGTTTGATGGCTGCCGAGTCTCTGTTAGCTCGCGACGAGAAGAAGAATGCTTCAAGCCCACAGGTCCAAGCCGAGACCATGGACGCGTAACCTTGCCCGCTGCGAAGAGCTTGTCAGCCAGGTGTTCGCTAACAGTGCTCCTCACGCACATTGAGAACAAAGGAGTAGACAGCGTGACGAGAACAGCGAGAACCGAGAACATCTTCTGCGTTCCGAGAGGAGCTGCGTTGGGATTCACGATCGTGACGACGGAGTCTGCGAAGGAGGAAGTCAGTGGACAGCGAAACTGCGAGACGATTCGGACGTGCAGGCTCCCAACGTAATGAGAGACACCGCGTTGGTGCCCCAATTCGTCCTACAGGCCATCAGAGAGTGCGACAGCTCGCACTGAAGAGACGCGGACGTACAAGATAATGACCTGGGTCCGAACACAGAGTTAGCTGGCTGCGAAGAATGGAGCTGAGAGGCCCTGCGCACCCTTCCCATCTGAATCCAGAACTTCCTGTACGCCACGAGCTCGTTCACCCGGAAAGTCTCAATCTTCTCGCCCAGGATTGTCGTGTAGGCCGAGAGCTTGACGGGGAGGATGTTGCGGACGATGGAGCTGGTAAGTCGCTGCCGAACGTCGGTGAGATTGCTCCATGCCGCTTGTGCTGGACCGATATTCCGCGCAAGGGGAGGCACTATCGCGGTCAAGAGGACGACGCTGAGAATGCTAGCGATGAAGGTGACGCCGATTTCGTTGTAGAGGAGCGCCATTCCCTGCACGCTGGGGTTTAGGCTGCGAAGCGCGAACGAGAGGGAAGAACGTACGATGGGGATGATGATAAACGCGTTCAGAATATCGTAGGCGCTGTTCAAGCGAAGGAGAATCTTTCTGTTGCGAGGCGAAGGGTAAGCGATCAGAAGGAGGGTAGGCATCAAAGCTCACTCCGTTTCGAGGGACATCATCGACCCCGTCTTGCCGCTTCCGGTCTCCTTTGACACTTCGACATGAATGACGAGCGCCTTTCGGTAGATAGCTTCAATCTGAAACCCTCGTCAGGGAAGCTTCCAGGTCGAACAGGTGGGGAGCAGCGCACCAGGAACCCGCGCAGCATCGAAGCTCCACGGTTCACGGCCAAAAACCACCACGAGTAGCAAATGCCGTCTGTGCGATCCTCTCAAGTTAGCGAACGACGACCGTTGGAAGCTGCGACTCACAAATGAGGTAGATGAGAAAGAAGCCCACTCCGAGTCCCCACCCTTGCTCCACGGGAGTCGGCGACGGTCCAGCGTATGACTGGATGAAAGCCAAGGCGTCATGAATCGCTACCGGCCTAGCGATCTGCGCGAGCGCTGAATTCGGAGTCAGGAGAGAGCCAGGCGCGGCGTGCGAAAAACTCACAATAGACGACGCAAGGCACGACAGGCGCAAACAACGCTGACGGGAACGCCTTGATCAGAGTCCAGACGAGAGGATGCTTTCCTCCGCGAAGTTTCTCCTTCTGCCACCGCGCGTTGCCACGCTCCCAGAGTGGGATCGCGTCGAGGTCGGCTGAGATGGGGTCGAGGTTGTCGAGAGTGAGCTGTGTTCCAGCTCCCCGAATGAGAAGAGGGGTTGCCCCTGAGTGTGCGAAGCGGTCAGAATTTAGCGGCAGCGGGAGAGCGAGGACGAACATGCAAAGACGAGACGGGAGTAAAACGATGCGGTCGCCTCGGGCGAGAGCTTCTCGTGCTGCGTAAGGTCGTAAGCCTGCAACGTCTAGAGTGGTCACGGATGGAACTCACGACGTGCAGTTCTTCGATGATCCATCCCTTTTCGATGTTCTCGGTCAGGCACATGATTCCGCGCAAGGCGAAGGCTGCTGCGAAAGCGACGAAGAACCCCTTGCTGCCTGAATCGAGGAACCCCGTGAGGACGAGCGTTCGAATCCGTACAATGTCGCAGATGAGAGTAGCGAGGACGTAGAAGGGGAGAAACATGGCGGAGCGAGTCGTGCGGAAGTGCTCGAGGTAAGACAGGATGAAGGTGGCGAGCTAGAAATCATGGGGTCAGCTGGTTGATATCACAGGAGGGAGAGAATGAGCGTACAGAGGCTACGAAAGCTAGAGCCACTGCTGCTGTTCCCTTGGGATCTGCAGGGCCCCCCTCGGTGACGGTCCACTTGACGAGAGTGGCGAGGTTCCCGGCGGCGAGGCCAACCGCAGCGAAGGCTTTGAGGAGATAGACTGCTTGCGCATGCTTGGTGGAGGTTCGCAAGTTTGGGAGCTTTGAAGGTTGTCTGGCGAGCCAGGGTATCCTGATGACGGCAAGGACGAGAAGGAGGACGGAGGGGACGATGGAGAGCGCGCTGCGAAGGTATAAGTGTCAACGCCTTCTTGTCACGAGTGCAACACCTGCCCTTACACGCTCTCAAACCCGAGTGTGAAGTCGAAGGTCCGGCAGGCGATAGGGCCCTGTTGTCGGGGAACGTGAGCGGCAGACTGGAGAAAGGAGAGCAGGAGACTCACGAGAGATAGCTCGGCAGGGCAGAAGCGCAGTGGCATAGCGGAGGAACGCCCTAACGCTGCGGGGAACGATAGAGGAAGAGAAGAGCGCGAGTCAGAGAGAAACGCAACGCGAAGCGCAGCCACGCGGTCAGGTCGACGAACATGCCGAATCTCCGTAACTCCCTCTATCTCCCCTGTCCCCTGTCCACCTCTCCGATATGGTCTCTGGCCTGCATAAGCTCAAAGCATTCCATGTTTTACAGAGAACACGTCGTTCCTTGTAGCGCATCAAATCATCAGCGAGCAGTCCGAACTTCAGGAGCCCCGACTCACCTCGAGCATCCCACTCAACAAGCCGGGAGCTCCCCTCCTCCGCGCCTCCAACGACGCGCTACTCCTCCTTCACCCTCATCTCCTTCCAATCCAGTTCCCTCACAGGCGAATTGTCGGCCGAACCGCCTCGTCGTCGCAGAGAGGAGAGAGACGGTGGCGAGACCGACAACATGGGGTTGGCGACCAGAGGACAAGCACAGCGTTCCACCCCGACGTACTCCCCCGAACCCGCCACGAGATCGCACGTAGCCTCATGAATAACTTGTCGAGGCATCCATCAGCTCGAGACCCCTCGCTCGAGAGCGGAAGCTCACCACTCTCCCGTCCCCTCGCCGCCTCGTTCCACGACTCCTCCTGCCGCAGTCTCAGCCCTTCTCCCTCTTTGCACTCCCACGCCAGTTCCCCCGCCTCGAACCCCGCGGCAGCAATCACGCTGCGTTCTCGAAAGTGGTTCCTCGGTGGGCTGGGGGCGTTCTGCTCGGCGGGCGTGGCGCGGGCGGCGTGGGCGTGGGCGACGTGGGAGGGGAAGGAGAGAGCGATGAGGGGGGAGATGGGGATGGAGCTGGTGGATGGGAGCTGGTCGGTGGAGGTCGAGGGTTGGACAGCTTCGGTGTTGTCGGTCGAGAGGCCCAGGGCTGGTAGTGCCTCGGAGACGGCTGAG
>ERZ1463034.338-NODE-338-length-11190-cov-6.051370_pt1 | contig 11190 bp, 19 predicted proteins | sample MGYA00564480_ERZ1463034 | MGnify/ENA primary metagenome ERZ1463034 (study PRJEB39244, sample SAMEA3635122) | Helicobacter pylori | study: EMG produced TPA metagenomics assembly of PRJEB11511 data set (Assembly of a 5300-year-old Helicobacter pylori...
CACCCTGCGAACACTCTTTCCCTACACGACGCTCTTCCGATCTCCTCCACTCCATCCGGCTCGCCCTCCGCCAACTCTCCGCAATCCGCGATGAGGATCTCCTCGACTGGGGAATCCTGCTTGACCGGCGCCTCGTCGATAAGCCGCACGACCGAACGGCCTGCGATGACCTTGCCGAAGACGACGTGCTTTTCGTCGAGGTGCGGGGTTGCGATGGTCGTGATGAAGAATTGGGAGCCGTTCGTGCCGGGTCCGGAGTTGGCCATGGAGAGGAGGAAGGGCTTGTCGTGCTTGAGTATGAAGCTGCGAGGAGGGGTCAGCTTAAGTGGTCCCGGTTGGAGCTTGCCAAGCTGGTGGAGACCGTTGCGCACTTCTCATCAGCGAACTTGTCGCCGTAGATACTCTCTCCACCCGTCCCGTTGCCGTGGGTGACTGCAGGCACGTCGAGACCGTCAGCTCCGTCCCAGATCTCCGCGCACTCCAACAACACGCACAGTCTCCAGCCTGACACATGAACCGCTTGATGACTCTGTACAGCTACAGTCAGCTCCGCCGCCTCTCACTCTGGCCAGAGGAGCGCACCTGTGGAACTTGCACCCCTTGTACCAGAGCGGCTTTCCCTTCTGTCCGATCCCCTTCTCCCCAGTGCAGAGCGCACGAAAGTTCTCCGCCGTGATGGGAGTGACGTCCTTGAAGAGCTCAAAGACGACTCGTCCGGCGGCATTCCCGTTGACCTGGATGTCGAAGAAGACGCGAGGGTTGGGTCCGGAGGTGGGAGCAGGTGCAGCGGCGGCGGCGGCGGAGGTGACTGCTTCGACTGCTGCCGCTGGCGTTGAGATGTCTGAAGCCATGCTGAGCTACGTCGGAGACGTGGACGTTGGCGAGGTTGTGGTAGAAAGGAGAGGGACGAGGTCGACGCGGCTCTCCCTCTGCGTTCGTGCTGCCACCGACGCCCAGCTCCGCCAATGCCAGTCCCGTTCACCGACGAGGTCCGGCAGCAAGTGCTCAAGGATCTAGGAGTCGGAAAGCTCCCCAGCCCAGCCGAGATCAAGGAGGAGCTCGAGCGAGAATGGCTTCGACCGAGCCCTGGAGGGCGCAAGGAGCTTTCTGGGATCGAATGGGCAATGCGAGTGGCTCTGTGCTGCTCTTCTGGCTTAGCTAACAAGTCCCTGTCGAACGCAGGCACTGGGACCGACCAACAGCTCTGCGCGAGCTCCTCCACATCGAACCCACCTTCCCGACCACCTCTCTCGAATTCCGCTCTGCAGGCCTGGATGGAGCAATCACGGGCTACAAGGAGGTCTCGCGCACGGCGTTCCCGCGGACAGCACTCAACTCGACGAGCGTGGAGCGCGCGCCGAGCAGCTACGTGAGCAGCTTCGTGCGCGGCAAGAGCTCGTACTTCCCCTTCCGGCCTGGAGGGCTTGGAGATTTGGTTCTGGGGGAAGAGGGAGACGGGCTAGAGGGGACCGCAGAGGGTTTGGAGAAGGCATTTGAGAAGGGACGAGGTGGGTGAGCTCGTTCGTTCCGGAAGGAGGGAGCTGATGAGCACGCGAGCAGGTGGTATCAGGACTATCCCGCCGGGGTTCATTCGTGGACTGGACTTTGGACCGCTGGGAGACGGAGCAGAGGGAGCTCTGCTGGACGAGGAGGAGGAGGTCGAGGTCACGCCTATTTATCGACCGATGCTGGAGATTACGAGCGACGGGCGGACGACGGCTGTACTGGTGAGCGGGATCCTTTGATTGCAAGCCGGAGCTGACTCAAGGCGCTGCAGCACGGGCGACCACCACCGACGGCTGCCGCAACTCAACTTGATTCAACAATCGAGGACCTGCTCCCTTCTCGCGTTCGTTCTTTCTCTGTAGCAAGGAAGTCGCTGATCTCTCCTTCTCAGCGTCTCCTGAAAGCTCCTGCTTCCACATCTTCCCGGCGCCGACCTGTCGTGGCGAAGCGCGACTGGGCCCACGTCGTCGACGTGAACCGCGAGATCGTCAACTTTCGCGAGCTCGTACCGGACATGGCGAAGGAGGTGCGTTCTTCGCTTCCCAATCTCGTCGGTATGGACAGTAGCTGATATGTTCAACGCAGTACCCTTTTGAGCTCGACACGTTCCAGAAAGAAGCGATCTACCACATCGAAATCGGCGAGTCGGTCTTCGTTGCTGCTCACACGAGTGCTGGAAAGACGGTCGTGGCAGAGTACGCTATCGCACTAGCTGCACGACACATGACTCGGTACGTCTCCTCCGGCGTCTTCGCTCCTGGCTGAAACGCGTCCCACAGAGCCATCTACACCTCCCCGATCAAGGCCCTCTCCAACCAGAAGTTCCGCGACTTCAGCCACACTTTCCCGCCATCCTCGGTGGGAATCTTGACCGGAGACGTTCAAATCAACCCCGAGGCGAGCTGCTTGATCATGACGACCGAGATTCTAAGGAGCATGCTGTACAAGGTCCGTCCTCGTCCTCGTTGATCGCAGGACTGAGGCTGACGAGGCGTAGGGTGCGGATCTTATTCGCGACGTCGAGTGGGTCATCTTCGACGAAGTCCACTACGTGAACGACCTGGAAGTGCGTTGCTGTCGCCCCCTTCTCGCGAACGCGCTCTGATCAACTGCTTCTACACTCCCACAGCGCGGTGTGGTCTGGGAAGAAGTCATCATCATGCTTCCCGATCACGTCAACATCATCCTCCTCTCTGCTACGGTTCCTAACACGAAAGAGTTCGCCGACTGGGTGGGGTGCGTCGCTCTTGCCCTCCTTAGACGCATTCGCTGACTCTCCTGCCTTCGCAGCCGAACAAAGAAGAAGGACATATACGTCATCTCTACGCCCAAACGACCTGTTCCGCTCGAGCACTTCCTCTACTCGGGCAAAGAGCTCCACAAAATCGTCGACGCCAAGGGCCAATTCCTAAGCCAAGGGTCCGTCTCCCGCTTGCACTCCTCCTTCTCTTGGGGATTAATCGTGCTTTCAGGTACAAGGACGCCGGCGAGTCTATCCGCCGCAAGCAAGACAAGGACCGCGAAGCTGCCGGCATCGCTCCCCCCGTCCGCGGTGGCTCGACACGCGGCGGCGCCCCAGGTACTCGCGGAGCTCCTCGTGGCGGGCAGAACCGCGGTGGAGGAGGTCAAGCTCGCGCCGTCGCTGCTCGAGGACAAGCTGCTGCTCGGGGAGGGGGAGGCGGGAGGAACGTCCAGGGACGGGATGCGACGTTGTGGATCCACTTGATTGGGTTGCTCAAGAAGAAGGAACTGCTTCCGGTGGTGGTGTTTACGTTCAGTAAGAGGAGGTGCGAGGAGAATGCGGCGAGTATGCCGAATACGGACTTGTGCTCGGCGGCGGAAAAGAGTGAAGTGCATATCGCGATCGAGCGGAGCTTGACGAGGTTGAAGGGTGAGTCTTGCCTTCAATTCTTCGGGTGTGAGCGGAGCTGATGGGGGGCGAGCAGGATCGGACAAGAAGCTGCCGCAGATCACGAACATGCGGAACTTGCTGGGACGCGGTATCGGAGTCCACCACGGAGGCCTGCTACCTATCGTCAAGGAGGTGCGTTCGCAGATATGCTGCTTTGACAAAACACCTACTGACGAACACATCGTAGATCGTCGAGCTGCTCTTCGCGCGAGGTCTCGTCAAGGTTCTCTTCGCGACCGAGACGTTCGCCATGGTCCGTCCTCGCTGCCCCCCTCCCTCTCTGCGCACTCTCTGATCCGCTACGCGCAGGGAGTGAACATGCCTGCGAAGTGCGTCGTCTTCTCGGGAACGAGAAAGCACGATGGGCGGACGTTCCGCGACCTGCTGCCTGGCGAGTAGTGCGTTCCCTCCATTCCTGCCTTTTCAGATACGTCCCTGATCCACCTCGTCGCAGCACGCAGATGTCTGGACGCGCTGGTCGACGAGGACTCGACAAGACGGGAACGGTCATCATCGTCGCCGACAGTGAGGTGCCCGACGTTCGTCCTTCCTCCTCCAGCGGAGCCGAAGCTGATCCTCTACACTTCGCGCGCAGACCCCAAGCCTCACCCACATGCTCCTCGGCCAGCCTACAAAGCTCCAGTCCCAATTCCGCCTCACCTATTCGATGATCCTCAACCTCCTTCGCGTCGAGGCACTGCGCGTCGAAGAGATGATCAAGCGCTCCTTTTCCGAAAACGCCGCTCAGCGACTTCTTCCCGAGCACCAGAAGAAGGTTACGGAGGTGCTTCGTCCGTCTTCTGTTACCGAGTCGAGCTGACTCTGGACACAGGGCGAAAGCGAGCTCAAGGCGCTCAAGAAGCTCACGCCGGGGCCCAAGACGGACGAGATGAAGAGGTTCTACGACCTCTCTCTTCGTATCGTCGACCTCAATACCGCTGTCTTCGAAGGCGTCCTCTCTCACCCCGCTGCTGCCAAGAACCTCGCCACAGGCCGTATCGTCGTCCTCTCCGACGGGGTGAGTCTTTTCGATCTTCATGCCGCAGAATGAGGCTAATTAAGTATATTACAGCACTTCCGCGACAACCCTGCCGTCCTCCTCAAAGCCGCACCTCTCGCCGTCTCTTCCTCCGGCGTCATCGACCCGATCAAGCAGTTCTTCGTCCTCGCCTTCGTCCCTCCAGTAATCCGAGCTCGGACGAACGGTGCGTCCTTGTCTCGATGAGCCGACCGAAAGCTGAAACCCGTCGCAGACGTCGCTCACGACTCGGTTCCTCCGCGCTGGCCTCCGCGTCCTCAGCAGCTCTCGGCCGATGAGCTCACCTACGAGCTCGCGATCGTCCCGCTCACCAGTATCTCGCTCGTCACCTCGTCAACAATGAAGGTGCGTCATCCGTCCTTCTATCTACGCCCCACCGACTTTCCTCGAGCAGGTGGACGCCGAAGCGATCGCCGACCGTCTCCTTCGCTCGCTCATGGAGAACGCGCTCGCCGAGTTCGTCGCGCTCTCTGCAAGCGGTGTACCGCTGCAGGAGGCCGACTGGAGCAAAGTGCGTGGGCTGGAGTTTCGGGAGGCGTTGGGCGAGCGGGATCGGCTGGTCGGCGAGGTGGGCTTCTTGGAGGTTGATGTTGAGGACCCGGCGTTCGCTGGGTTGGTGAGTACGGAGGGTGTGCTGCGTCGAGTGCCGACTGACGAGGGGATCGCAGTATCAAACTCTGCATGGCGAGCGGGTGTTGCAGGAGAAGATTGCTGGGTGAGTTGTTGTTGGGCACGAGTAGACTGGGACTGATGCTGGGACGCAGGCTTCGGATGGCGCTGAGCGAGCAGAACCTCGAGCTGTTGCCGGACTACGAGCAGCGGATCGAAGTTCTCAAAGAGCTGCAGTTCATCGACGAGAACTCGACGGTCCTTCTGAAGGGACGCGTGGCCTGCGAGGTTCGTCCCCTCGCCGCCCTTGTGCACCAGCTGACTCTCGCGCGCAGATCAACTCCGCTAACGAGCTCGTCCTCACCGAGCTGATTCTCGAGAACGTCTTTGCGGCTTACGAGCCCGAGGAGGTCGTCGCGCTCCTCTCGTGCTTCATCTTTCAAGAAAAGACCGACGTCGAGCCTCTGCTCACTCCCAAGCTCGAAGAGGTGCGCCATTCTTTTCCCCTCTACCTACATCCTCTCATCACGATGCTCGCAGGGCAAGGCCACCATCCTCGAGATCACGGAGCGAGTTCGTGCGATCCAAACTCGCCACCGCGCCGACTTCTCCGAGGACGGCTTCAACAACGATCTCAAATTCGGCCTGGTCGAAGTCGTTTACGAATGGGCCAAGGGCATGGTCCGTCCTTCCTTCCCTGCTCGCGCACAGGAACTGACAAGCTCCGCAGGCCTTCAGCCAGATCACGGCGTTGACGGACGTGCAGGAGGGAACGATCGTGCGCGCTATTACGAGGCTCGACGAGACGTGTCGCGAAGTGCGGGACGCGGCGAGGATCGTGGGGAACGCGGATCTGTTCAAGAAGATGGAGGAGTGCCAGCTCAAGATTAGGAGGGATATTGTCTTTTGTGCTAGTCTCTACGTGCGTTCCTTCTTTCGCTGGATTACGGGATGCTATGGCTGACTTGTTTTGTGCGCTTCAGTTCTAGGAGAGCGTGTTGTAGACGTTTCGTTGGAATGGAGAGGCGTGCAGAAGTCGATAGCGAGATTTGGCTCTTTTGGGTGGCGGACGGGCTGCAGGGTGCGACGAATGGCGTGTGCGTTATCCGCAGAGTGAGGTAGGCGCCAGTGATTGCCGATGGCAGCAACGACGAGCAGTCTAGGATTGGAGGGTAGGAGACACAGAGACGAGACTCGGCAGCGAGAAGTGGACTCAATTTCCCGTAAAGCTCGCGAGCTTTGCGCAGGCTTCACTGCAGCGTTTCCTCAAGTCTAGCTGGCTGGAGCGCTATAGAAAGAAGGGGAGAAGGACGCCAGCGCGAGAAAAGCCCAAGTCGCGCACCCGGTCCAGATCCGGCCAGAGCCGCCCTCTTTTGCGGTCGTCTCCTCCCTCCCACCGCCGACTCTCATCGACAGTTCAGTATGCAGCGGCAAGAACCGAAGAAGCACTTTGCGGTGACAGACCTGTGAGTCACCGCGGGGAGTCTGGCTGAGGGACAGGACACAGGAGGGAAGACGCGTCTCGGCGGAAGCTGACGCGACGGGGCGGGTGCTCGACGTTTTGAGGACGGTGGGAGGCCGAGGGGAGCTCTACCGGACGGGATACTAGCTATCTTCATTGGAGCGGAAGGCTGCTGGGGCAGGGAGGAACGCGCGAGGGCACCTTGCTCGGCGACAGCTCCTGGCGCGTTCGAGGACAGGCTCAGCCCTGGACCCTGCGCCAGTCAACCGCCACTGACACGCGCAATACCGCAGGCTCAACGCCGCTGCGACACCGATCAAGCGCGCCCGCCCCGGTTCCAACAGCACCAAACCCTCCTCCTCCCCCGCCTCGACCTCTGCCAACTCCACCACTCCCACTTCCCGCCCAACCGACTCCATCCCCAGCCGCCTCAAGTCCAGTCCTCTCACCCGCCCGGCCCAAAGCAGCCCTGCCATCCCGGCGACTCCTTTCCACCTCCGTCCGACCCCGCTTGCGATCCAGGAATCCTTGAATGGGCAGCTGGACCTCCCTACGGGCTTGCAGGTGCTGGGAGACGCTTCGTGCATTAAGCTGTTTAGTACGATGAAGATGGAGAAGTACGACTATCGGTATATGTTCGAGCGGCTGATGGAGCGGAGCGAAGGTGCGTTGCTCTCTTTGGCTGGAGAGCGGGGCTGATGGAGGCGCAGTGCTGGATACGGCGATCGACGATGCGGCGGAGGCGTTGTTACAGTACTACGGGATCGAGGAGCTCGGAGACCCCGGCGTCCAGTCCCAGGTCCGTCCTCTTCTCTCACCCAAGTTCCAGGCGCCCTGACGCTCGCACGCAGGAGGACATCATCGCCGTCGGCAGGCTCTGTGCCGAATCCGACAGCGTCAAGCTCACCGAGACGACGACGTACCTCGAGTCGTCCCGCATGCTCGGTTCTGGATCTCGCGTGAGGCTGCAGTTTGAGAACGACATGAAGGTTCGCGGAGCGCCAATGGGAAGCGGAGGAGTCGGCATGTTCCCTGGTTGCCTGGTGGGCGTCAAAGGAAGGAACGGAGGTGGCAAGATCTTTGGAGTGAACGAGGTGTTTATGGTGCGTTCTTGTCTCCCGCTTCCTTGCGGGACGACCTGACGGGAGCGCGTAGATGCCGCCGATGGACGCCACCCTCACAAAGCCTTCTGAGCTGCTCAAGTTCCAGCATGGCACCGCTGCCAAGGAGCTGGGAGGGAGTCCGCTCTCCGTCATCGTCGCGGCAGGACCGTACACCCTCGACTCGGACCTCGACTACGAGCCTCTCAAGGTCCTTCTCTCGCTGGTCGCAAAGGAGCGCCCAGACCTCCTCATCCTCGTGCGTTCCTCTCTCCGCCGCTTCCACCTCTGAAGCTAACGCTCGCCCAGCTCGGCCCCTTTATCGATTCCTCGCACCCCCTCATCGCAGTAGGCGACATCGACGAGACTCCCTCCGAGATTTTTCGCCGCCAGATCTCGAGGCGCCTTCGCGACCTCCTCGAAAAATCCCCTCGCACGACCGTCGTCCTCATCCCCAACGCGCGCGACCTCACGAGTAGCCACGTCGCGTACCCGCAGAGCCCTTTCGTCCGAGACGCCGAACTGGGGCTGCCCAAGGTTCGTCTGCTCCCGCTCATTTTTTTTTACGGTGTGCTGACGACGATGAGCAGGGAGTCAAGTGCCTTCCGAACCCGACGACCTTCAGCGTCAACGAGGTCGTCTTTGCCATCACTTCGGTCGACGTCTTGTTCCACTTGCGGAACCAGGAGCTGTATCGCAAATGCGGGGAGGTAACCGAGGAAGGCGCGGAGGAGGACCCTAGTGCGAAAGACATGATGGCGAGGACGTGCAGGCATCTTCTTCGGCAGCGAAGGTGCGTCCTTCCTCCGCTCCGGACTCCCCGACGAGATGAAGGCTGACGAGGGCGAGCAGCTTCTACCCTATCTTCCCAGCACCGTTGCCGAGCAAGGGGATCGACGCGCTCAACCTCGACATCACCCACAACGACCTCGTCAAAATGAGCGCCAACGCCGCCGACGTCGTCATCCTCCCCAGTCTCCTCAAGCACTTCTCCAAGGTCCGTGCTCCCTGTTTCCTGTTCCCTTTCCCCTCCTCCACCTCTTCCCCGCTGCTTTCACGCGAAGACCTCGCCCGCCGCTTTCACGCGAAGACCTCGCTGACCCGTTGCGCAGATCGTCGACTCGACCATCATGCTCAACCCCTCCTTCCTCGTCCGCGGTAACTCGGCGGGCACGTTCGCGCGGCTGACGATTCATCCGATGGAGAAGGGTGAGTTGGAGCGGAGGACGAGGGAGGGGGACGGGATGGAGAGCGAGGGGGATGAGATGATGGAGGCGAGGGTCTGGGAGAGGTGTAGGGTGGATGTGATCAAGGTGTAAGGGAGAGGTGTAATGCTTGTGCGTGGAGCTTCCTTGAGGAGGGCAGAGGAGAGGAGATGCAAGCGAAAGCTCGCCAGCGACGTGCGAATTTACGCTGGGTGATTCGAAGCAGGAAAGCAGCAGGCATGTGGGCAGGCGAGAGCAGCTCCGATTCTGTCAGCTCACGCAGGCTCACGCGAACGAAGCAGTCCCGTCCGCACTATCCACTGTCCGCTCGTCTAATTGCACAACATCCTCTCAATCATAATCCTCGTCGTCCTCCGCCTTCCTCTTCCCTCCTTCAATACTCCCCTCCCCTCCAACGCCAGCCGTAACATCCTCCATCTCCTCATCCTCCTCCTCCTCATCATCCTCCTCTCCCTCAATATCATCCCCAAACAACCCCTCATCACTCTCGTCCGCCTCTCCCGTCGTCGCTCTAGGCGCAGTGGACCGCGGGACGAGGGAGAAATTGGGAGCGGTGAGGCGGGAGGAGGGAGGGGGGAGTCGGATGCCGTACACTTCTGGGACGGGGGGGAGGGGGTTCGCATTGACTGTTGAAGCGAGTTGGAGGAGGAACTTGAAGAGGGATTAGTGGGGTAGGATGAGGAAGGAGAGGGGCACACCTCTTTAGGGACGCTGGCGCCTTCGGTACGGGCTTGAACGGCGATCCGGACGTCGTCGAGGGAGGGAACGAGGTTCTGCGCTGGAATGTTCGAGGCGACCGTACGAGCATGTTCGGCATAGAGCAGGGAATCGCTAAGGACGTCCGAGGTGTATCCTGTCGGGCACCGTGTCAGCAGTAGCTCCGTCTGAGGGAGAGAGAGGCGCACGGTGAGCGAACTCGACGAGCATTCGTACGACGCCTTCTTCGCAGTCTTCGGCGCCATTGGCGGCGAGGAGGAGGGCGATTAGTCGGGCGTCTCGTGGGAGGAGAGGCTGGGAGGCGGTTGACATGGTCGGAGAGGGCGCAGGTGTTTGGAGGGGGCGTTTGGGTAGGTGGACGCGGGTGATTCTTGCTGGTGGTTGCTGAGGAGGTGTTCCTGTGCCTGCAGAGTGCTCTCAAAAGCTCCTTTGGCGTGCGAGGATGAGGGAGGAGGGAGACCCGAAGTCTGGCTGAGGAGCTTCTGGTCGAGAGAGATTCGGTGGGAGGTGTTTGGCTTCCTCCCCTCCCAGCCCTACTCGACTCGATACAGGCTCAGCGATGCACGCCTGGTTCAAGATCGCTGCCGTGGTCAGCCTGGTCTCGACTCTGGTCGCAGCCTTCGGCGACACTTACCCGCTCGTGGCTTGGAGTAGTGACGAGTGAGTCCCTGGCTCCCCTTCTCTCGGTTCGTCCTTGGGCGAGTACTGGTGGGCTTGCCGCGTAAAGGGAGTAGTGGAGTACCGTCACGTTGAGCGGGCGGGAAAGGCGTTGCCAGAGGCGGGCAAGAGGAGACCTCGCAAGGCGGCCCGTTATCAGGAGGTCGACGGCTAGTCCAGTTGGATGAGGATGGACTAGAGGTGTTTGGCAGAGATCCTCGATGGTGGATATACGGGGGGAGCCTTTACGAGAGCGGTGTGGTGCCATCCTTCCCTGGTCCCTCCCGACCCCTCTCTACCTTGACGCCCGTGGCGTTTGCGCTCCCTGGACGAGTAGGACACGTTGCGCTCGAGTGGAAGAAGCGAGGAAGCCGACGAGGTCAACTGCCTCACGAGCGGCATCGGAAGAGGAGCATCAGGTCTCTGGACGGCCTCGCTGTGAGAATGAGGGGAGGTGCTGTTCAGCTGACGACAGGAGCGCAGCTTGCGTTCTCCTCTGCTCTGTTGCTCCTGGCTTTTCCATACCAACCCCCTCAACCCGCCTTGAACGAAGCACTTGCTGACACTTGACCTCCGCAGGCTCTCCTCCGTCTCCCTCCTCGCCCCCACCATCGCTCACTCCGTCTTCCGCCCCTCTCCCCAGACGCCCTTCCCCGCCGCGACTCCTCCAACAGACCTCTGTACTCTCTCCTCCCTCCTCCTCATCTCCCTCCCCGGCTTCCACGCCTCGGACCTCCTCCTGCTTCCTTCCACCTCCGCCATCCTCTCCTCCCTTAACGCCGCCTCCGACCGATCCCTCACCCTCCCGTACCTACCTCTGAGGCAGAACCAGCGCGCAAGCTCCGAGGGACCTGAGAAGCTCGCCAAGACGTTTGTGGCCGAGTGCGGAGCTGTCATCCAGAAGGAGGGACAGGCGAACTTCTGGGGAGGTGAGGCGGGGAAGACCCTTATGGTGGAGGTTG
>ERZ1463034.340-NODE-340-length-11143-cov-6.049152_pt1 | contig 11143 bp, 23 predicted proteins | sample MGYA00564480_ERZ1463034 | MGnify/ENA primary metagenome ERZ1463034 (study PRJEB39244, sample SAMEA3635122) | Helicobacter pylori | study: EMG produced TPA metagenomics assembly of PRJEB11511 data set (Assembly of a 5300-year-old Helicobacter pylori...
GCCCCTCCACAACCTCCCCCGCGCCGTCGTCCTGGTCGGCTCCACCTCGACACCCTCCCTCTACTCCGGCAGCTCAGGTTACGCGACCCTCCCCGCCGACTTGAGCACCGCAGCTCCGATCACCGAGGACTCTGTCTTTGACCTCTTCTCCTGCACGAAGCTCGTGACGATCATCGCTACGCTGCAGCTCGTGGAGCAGGGGAAGGTGAGGGTCGAGGACGAGGCGAGGAAGTGGGTACCCGAGCTGGCGAAGGTGATGGTGTGCACGGGGTTCGAGGGAGAGGAGCCGATGCTGGAGGAGGCGAAGCGGGAGGTAACGGTGGAGATGCTGATGAATCATACGAGCGGGTGAGTCGGTCGCGCTTGGTGGGCCGAGGGAGGTCGCTGATGAGTGCGAAGCTTCACGTACGAATTCTCTGGGGATCATGCGGATCGGCAGGGGAAGATGAGGGAGAGATTGGGATTCGTATCGGGGGTTGCGACGAAGGTGAGCTCGCTCGTTCCTTGAGCTCAGGCGACCTTCCCTGACGGTGAGAGCGACAGGCGTCCATCACCGGAATGCCAGCGATGTACCAGCCTGGCGAGCGCTGGCATTACAGCACTTCCAACGATTGGCTTAGCCTTGTCGTCGAAGCCGTCAGCGGACAGGATCTCGAATCGTACTTCCAGGAACACATCTTCGGGTACGTCGCTCCTCTCGCTTCCCCTCCTCACCTAACCTCCTCCCTATAGACCCCTCGGCATCACCGACATGTCCTTTATCCCCAACCCCGCCCGAATCGACATGGCCGTCGACGCCGTCCCTCCCTCAACCGAGTACACCACTCGCCCTATCGACTTCACTCCCAAATCCCAGCACTTTGGCGGAACAGGTCTCCAAGGCTCTCCGAAATCCTACCTGCGTCTCCTCCGACTCCTCCTCGCCGGCGGGACGCTCGACGGACAACGTATCCTCTCGAGCGCGACGGTGGACACGATGTTTGACACGCACCTCGCGACGCCCGAGCTGCGAGCGGAGATGGGGTCGTTGACGAGGACTGTGGCGGACCCCTTTTCGAGGAGGGAGCAGAAGACCTATGAGGGGGTTAGCTGGGGGTATGGAGGGATGTTGTCGGGCGAGGGGATCCCGTCGGGCAGGGGGAAGGGGGCGATGACTTGGGCCGGGTATGCGCATACGTTCTGGGTTGTGGATAGGGCGAAGGACGTCGCGTTTGGTGAGCCATTTGCTGCGGGACTTTGTCGACGAGAGACTGACGGAGCTCTGGCGCAGTGGTTTGGACGAACCTGTTCGCTTCCTTCTGTTGGTGATGCTGTCTCTCGAGCTGACACGCTTTGCAGTGTTCCTTTCGGCTCGCAGAAGATCTTCGACTTGTGGGAGAAGGCCGAGCCGGAGATTTACAAGGGGATTGCGTGATGGACATTAAGAGAGGGGGGTACGTCCGGAGTCCGAGCATATTGAAGACGTTGTTGATCCTGGTCTACCTTCCTCTCAGAACGCATGGTGTCTATCGTCGTACCGCCCCGGCATCGAATCCTAGCTCTGCTGCTCTCTTTCCCTTAGCGAGCAGGAATGCAGCTACAGGACTCAAAATCATCCTCCGCACGCTCAGCACGTCTAGTTCCCCTCTTGCCTCCGGAAGCAGACTCCACGCAGCTCTGCCCACCTCTCTCGGTGCTCTGCCTCTTCAGGCTTCGATGGAGGGACGGGGAAATGAGTTTTGTCTCCTCCCGCTCCACGAGACGTCGCTCGTCGGCTGTCACAACAAGATTCGCAAGTCTATCCCGACTTTATTCCAGCAACCCTCAGTAGTCCCCAATCATGAGCTTCATCACCATGTTCCCATTCTCGTCCGTCCCCTTCAATAGCGTCTCGAACGCCTCGTTGACCTTCGCAAGCGGGTATCGCGTCGTCACGAGCTTCTCGACATTCGGCAGGCGGCCTGCACCAAAGAGGGCCAGAGCATCGGGGTACGTGTTGCTGCGCTGAAGTTAGCGAGGGAGAAGAACGAGAGGAAGGACGAACGCGTAGCGGAAGACGCCGAGGAGGTCGACTTCGCGGAATGCGGCGGCGGAGACGGGCAGGACAGCGTTGGGAGTTCCCATGCCGATATAGACGACCTTTCCTCCTGGTCGAGCAGTCTACACACGGCGTCGTTAGCAAGCTGGTCACGAACGTGGCAAGGAGCGAGCTTGCGTAAATGGCAGCTTGCATGCAGGACTCGACGCCGGTGCATTCCATCACGACGTCGAACCCGTCCGTGTCGACCAAGCCGTGCTTCGTGAGGATATTCTGCGCCGTCACGTTCGCGGCTTCGAGACCAGCAGCGACGGTTTCGGGCCTGGGCGCGCGGGGGAGAACGTGGCCCGAGGTTGCGAAGCCCTCCTTGACGGCAAAGTTGACTCGGTCCTCGTTGCTTTTGCCCTCAGAGTCAGCTTCACTTGAAGATACGATCGAAAAGGGGAGCCTACATGTCGACGATGACCGTCTGCGTAGCTCCATGAGCCGCAGCGACGGCGCAAGCGAGGAGCCCGACCGCTCCAGCACCAAGTACGAGGACGCTCTGGCCTGCGCGAATTCCTGCGCGGCGCGAGGCGTGGAGCACGACTGAGAGAGGCTCGACAAGGGAAGCTTGTTCGTATGAGCACGAGTCGGGAAGCTTGTGGAGGTGGCGAATGGGGTGGTTGACGAAGGACTGGAGAGTGCCGTCTTGATGGGGGTAAACCTTGGCGGAGGAGGCGAAGCGCACTGCAGAGGCGTTGGCGAGGATCTTCGGTGGGCTAAGGAGGGGATACTTTTGGGGCAAAGGTTGTAGCGGCCAATCTTGCACAGACGACAACTCCCACAGTAGACGCCGGCTTCGATTGCGACGCGGTCGCCAACGCTGTAGTCCACAACTCCTTCTCCAACCGAGATCTGACCAGGACAGTCAGCTTTGCGCTGATAGCTGCTCGAGCGGCTTCCTCACAATGATCCCAGCGCTCTCGTGCCCCAAACACATCGGGTCCCTCAGAACGTAGTCTCCGTTCTTTCCATGGACCTGCGCGCGCGGCGGATCAGCTTCCATCCACTCCGGAGCGTAAAGCACGCACATAGTAGTGCAGATCTGAGCCGCAGAGTCCAGTAGCCTTGACAGCAACTTGCGCTTCCCCCGGACCAGGGGCTTCGATGGAGCGCTTCTCCTGGGAGCGGAACACAGCCGTCAGCAACGCCGCGGCAGGCAGGGACGTGTTGAACGTGCTTACGAGTCGGAGGTCCTTTGCACCGTGCAGGACAGCGGCGTAGTTGACTTGAGCCGGCATTGACGAGGAGAGCGTGGGGGAGATAGAACAGCCGGCGAGAGATGGGTTGGAGGGGTGGAGTCGGAGCTCTGAGCTTGGCGGGTCAGAGGGAAGGCGAGTGCTGAAGCTGCTCAGAAGTCTGCGCAAAAGAGGGTCGGACAGTCGACAGAAAGTGGAACCAGGTGGAGAAAGAAGCTCAAGGAATTAGGAGCAGAAACGAACCGACCAAACAAAGACAAGTTGATCAGCTATCGCTGTTGCTATATTAATGCATGCGTTGTTGCGCTTCCAAGGGTAGGTTGAGAGGGAGAGGGAGGGGTAATGGTGCTGATGGGGGGGATGCGAGGGGGTCCAACGAAACAGCGAAGGGGGAGGTCGAAAAGGTCTATAAGAGTCGTCCTTTAGCGATCCGTCTCCGCGCCGTCGGAGAGGAGGGAGGAGACCGGCTCTATGCCTTCTCGGAACCACGCATGACGTAGGTGCGGCGGTGCTTGTCGTCCGAGTGGGTGAGGTAGTAGGCGCCCTCCCAAATATCGTCGACCTTGCCGTCGGGGGTGTAGTTGTCGAGGTTGTGCTTGTCTTCTCGGAGCTGCAATTCATCGCTCAGCACCTTCCTGCGCAGAAGAGGGAACGGGAGAACGCACCTGGAGCGCCGCAACGTACTCGGCACAAGGCCTGACCTCCATCTTCGCCAACCGCGCGTGCAAGTCGAGCTTGGCCTGCATCTCCGCCGTACTGCCCTTGACACGAATCGTGAAGAAAGACGCCGCCAATCCGCTGCCGTACGAGTACATGCCGATGCGCTTGCCCTGGAGCACGTCGCTGTCGGTCGAGTCGAGGAGCGAGGCGAGGGAGCCGTAGAGGGACGCCGTGTACATGTTACCGAGCTTCTTGGACGTAATCGTGCAGGGCTGGACCTTGGCGGTGAAGATGTCCTTGGAGGCGGCCATGAAGGCCTTCTCGACGTCCTTGTTGAGGAGCGTCTCGGCGCGGGGAACCTCACCGAGCGCAGCGGGGATGTTGGCAAACGAGGGGTGGGTGGGGTTGGAGAGGTAGTCGTTGTAGAGCTGCAGAGCTTTGTCAGTGTGCGTTCGGGGAGCGAGAGGAACGAGAACTCACGAGACGGGAGAAGCCCTTCTGGACGAGCTTGCCGTAAGGCGAGTGGAATGCCACGTAGTCAAAGTCCTCGAGGCTGACGTCGCCCATGTCGCCGTTGCCGCCCTTGCGCTTCGACTCCTTAATGCGGAAGTGGTCGTAGGACCGCTCGAGAGCTCCGGGGTACGACGTCTGGGTAAGAGGGCCGTCGACCTCGGGGTACTCGGAGGAAAGGTGGGGCTTGTAGAAGTCGTAGCTACGAGGAATGCCGGGATCAGCTGCGTTGTTCCGGCGCAAGGAGCGCAGGTACTCACACGTTGGCCATGTGGGTTCCGTGGATGGCTGCGGACCACAAAAAAAATGCAACGATCAGCTTCCTTTTTCCTTGCACAAAGCGAGAAAGCACGCACGCTCAAGGACAAGAGGCGCGTTGGGCCCAATGAGCATCGCAACACTTCCGGCACCTCCGACGGGCCTCGCTCCTCCAGCAGCGTAGATAGCAATGTCTCCTGCCACGACAAGCGCGTACCGTCCGTCCCAGCTCGAGCTCTCGATCCAGTTGACCGCGTTGAACAAGGCGGCGGTTCCTCCGTAGCAGGCGTTCTTGGAGTCGATCCCCTCAATGTCCGAGTTGCCGGGGAAGAGGTCCATAAGGTGGGTCTTGACCGACTTGGATTTGTCGATAAGGGTCTCCGTGCCGACGTCGATACGGCCGACAGAGGCGATGGGGATCTCGTACTTGGCGAGGAGCGAGGCAGTGACTGTGGAAGTGGAGAGGCCGTTAGCGCCTGTTTACTGGATAGCTCCCTGAAAGATATCAAAAGCTCAGCTCGCGCGTGAGAGCACCACGCACGCCGACGCGCGCAGTCCGTGAAGAAAAGCACGACGCAGCTGAGTACGGTCGGTAACTCGCTCCAGCTCCTCAGGAGCAGCGTAGAGTCCCAGCCAGTGACAAGCTCGTATTCTCCGTTCCCCTTCCATCCGTGATCTTCTCTTCCGAGCTCTGCCCTAATTCGAGACGCGAAACCAGCACGCGCCGACTTACCGGTCAACAAAAAGCTGTTGATGTCCTCGCGGTCGTCGCAGAACGCCATGCGCTCCTGCCCGAGTCCAAGCGTGTACTTGCCGGCGCTGACTCCATCGAACGCCTCAAGGTCCGACTCGGCGATGCAGCGGCGAGGGAAGTAGAGGTCGATAGCGTCTGTAGGTTGGGGAATCAAACAGGCGGTCTCCGGTCAGCGGTCAAGGCGCCAGGATACAGGAGAGAAGGCGTACGGATACCAACGTTGGAAGGGCGGACGGAGGGGTTGGGGGCAAAGGTGGGGAACTTGCTAGCGCCGGTCGAGGTGGAGCCGTTAGACATTTTGAGGGCGGTGGCTGAGTTCGAGATGGCGCGGTGAAGGAGTGACGGGTTACGGGAAGGGTAAACTCGGTGAGGAGAGTGGGGTCGTAGGGGAGTTTGCGAGGTCGGATTGCGAGGGAGGAGGGAGGTCGAAGAGGAAGATGGGTCGAGCGGCGCGGCGTTGGGGGGACGTGCTGCGTCGCCTTTCACCGGGCTGTTCTTCAACAGCGACCAGCACGTCTGTCCTCAGCTTGCTTCAGCTGAGAGTCGCAGCTCCGACACCTCAGAGCCAGTCCTGTCGCGAAACCGCTTCACCTGCACCTTCCTCGCGACCAACCTCAACTCGAACCACCGGCCGTCCTCTGGCATTTCTCGTCGGATCGGCGCCGACTTGGACCAACAGGTGGCAGGGAAGAGCGGGGAACGCATAGCACGCGAGAAACCTGCCGTGGGGAACGTTGGTCGAGGGACACGGCGCGGTGCAGCGGAGTGCGAAGGCGACGCGACGGCGGGACTCCTGGGCTGACGGCTGAGTGCTGGTCGACGGGCTGTAGTCTTTATACGTTTGCTACGCACCTACGCATCGCCTTGCTTCCCTCTGCAAGGGAAAGGACTTGCTGCTGTCAATCAAAAAACAGCTTCGAGCCAGCGTTTTGCCAGATGGAGGCCAGCGTTGCCGTATTGAGCGCCTTCCTTCGTCTTTGCTAGAAGAGAAGAACAGCGAGGAGATCAGCGGTCGTCGTCGCGAGCTGTTGACGGGTGTTGACAGCGCACGCCGACGCGACCTAAGCTGCCACCTCTCTCCCTCCGTCCACACCCGCACACACCAAGAGCGACCGCTCCCTCTCCTTTGGAGACTTCTCCACCACCCAATCATGCAGTCGCAAGACCGCCTGCTACACCGGAAGCCTGCGCCAGCTCCTTCCCCTTTCTCTGAACCTCGGCTCGACAAGCGTGACGACGAGCTATACCGCGACGGTCGGAGCGTGGAGCCAAGCAAGACTGGATTGCTCTTTGGAAAGGTGGGTCTTGCGGTGTGCGAAGGACGGGGCCGAGGGAGGAAGGCGACGTGGAGCTGACGCCCGGCGTGGCCAGGGACTCGAGGAAGATGTCAAGGACAGCAAGCGGCTCGACTGGATTATCGTCGGTGTGATTGTGTTGATTGCGCTGGCGATGCGGCTTTACAAGATCGACCACCCAGCCGGAGTCGTGTGCGTCCTTCGTAGCTCGAGGTGCTCCTCCCTCACGCGCTGACCTCTGTCTCTCTGACCAACAGGTTCGACGAGGTTCACTTTGGCAAGTTTGCATCCTACTACATCCGGCGCGAGTTCTTCTTCGACGTCCACCCTCCTCTGTGCGTTTCTCTACCAGCTCGCAGCAGCAGCAGCTCACCAGGTCTCTCTCTCTACAGAGCCAAGCTCATTCTCGCTTTTGCGGGCTGGGCAATTGGCTACGACGGGCACTTTGAGTTCGACAACATTGGCGACTCGTACATCGACAACAAGGTCCCATACATCGGATTTCGCGTCTTCCCTGCAGTCATTGGGAGCTTGATTCCTGCGGTCGTGTATTTGATCATGCGGGAAAGCGGCTACCCCTGGATCGTGGGCGTGCTATCGGCGTCCCTGGTCCTCATCGGTGAGTCTTGGAAGCTCGGAGGTCGGGCGGGAGAGCTGATGGAATGCGGACGGTAGACAATGCGCATGTCCTCCAAACGAGGCTCATCCTCCTCGATGCTCCGCTCATTCTCTTCATGGCGCTTTCGTTCTACTCGTACATCCGCTTCCACAAGCTCCGCTATAGGTACGCAGCTTCGGAGCCGCATCCTCGCTCAATCCAGCTGACCTTCCGAACGCAGCGAGTTTACGAAGCCTTGGTGGACTTGGATGCTGCTCACTGGCGTCTTCTTGAGTCTTACCATTTCGTGCAAGATGGTCGGGCTCTTCGCCTTCATGACAGTCGGCACGGCGGTCGTTATCGACCTCTGGAACCTCCTCGACATCAGGCGCGGATTGACGATCGTGCGTCTGCGCTCATCTCTCGCATCTTTGCGTAACAGACGCTAAAACCTTGCTGCACCACAGGATCACGTTGCCAAGCACTTTGCAGCTCGCGTCGTCGGTCTCATCGTCGTGCCCGCCATCGTCTACCTCTTCTGGTTCTGGGTACACTTCACGGTCCTTAACAAGAGCGGAACGGGAGACGAGTTCATGAGCCCAGCTTTCCAGCAGACGCTCCTTGACAGCCCTTTGACGCTGAACGCCGAAGGTTGGTCGAGATCCACCACCAATCCAACGCTGGGTGTGGCTAACTCGCTCCGCTTGCTTTCTCGCAGAGATTCGCTACTACGATACCATCGTCCTACAGCACAAGGGCACCAAGGCGTACCTTCATTCCCACCCGGATCGATACCCTCTCAAGTACGACGATGGGCGCATCAGTAGCGCAGGTTCGTCCCTTTCCTCCGCCTCCTGCGATCGCTCCCGAGCTCACGCATCCCCTCCCAGGCCAGCAAGTCACCGGATACCCTTTCAACGACACCAACAACCACTGGATCGTCGAGCCGACGAAGGAGATTCCCGAAACGGGTCGTGGTCGCGTCGTTCGCCAGCACGACATCATCACCCTCCGCCACCTTATGACGAACACGTCGCTCCTCACCCACGACGTCGCCTGCCCTACGCTTGCGACCAACACCGAGTTTACGACCTGGGACGGCGTCGACGTCGAGAAGGAGTCCGACACGCACTTCAAGATCGAGATTGACGACGCGCACGAGGGACAGCAGTGGATGACGAAGAGCAGTCATTTCCAGCTCGTGCATGTCAACACCAAGGTCGCCATGTGGACGCATACGGATCCTCCGCTTCCCGAGTGGGCGTTCAAGCAGCAGGAGGTCAACGGGAACAAGAACCTCAAGGACAAGTCGACCTTCTGGCTCGTCGACGATATTGTGCGCGATCCGAGTGAGCTCTCCCTCCTTTGCTCGAGCGACACCGAGCCATTGCTGACGCGACGCCGCAGACGTTACGACTCCCTTCCGCCCTCTTCCCTCCGCCGTCGAGCAGAAGAAGGTCAAGTCGATGAACTTCTTCCGCAAGTTCTTCGAGCTACAGATCGCCATGCTCCAGCACAACGCCGGCCTCACCGACTCACATCCCTACGCTACGGGCCCGTTGAACTGGCCGTTCCTCGTCAGCGGGATCAGCTTCTGGACCGGGCCGAGCGCGGAGAAGGAGCAGGTCTACCTTATCGGCAACGTCGTCAGCTGGTGGCTTTGCGCCATCTCGCTGGCGGTGTTCTCCGGCGTGCTTCTGGCGGATCAGCTCGCGAAGCGACGAGGGTTGATGCCTCTCACCGAAGGTCCGTTCCTCTCCCTCTCTCTCGCTCGCCGTGGCTAAGCTGAGACGGCATCGCAGCTACGCGCAACCGCTTCTACAACTCGGGCGGATTCTTCCTCATCGCCTGGGCCTACCACTACTTCCCCTTCTTCTCCATGTCGCGCCAACTCTTCCTGCACCACTACCTCCCCGCCCACCTCTGTTCCACACTCGTCGCCGGAGCCCTCTTCCACTTTATCGCCGCCGACACGATCAACTACCCCGTCTCGGTCGCCGGGCAGACGACGAGGAGGAGACCGAGGACCGTCGCTGAGGTGTCGGGCAAGATGGTGCTCGCGGTGGGGATTATCATCCTGTTCGAGTGCGCGGGGTACTATTTCCTCTCGCCTTTGACGTACGGGACGCCGGGGCTGGAACCGGACGCGGTGAACCGGAGACGGATCATGTCGACGTGGACTTTGGTGCGTTATATTTCGGTTTTACGTGGAGCGCGAGCTGACGTTGGGGGTTCGGTGTAGCATTACGCGAAGTAGGAGTTTGCGATGGACACAAATAAACGATGCAAATCTACTCGAGTTTCAGGGACGTTATCGAGAGGTCGTCGGGAGTTGCGAGCGACATGAGATGCTCGGAGCACTTGTCCAGCTGCGGGGGAGTATCGTCAGGTGGGTTCGCAAATCTGGAGAAGCTGGCGCACCCTAGCCTTGAGCTGCGCGAGATGGGCCGTCTCCTTCGCTGGAACAGACGCTTCTTCCTCGCTGGCCTTCTCCCGCGCCTGTCTTGCTCGAGCAAGGACGAGCGCGAACGCCTCGCCAGTCCCGTAGCCGCTCCGCTGGGTAGGAACCATCAGGCCCGTCGCAGCCTGAATCCGGACCTTAAAGTTCCGGCAGTCGATTAACGTCGCCGACAGCGCGTGGAGGAGGTCGACGCTGGCTTCGGTCGAGGGAGAGGAGAGGGCGGGACCGGCGAGAGCGTTCGCAATGGCTGCTGCTGCGTTCCAGCGTACCTACGCAGGTTGTCAGCGTTCGTCTTCGCGGAGGGCAGCGAGAGAGCCTCACCTTCGCTGGACCGCTCCGGACGCCTTCGCACAGGGTCGTTACGACGCGCGCCATGGCTTCCCGATCTTCGACGACGGTTGAAGAGGGAGATACTTTGAGGAGGGATCCGAGGGCTCGAAGACCGTTCGTGTGGACCTGGAAGCGGCGTTAGACTCGTTCCTTTTGCGAAGCAATTGATGAACCTTCTCGCCGTTCACCGGCAGCGCCAGGAGGAGAGCTTCGTGGACCAAGCTTGCGGTGTTGATCGCACGAGAGTTTCTGCGAGAAAACGGGATCAGCGATGTCTCGAACAGCGGCACGACGAGCTGGCGTACTTCGGCGTCAGGATGTCGCAGCAGTTTGCAAGGGACCAGCTGGCGGACGCTAGCACCGGTTCCTGATCTTCGCAGCGTCGAACAAGCGCTTCGATTATCGATCTGAGCAACGATGTATTCTGCGAAAAAGGGTTCAGCGAATCTCTTCGCGAACGGAGGGCAAGAACGCACCGAAACAAACAGGGACGACTTGACCAGCAGACCTAACACCCTGCACGCTGCAACCCTCACGCTCGCATCCTCGTCCTCCGCCAGCTTCAGCCCTTCCTCGAACGGGTACAACGGTAGCGATCCAGCGTCGAGCTCCGCCAGCACTGGACTCGCGAGGACTCCGCACCCCAGCACGCGCAGCTGGGGTCGAAGGCTCTTGAGCGCTACTCGAACGATCCTAACGAAGATGAGACTGTAGGGTTGTAGGAGGAGTGGGGACGCGGAGTCGTGGAGATGGAATTTGAAGAGGGAGGCGATGAAGGCCATTTGAGCTTCTTGCGTCGCGATGGAGGAGGTCTCGAAGCCAGCGTGCAGGACGACGAGTGCTGGAGTACTTTGAGTGGAGCTGTGTGAGTGCACGTATTAAAAATGGGAGCGGGAACGTACAGGTCGAAGTTCTCCGCTCGCGGAGCCGTCTCGGCGAGCAGCGACCAGACGTCTGCGTGAATGCTCGGGCGCGACGAGATCGAAGAGCGTCGTGTAGGGAAAGAGTGTTCGCAGGGT
>ERZ1463034.341-NODE-341-length-11125-cov-44.778049_pt1 | contig 11125 bp, 8 predicted proteins | sample MGYA00564480_ERZ1463034 | MGnify/ENA primary metagenome ERZ1463034 (study PRJEB39244, sample SAMEA3635122) | Helicobacter pylori | study: EMG produced TPA metagenomics assembly of PRJEB11511 data set (Assembly of a 5300-year-old Helicobacter pylori...
GGGACGCCAGCCAAGCCGCAGAGGCCAGCCGCGATGCCGGTCGCGCCGTAGAACAGGGTCAACGGGTGATCGGCCTGAGCCTGACCGGGCTGCATGCCCTGGTGGGCGAAGTGCAACACAACGCTCAGGCCATAGAAATCCTGGCTGTGGAGTCGGCCACCATTGGCAGCGTGTTGACCGTGATCCGTTCTATCGCCGACCAGACCAACCTGCTGGCCCTCAACGCCGCCATCGAGGCCGCTCGCGCCGGGGAAATGGGTCGGGGGTTTGCGGTGGTCGCCGAGGAGGTACGCTCACTGGCCCAGCGCACCGCCGGGGCCACGGGCGAGATTCAAGTACTAATTGCCAGCTTGCAAAAAGCGGCAAGTGAGTCGGTAGAAGGCATGCGTGCTCAGGTCGAGCACGCCAAAGCCACCGCCAATCAGGCACAAGCCGCCGATGGCGCGCTGGATGAAATCGTCGGTGCGATCCAGACCATCGCCAACACCGCAGAACGCATCGCCGACGTTACCGCCCAACAAAGCGGTGCCGTCAGCGAAATTCGCGATCACAGCGAAGGCATCCACCAATTGGGCGGGGATAACCTGCTGCGCATCGGCGAAGGCCGCAGCCAAAGCCAACACCTGCAACAACTTGGCGGGCGACTGAACACCGCCGTGCAAGCGTTCAGGGTGTAGATCCGCCTTTTGTAGGCGCAAGCGCCTACAAGGTCTGTGTCATGCAAGACAGGGAGCAGTCCGCTATCATGCGCGGACTTTCGACATGCGAGACCGCTATGCGCCGCCTGCTCTGCCTGATGTTATTGATCCTCGCCCTGCCCGCCTCGGGTGCCAGCCTCCTGGACAATCGCCCCAGCACCACACTAGGCACAGCATCGCTAAACAACAGCGCTGACTTCCTGCCGGTCCGCGAAGCATTTCGCCTGAGCCTGATCGAAACCACACCGCAATCGATCAAATTGCGTTTCGTCGCCAGCGAAGGCTATTACCTATACCGCCATCGCTTTCAGTTCCGCACCGAGCCTGCCGATATAGGCCTGGGCGCCGCGCAGCTGCCTCAGGGCGAGCAAAAACACGACGAGTACTTTGGCGACGTAGAGGTCTATCACGGCATTCTCGATGTCGACCTGCCACGCAAACCCGGCGACAACCGACCGTTCACCCTGGCCGTCACCTATCAAGGCTGTGCCGACAAGGGTCTGTGCTATCCGCCTGAAACCGAGCGCCTGGACATCGGCGACGTTGCGGCCGCAAGTACAGGCTTGTCTGCCACACCACCAACCAAGGGCACCTGGGGCTGGAAGGAACTGGCGCTGTTTTTCCTTGCGGGTATCGGCCTGACATTCACCCCGTGCGTACTGCCTATGCTACCGATCCTGTCCGGCGTGGTCCTACGCGGGCAGGTCGGCGGGTTGCGCGGTTTCAGCTTGTCGCTGGCGTATGTGCTCCCGATGGCCATCTGTTTTTCCCTGCTCGGGGCGTTGATGGGCATGTTCGGCGCAGAGCTGAACTTACAGGCGCGCCTGCAATCAGCCTGGGTGCTGGTACCTTTTTCGCTGTTCTTCATGATTTTCGCTGCGGCAATGTTTGGTCTGTTCGAACTGCGTCTGCCGCACTTCATCAGCTTTCACCTGCACCGGGTTGCGGGACGCACTGAAGGCGGCTCTTTATGGGGCGCGGCAGTCCTCGGCGTGGTCTCCAGCCTGCTGGTTTCGCCGTGTGTCTCGGCGCCCCTGGCAGGCGCGCTGCTTTATATCAGCGCCAGCGGTGATGCGCTGGGTGGAGCCTTGAAGCTGTTCGCGCTGGGACTCGGCATGGGCACGCCCTTGCTGCTGGTCGCCACGGGCGGCGCGGCATGGCTGCCTAAAAGCGGCGAGTGGCTGATCTCGGTAAAAAACATTATCGGCGTCCTGCTGCTGGCCGTGGCCATCGGCCTGCTCAGCCGGGTCATCCCAGGCGAGATCACCCTGCTCCTGCTGGGCTTGCTGGGGGCCGGCGTTGCCCTGTTTCTTGGCGCACTGGAGTTCACCTACAAGTCCGGTCCACAACGCCTTAATCAGTTGCTTGGCCTGTTTTTGCTGGTCTACGCAGTGGCCTGCTGGTACGGCGCACTGAGCGGCCAGACCGATCCTTTGCGTCCGCTGGGCCGACCACAAGCGGCATTGATGGCCAATGAAGCCGTGGCACCCACCAGCCCATGGCAGACCATCAGCACTGCGGCCGAACTGGACCGCGCCCTGAACGACGCAAAAAATGCCGGTCAACCGTTGCTGCTGGACTGGTACGCCGACTGGTGCATCAGCTGCAAAGTCATCGAACATGACGTACTGCCCGATCCCCGCGTGACGAGCAAGCTGACCGGTTATCGCCTGATTCGTTTCGACATGACCGACAGCAACGCAGAACAACGCGCCCTGCTCGACCGCTACAAGCTGTTCGGCCCGCCTGCGCTGCTGTTCTTCGGCAAAAAGGGCACGGAGCTTGCGGATCTTCGGGTGGTCGGCGAAATCAATGCGACAGCCTTCGCGGCACGCATCGCCAGGGCAAATGACCAAATTCAATAAACGAGTCACAAACTTCGCGCGAACATCGGTCATCGTGCTGGCTATTGCAGTTAACTGGACAGTCCGCAGGGGTTTACGGCATAGTCGCTGCGCATCGATGCTCGCATACACAAGAAGGAACAACAGATGGCGACCTTACTGGTTCTCCACGGACCTAACCTGAACCTGCTCGGCACACGCGAACCGGGCCTCTACGGCGCGGTGACCTTGGCGCAGATCAATCAGGATCTGGAAAAACAGGCCCGAGACCGTGGCCATCATCTGATGTACCTGCAAAGTAATGCCGAGTATGAACTGATCGATCGCATTCACGCCGCACGCGATGAAGGCGTGGACTTCATTGTGATCAATCCAGCAGCTTTTACGCACACCAGCGTCGCATTACGTGACGCGCTGCTGGCCGTGAGCATCCCATTCATCGAAGTGCATCTCTCTAACGTGCACAAACGCGAACCTTTCCGCCATCACTCTTACTTCTCGGATGTAGCGGTGGGAGTGATCTGCGGCCTTGGCGCCAGCGGTTACCGACTGGCCCTGGAGGCCGCCCTGGAACAGCTTGAACAACAAGCTATACGCCCCTGACCGACCCTTGGGAGTTGATGATTAATGGATATCCGTAAAGTTAAGAAACTGATCGAACTGCTGGAAGAATCCGGCATCGACGAGCTCGAGATCCGTGAAGGTGAAGAGTCCGTACGCATCAGCCGTCACAGCAAAACCCCTGCTCAGCAGTACTACGCACCTGCTCCAATGGCTGCGCCGGTTGCACCTGTTGCTGCCGCGCCCGTTGCCGTTGTTGCAGAAGCACCTGCCGCACCAAAACTCAACGGCACGATCGCTCGTTCGCCGATGGTCGGTACGTTCTACCGCACGCCTGCTCCGACTTCGCCAGCTTTTGTCGAAATCGGCCAGACCGTGAAGAAGGGCGACATCATTTGCATCGTTGAAGCGATGAAAATGATGAACCACATCGAAGCTGAAACCAGCGGTGTGATCGAATCCATCCTGGTAGAAAACGGTCAGCCGGTTGAGTACGACCAGCCGCTGTTCACCATCGTTTGAACCACGGAGAGCCTGCGATGTTGGAAAAAGTTCTGATCGCCAACCGCGGCGAAATCGCCCTGCGCATCTTGCGTGCCTGTAAAGAACTGGGCATCAAGACCGTCGCCGTACACTCAACGGCAGACCGCGAGTTGATGCACCTGGGCCTGGCAGACGAAACCGTCTGCATTGGTCCTGGACCTGCCAACCTGTCGTATCTGAACGTTCCAGCCATCATCTCGGCTGCCGAACTGACAGGCGCCACGGCGATTCACCCGGGTTACGGCTTCCTTGCGGAAAACGCCGACTTCGCCGAACAGGTGGAGAAATCCGGTTTCGCCTTTATTGGTCCTACCGCCGAAACCATCCGCCTGATGGGCGACAAGGTTTCTGCCAAGGACGCCATGAAGCGTGCTGGCGTGCCAACGGTTCCAGGTTCTGACGGCCCACTGCCCGAAGACGAAGAAACCGCGCTGCGCATCGGTCGCGAAGTCGGTTACCCCGTGATCATCAAAGCCGCTGGCGGCGGTGGTGGTCGTGGTATGCGCGAAGTGCACCGCGAAGAAGACCTGATCGAAGCGGCGAAGCAGACCCGTGCCGAAGCGGCAGCCTGGTTCAGCAACCCGATGGTCTATCTGGAAAAGTTCCTGACCAACCCACGTCACGTGGAAGTTCAGGTGCTGTCCGATGGCCAGGGTCACGCGATCCACTTGGGCGACCGTGATTGCTCGCTGCAACGTCGGCACCAGAAGGTGCTTGAAGAAGCACCGGCACCGGGCATCGACGAAAAGGCTCGCCAGGAAGTTCTAGCGCGTTGCGTCAAGGCCTGCATCGACATCGGTTACCGTGGTGCCGGCACGTTCGAGTTCCTTTACGAGGACGGCAACTTCTACTTCATCGAGATGAACACTCGGGTTCAAGTAGAGCATCCGGTATCGGAAATGGTCACCGGCATCGACATCGTCAAGGAGATGCTCAGCATCGCCGCCGGCAACAAACTCTCGTATACCCAGGATGACGTAGTCATTCGCGGGCATGCACTGGAGTGCCGGATCAATGCCGAAGACCCGAAAACGTTCATTCCGAGCCCTGGACTGGTCAAGCATTTCCATGCGCCGGGCGGTAATGGCGTACGGGTCGACTCCCACCTTTACAGTGGCTACAAAGTACCGCCGAACTACGACTCGTTGATCGGCAAGCTGATCACGTGGGGCGCAACCCGTGACGAAGCCATGGCGCGCATGCGCAATGCGCTGGACGAGATTGTGGTAGACGGGATCAAAACCAACATCCCGCTGCACCGTGACCTGGTTCGTGATGAAGGCTTCTGCAAAGGCGGAGTCAACATCCACTACCTGGAACACAAATTGGCTAACGAATAACGGTCTCCGTTACTCGAGCCACTCGCAGCACCTGAAAAAGACCCTCGCCTCGCGGCAAGGGTCTTTTTTTTGGCCCTAAATGCGCCTTTTACCCGGCATCTCGATACCGTGCAGGTTCACCCGCCGGTACAACGTCGCCCGCGATATCCCCAGTGATCGGGCGGCATCACCGGGTTTCCAGCGATGACGGATGAGCGCATCCAGTAATAGCTGACGTTGCGGACTGACGCGTTCTTCAACCGAATGAGTCAACGAACGCTCGGTGCCAGGTGCCCCACGGACATCTTCCGGCAGGTCACTCAACTGGACAGTCATGCCTGCGGACACCGCACAGGCGTAACGCAAGACATAGCGCAATTGGCGGATATTGCCCGGCCACGCGTAGCTGAGCAGGCATTCCAGTGCCGACGCACTCAAACCCGCCCGCCCGCCGCACAAACGCGCTTCTTCTTCGAACAGTCGATTGAGCAACACCAGGCGGTCGCTGCGCTCGCGTAAAGGCGGCAACTGGAATCGCGCACCGCTGAGACGAAAATATAAATCCTCACGAAAACTACCGTCCGCCACCATCGCCGCAAGATTGCGGTGTGTCGCACAGATCACTTGAATATCCACCGTTTGCCGCCGCGCACCGCCCAAGGGGGCGACCTCGCCTTCGGCCATGACCCGCAGCAGACGGGTCTGCAAACTCAAGGGCATGTCGCCGATCTCATCAAGGAACAACGTGCCACCGTCAGCCTGCTGCAACAGCCCGCGCATGCCCTTGCTCGACGCCCCCGTGAACGCACCGGCGACGTAGCCGAACAACTCGCTCTCGATCAGGCTTTCCGGAATAGCCGCACAGTTGAGGGCGACAAACGGCCCGCTGCGCCTGGCGCTGATGTCATGCAACTGCCGGGCAAACACCTCTTTGCCTGAGCCGGTCTCACCCTGAATCAGGACCGGCAAGTTGCAATCCTTGACCCGCACCGCCAACTGCAAGCTCTGGGCAATGCGCGGATCGAGTTGGGTGGCGGCGCTTTCCTCTGTCGGCACGGCTCGCATCGGGTGCTGCCTGCGGGGCGCGCTGAGTCGCACATGCAATTCGCCGTCATCGCCTCCCCAGCGCAGCAGTTGCGGCGTTTCATCCGTTACCGCCTGCAAGGCATCAGGGCCGAACACCTCGTTGATGTGCTCTGGCAAGCGACCAAAACGCTGACGCAAAGCCTGTCGCGCCATGCTGTTGAGGGCCAACAAGCGGCCGTCGTTATCCAGCGCCAACAGGTAATCGGGCTGACTGTCGACATACCCCGGCGCGCTGTGCGCACGTAACAACCAATGCCCCTGAGCGCTGTGCATGAAGAACGCGTTTTCTATAACGCGGGCACTCTGCACGACCATCTGCCGGATCAAATGCTGACTGCGCCGATCATCCGGCGATTGCAGCGCCGAAACGTCCAGCACGCCGAGCAGCTCACCTTGGGGATCGAACACCGGCGCCGCAGAACAGGTCAACCCGATGAAGGCCGCCCGAAAGTGATCACGTTTATGAACCGTCACCGGCGCCTTGCCCGTGAGCACGGCGGCAACCCCGCAGGTCCCTTCCTCGCCTTCCGACCAGCAGGTTCCCAGGTATAAACCGGCCTTGCGGCAATCGTTGCGGATGCCCGACTCGACCCGATAGTCGATGGTCTGGCCCTGCGCGTCGGTCAGCAGCACACAATAATCGGCTTCGCGAACCCGTCCGTGTAGCCTCGCGACTTCCTCGCCGGCAATTCGCAGGAACAGGTCAGCACGCTCGCGGCATTCCTTGAGGACAGTGTGAGAAAGGATGCGCGGACCTTGCTGCGAGGCAGGGTCCAAATGGTATTGGTCCATCGAGCGTCGCCAGGAATCGAGAATCAAGTCCGGGACGGGGGCTTGTGGCAGGCGACCGGCATGCCTCAGCACGCGGCTGACGCAGTCCACATGAGCTTTGGAGTGTGCGGCAAACATGGCCTGTCCACCTCTGGGCGTATTGTTGTTATGCGCGTTATTAAGCGCCGTTTGCCTACCCACGACAACCCTTCCTGCGAGCGAGCCGTCGTTGAGACGGAGCGTCTCAGCGTCTCGCTCAAACCCCCGGTCATCTGCAACCACGCGTCTCGCCCAGCCCCTCCGCCAGGCACTCGACGCTGTTGCACGAAGCGCTCTGCACCGGCCCTCTGCGGCCATATCAACCGGGTTGGCACCGGCCTTGCTCTGACACAGACAAACAATAATCAGAGGTGTGCCATGACTGAACCCGCGCTGACCGTGGGGATCATCGCCAACCCGGCGTCGGGTCGCGATGTGCGCCGCCTGACGGCCAATGCTGGCGTTTATTCGAGTACCGAGAAGGCCTCCGTGGTCCAGCGTCTGCTCGGCGCTTTCGGCGCCACCGGCATCCAGCACGTCTTGCTGGCGCCCGACATGACAGGCATCGCCGCCGCTGTGCTCAAAGCCAGCCAGGGACGTAACGCTCGTGAAAGCCACTGGCCACGCCTGACCTTTCTCGACATGCCCTTGCGCCAGACCGTCGAAGACACACGTCTGGCCGCACGAATGATGGCCGAACAAGGGGTCGCACTGATCGCAGTGTTGGGCGGCGACGGGACGCACAAGGCGGTTGCCGCCGAAGTCGGTGACATTCCCCTGCTGACACTCTCGACCGGGACTAACAACGCCTTCCCTGAACTGCGTGAAGCCACCAGTGCCGGGCTGGCCGGTGGGCTCTGCGCAAGCGGACGTATTCCTTCCGGGGTTGGCCTGCGGCGCAACAAGCGTTTGCTGGTTCGCGAGCACGCCCGGGGCATTTGTGAATGGGCGCTGGTCGATGTCGCCGTCTCGTCGCAACCTTTCATCGGAGCCCGTGCGATCTGCCGCGCCGAAGACCTGGCGGAAGTTTTCGTGACGTTTGCCGAGCCCCATGCCATTGGCCTTTCGGCACTCTGCGGGCTGTGGTGTCCAGTTTCGCGCCAATCACCGCTGGGCGCCTGGGTCCGCCTGAACCCCAACGCCGACGATGCCGTTCTGGTGCCGCTGGCGCCAGGTTTGCTCCAGGGCTGCGCCGTCAGTGCCTGCGGCTCGATGCAACCTGGGGTGGCTTATTCGCCGAGTCTGCTCAATGGCACCCTGGCCCTGGACGGCGAGCGTGAAATCGAGTTCAGCGCCAACGACCACCCCACCGTCACCCTCGACCCTTACGGCCCGATCAGCATTGATGTCGAAGCCGTTTTGGCCTACGCCGCGCTCCATCGCCTGCTGGCGATAGGTCGCGAGCACCCGCAACACCCCGCAAACCTTCCGTGTTGAGACAACCCAGGAGAACAACAAGATGTCCACTCACCTGTCCCATGAGCAACTGTTGCACGCCTACAAAGTGATGCGCACGATCCGCGTCTTCGAAGAGCGCCTGCACGTCGAATTCGCCACTGGCGAGATCCCTGGCTTCGTCCACCTGTATGCCGGCGAAGAAGCCTCGGCCGCTGGCGTCATGGCCCACCTTACCGACGATGACTGCATTGCTTCCACCCACCGCGGCCATGGCCATTGCATCGCCAAGGGGGTCGATGTGTACGGCATGATGGCCGAGATCTACGGCAAGAAAACCGGGGTCTGCGGCGGCAAGGGCGGTTCGATGCACATCGCCGACCTGGAGAAAGGCATGCTCGGCGCCAACGGCATCGTCGGCGCCGGCGCACCCTTGGCTGCCGGTGCCGCCCTGGCCGCCAAGCTCAAAGGCACGCAGGGTGTTGCGGTGGCCTTCTTTGGCGATGGCGGTTCAAACGAGGGGGCGGTTTTCGAAGCCATGAACCTCGCGTCGATCTGGAACCTGCCCTGCCTGTTCATCGCCGAAAACAACGGTTACGCCGAGGCCACGGCGTCTGTGTGGTCGGTCGCCAGTGACCATATCGCCGACCGCGCAGCCGGTTTCGGCATGCCCGGCGTGACGGTAGACGGCTTCGACTTCTTCGCGGTCCACGAAGCTGCGGGTGCCGCTGTCGCTCGCGCCCGAGCCGGCGAAGGGCCGTCGCTGATCGAGATGAAACTCACCCGCTACTACGGCCATTTCGAAGGTGATGCACAAACCTACCGCGCGCCCGACGAGATCAAGAACTTTCGCGACACCCGTGACTGTCTCATGCAGTTCCGCGAACGCAGCCTGAATGCCGGGCTGCTGAAAGTCGCTCAACTCGACCAGATCGATCTAGACGTCGAGCACCTGATCGAAGACGCCGTACGCCGGGCCAAATCCGACCCTAAACCCCAGGCAAGCGACCTGCTGACCGACGTGTACGTGTCCTATCCCTGAGCCGACCTCAAAACAAGAACAACAGGAGAATTATCATGGCGAGAAAAATAAGCTATCAGCAGGCGATCAACGAAGCGCTTGCCCAGGAAATGCGCCGCGACCCCACCGTATTCATCATGGGTGAAGACGTCGCTGGCGGCGCAGGCGCACCCGGCGAGCAGGATGCCTGGGGCGGCGTGCTCGGCGTCACCAAGGGTCTCTATCACCAGTTTCCTGGGCGGGTTCTGGATACGCCGCTGTCCGAACTGGGGTATGTCGGTGCCGCCATAGGCGCCGCCACTCAAGGGGTTCGCCCCGTGTGCGAACTGATGTTCGTTGATTTCGCGGGCTGCTGTCTGGATCAGATCCTCAACCAGGCGGCTAAATTTCGCTACATGTTCGGTGGTAAGGCCGTCACCCCGGTGGTAATCCGCACCATGTATGGCGCCGGCTTGAGGGCCGCCGCCCAGCACTCGCAAATGCTCACCTCCCTGTGGACCCACATCCCCGGCCTGAAAGTGGTGTGCCCGTCCTCGCCCTATGACGCCAAGGGCTTGCTGATCCAGGCCATTCGCGACAACGACCCGGTGATTTTCTGCGAGCACAAAATGCTTTACAGCATGCAGGGTGAAGTCCCGGAAGAGCTGTATACCGTGCCGTTTGGCGAAGCCAATTTCTTGCGCGAGGGCGATGACGTAACCCTCGTGACCTACGGTCGCATGGTCCATTTGGCGCTGGAGGCAGCAAACAACCTCGCACGCCAGGGCATTGCCTGTGAAGTTCTGGACTTGCGTACCACCAGCCCGCTGGACCTAGACAGCATCCTCGAAAGTGTAGAAAAAACCGGGCGTCTGGTGGTGATCGACGAAGCCAACCCACGCTGTTCGATGGCCACCGACATCTCGGCACTGGTCGCTCAGAAAGCGTTTTTCGCCCTCAAAGCACCGATTGAAATGGTCACCGCGCCGCACACCCCTGTGCCTTTCTCCGACGCGCTGGAGGACCTGTACATCCCTACCGCGGCGAAAATCGAGGCGGCCGTGCATAAAATTTGCGAAGGGAGGAAGGTTGCATGAGCCAGATTCATACGCTAACCATGCCTAAATGGGGCCTGTCGATGACCGAAGGGCGCGTCGACACGTGGCTCAAGGAGGAAGGCGAGCGCATAGAGAAAGGCGATCAGGTGCTCGATGTCGAAACCGACAAAATTTCCAGCAGCGTCGAAACCCCTTTTTCTGGCGTGTTGCGGCGCCGGATAGCGCAACAGGATGAAACCCTGTCCGTGGGCGCCCTGCTCGCCATCGTTGTCGAGGGGGATGCCAGTGATGCAGAGGTCGACGCGGTGATCGAACGCTTCCAGGCCGAGTTCGTGCCCGGTGGCGATGCTGCAGAAGACAGCGGTCCGGCACCGCAGAAAATCCAGCTCGAGGGCCGCACGCTACGCTTCTTCGACCGTGGCGAAGGCACCAGTCCGCTGGTGTTGATTCACGGTTTCGGCGGAGATTTAAACAACTGGCTGTTCAACCACGACGCACTGGCTGCCGGGCGCCGCGTTATCGCACTCGATCTGCCGGGGCATGGCGAGTCGGGCAAAACCCTGCAACGCGGCGACTTGGATGAACTGAGCCAGACCGTCCTGAGCTTGCTCGATCATCTGGACATAGAGTCCGCACACTTGGCCGGCCATTCGATGGGTGGCGCCGTCGCACTCAACGCCGCCCGCCTTGCACCGAATCGAGTCCGCTCACTGACCTTGATCGCCAGCGCTGGCTTGGGCTCGCAGATCAATGGCGAGTATTTGCAGGGCTTTATCGACGCCGCCAACCGCAACGCCTTGAAGCCACAACT
>ERZ1463034.342-NODE-342-length-11123-cov-44.418865_pt1 | contig 11123 bp, 14 predicted proteins | sample MGYA00564480_ERZ1463034 | MGnify/ENA primary metagenome ERZ1463034 (study PRJEB39244, sample SAMEA3635122) | Helicobacter pylori | study: EMG produced TPA metagenomics assembly of PRJEB11511 data set (Assembly of a 5300-year-old Helicobacter pylori...
TATTGCGGCTCATCGGCGCGCGCCAGCAACTGGTTGATGCGGGTCAGCGCTCCGCCTGCGGCGTAGTAGGCGTATTGCAGATTGAGTAGTTGTTCCACCGGGCCGATCATGAACCACAGGTAGCTGAACACCGCGAGCATCTGGCCGATGGACAGGTCGGAAAACAATACGGTGAGCATCGCTGCCGCGCGGAAGATATCAATGCCGAACTGGAACAGCAGCCCGCTGGCCCGGCTTGAAGCATCGCTTTTCCATTGGGAGGCGATGGCGTAGTTGCGAACCTCTTGCGCCCGCACCCCCAGGCGCCCCAGAAAGAAGCCCTGGCGATTGCCGGCACGCACTTCCTGAATCGCATCCAGGGTTTCGGTCAGCGCCTGGGTGAAGCGAGAGGTGCTGTCGTTCTCGAGTTTTTTCAGGTGTTTGACCCGCTTGCCCAACTGCACCGTGGCGTAAATCACCAACGGGTTGAACAGCAGGATCAGCAGCGCCAACTGCCAATGCATCCAGACCAGAATGGCGGCGGTGCCGGTCAGGGTCAGCGTGGCGACGAGGAAACGGCTCAGGGTTTCGCCAACGAATTTGTCCAGGGTGTCGAGGTCGGTCACCAAATGCGTGGTGACCGTGCCGCTGCCCAGACTTTCGTACTCGCTGAGGGAGATGCGTTTGAGGCGCTCGATCAGACGTATCCGAATGCGGTAAACGATGTCCTTGGCCAGCCGGGCAAACAGGCGCGCCTGCAGCACATTGAACACCAACGCCCCCAGGCGCAGGGCAAACGTCACCAGCAACATCAGGCCGATGTAGCCCACCGCCTTATGCAGGCTGTCGGGCAGCAGGTGGTTCATGAATTTAAGCGCTGAATCGCCATGCCCGAGCAGCACTTCATCGACCAGCAAGGGCAGGAGCAAGGGGATTGGCACACTGCACAAGGTCGCCAGCACAGCCACGCCGTTGGCGATCCACAATGCCTTTTTATGATGAAGTGCCAGACGGCGAATTTCGGCCCAGCTTAGTCGATCAATACGAGGTGCAGCTTCAGGCGGGCTCGGTTGCTCATGCACAGGCAGCGCGCTCCAGCCAACGGCCGAGCAACGGAGCTAATTGGTCAAGAGGTTGATAACCGTTGGTCAGTAACGCCAACTGACCGTTGCGCTCGGCGAGCAACGTCGGAAAACCGGCGATGCCCAGATCCTGTACCCAGGTGAAATCCGCTGCCGTGGCCGCGCGCTGTTCAAGACTGTCGAACGCTTCAGCAAATTCGATTCGGGGCAAACCGGCCTGTTCCGCCAGCTCCACCAGAACCGAGGCGCGGGTCACATCGCGGCCTTCGACGTAGAACGCCTGCTGAATCAATTTGACCAGCGTCCAGGCGCTCTCCGGATCGAGGTCTCGCGCCGCGACCAGTGCGCGGCAAGCCGGCTCGGTGTCGTAGACAAAACCGTCCGGCAGCGCGCCCTCAAAACGAAATGGCTGACCGGTGGTGTTCGCCACCGCTTGCCAGTGTTCGAGGATATAACGCTTCGTGGTGGGTTCCAGCGCGGCACCGCTGCCCGTGCGCAACCCACCCGCTACCAGATGCAATGCAACGCCCGCCGCTTTCGCCTGCTGCACCAGAGCCTCGGCCACCGGAGCAAAGCCCCAGCACCATGAGCACATGGGGTCCATCACGTAGAGCAGGCGGGCTTGCATGTCTCAGGCCTCTGTTGGCAGTCGGTAGTTGCGACCAATCGGGTGCGGTTGATTGCGTGCCTTGGCCAATTCGATCTGCTTTTGCCGATCAATGGCGCTGCGGCGGGTCTTCTCGCTTAATTTATCCCAGCAGTGCGGGCAACTGATACCCGGTGCGTAGTGTTCGCTGGCACGGTCCTCAACGCTGATCGGGGTCCGGCAGGCGTGGCACTGATCGTAATCGCCTTCGCTCAAGTCGTGGCGCACGGTGACGCGGTTGTCAAAAACGAAGCAGTCACCACGCCATAAGCTGTCTTGCTGCGGTACTTGCTCAAGGTATTTGAGGATGCCGCCCTTGAGATGATAGACCTCATCGAAGCCCTGACCGAGCATGTAGCTCGAGGCTTTTTCGCAGCGAATGCCACCCGTGCAAAACATGGCGACTTTCTTGTGCTTGGCTGGGTCGAAGTGGGCTTTGATGTAGTCCGGAAACTCGCGAAAACTGGTGGTTTTCGGATCGATGGCGCCTTCGAAGGTGCCAATCGAGACTTCGTAATCATTGCGGGTGTCGATCAGCAGGACTTCCGGATCGCTGATCAGCGCGTTCCAGTTTTCCGGATCGACGTAGGTGCCGACACTCTTGTTCGGGTCGACGCCTTCGACGCCCAAGGTGACGATTTCTTTCTTGAGTTTGACCTTGGTGCGATAGAACGGCTGATCATCGCAGTACGATTCTTTGTGATCGATATCGATCATGCGTGGATCGTTTTTCAACCAGGCCATCAAGCCGTCGATGCCTTCGCGGGTACCGGAAACGGTGCCGTTGATGCCTTCTTCAGCGATAAGCAGGGTGCCTTTGATGCCGTTATCGACCATCGCCTGCAACAGCGGCTCGCGCAGGGCGACGTAATCGGTGAGGGTGACGAATTTATACAAAGCCGCCACGACAATCTTTTGATTCATGCTGCGTCTCCAGGTGGGTGCTCTCGCAAAGAGCCGACCCGATGCAAAAAAAACGCGCCGGCTAATGCGGCGCGTTGTGGATTCTAACAAAACTGCAGAGGCATGGCTTGTTTCAGGTCATCGCGTGCGACCCGATTGGACCCGAGTCTGATACTGTCCGTCGGAGCCTTCTGTCAAACAACCTATAACCATCTGAAATATAAGATCATTTGTAGGAGCTGACCTGTCTGCGAATAAGCCCGACACGGGCTTCCGGCGGGTTTGGGTTTGACCCTGCAGCCATGATCTGGATCGAGCGGCAGCAGGTAAACCGCGCCGAATGGTCTTCGCAGCGGGACGCGTAGTGACAAGTCAGCTCCCACGCCGGGCAGAAGCGCGACAGCAACGATCTGTCAGTGTTTGCTACCACCGGCGCAGGTCGGTGAATCTGGGGCCGCGCCGGTTTTCGCCCATTCTTCAGGCGTGTAGGTGTGCAGCGCCAGAGCGTGGAACTCGCTCATCAAATCACCCAGCGTGGCGTAAACCTTCTGGTGACGCTTGACTGCATTCAACCCGGCGAACTGATCACTGACCAGTACCGCCTTGAAGTGGGTCTGCAGACCACGGCTGTGCATGTGGCTTTCATCAAGCACTTGCAGATGCTGCGGCTGCAAGGCGGCCAAAGCCGCCTCGATTCGCTGTTGCATGGTCATGTCTGCCTTCATTTACGCCAACTGCGCTTATGGCTTTTTGGCCGGAGCAGCAGGAGCAACGGCTTTTGCCGGTTCCAGTTCTGCGGTCATGTCAGCCAGCAATTTGTTGACGACAGGCACTGCGCTTTCCAGTTTGCCCTGGGTCAATTGAGCCGACTGCTGAGTCAGTTCAGGCATCTTGGTCAGCACTTTCTTGCCCAATGGGGACTGATAGAACGCGACCAGATCCTTCAACTCGCTTTCGGTGAAGTTGGCGGTGTAGAGCTTGACCATGTCTGGCTTGAGCTTGTCCCAGCCGATAGCGCGGTCCAGGGCTGCGTTGGCTTTGGCCTGATAGGTCTCAAGCAGGGCTTTTTTCGACTCAGGGGCTTTGGTTTCGGCAAAGCGCTGCTGGAACATTTGCTGCACTTGCATGTAAACCGGTGTGCCCAGTTTGTCGGCATGAGCCAGCTTCAGGAATGTTTCAGCACTGGCGTTGTGGCTGGCGGTGTCGGCAAAAACCTGGCCGCTGGCGCATACCAGAGCAACCGCGGTACAGATGGCACGAAGACGGGTCATCGAGTTTCCTTATCATCTAGCAGGCGAGGCAGAACCCCAAGACCGGTCATTCTGCGCCCATGTCTGCTTACGGCTCAACCCCCGACTGGCGAGCGGTTAAAAACGGAGCTTAGGGAACCCAACCCGGTTAACTGAGCCTAAACTTCGCAATCAGACCTTAAGGAGTGAGCCCGATGAGCCGTATCGAGACCGACAGCATTGGCCAGATAGACGTACCTGACGATGCTTACTGGGGGGCACAGACTCAACGCTCACTGATCAATTTCGCGATTGGCAACGAGCGTATGCCGCTGGCCGTGTTGCACGCCCTGGCGCTGATCAAGAAAGCCGCCGCGCGGGTCAACAACCGCAACGGCGACCTGCCTGTCGACATCGCGCGCTTGATCGAACAATCGGCTGACGAGGTACTCAGCGGTCAGTTGGACGAGCAATTCCCCCTGGTGGTCTGGCAGACCGGCAGCGGCACCCAGAGCAATATGAATGTCAACGAGGTGATCGCCGGCCGCGCTAACGAGCTGGCCGGCAAAGGGCGCGGCGGCAAGGCGCCGGTGCACCCCAACGACCATGTGAACCGCTCCCAGAGCTCCAACGATTGTTTCCCGACGGCGATGCACATTGCGGCGGCGCAGGCGGTTCAAGAGCATCTGCTACCCGCGATTGCCGAGTTGTCTGGCGGGCTCGCCGAACAATCGGCGCGACACATGAAGCTGGTCAAAACCGGGCGCACCCACCTGATGGATGCCACACCGATCACCTTCGGCCAGGAGCTCTCGGCGTATGTCGCACAGCTCGATTACGCCACACGGGCAATTCGCAATGCATTGCCTGCCGTGTGTGAACTGGCTCAAGGCGGCACCGCTGTCGGTACTGGCCTGAACTCGCCACACGGGTTCGCCGAAGCGATTGCCGCCGAACTGGCTGCCCTTTCCGGTCTGCCGTTTGTTACTGCGCCGAACAAATTTGCCGCGCTGGCCGGTCATGAGCCGCTGACCACGTTATCGGGCGCCCTGAAAACCCTGGCCGTGACCCTGATGAAAATCGCCAATGACCTGCGCCTGTTAAGTTCTGGACCCCGTGCCGGGCTGGCCGAAGTGAGGCTCCCGGCCAATGAACCCGGCAGTTCGATCATGCCCGGCAAGGTCAACCCGACTCAGTGCGAGGCATTGTCGATGCTGGCCTGTCAGGTGCTGGGCAATGACGTAGCCATCGGCTTCGCGGCCAGTCAGGGCCATCTACAATTGAACGTGTTCAAGCCGGTGATCATCCACAACCTGCTGCAATCGATTCGTCTGCTGGGTGATGGTTGCAGCAATTTCCAACAGCATTGCGTTGCCGGCATGGAACCAGATGCCACGAAAATGGCGGAACACCTGGAGCGCGGTTTGATGCTGGTAACAGCACTGAACCCCCATATCGGCTACGACAAATCGGCGCAGATCGCCAAGAAAGCCTACAGCGAGGGACTGACCTTGCGCGAAGCGGCCCTGGCATTGGGTTATCTGACCGAAGAACAGTTCGACGCCTGGGTGCGTCCGGAAAATATGCTGGAGGCAGGCAGCAATGGGTGATCCGAAAAGCGGCGCCACTCCACTGGAAGGGGACGGCAAACGCATCCTGATGATTTTTGGTACGCCGAAAACCATCAGCCTCTGCCACGCATTGGGCGAAGCATATGCCCGAGGCGCACGCAGCGAGGGGCATGTGGTGCGGATGCTCAAATTGGGTGAGTTGGAGTTCGATCCGGTGCTGCGTTATGGCTATGAACAGAGCCAAACCCTGGAGCCAGATCTGCTGGAGGCTCAACGACAGATTCATTGGGCCCAACACGTGGTGTTTGTTTACCCCATCTGGTGGGGTGGCCTGCCAGCGTTGCTCAGCGGTTTTTTCGACCGGGTATTTTTACCCGGATTTGCGTTCAAGGCCCATGGTCGCAAACACCCTTCGAACGAGCTGCTCAGGGGGCGCACCTCCGAGATATTGGTGACCATGGACACCCCGCCGCGCTACTTTCGCTGGGTCTATGGCGCCCCGGCGCACCGGCAGTTGGTGCGTACGATTCTGGATTTTTGCGGGATCAAAAACCAACGCTTGAAAGAGTTCGGCCCGGTGCACAGCTCGTCTGAAGAGCAACGACAGAAGTGGTTGCGAGAAGCTGAACAGTTGGGCCGGGTTTAGGAGGCGGCTTTTTCGGGAAGCCTTCACGAAAGGACCAACACGCCCCACCTGATACCGATCAAACCCCGGCTATCCTGGCCCGCCGTGCCCGCAAGCCCGCCATCAACGACGGACCGAGGGCCGTGAGGGCTGAGCCGAGCACCACCAACACCGCACCGCTGTAGCCCAACCCATTGATGTCTTCGGCCTGGACATAATCAGGCCATAACCAGGCGGCGGTCGCCACGGAAGCAAAGGTCACCAACGGCGTAATCGCCAACGTCGCACTCACCCGAGACGCTTCCCAATGGGCCAGCGCTTCGGCGAAAGCACCATACGCCACCAGCGTGTTCAGGCAGCAGGCCAGCAATAACCAACCTTGCAACGGACTCAGCTGTAACGCCTCCATCGGATGCGCCCACGGCGTCACCAACAGTGCGCAGAACAGGTAAATCACCATCATCACTTGCAGTGAGTTCCACACCGTCAACAATTGCTTCTGGCTCAAGCCATAAAACGCCCAGACAGCCGACGCCAGCAGCACCGTGAGAATCCCGGCCGTGTAGTCGCCCAACGAGGTCAGCAACTCGATCAGCCGCTGGTTGAAGAACAGGCCAAAGCCGATCAGCAGGACCAGTAAGCCTACCCCCTGCCCCAGACTGAAACGCTCCTTGAACAGGAAAATACTGCTGATCAGCAGCAGGACCGGCCCCATCTGGATCACCAGCTGTGTGGTGCCGGGACTGAGCATTTTAAGGCCGATCAAATACAGCACGTAGTTGCCCACCAACCCGCACACCGCAAGCGCCACGAGCCCTTTGCCCTTTCGCCCCAGCACGTTGAAACTTGGCAGGCGCCCCACCGATGCCAGCCAGATAAACAGCAGCGAGCCGGAAACCAGTAGCCGAAACCAGGTCACCGTGACCGGATCCATCACTTGCAATACTTGCTTGAGCTTGACCGGCAGGATGCCCCACAGCACCGCGGTCACCAACGCCAGTGACAGGCCGTACAACCAGCGTCCAGAAGAGACATGCATCGCAGATAATCCTATAAACGAGCCGTGAAAAGGCAGTACAGCAGAGCCGCTATTCTAGACGCGGTTTGGCCTGCGACACAGGGACAGTTGCGCGCAGAGATTTCCGGAAAGTGTGTTAATTGATGGCCGCCGGCCACTTATCCGATGTATTCCCGCCCGCTATTGGCAAGATTTAAACTAGGCTCTGTCCGCCACCACAGCTGTCCACTACGTCCAATCCCAGGAAACGACCATGTTCGGAAAGCGCGCACAAGATCCAAACCCGACCGTCCACTACCGCTGTGATCGTGTTTCGCTGGTCAATGGGCAGTACTTTTTCAGCACCCGGGAAAACACCCTGGAAGGCCCATTCCCAAGCCGCACCGATGCGGAGCGTGAAACCGATGCCTATATCCAGCGAATGCAGCGGATCAAGGCAGAGCAACAGTCCTCACTGAACGGCTGATGCTCAAAGATGGTTGCGCTGATAGGTGTCCTCGCCCATCGCTGCAATTTGCCCGTCGATCAGGGCCTCGAAAGGCCGCAATAGCGCGTCGAACGGTTTTGGCGCCTCCAACGTCTGCAATGCCTGGACAATGGCTTCTACTGTCGACAACGCACCCGGCCCCGGCGCTTTACGCAGTCGATAGCGTGAAGGCACGGTTTGCGCCAGGGTCACCCGGGGCAAGGCCGCCAGCAGTGGATTGAGGTGCAGTAACTTGCGCGCCTTGCGCCAGGTGCCGTCCGGTACGACCAACAACATCGACATACTTCCCGTCTCACCGCCTTCGCTCCGGTAAGCCTCCAACGGCTGCGCATCGTCGGCGGGGAACAGCAGCCTTGCCTGATAACCGGGCGGGTTCAGTAGTGCAGGCAAGTCATCGAATACTTCCCCCACAATCAATTCGGCATTGTTCAGCCCAAGCGCCGCCAGCCGTGCGGTGTTCAGGGCGTGATTGACTTCGCTCGGGTGCTGCAAAATCAGCACCCGGGTGCGACTGTCGAGTTGCGGGATCAGCGCGCACAGGCAATGAGTTTCAGGTCGCAGGCAGCGGGCGCATTGGGCGCGGGACATGGTGTTCTCCTCAGCTCTGATTGAGCTGTGCCTTGAGCAAGTCGCGGAAAGTCTGGATCAACGGTTCGCGACTGCGCCCACGGCGCACGATCATCGAGAACGGCGCCTGGTAGCCGAACGTCGCTGGCAACAAGACCCGCAGATGACCGGAGTCTGCCCAGGCTTGCGCGTAATGCTCCGGCAGGTAGCCAATATAGGCGCCGGACAGCACCAGAATCAGCTGTGCTTCCATACTTTCCACGGTCGCGGCGCTGTGCTTGAAACCATGCCGCGCCAGCTCGGCCTGGCTCCAATAACCACGCCCGACCATGCGCTGCTGAGTGATGACTTGCTCGGGGATGCGCCGCTCGGTAAACAATGGGTGGCGATTGCTGCAATACAGCCAGTGTTGCTCGCGGTACAACGGCTGATAGACCAGCCCACTCATGCGCGTGGAGAAGGCGCCAATGGCCAGATCGAGGCGATTGTCCTGCACGCCGAGCTGCAATTCGTAGGGACTCATCACTGACAAGTGCAGATGCACCGCCGGATACTCATGACTGTAGGCGCCAATGGCTTCGGCGAACGGCAGTGCGCGATCACTGACGGTGGAGTCGATTACCCCGAGGTTGAGCGTGCCACGCAGTTCGCCTTTGAGGGCGGCGGCGTATTGCTCGAAATCCTCCAACTCGCCGAGCAGACGCAGGGTCTCCTGATGGAACAGCTCGCCCTTGCTGGTCAAGCTGAAACCGCCCCGCCCACGATGGCACAACACCAGCCCCAAGGCCGCTTCGAGCTGACTCATGTAGGTGCTGATGGCCGAGGTCGACAGGTTGAGTTCCTGCTGAGCGCTGGCAAAACCCTGATGCCGCACCACGCTGACGAAGATGCGTAACAGTTTCAGGTCGGGTAACGCGTTGGCCATGAGGGTTCCGGGTGATTAGCAGGAAGACACATATCCCCCTGTAGGAGCTATGTCACAGTTTAAGCGATAGTTTAGAAAACTCTGAACTAAGTATTTTGCTTCAGCGATTCTTTCAATCCTTTGTACTTTGCAAAATCCGCCTAAATCACAACAACGATGAGGCAATCCCGTGGAAAAGATTTTTCACCAACCACTGGGCGGCAACGAAATGCCGCGCTTCGCCGGCATCGCCACCATGATGCGTCTACCCCACCTGCAATCGGCTGCTGGCCTGGATGCGGCCTTTGTTGGCGTCCCGCTGGACATTGGCACGTCACTACGCCCTGGCACCCGTTTCGGGCCGCGTGAGATTCGCGCCGAGTCGGTCATGATTCGTCCGTACAACATGGCCACCGGCGCTGCGCCTTTTGATTCCCTGTCCGTGGCCGATATCGGCGACGTGGCGATCAACACCTTTAACCTGCTGGACGCTGTGCGCATCATCGAAGAGTCCTACGACAAGATTCTCGAACACGATGTCATCCCTCTGACACTGGGCGGTGACCACACCATCACCCTGCCAATCCTGCGCGCCATCCATAAAAAACACGGCAAGGTTGGCCTGGTGCACATCGACGCCCACGCTGACGTCAACGATCACATGTTTGGCGAGAAAATCGCCCATGGCACAACCTTCCGCCGCGCAGTAGAAGAAGGCCTGCTCGATTGTGATCGTGTGGTGCAAATTGGTCTGCGCGCTCAGGGTTATACCGCAGAAGACTTCAACTGGAGCCGCAAACAGGGCTTCCGTGTGGTTCAGGCCGAAGAATGCTGGCACAAATCCCTCGCCCAACTGATGACTGAAGTCCGTGAAAAAGTCGGCGGCGGTCCGGTGTACCTGAGCTTCGATATCGACGGTATCGATCCCGCGTGGGCACCCGGCACCGGCACCCCTGAAATCGGCGGCCTGACGACTATCCAGGCAATTGAAATCATCCGTGGCTGCCAGGGCCTCGACCTGATCGGTTGCGATCTGGTAGAAATCTCGCCACCTTACGACACCACCGGCAATACCTCGCTACTGGGCGCTAACTTGCTGTACGAAATGCTCTGCGTACTCCCCGGCGTTGTGCACCGCTGAGGGATGACCATGAGCGACCGCGATGATGTCCTGCAAGCCGCCGCCGACCTGGTGACGGCGTTTGTAAACAATGATCGCAGCCTATCAGGCGTTGTGGGACAGCTGGCGGCTGGAGGGATTTGAAGTACTCCGCTGCGTTTCCAGTAATGCTCACGTCATTCTGCAAGGCGACGTCGCGATTTTTATCCATGACGTTGCCACCGAGCTGCGCATGCAAGGGGAGCAAAGCCTTAGCCAAGAGCGCGAAACCATTGTGTTCCGCCGACAACACGCCACTTAAAAACAACAAGAAGGCCGCTGGCTGGCCTACCACGAACATTTGTCCGCACTCCCTTAAGGCTGCCACCCCCTTAGCCCAATGAAATGATCGGAGCAGATCATGAATAACAACAAAAACGACCAAAGCATCAACAGCATCGAGACGTTCGGGGTTGAACAGATCCCCGATCACGCACGTACCGCAACCCCCCGCGACCTGTTCCAGATGATTTTTGGTGGGTCCAATACCTTCTGGTTTGTTCACGATTCTAGTGCTGACCGTGTGCATCTATGGCTTCCGCTTCCTGCTGTGGGTCAACAAGATCGCCGTGTGGAGCGCCAGCCTGTTATTCCTGCTCGGCATCTTCGCCTTCGCCGGTCCATTCGACATCAACTTTGCCGGCAGCGTCAGCCTCGGCAAAGAAGGCTTCTGGGCAGCCTTTATCGGCTCTGCATTGGTGGCCATGAGCAACCCGATTTCCTTTGGCGCGTTCCTCGGCGACTGGTCGCGTTACATACCCCGCGACACGTCGAAAACCAGAATAATGCTGGCCGTGATCATCGCTCAGGCTGCCACGCTGATTCCATTTCTGTTTGGCCTGGCAACGGCGACCCACGCCGCCAAGACAACAAAGCCGCTGATACCGCCACACTGCGACAAACCGTCTGATCCATCAACGCTCGCGGCGAGCCTGCCTGTGTGACCCTGCCCG
>ERZ1463034.345-NODE-345-length-11080-cov-16.165079_pt1 | contig 11080 bp, 11 predicted proteins | sample MGYA00564480_ERZ1463034 | MGnify/ENA primary metagenome ERZ1463034 (study PRJEB39244, sample SAMEA3635122) | Helicobacter pylori | study: EMG produced TPA metagenomics assembly of PRJEB11511 data set (Assembly of a 5300-year-old Helicobacter pylori...
ACTCCTTGCAGCTCTAGGGGCTGAGAGCTTACGTATGTAATGAATGAAGGAATAAAGCAGGCAAGCTATCTACATGCCCCCGAAGTGAATAGGAAAGCACAGGATGCCTCCTTTCCAGGACTCGCTCCTGCACCTCCGGTGAGGATGTGAGTCCGCCTCCGGGGTTACATTCTATAGGGGTGGCGGGATGCTTCAAGTGAGAGCCTCTCTAGACAGGGAAACTCCGAACAACTTGAGCAGATTGGGGGCTTGAGTAGCGGCGTCATCTATTTCCGGTGAAAAACGGATCATAAATACCGACCCCTTGGGCTCTTCAGTCCGGCTTACCTTACTACGAGCGCACCTCACCCAAGCCCAACAAGTGTTTTCGTACCATCACAAATTCGGCAGTGCAAACGGCGTGGTCAGATGAGCGGTATTTTTCATCAGCTCACGAAGTCGCACTTTCACATAACCTAACTGACGTTTGACCACCCGTAAGGGTGCTCGACTGTAGCAGGGATTCGGGCTTTGCAATACTCGATCTTGCGCTTGGCCTTGTAGAGCTGGCTTCCCTTATTCCGTTTGTAATAGGTGTTCCGCCGCGCGGTAATTTGCCAGATTACTTGACGATTTTCGTGCTCTTCACGCTTCTCAACGCCGATGTATCCCGCGTCGGCGTACATCGTGTTTTCGTTGCAAGGCAGCAGTTCGGCCCTAGGTGACCTCGGCCACGTTCGCGGCCCTACCGTGAACGTGATGAGCCAGGCGCGACTGCACATCGGCGCCGATATGCGCCTTCATTTCGAAGAAGTATTGGTTACCCTTTGTTGTCTTGTGCATATCTGGATCACGCTTGCCATCCTCGTTTTTAGTCGAGCGGGGCGCATGAGTAATCATGGCGTCGATGCTTGTGGGGTATGCTTTAAGATATAATTAGCGAAACACAGCTCTTCCATTACGCATACGCACCATTACTCAGCGAAATAGTTATCCAAATCGGCCAGATATGTAGTCTTCCGTTTGCTTGATTTTTGGCTTGGTGAAAATAATGTCGGTCAAATCATGTTCAATCAATTCACCCATAAACATAAAGGCGGTGTAGTCTGATACTCGTGCGGCTTGCTGCATGTTGTGAGTCACGATGATGACGGTGTATTGCTGTTTCAACTCCGTAATCAACTGTTCTATGCGTCCGGTAGAAATCGGGTCGAGAGCGGAAGTCGGTTCATCTAGGAGCAATACCTGTGGCCGTAAAGCAATGGTGCGCGCTATACACAGACGCTGCTGTTGACCACCAGACAGACCCTGTGCGCTTTGTTTGAGTTTATCCTTTACTTCGTCCCAAAGTGCGGCTCCATTTAAGGCTTGTTCGACACGTGCATCCATCTCATGACGGGATAGCGACTCATGGTGACGTACTGCATAGGCAACGTTGTCGTAGATTGACATCGGAAACGGTACCGGTTTTTGGAATACCATGCCGACATGGCTGCGTAGGCGATTCATCGAGTAACCAGAAGCGAGAATGTTCTCCCCGTTGAGTAGTACCTCGCCGCGCGCTTCCTGCTTTGGGTACATGGAGTAGATACGGTTAAATACCCGCAGCAGTGTCGACTTCCCACAACCTGAAGGCCCGATGATTGCAGTGATGCGCTTCTCTGGAATATCCATGTCGATGGACTTCAGGGAACGTTGGTTATTGTAAAAAAACTCTAGGCCACGAACGCGAATTTTAGTTCTTTCGTTGGTAAGGTCAAGGCTATTCATCAGGTCAACCTATTGCGCAAAAGTATCAAGCGGGACAGAAGACTTAGTATCAATACAAACAATGTCAGCACTAATGCTCCAGCCCAAGCCAGAGAGTGCCAGTCCTCGAATGGGCTCATGGCGTACTGGAAAATTACCACCGGCACGCTGGCAATCGGTTTAAGAAGATTGCTGCTCCAAAACTGGTTGCCGAATGCTGTAAACAGTAGCGGCGCCGTTTCACCAGTGATCCTGGCTAGCGCGAGAAGTACCCCGGTAACCACACCCGCTTTCGCCGCTCGCAATACGATTTGCAACGTCAACTTCCATTGCGGGACGCCTAATGCCAGCGCCGCTTCTCGCATTGTTGATGGTTGCAACTGAAGCATCTCGTCAGTTGTTCTTACCACTACCGGAATCACCAATAGCGCCAATGCCAGAGCCCCGGCGATGGCAGAAAAACCGACTTGGTGGTTTGTCAGCATGTTCAGCGGCAGGATGACGCCGGTGTAGATGAATAACCCCAGCACAATGGAGGGCGCCGAGAGCAGAATGTCGTTGATAAATCGGACTATAGTGCCTAGACGCGAATGTCGTGCGAACTCCGCTAGCCAGATCCCTGCCATGAGGCCAATGGGTGTGCCAATCAGCAACGCGATGGCCGACATCAGAGCACTGCCGTAGAACGCATTTGCTAAACCGCCTTCCGTACCAGGTGGCGGCGTCATCTCAGTAAAGAGGCGGAAATTAAGCGCCTGAAATCCATTGACCACCGTAGTCAGCATAATCCAGACCAACCAAATCAAACCGAAGGCTGTGGCACCACAACTCAGCACCATCGCAAGCCGATTCTTGAATGTACGAATTTTGTAAAGACGTTCATTGCCAATCATAGGCCCTCCTTGCGAGACAGTCGCATAAGCATGAGTCGCGCTAAGGCCAAGATGATAAAGGTGACAATAAACAGCAGGAAACCCAGAGCGATTAATGCCGATCGGTGCAGATCGGTATAGGCCTCGCTGAACTCGTTGGCTATTACCGAAGCTATGGAGCTGCTCGGCATCAGTAATGAGGCCGAGAACTGATTGGCATTACCTAGCACGAAGGTCACCGCCATTGTCTCGCCCAAGGCCCGTCCTAACCCCAGAAAAACACCACCAACAACCGCAGACCGTGTGTAGGGAAGAACGATGTCCCAGACCACCTCCCAAGTGGTACTGCCTAATGCGTACGCAGACTCCTTGAGGGTTGTCGGGACACTGCGAAACACCTCATGCATTACTGAAGTGATGAATGGCATGATCATGATGGCTAGAACAATACCGGCAGTCAGCATGCCTATCCCTAATGGAGGGCCCTGAAATAGCGAACCAACCAAAGGTAACTCACCCAGATAGTCGTTGATCCAGGGCGATAGATGTTCTGCCATGAATGGCCCAAAAACAAACAGGCCCCACATGCCATAGATAATTGACGGGATTCCCGCCAACAATTCGATGGATGAGGCAATTGGCATGCGCAGCCAAGGCGGCGCGACTTCAGTAAGAAACATCGCAATGCCAAAACTGATAGGCACCGCTATAAGCAATGCCAGAAAAGACGTCATGAGAGTGCCGTAAATCGGCACCAAAGCGCCGAAGTGGTTATTGACAGCATCCCATTCCGTGCTGGTAAGAAAATCGAGGCCGAAGGTTCTTAGTGCAAGACTACCGCCCCACAGTGTCGAAGCCGCGATGCTTGCCAGCAGTAACAGCACCAACAGTGCAGCTCCCAGCATTGAACGTCTAAACCAAAGATCATGACGCTGATCGCGAGCGGCACGCGTATCAGTCGTCGCGTCGCTAATGTGAATGGTCATGGCCAGAGGTTGGACTGTGTCGTTCATCATATGTCTGCTCATAAACAAACCCCTTCGCCAGGCAAAAATTTGCTTGAAGAAGGGGTGTTTTAGGTGTTGCTGAATCAATGGGCGAAGTCAGATTTCCAATAACCTTCGATCCGCTTAACCAGGGAATCAGGCAAGGCTACGTAGTCCAGCGCCGAGGCCTGTTGCTGACCGTTCTCCAATGACCATTTGAAGAAGTTGAAGGCTGCTTGGCTTTGCTCGGCATTTTTTGGCTGTTTGTACATAATGATCCAAGTGGTCGCAGTGATCGGCCATGCGCTATCGCCGGGTGCGTTGGTCATGATCAGGCTGAAGTCCTTAGCGTTAGCCCAATCCGCAGTATCGGCAGCCGCTTGGAAGGCTTTGGAATTGGGTTGAATGAACTTCCCTGCAGCGTTCTTCAGCTGCGCGTGAGTCATCTTGTTTTGAAGGGCATAGGCGTACTCAACATAACCGATTGAGTTTTTGATTTGCTTTACGTAGGCGGAGACACCTTCGTTGCCTTTGCCGCCCACACCGACCGGCCAAGGCACAGTGGTACCGAAACCGACTTTAGATTTCCAATCATCACTCACTTTGGTCAGGTAGTTGGTGAAGTTATAAGAGGTGCCAGAGCCGTCAGAACGGTGAACGACGGTGATTTTACCGCCGGGTAGTTTCATACCTGGATTCAGTGCGACGATGGCCGGGTCGTTCCAAACAGTAATCTCACCAAGGAAGATTTTCGCCAGGGTCTCACCGTCCAGCTTCAATTGGCCTGCGGCGATACCATCAATGTTCATCACCGGCACGATGCCGCCAATGACACTGGGAAATTGGCCTAGGCCGCTGGCCTTGAGGTCATCAGCAGACAATGGGGCGTCGGAGGCACCAAAATCTACTGTTGCCGCCTTGATCTGAGCGATACCTCCACCCGAGCCAATCGACTGGTAATTGATGCGGTTGCTGGAGCTTTTGCTGTAGTCCTGCGACCACTTGGACAGTACCGGATAGACAAAACTGGAGCCCGCACCGGTAACATCGGTCGCATGAGCAACGCTACTCAGGCAGAGGGCAGCCAGCAAGACAGACAGGCTTTTTTTAGTCAGCAACATCACGACAACACCTCAATGGAAGGGTTTAAGTGGATTGACCCACCTAGTCAGAGAAGTGACGATTTAACTCCTTAAATATTTCTGTCTGATGACGATTGGGGTGTTGTTAGCAATATTTTGAAATAAATTTTAACAATTCGCATTCGCTTGCCTGAGCGCTGAAAAGCAGGCGGCACTGGGGTTCTAAGCCCAAACCGACGGAATTTGTCCATCTCGTCAAAATTGGCAACTACTCCCAGTCAATCCCAGCCAAAATGGCCTCCAGGTCAATCGGTTACCGCTTGTCGCGGAATGCAAGCTTGAACGCATGGTAGTGGGGCGCACGTAGATTCGGAAAAATCGTACGCTAAGACTTCGGTAGTCACATGACGTAAACAACCCGCGTGTAGGTGAGGCAGGAGAAAATCTGGCCCTACCCGCAACACCCGTGCTGCGTCTGAATCGGAGGGCATTTCGTAGAACCGAAGGAACAGAACACACAGCAGTCGCCGGGGTTGGGACGCAGCAGCGTGTTGCAGTTGCGGCACTCGTAGTAAAACTGGCAGGCGTCAGTCGGCATGGTTTCCTGCCGGGAAAATCCACAGCGCGGGCACGTCAACACGGACTCCAAGACAATAATGTTCAATGCTTACTTGTCCCCGGTTGCACGGATGCTCAGAGCCGCCTTGCCCGTGCTGGCAAGATGCGCGATAAGATGAATCGCGCTTTCCTCAGTGATCTTCAGCGAAGCGGCCAGGGTCGAAACATCCATCTGGCCCTTGCCTTCCATTGCCGTGAGCGCCTCGCGCTCCAGACTTTCCATCCACTCGCCGAATAGGGTATGGAGTTCCGGTGTGGTGAAGGCCGCCATTGAGGTGGTTTTATGCATGGCGGTTAACATCTCCGCGCACATTCCCATGCACATACCCATCATATTCTGCATGGGGTTTCCTGCTTCGCCTTCCTTATGGCTACCCATCTGCCCCATCATCTTTTGCATCATAGCCATGGGGCCTTCGCCACCCTGGCCCATTGATGACATCATCTTTTTCATCTTGCCCATCATCGGGTTAGAGCCGTTGTCTTGCCCCGACTCGGATTCACTGCTCTCTTTGGTGTCTTGGTTTTTCGATTCCATCTCAAATCTCCTTTGCGTTGGATTACGTGAAATAAGGGAACGGCGTCAGGTTTTCTTGAAAATTGCCCCGTAGTGGTAGGGCGGCAGCTTGACCAGCCCTTCCAGTTGGAAGCCAGCCGGTTCAGCTACCGCGCGGGTCTCCTCTGTGGACATGCGAAGTTCCGTGCGTGGCCCGCGCGGCTGGCCCAGCACAGGCGTGTCTTCGCGTGCGATGGGATACCAATTGACGATTGCGAAGCGACCGGCGGGCTGGAGAGCGGCGGCGACTTCCTTGGACAGTGCGGTTTTGTCTGGCACGCCATGGAAAGTATTTGCGATCAAGACAAAGTCTACTGGGCTGGCTATCAGCCGGCTTAATTCCATCGCATCGCCGAGTAGCCAGTCACAGTTCGACATCCCGTCACAAGCGGCTTCCGCTTGCTCCAGCATCGCCGGGTCGAGGTCGAGGTCGAGGTCGAGGTCGAGACCGATGACGCGGCCTGGGCCAACCCGGCGGGCGATGGCTGCGGTGAAATAGCCGTCGCCGCAACCCAAATCGACAACGGTCATCCCGGATTCGATACGCAATTCCTTGACGATGCCATCGGGGTCGGGCCATAAGGCATGCCACCAGTTTTTGTCCGGCATCCCCGTAGCTTGAAACAATCGGTCTTGAAGCATCATTTGAGAATTCCTTGGCTATTCGAGATCTTTTTTCATCTGTTGATATTCCTCGCGGTTGATCTCTCCACGGGCATAACGCCGGTCGAGAAGTTCTCGCGCGCTTTCTTCTCTTTTTTCGTGTGTTTTATGGCCGCCGCACATGGGCAAACAGCCGCTCCGGAAGAGGAAGATCAGCATCACGATGAGAAAGATCAGTGGAAATATCCACATCCACGGAAACATGCCCCACGGTTCATAGTTCCACATAATTACGCTACCTCCTTGGTTTTTACCGCCGCCGAATTGTGTCTACCTGGGCGGCTACGCTGTTTGACCTCGCTTGTGACCATCGCATGGTGTGTGTCCAGCCACCGTTTCAAGTCCTGCAGGATGCGCAACAGTTCAGTGTAGGCGAGGCAGTAATAGATGAACGTCCCGCGACGCTCGGCACGGACGAAGCCAGCTTCACGCAACACACGCAAGTGGAACGAGAAGTTGGTTTGTCCCAAGCCCGTTGCATTTACAACGCTATCGTCAGGATCACTTGTTCATGGGCATTGCCATCATGCTCGACTGCTGATCCATCATTTTCATCATCATATTCATCATGCCCGTGCCGTCTTTGTTGCCGGACATGCCCATGCCATTACAGTTTTTCTGCATCATGCCCAGGCTGTCTTTCATCGTCTTCATGTTTTCCTGCATGGCGGCTTGACGCTCGGCAGGGGTTTTGGCGGCCGCTGCTTTGTCATGAGCAGCCTGCATTTTTTGCATTTGCGCAGTCATGGCTTTGTTCTGCATGGGCATTTCGCTTGTTTGAGCTGCCGTGGTCGACGACGACTCTGGCTGTGGTTCATCGGCGGCCGAGGCCATGAGTGGGCTGCTGACGAGAAGGGCAGCGAGGATCAGTTTCAATGACGTATGCATGGCAATCTCCAAAGGGTAAGGGCAACACAGGTAATACAAAGCCGCGCCAGAGTGGCGCAGCCAAGAAGTGCGGCCGGAATTCGGCGCGCAGAAGGTCGGTCTAAATGTTGAAGCGGACGAAAATCAGGCGAGCGGGCGGTCTGGCGGGCGCAGGGTGCCGCAATGCAAGAAAGGCAAAAGCAGAGGGGGTGGCGGGGTAAAAAATCAGCAACGCAGGGATCAGTAACAGGAACGTCCAAATGGACAGGTCAGACAGTTGAAGAGGCGATGAGGGACTCACGGCAATCGCCGCATCGGCGCAGTGTTGGATACAGCCAAGGGTGTGGGCGTCGTGGCTATCGTCATCTTGCGCGGTGTTGAGCGAGGCATGGGTTGTCGCGGGAGTGTGGCTCGGCTGTGTCAGGCATCCCTGTGTCGCGGCCATACCAAACGCTAACACCCACAGCACGATGGCGAGGCGTATGAACGCTGGTTGGTGGTCGCGAAACCAGAACATACAGCGTCTCCAGCACTGATTGACGGGTGTTGATCTTTTAAAAATATCAGCACCTCAAGGCGCCGTGATTGATCCACATCAACGTATGCAACCGGATGTCGGTTCTTGTGCTGTGGCCAAATCGTAAGGTCAACGTCGACCTTTCGAATTTTTACCCCTCTTTGCCGTTCCTTGCTATCAGTTTTTTGGGCGCAACTCTTTCATCGTCCATGTGTATTAAGGGGGCATTGAGTGCAAAGTGGTCACAGTGACGTTATCCAGACAATTAATAGTTCGTCGCGATCAATCGGACATAGATTTCTGTGTCTTACCGTGACGAGCTAACAGGACTTGGCCATCCCAATCCATATCTGCCGTTCCTTCGATTCGAGATAGCTGCCGCGCATCGTCAAAAGTGGTAGCTAGCGTGCTGCGTGGTGCATTCACATCGGGCTGTGTCGACGTCAACGTGACGAGGGATAGGGGATGATAAAAACGCTCCTCGACAACCGAGCCCATCCACAGCGGTGAAGTACGCCCGTTCGTGAGCTCGAAATCGACGACCCACACTCGTAGTACGAGGCGCGAGCTGGTAAGTGCACCACCACTATTCGGTCGAACGAGCGTCAGACTGGGGAGGCGACCACTGGCGAAAAGTGGGATTACCGGAAGAACTGCCGAGTCGGTCTGGACGGAAAGCCAATTCAGGGCATTCAGCGGTGTCCAGTCCGCCGAGTTGCGCCACCCGTTGCGCTGCAGGATATCTTGCAAGTCCTTCATGTCACCGGCCCACTGGAACGTCAGGGGCTCATTTGTCTCGCCAGTGAGATCAATACGCCGCACCGGCAGTTGCTGCCAATCCGACGCCCACCAATCGCTGGCGGCCATGGACGGAGTTCTTACCTTGACAGCATATCGGTCGCTGTCGGTCGCATGGCTACGATAAATATTGAGTCCTCCGGCGAGAATCAGTGCCGAACATCCGGCGGCGAGTAAGCCCTTTGGCTCAATGCGTCCGGCTTGGCGCCCCAGGTAGGACAGACCGAGCAGCGCCAGCCACGCGGATCCAAATGCCAGCCCCCCGAGCACGTCGGAAAGCCAATGTGCACCGAGGTAGAGGCGCGAGAATGCAATCAGAAATATCAGGGTTGCTGCGCCGAGAGCGACCACGAGGCGCCATGCCGGGCGGATCTCACGCGCGATGAGAAAAGCGAGGAACCCGTAGAGCACGACATTGACCGTGCTATGACCGCTGGGGAAGGAAAACGCGCTCCACCCTGAGTAGAGAAGCTCACCGGGTCGAGTTCGATGCAGCGCAACTTTTATGACAGTGTTAAGAACCGAAGCACCGGTAATCGCAACCAGCCAATAGGCAGCTGTACGCCAGGCACGTTTCCACATTAGCCACAGCAAGATAACAATCGTGACCGCCATCACGACCTTGGTGTCGCCGAGTTCTGTAATAGCGATCATCACCGCATCGCCTGGCGCTGTACGAAGATCCTGAAGCGCGCGGTATATTGCGCTGTCTGCGAGCAGCAAGGGGTCACCGGTGACTACATCTTCAAGGATGCCAAGGAAGAGCCATGCTGCACCGACGAGAAGTACAGCCGACAATGCGAGAGTCCGTGCTTCGGGCCGCGAAGGATCAAGTAAATGGGTGAGGCTGCGGCTCAGCCGGGTGTCGTGAGTACCCGCCCAGCGCTGTAGCCGCCCGAGTACGTCAATGAAGTAAGGGACGCCGCGCCGCAACGTCAAACGCACGATATGTAGGAGCGCCCAGCCCGTTGCAAGTAGAACGACCAGCAGGATCGAGAGCGGCTTTGCGGTCGCACCGAGAATGCTGAACGTTGCGCCGAGGAGCACACCTGACAAGATATGCGACGGAGCCCACGCGAGCGCCGAGACAACGTTGACGGCATAGAACCGACTGACCGCCATTCCCAGAATGCCTGCAAAGAGCGGAATAAAGGCGCGGACGCCCGGTATGAAGCGCGCGAGAAACACACTTTTGGCGCCGTGACGCTTGAAAAAGTCCTCGCTGCGCTGAATCAGTTCAGGGTGGCGGTTAAATGGCCAGAAACCCAGAATCTCGCGGTGGTATCGATGCCCTAGCCAGAACGACAGACCATCACCAGCGACGGCACCTAAAGTGGCGGCGACCAGCAACGGCCAGAGCAATAACACGCCACTCGGCACCAAGGCGCTGAGCGCGAGGATCACGGCGGTGCCGGGAACGACAGCCCCGAGAATCGGGATTGACTCGGAAAGTGCCAGAAGAAACACCGCCAGATAGGCAACATGCGGATTCACCGTGAGGAACTCGATGATCGATGAGACCAGGGACGTCATCATTCGTGGGCTGCCTATAAAGTACCGGTGATGAAGCAATCATCGTGCGTACCCTCCCGATAGGTCGCAGAACCATTATGAAGCCGGTGCAACGGCAGCGGGAAATTCCTCGGTGAGTTTTTCAAAGCCCTCAATTGGTTTCAGAGTAAGTGTCGTGCCGAGCATTTTTCATTTTAGATCAAGCCCATCTCAATGGGAGTACGACCATACAACGTAGTCATCAGTTACGATGAATACTGTACGCGGAAAATGTAAATGCAAGATAGGATGTCGGGCTCACACAAAACGCTGCCAAACGCCAACTCGACGGTATCGCACTGCTCCACAAGCCGTTTAGCCGTACATTTCTTCAGCGCTGCGGGCCTTGGCGGCGAAGGACACCAGCACTACCAATACGCCGGCCAGTACTAACGATGAACCAACAGTGCCAAAATCCAGACCGCCTTTTTCGTGAGACTTGGTCAGGAAGTCGCCGAGTGTCGCGCCGAAAGGTCGGGTCAGGACAAAGGCCAACCAGAAGAGCAGCACGGTGGAAATCCGCGTGTAGAACTTGGCCAGTACCACTGCTGCAATCGCCGACCCGATCAGCAGTGCGCCGCCAGCAAAGCCCAGGCCGGAGTCATCCGCCAGGTAATCGCCTAACGCTGTGCCCAGCGTGTTGGAAATCAGAATGGCCGCCCAATAGAACAGCTCACCCTTAGTGGTGTGAATGTTGTTCACCGACAGGGTTTTTTCGCTCAAGCGCCAGACGGCAAAAATCGCGATTAACAGGCTGATCAGAATCAGCGAGCCGGACGCATAACCTAGGCCCAGGGTGCGATCCATAAAGTCCGACATGGTGGTGCCTGCGGTACTGGTGG
>ERZ1463034.346-NODE-346-length-11062-cov-5.694285_pt1 | contig 11062 bp, 20 predicted proteins | sample MGYA00564480_ERZ1463034 | MGnify/ENA primary metagenome ERZ1463034 (study PRJEB39244, sample SAMEA3635122) | Helicobacter pylori | study: EMG produced TPA metagenomics assembly of PRJEB11511 data set (Assembly of a 5300-year-old Helicobacter pylori...
CGCAGGTCCTGGACCCCCTGCCCCACCCCCTCCTCCGCCTCCGCCTCCGCCCATCGGCCGGGGTCCCCGCCCATTCGGACCCTCGTTCCTCAGCGAGATGACCAACCACAAGCTTCGCAAATCCAGCGCGAGCTCAACGACGAGCCCTACGACCAACGGCGCCCCTCCTCCTCCTCCTCCTCCTCCCGGCGCTCCCGTAGCTCCCGGAGCTCCTACGCCCCCAGGCGCTCCTCGATTCGGCACCGGCGTTCGGAAGGGCCCCCTCGTCGCGCAGAACAAGATGAAGCAGCTGCAGTGGGAGAAACTCGCGTCGACCGAATCGACCGTCTGGGGGGGCGCACCGATCGCTGAGTCCGAGTGGGCGGCTAGGCTGCGCGAGCAGGGGATCTTTGCCGAGATGGAGAATGACTTTAGGGCGATGCAGACGGTGAAAAGGGCGACGCCGAAGAAGGAGGCGCTCGTTTCGGTCCTCGACCACAATGCGCGGCAGAAAATCTGTGCGTCCCTAACGCTCGGCGTGCGATGGCAAGGGTGTTGACTTGTCGCTTGCGTTTCAGACATCTCGATCATCAAGCCGGCAAGTTCTGCGACCGAGGATGTCGGCCAGACCATCGCTTCAATCGCGTCGAGGATCCTGCGCTACGGGGACGACCTCACCGAAGACTTCTTGACCGAGTTGCAGGTCGTGCTCCCTACTCCCGAACTCGTGCGTCCCTACTGCGTTCATCTATCAGCTACTGACGACTTGTCGAACCAGGTCGGGAAGCTGAACGTATATCGCAACGTACCCGTCGAGGAGCTCGTTCGGCTCGAGGGTGCGGATCGCTTCCTCGTCGAGTGTATCAAGATCTACCGGATCGAGGATCGTGTCAAGGCGATGCTTTACCGCGCGAGGTTCCTGGAGAACATCAAGCTGCACGAAGAGGTGGATCGGATCGTTTTGGTCCGTGCGAACTCGGCTGATGCCTCGCTCCTCCACTCCAGCTCGCTCAGAAGGTCTTTGATGCTGCCAAGAACCTTCTCAACGCTACGCAGTTCTCCAAGCTACTCAAGGTGCGTCTGCAGCTGGACTGCGTTCATCGGATCGAGCTGATACCGGTCGCGGTAGCTCATTCTCACCCTCGGGAACTACATGAACGCGACGGGACACAAGGGCGTCGCCAAAGGGTTCAAGATTACCTCGATCAACAAGCTCGTCGACACCAAGTCCGCCACGTCGACCGACAGGACTTTGCTACACTTTACGGCCAAGACCGTCTCGCAGTCGATGCCGCAGGTCGAAGCCTTTCTCGAGGAACTTGAGCAGCCGTCTGAAGCTTACAAGTGTGCGTCCTCCTCTGCACCGTTCTCGAGCAGGACTCCTCTAATCCTCGCTCTCTCGCAGCCGACCTCTCGCACGTCACCACCGCCCTCAAGGAGCTCCGCACGTCCCAAGTCACCCTCGAAGCCGTCCTCTCGGAGCACTTCTCCCGGATCGAAGAGCTCGACGCGAACGACGGCTTCCCCAAGAAGATGTTCCGGTTCTCGAGGGAGGCTCGCGAACGACTCGCAGCGCTGGACGACCTCCTTACGCAGGCGCAAGGGGAGTACAACAAGGCGCTCAACTTTTACGGCGAGGATTCGAAGAGCATCACGTCGACGCAGGAGTTTTTTTCAGTGTTCAAGACGTTCGTTACGTCGTATCGGGTGCGTGGTGTTCCTCGTCTCCTGGCGAGGTTGCTGACGTTTCGGTTCCTCGCGCAGAAAGCTCGCTCGGACAACGCTCTCACTGCAGAACGCGCCGCCAGGGCCGCTCAAATCCAAGTAAGCTCCATCCCCTTTCCTCGAGAGTCGCCCAGACTGACGACCTCTACCCCAGGCTCGCAAGGACGAAGCCGCCGCTGCCGCCGCCGCCAAACCCGTCCGAAGCGCCACGCTCGTCGACGACAAGCTCCAGCAGCTCAGGGAAGGTGCCGTCGCTGGAATCGCGCGCCGCGTCGCGAGGAAGAAGCAGGCTTCGCCGATGGCGTCGACGTCGCTCGCTGCGCGGGACGCGATGACGGAGGGGGAACAGGCGCAGATGCTGTTGAACAAGATGCATCCTGATGGGGTACGTCCCCTTTCCTCTGCGTCGTTTGCGAACTGAGCTGACCTTGCGATAGGCGGCTTCGAAATCGGTGAACGCACCCCCGACGCCGGCGGTTTCGAGGAGGCGCAGGCCGATGAACCTCAGTGAGGAGTTTCCGAGACCGGCTAGTCCAATCTATGAGCTGGAGGAGCCACCGTTGCCTGGGATTAGGGCGGTCGAGTCCAGGGACGAGGGGGATGGGTTCACTTAGGGTTTTTCGTCGTGCGAGCAGTACAGCATGTGGCGCTTTTTTGTTAATCGGTATAGTATCGAGTACATCTGCTGTGCTTCTGTCCTCGAAAGGTCAGGAGTGAAAAGTCGAGTCTCCAAAGTTCGGAGATTGGGAGCCTGGGCGAGGTTGCTGCGAGGGGTCTCTGCTTCTGACTCGTCGTGGACAGCTCCCTCCGCCAGAGTTGAACTCGCAAGAGCAGCACTCCACGCCATGGCCAACCCCTACAACCGACTGCACCCACCACGCCTGCACAATCCCCGAACCTGTCGTCCCTTCTTGAACACCTCCCGAAGCATCCTCCTCCCGCCAACGGTCCGCGCCTCGCCCTTCTCTGGACTCCTCGCTCGCGGACTCCACACGGAAGGATGGTGGCGACAAGGCTTCCCAGACGCAGCGACGATGGCGAACGGGGGGTTTGCGGGCAAGGGTGCGTTCACGGCGCTGTCTCAGGAAGTGGAGCGGAGCTAACGTGACTCGTAGGACGAATCTGGGCGTGGGCGCAGGCGTGCGAGGAGTTCACGCAACGGCCGCCGACCTCTGGCTGTGGATTTGAAACCCAGTTGGAGAAGGCGTGGGCATCTGAACGGGCGCCTCGTCCTGGAGGTCTGGCCGGCCCTTTTCGAAAGGCCGCGTCTGGGAAGGGTGGGAAGGCGTGGGGAGCTGGAGCGAAGGAGGAAACGGGGAGTAAGAGTGGGCCGTTCGATCAGGAAGGGTTCAAGTGGTCGCAATGGCGGCAGAGGATCCACGGGGACCGTTGCGAGCGACGCGGAGGAGGCCGCTTCCGTCCTGGACGACCTATCCACCACCATGCTCGCAAGCCAGACGACTGTGGTCACCGCCATCGCTTCAAGACCGGAGTAAGCGACGTGTTTGCGTTCTGCGATAAGATCTCGCTGACCGCGCTTTGCAGTTGCTCTACTTCCTCTTGAACGACGTTCCCCGCTGCGCCCCAGCCTATCGCCCTCCTTTCCTCATCTCCCACCTGAACATCCTTCCTCGCACTTCCGCCAGCGTCCTCCACTCTGCACCCCCTCCGCCTTGTCGTCCTTCAAACCTCTACCACCCGTCGACTCTCCGCACGTCGCTTCTCCTCAACTCCGCTCCCCTCGCCCCACCACCATCAGCTACCTCCCTCCACATCCGACTCTTCTCGACCTCGTTCAAGCCCCAACACCCCCCACCGACTCAGATTCTCGAAGCTGGCTTCCCCATTTTCCTCCCTCTCCTCGCCGTGCTCAAGTCGTCCGCCGCCCTCTCGACACTCACCTTCATCTCGCGCATCGCCCTCACCCTCCTGCCCCTCTCCGCCCGCGCCAAACTCATCCACGTCATCTCGACGCAGTACCTCTTGGACCCTCAGAACGCAAAGCCCTGGGTCAAGCGGATCGTCGAAGCCAGTGGCCGAACCGTCTCGCCGACTTCAGCCGCGGGCCACTTCAACGCGCGCTTCATCCTCCCCCTCCTCCTCTTCCTCCCCTTCGCCTTCCTCGGCGCGGTCGTAGTAGCCTCTTTCGAGCGCACGCCCGTCACCGGACGCCTTCGGATCATCATGCTCTCGCCAACCGAAGAAGCCGACCTAGTCGCCTCGATCCTCGCCTCCGGCACCCTCCCCTCTTTCCCCGACGCCCCAATCCAACGCGACTGGGTGACGATCCTGCGAAACGTCCTCGAACTCTCCGACGAAGGCCGTTCGAGCACGACAGGTCGGCGCGTCCTTCTCGGCGGAGAAGTCCTCGACGAGCGAGATTGGCGCGTGAGGTGGACAGAGGCGGTTCTGAGGGCGTTGGAGGCTGGAGTTCCGGTGCTGGGGCAGGAGGAGGGGGACGGAGTCGCGGGGGTCTTGCAGCCGCCGCCGACCAAGTTTCCTTTGCGCGCGAGGCCAACGGAGATGAGCGCCAAGGATCTGGGGTGGGAAGGAGCGACGCTATTGGGGAAGCATCTGGAGGGACATGCGCAGGGGAAGCTCGTCGCCGAGTACGACTTGCTGGTTCTTGAGCGAGATGAGGCGAATGCGTTCTCGTTTGGGTTTGGGCCGGACGAACTGGACGCGGGAGATGATTCGCGTGGAAGGCGGGGAGTGATTGTTGTCTACACCGGTTTGTCTCCACCTTCCTCCTTCTCCCTACTCACAAGCTGACGACGGCGGCCAGGCTTCATCGACGAGATCCTCGGCAAGAGCCCTGGCACCACTCCCCCTCCTCTCGACCCCCGCCCCGCTCAAGGGACCACCTTCTTCAGCGGCCTGTTCTCCTCTCGCCGCGCTCCCGCCGAGCTCCCCAACGCCGTCCCCTCCGTCCTCCCTACTGCTACCCAGACCAAGTCGCTCGCAGTCTTGCTCTCGCACGAGCTTTCGCACCTCATCCTGGTAAGCTACTTCGCCGAGCGACAGCCTATTTAGCCCGCTAACGCTTCCTCGTGCAGTCGCACACTCTGGAATCCTATGCCAACACCTCCCTTCTCGTCCCTCACATCTCCAAGCTTTTCTCAGATGGTAAGTTCTCAAAACGTCCTGCCGCCGCTCTCCCGCTCACCAGTCTCCTCGCAGTCGCTCGAACTCTCCTCTACCCTATCACGGCGATGCTGGGACCCTTCTTCAACGACGCCATCGCACGCAGCATGAACGTCGGAGCGATGGGCGGGTTCGGCACCCTCGGCGAGCTCTGCAACAGCTGCGAATCTCGGAAACTCGAGGAGGAAGCCGACGTCGTTGGGCTTCGGTACGTCTTCCCTCCTACCTCTGCGATCGCCACTGATCCTCGCTGAACAGGCTTCTGGCGCACTCGGGGATCGACCCTCGTCACGCCCTCGATTTCTGGCAAGAGCGTCTCGCCACTCCTCCCTCGTCGAACGACAGCGTCGTCTCCACTTCCTCCCCTCACCTCCGCCTGCATTCCTCCGCGGCGTCACCGCAAACCGGATCAGAAGATGGAGCAAAGGATTCGGCGTGCAGCTTCCTGCGCACGCATCCTGTTGATGCGGATCGGGTCAAGAGGATCAGGGAGGAGCTTGAGAGGTGGATGGTTTACCGTGGGGGAGCGGTCGCGTAGGGTCTTTCGTTTGCGCACTTTAGTATAGATGTTGTCTTTCTCCTTCTCCTGTGAATCACTAGTCACGCTCCTTTCATCCGAACGAATGCTCTACGATAGAGAGATTTACAAGTGAACAAACAGCTACAAGGTGTCCTCGGCCTTCTCCTCCACCGTTCCCAGCTCTGGCCGCTTCGTCCGATGGTGATCCAGCCTCAGCGAGCTATCACCGCTGAGGGGCGTAACGATAGACAAAGCGAGCTGGATGATCGACTCCACTCGTCGTTGTAGCGGTTCGTGATCCGATGTCACCGTCTATCCCAGCACACAAAGTCAGCAGGCGCACCGAGAGAGAGGGAGAGAGAGAGAAGACGTACCAGATCTTCGACCGTCACATCCGCCACATGCTCGTCCAGTCTCACCCTAATCACCGGTACCCTCGGATGCTCCAGCTTAACCTCCGTCTCAGCCTTCTCCTTCTCCTCCTCCGCCTTGACGATCGCCGCTGCGTCTTCCTCCGCCTTTTCCGGCGGCTCGTTCGGGTCTACCACCACTTCGGCCATCGTGGTATCGACAGACTCGACAGGGAGGGTCGTCGCGTCTTCCGGGCGGATGAGCTCGACTTGCCCGAAGTAGGAGTCGAGGAAGGCGATGAGTCGGTCAAGGCGGGTAGGGAGGGCGAAAGCGTCTTCTTCTTCTTCATTGGAGGGATGAGGAGAATGGGGAGGGGTAGGAGGCTCGGCGTGGGGGTGGGGATGGGAGTGCGAATGTCCGCTCGAGGTTTCTGCGCCGACGAGTCAGCTCAGGAAAGGGTAGGAGAGGGGATAAACGCACTCTTGACGGAAGCGGGACTGCCGTCGACGCCGAGGACGAGAGCGATGACTGAGTCGGCGACCATGTCGTTCGTGACCGAGCCGACCCACTCGATCGCAAGGTCGTGCTTGCCTGCCGCCTTGATATCGACGGTCGACATGACCTGCGCTCACCGCGCATCAGCCTTACCGCACCGCTGAGAGAAGAAGAACGTACCCTCATCGTCGGCACCGAATCCGCATCGACTCCCTCCTGGATCTTGCCGTACATCCCCTGCAGATGCCACCGCACGAGGTCCCAGGTGACCGAGACGGTGATCCGTTGTCGCTGCATGATGACACTCGTACTGAGTCCTGTGAATTCGCGAAGGTCGGAGGGGGCGAGGAAAGTGTAGGTGAAGTCCTTGGAGACGAGGAGGCCGGAGAGAGTTGATGCGGGGGTCGGGGCGGCGAGGGCCAGAGTTCCGAGTGCCTGGTGCTGAGTTTAGTGACGAATGGAGAAGACGTGAAGGCCGACGTACCTTTGCCATACGCTCGCCGCGGAACTTGAGCTTGACGATCTCGACGTTGCGAGGCGTGTAGATCTGGATGTCGTCCTTGCGCTCGGCGAACTTGGTCTTGAGGGCAGACCGTAGTCGACTCATGTTGTTCGCCTCGCCGTGCACGAGAATAAGGTGGGCGGGCATGACCTGGGGAGAGGGTCAGTGGGGACTTGCGCGCGCAAACGAGACCGCGCACCTCGTCGATGAATTTCGAGTTTTGGGTGTAGTCGACGTGAGCCGAGAAGGAGATGTAGTCGACCGATCTAGGAAGATCAGGTCAGCGAGAGAACCGCTTGAAGTTTACGGCGAAGACACACAATCGTCGAGAGATCTTGGCTCCTCCTTGCAGCGCCTGAATCTCTGTTGGCTCGTTCATGATCGTCTGCACAGCAGAATTCGTTAGCACTCCCCCCAGCAGAATCAGCACAAACGGACTCACCCTCGCCATGACTCCCTCCACCGAGTACCCCGTGATAATAAGCCCATTCCTCGGATCCGGCGCCCACTTCTCCAACAGTTCTCGGCTCACTCCGTTCGTGAGGAATCCTGGACTCGCCATAACGACGCAAGGTCCTCGGTCGTTTAGCTTGGAGATACCGCGGTCGAGAGGCCGGATGAACGAGTTCTTGCCCTTGAAGTCGAAGGGGTTGATCCCGCGAGCGAACTTTTCGCGGATGTTGGGAGCCATCGTGTGGATGTATCTGCAATGGGGGTGAGTGGCTGTAGATGCGGAAGAGAGAGATGAACGCACTGCCGGTAGACGTCCATGCACTTCATCGCGAGACTCGAGATGTAGTAAATTGGGACGTGGTGCAACTCCGGATGCTCGCCCCAATACTCGTCCAAGATCAAGAGCAGCTCTTGCGCTCGACCAAGGGCGAATACGGGGAGGAGGACTCGGCCACCACGCTTCACGATGTTCTGGACCAGTGCTGAAAAGAGTGGCGTCAGCAGGAGCGAGGTGGGTGATGGCAAAGACTCACTCGTAAACTGCGCTTCCTTCTCCAGTCGAGGCTCGTGGCTTTGCACTCTGCAAACAGAATCCGTTTAGCACCAATTCTGCGCCTTTTTTTCAGCTCCGGCGACGCACCCATACGTCGACTCGCAGATCATCACGTCCGGCTTCTTCTCCCAGACGGGCACTTTCGCAGGCACGAGATGCCGATCCTCCTCCGTCGAATAGTCGCCAGTGTACAACACCCTCGTTCCAGCAATCTCGATCAAGAACATGCACGCGCCGAGGACATGGCCCGCCGCGAACGACGTGAACCGAACGGCCGTGTTGGAGGTTTCTGAAGGAGGGAGGAGGATCTCTTGCTCAAAGTCGAAGCCGATGATGGTATTCCACGATGCGATCATCTCCTCCTCGGTGAAGAGCTTGTCGTCCGTTCCTGCCGTGCTGTGGAGTCAGAGTGAGAAGTGCGCTTGCGCGAGCGAGCTGCAGGACGCGAGGGACGTACCTTACGCGCACGAAATCGCTCATCAGGTACCGGTAGACGGCCTTGGTAGGGTGCGACATGTACACGACTCCCTTGCCCTCCTTGAAGTTGGTCTGCACGAGCACAACACGACCCGAAAGTCAGCTCCCTCCCGCCACTCCCTTCCGCTTCCGAGGCGGCGTACCTTCTCCATCACGTAGGTCAAGCTTGCGGCGTGGTCGAGGTGGAAGTGGGTGATCAGGATCGCGTCTACGGTCGACCAGTCGAGCTCATCGAGGAAGGGAAGTGCCGCCATGCCGGAAAACGCTGGGTGGACTCCAGAGTCGCAAACGATCGTGCGGCCCTTGTACTTGATCACGCAGCAGGACCTTCCGACCTATCCCTCCGTGGTCAGCTGGTCCACGCTGCGCGAAGTGGAGAAGGAGACGACGTACCTCTTGCCCGGCTCCGAGCAACTGCACCTCCATCTGGTCGTCGATTCCTTCGATTCCTCCTGGGCCGATGATCCCTGCTCCGGGAAAGTCTCCAGCTGCTTTACGCTTGGCGGCCATTGTTCCAAACTGAAGGTTGGGGTGAGGGCGGGAGGCAGAGCTGCGTTTCTCGACTCGACGACTCTCTCTCTTGCCCACTCGACTCGCGTGCAAGATGTCAGTACTCGCCCAGATCCCCGCAGACTCGTTCGAAGCAGGAACTCGTATCGGCAACAAGCGCGTTCGCGTTCCGCCCAGGGTCACTCTCGGAGAGCTGTACGTCCTCCTTCCTCGCCCCTCAGCTCGCGTCTTCCTCAACTCATCTTATCGTGCTACAGGACCGTCAACAACGTCGGCGTGCTAAGGAAGCTCAACTCGGTGCTGTTCCCTGTCGCCTACAACGACAAGTTCTACCGCGATGTCCTAGACGTCGTGATCACTCCTGAGGAGTACACGAAGCTCAGTGCGTGCCCTCCTGCCCTCCCCGCGAGCCCGCTAAACCCCTCGCATAGTCTTCTACCAAGACCTTCCAGTTGGCAACATCGTCTGCCGTCTCGAGCCCGCCTCCGCCCTCCTCCCCACCACCATCTCGACCTCCGTCTCTCCCATCGTCCCCCCCGTCCCCTCCTCCTCCACCGGTCCCGCCAAACCCGCTCCCAAAATCCCTTCCGAGCCTCACAAGCTCTACATCATGACTCTCGGCGTCCTCGCGTGCGTTCACCCTCTCCCCCTGCTCCGCATAACTCGCTGATAGTAGGGCAGCCCGTACCGCCGACAGGGCCTCGCGTCCAAGCTCGTCAAGCACGTCATCTCTCAAGCCGAAGCGTCCCACCGCCCGCCCGTCGTAGAGGAGTTCAAGATCAAAGCTCCGTCGAGCGACGAGCCGGCGGATAAGAAGAAGAAGATCGACCCGAAGAAGGAGGACGCGGTCGTTCCCCGGCTCGAGCAGAAGAAGGTTGTCGCGCTGTACTTGCATGTGCAGCTGGGGAATGATGAGGCGAGGAAGTTTTGGGAGGGACATGGGTTCAAGGTGACGGTTCGTCTCTTTCCGTGCGATGGTTTGGGGCGTGAACTGATGGCGTTGGTGGAGCAGGGGACGGTGCCGAACTACTATCGCAAGATTGAGCCGAGGAACGCGTGGTTGCTGGAGCGACCGATTGAGGTAGAGGCTTAGAGGAGGAGGAATGCGAAACGGCTCGAGGAAGCTCCAGGCTGGGATCTCTGCTGCTTCTTTCGCCGGCTCCGCTTTCAAGTACTTCTTCTGAGCGTTCTGCTTTGTGTTGGAACGCATGCTCAGGGAGAGGAACACGCGAAACTCAATCGAGCCGGCATCACGTCTTGCTGCCGCACTTTGATTCTCTCTCAAGCGCTTCTCTCACACGCAGTCGAGCCCGCTGTCGTACTATCATCACCCTCTATCACTCCCTTGATTAGCGCCTGATGAGCAACGTCTCTTCTCCGATTGCCAAGGAAGGGATCGAAGCTCACGCGAGGCCGAAGCAGGGTCGTGCACACAAGCAAAGCCGTAGTTACAGATACGATTCGTACATTATCAAGCCTCGCCTCCTCACCTCCTCGGGCTCCTGCTCCTCGCCCTCCCCTTGATCTCCAACCCAGGACTCCTACGCCTCGCCCTCCCCTTGATCTCCAACTCCTCCCTCCCCGCACTCCTACTCCTACTATCCCTCCTCGCGCGCCTCCTCGGCGGACTCCGACTCCTCGAATCCTCCGACCGCGAGTAGCTCCTACTCCTACTCCTCGAGACGGAGCGCGTGGGGGAGCGTCCGCGGCGCGTACTAGAGCGGACGGGAGAGCGGGAACGGGATGCGAGCCTTCGTCGACCTGGAGGGGTGATGGAGCGCTCACGGCGGGGAGGGGAGGGGGAGGGAGAATCGGCGTGGCGGCGGCGGCGGGGGGAGAGGGATCGGCCGTCGCGCTGACGGGGAGGGGAGGGAGAGCGGCGGCGGGGAGGATCGTCGTAAGGGAGTAGAGCGTCGCGGGAAGACGGGGGGCGACGGGCGTCGAGGTCGGCGTCTAGGCGGCGCATCTCGGTTTCGCGGTTCGTGCGAGCCAGCTCTGCCATTTCGACCTTCTGCCGCTGTTGTTCGATCTCGAGCTGGGCGCGCTGGCGCTCGCGTTCCTTGTTCGCCTTGTCCCGTTCCGCACGCAGCTGAACTTCGATCCGCCCGCGTTCGAGAGCTGCTTGTTCGCGCTCTTCCTGCTTCTTGATCTTCATTTCCGCCTGCGCCGCCTTGTCGAACGCGAGTCCCTCGACATGGTCCTTCGAGATCCCCATCGCCAACCTCAAGCGCTCGTTCGCCAACGCCTTCGCCTGCCCCAACTCGTGCCGCTCATGCACCTTGATACTCCCCCGCTCCCGCTCCGTCCCTTGCGCGCCACTCGACTGAGCGAGCAACTGAGTCCTCAGCGCTGA
>ERZ1463034.348-NODE-348-length-11046-cov-5.759076_pt1 | contig 11046 bp, 17 predicted proteins | sample MGYA00564480_ERZ1463034 | MGnify/ENA primary metagenome ERZ1463034 (study PRJEB39244, sample SAMEA3635122) | Helicobacter pylori | study: EMG produced TPA metagenomics assembly of PRJEB11511 data set (Assembly of a 5300-year-old Helicobacter pylori...
ATAACCTGGGTGACTGGAGTTCAGACGTGTGCTCTTCCGATCTGAGCAGCTCAGCGCACCTGGCAAGGAGGATCGTTGGAAGGCTGGCAGTCGGAGGTCGGCAGTCAGCTCTGCATGGTGAATACTGAGACGTACGACTCACGGGCATGCTGAAGCGGTGATGGAAGAAGGAAGAACGACGCCGCCGGCGAGCACCTCCTCCTGTCCTCCGCCCCTCACCTCGACACGATGGCGAAGGAGCTCAAGTCGACTAGCGTTCCCGTAGAGCGGCTAGCAGCAGTTACTCCGCCCAAGAGCACACGGTGGGGCTTCGTCGCCTCCCTGAGCGCCCTCTTGCCCTTCTGCGTCGGTCTCATCCTCTTCTCCTCCTCTCTCCACTACTCTCTTCCGACCCCGCAGCAAGAGCTCTTTGCGCCAGATGGAGTCACTCCCCTCTTCTCGGAGAACCAGGCGATGCGCTACATTCACGACCTCTCCACGCACGAAGACGGCACCCCCAAGTACAGGATCGTAGGCACGGAGGAAATGGTGGAGACGGAGAAGTACCTCCTGGCGGCGATCGAGAAGATCAAAGAGGAGACGGCACTCAAGATGGGAGGACTGCATCAGGTTGAGGTCTGGCATCAGGTGCGTCGCAGCTAAGGCGCGTGCAAGAGGGAGGGAGGTCCTGACGGGAGGTGATCGTGCAGATTGGATCTGGGACGCACTTGTTCGACTTTATGGACAAGAAGGTAAGCTCTCTTGACCCTCCTGAGGTGCTAGCTGACCCCCCTGCGCCGTCTGTAGGTCTGGAAGAAGTGAGCTGGGACGCGTCTGGCTCGAAGTCTCCGTCTGACCATCCACTCACAGGTACTACAACATCACCAACGTTATCGTACGCCTTTCCGACGGAACAGCAGCCTCCAAGGCGAACGCTGTCCTCGTCAACGCACACACCGACAGCACCCTGCCGTCTCCTGGAGCCGCGGACGACCTTGTCGGAGTAGCTGCGATGCTGGAATCTCTGCGAGTGATGGCTTTAACGCCGCGTAGGCTGACGAACAGCGTCGTATTCCGCGAGTGGATCTGCTCGTTCGGGGGAGTGATGCGGTTGCTGATGGCTTCGCAGTGTTCAATGGGGCCGAGGAGAGTCTCCAGGACGCTTCGCATCTCTTCATCACGCAACACTCCCTTCGCAAGAGCATCCGCGCGGTCATCAACCTAGAAGCTTGCGGCGTAGGTGGCCCGGAGATCGTTTTCCAGGCCACATCGGATGAGGTACGCATTCTCGCAGCGGACTTTCTGATGTTTGCTCATTCCTGCCCGCATCGCAGATGATTCGAGCTCTCGCGCGGACTCCTCGACCGTATGGCACAGTTCTCGCGACCGAGGTTTTCTCTACGGGCTTGATTCTCTCCGAGTGCGTCTAGCGGCCCGCCATCGACTCGCTGAAAGCTGACTACCGCACGCAGCACGGACTTCCGCCAATTCGCTTCCTACGGCAACCTCACTGGCCTAGGTAAGCAGATCCCTCCCTCGCCTCCTGCGCGACTTACGCGAATTGAGCAGACATGGCTCTCGTTCAGAATAGCTACCTCTACCACACGCGACAGGACCTTCCGGAGAAGATCGAAGCCGGCGCCCTCCAGCATATGGGCGATAATGTGATCGCGCTCCTCGAATACCTCACCTCTAATCTCACCGCCATGGGCAACTCTTTCAACGCCATTCCTCTCCCCAAAGCCTCGACCTCGGCCACGATCTTCTTCAGCGGACTCGGCGGACACCTCTTCATCGTCTACTCGCGTGCACAGGCGACGATGATCTACGGAGCTATCGTCGCGCTCTCCGCGATCGTCATCGCCGACCGCGTCGACTGGACGAGGAAGGGAGTTTACCTCGCGGGAGTCGTTGGGATTGGAGGGAGCTTTATCGGCGCACTCGTTGGGGCGAACTTGGCTGCGTTCATCTCGGGAGTTGTGATGCAGAAGACGCTGACTTGGTGAGCCCCTCCAATCCCGACGCAACGGCTCCGCGCTAATCACGGCGCGCAGGTTCCGCCACGAGACGGTGAGCTTCCTCCCTGCTTGACCGCTACACCTTCGCCAGCTGACATCTCCTTTCCAGCTTCCCATCCTCATCTACGGACCTCCTGCCGCCCTCGGAGCCCTCCTCGCCCAGCGCACCATCTCCAGCTTTGTCCGAACGCCCTTCGCCACTCTTCTTCTCGAGGCACAAGAGTCCTCTCTCCTCGAGCACGCTACTGTCGTCGGCCAGGTGGTCTACAACTCGGTGTTCCTCATCGTCGGCCACTCGCTAGGAATCGGCTCGAGCTATCTCTTCGCACTCGGATCGATCGCTGCGCTGTCGGCGCTCATCGTCAACGACTACATTCTCAAGCGCGGAAGTAGGTCGGTTCACCTTGCAGCGTACTTTGTCGGCCAGGTTCGTCGGTCCCCTTGAGGCGTTGCACCAGGTCGTGCTCATGCCTGCTCGCAGATCTCGCCCCTCATGCTCGGTATCGAGGGCCTCGTTGGCTTCCTGGATCTCTTTGTGCCTCTCACTGGACGCCTTGGAGCCGATGCGCCCGTCGACTCCATGATCGCGTCGCTCGTTAGCGGCGTCGGTTACTTGGCCATCCCCATGGTGAGTCTTTTGTCGCTGGAACAAGAAGGGGATAGCTAATCACATATATCCACAGTTCCTCCCTTTTTCCCACCGGTTCGGCTCCATCGTCACCTCCCGCATCGCCCTCGCCTTCACCTTCTTCACCGCTGGGACCCTCGGATGGTTCACTCGCCCTACGTGGAACATCTACGACGTCGACCACCCGAAACGCCTTATGGCGCTCTTCATGGAGAACACGACGACGACGCCTTCCACCTTCCAGCTCCACGTCGCTTCGGTCGACCCCGCCCCTTTCTACGACCTCGTCATCGAGTCGACCTCCGACATCGTCGCTTCTGGGAGTCTCCCCCAGTTCATCGACATCGACGACGCAAATGCGGAGTGGGACATTATCTTCCCCGTTCGCCGATTCCTTCCTAACTCACGGAGGACCAGACTGACCTCTCCTCCTCGCAATAGATCTCTCAGTTCCTCACGAGCTACAAGGTAGACCTTCCTCCCACGACCTCCTCCTACGTCTCCTCCTGGGCGTCGACCTTTAACGTCACCGCCGGTCGCTCACGCCTCAACTCGGTCAAGCGCACTCGCTCTCTCGAGATCATCATGGACCATCCCTCCATCATTTGGCCCGTCCTCGCTTTCGACGCGGACGTGGTTTCCTGGGACCTCCCCGAACCCGCCGACCGAGGAATGCTGCGACACCACGTCAAGTCCGTCGCAGCCTGGGGCGTCAGTCGCTTCACTCTCGACGTCGTCATCGCGCTTTCGGACAAGCAGTTCGAGGCGGCGGTGAGGAACGACCAGCGGAGGAAGAGGCAGCGCGCGGACGATTCGGAGGAGGATCGGATACTCGGGTCGCTCAAGATCGATTTCAGCGGGCTCGATAGGCATGGGATGTACCCTGCGAGCTCGAGGCATCGCGTCGAGGGGACGTCCAAGCCGGGGATGGACTTCTTCGAGAAGATGGAGGCGAAGCTGCCGCCGGAGGTGGATGCGATGCTTCTCTCCGCTGTCGGTGCGTTCCTTCTCTTTCAGCTTGGCTGGCCTGCCTCTGACCCTTGCTCTTCGCAGCTGCTGTCGCGTACATTTGAAGAGCTTGGGAATAGATGCATGTCCAAAGACGAGAGCACGTCAATCAATATCTGTTCTTTTGTACTGCGTTCACTTGAGAGCTTGAGATTGCCCTGCTGTAAATACGTAGCAATAGCGAAGGGCTCCTACGCAGGAGGACGCTGGCAGCGAAGGTGAAGCCGCACTCACGAGTTGGGAGTCTCCGCGCCCAACGCGCTTTCCCCAACTCCTCCTCCCCAACAGTATGTTACGTCGACAGAGCAGCGCCTTTGCAAGCTCCTCCAACGGTTGGAGATCAGCGGCCGCCGCCGTTCCCTGCACCTGTCGCTTCTCCGCTCCTTCGCCCTCCCGACCTCTCTCGACGACTGCGCCTCTCCACGGCGGGCACGACAACCCTCTCGTGCCCTCCACACTTCCAAGAAAGGTGCCACGCTAATCTGGCTTCCATTGCAGGGCCTCCCGCGTAACGATGCGCCGCCTACGATGCCGAGGATGCAGAGAGGACTGCCGACGAAGAGACGGATACCGGGCTGCAAGAGGGTTGTGGTGGTCTCGAGTGGGAAGGGAGGAGTGGGGAAGAGCAGCGTGGCCGGTGAGTCGAGCGTGGAGAGCTGGGCGTGCTTGCTGGTGGGACTGCTTGCTTGGGAGCTGTGGAGGCAGGCTAGGGGACGTGAGGGAGCTCGTCTGTGGTACACTCACCTTGCGGATCTTCGCAAGCAACTGCTTGAACGACTCCATGCTCTCTTCCTGCTTCTGCTCGCGTCGCAGCTCTCAGACAACCTCTCTTGACACAGTTCTGATCCACTGTCGCCTCCGCAGTGAACCTCGCGCTCTCCCTCGCCGCCCAGTCTACCGATCCTCGCTTACGGGTTGGTTTACTGGATCTCGACATCTTTGGACCTTCCATCCCGAAGCTCATGGGCCTCGAAGGCATGGGCGAGCCGATCCTCACCGCCGGTGCGCCATTTCTCTCTCCGCACCACTCCTTTCCTCAAGGCTTACAAGAGTACTGTCCACAGATAATCGTCTAACACCCATGCGAGCTCACGGGATCCCCTGCATGTCCATGGGCTTCCTCCTCCCGAATTCGCCTTCGACCGACGACAATGCCGACACTCCGGTCGTCTGGCGAGGCATGATGGTCATGAAGGCGGTCCAGCAGCTCCTCTTTGACGTCGACTGGACAGCGGGAAGCAGCGGTCAAGACCTGGACGTTCTCGTGATCGATACGCCGCCTGGGACTGGCGATGTCGCCCTCAGCTTGGGTCAACTCGTTATCGTCGATGGTGCGTTGCTTTCGTGGCTGTCTCTCGGTTAAGGACGTTCGCCGACGCTTTCCTTGTATCCTTCCAGGCTCCGTGATCGTCTCGACTCCTCAAGACGTCGCCATCATCGACACCCGCAAAGGCGTTGCCATGTTCCGCAAGATCGGCATCCCCGTCCGCCCCTTCCTCCCTCCTCCCGCGTCGCTCTTAACCCCCTTTCCAGATCCTCGGTGCAGTTCTCAACATGTCGCACTTCCTCTGCCCCTCCTCCCCAACCCCGCACTACATCTTCGGACCCCCGACCTCGTTCCAAGCGACCTGCGCCGCGCTCGACCTCGACATCCTCGCTTCGATCCCCATCGAGCCGCTCGTTAGTGCGCGCGGGGACAAGGGCTGGCCGGTGGCGGTGGGAGGAAGTGGGGACGCGGAGGTGCGAGCGGACGGGGCGGCAGCGGCGTTCGTTTCGCTAGGCAACGAGGTGTGGACTAGATTGGTCAAGCTAGGGTAGGTTGGGTTTGGGTAGACCGAAGCAACAATGGCCAGCTTCTCGAGACTGTATGTAGACTTATGCAGACCGAACCGGAATCGGGGGAGGGGCCGCTGATGGTGGGCGCGGGGATTGAGGGTGCGGGGACGGAGTAGGGGTCCTTCCGCATCTTTTGTTGGTCGGAAGTTCGGCTACGAACACCTCGGTCTGGCGGCTCCTCGGTCTGGGAGCTCTCAGCTGTGCAGGGATCCTCGCCGGTGCGTCAGGGAGAAACTGAAAAGAGTAGAACAAGTCCGGACCGCGTGCCTCCCCCGCACTGCTCACAACGCCCTCGGTGGCGCGTGTTTTGCGCCACGAAGTTAATGCGGGTAGAACAGCAACGCACAACAGTGTCGACGAAGGTTTCAATCGCTCTCGCTGAGAATCTCTCGAGGCTCGCGGTGTTGAATGTGGACTGGTGGTGCTGATTACGCGGGGGGTATAAAACGAAGTAAGCAAATATAGCGAGGAGAGAGGGTACAGAGGGGGGGGGGACAGGGTGCAAATAGGGTCGTAGTAAAGAGAATCAAGAGAGGGAGAGACGACTACCACGATGCCACCAGCACCGGTTCAGGCCCATCATACGACTCGTTATCCTCCTTCGCCGAGAGTCCCATTTTCGCCCAACAAGGCGGTGCGAGGTGATCGCGGTGATCGGGAGTGAGAGGTCCTGCCGAGATCGGGGTACTGGGCGAGCCGGGGGTCGTCGAGCCTGAGATGGGTGAGGAGAGGGTCGAGGAAGAGGAGGAGCAGACGGAAGAGGGGCGGGAGGAGGAGGCGGAAGTGGGAGCCGAGTAGGGGGAGTGACGACCGCGTGGTCGGCGAGAGGCGGACGAGGAGAAGATGTCGGTCGGGCCGTGAAGGAGGGCGACGGCCGCGTCCGAGGCGCGACGGTGGCGAAGCTCGTCGGGAGAGGGGGAGCGGGAGGTAGAGGTGGACGCGACGGGGGAGGTGGTGGTGTAGTCGCGACGACGCTTGCGATCCTCCATCGACTTGCGAGGAGCGACGGCGGCGGCGACCTGGCCTCGCTCGGCCTGGTACGCGTCGTAGACGTCGTGTACCCAGGCGGTGAGCTCCTCGTCACGAACGACGACGTTCCAGCTGCAGACAAGGACCAGGTTAGCGAAAGAATGAGGGCGGAAGAGGAGAAGGAAGACGCACCCCAAGAACGCGAAGAGCTCTCGCTCCATCTGGTTGACCTCCTTGAGGTCGAAAAACTGCCCGACGACCTGCCACGACTTGTTGGAGTACGTGTCATCCATCGAGATCTTGCTCGAGAGCATGAGGGACGAGAGGAAGAGGCGGTGAGGGGAAGTCGAGGTTCCTCGAGCCGAAGGGTAGCGTGCTTTGAGGCGCGACAGGAGGAGGAGGGCCTGGTGGGTGATGGCGAGGGGAAGGCGCGTTCGGTAAAGTGCGTACGCCTGCGGGAGAGATCGAGTCAGAACCCGTTTCGAGGTAAACAAATCCCCGCCGGAAGTTGGCGGGAGATCGGAAGCAGAGGCGCGCGGAGATCGCGTGCCCGGAGACGGAGGAAAATGACTCACGATGAACTCGCCCAGGGGTGGGGGAGCCTCCTTGCCCTGCGTAGGAGACTGGGGAGGCGTCTGCAATCCGTCCTGACCAACTCCGATGGCGGAAGGAGGGGTGTTGACGGAGAAGAGCGAAGTAATGACATGCTCGCAGAACTCGGCGGTCTCTGCGGGTTGAGAGGGAGAGTCAGCTTCCAGTAGTCTCCTCCGCAAGCTAGACACGCACCTTGGAACCCGTAGAACTTGTCGGGAGTCATGGCGGGCGGAGAAAAAGGGGGGTTGGGGGTCGTGCGGTGCGGGACGTGGGATTGCGGCAGTTCGAGGACCGGAGTAGGAGGAGGTGGCTGGGAGAAGGTGTCCACGCTTGCTGAGTGCCTGATCGCGAGCTCCGGAAGGATGGGAGGAGAGACCGGGGGGGTGTTGATGATGCGGCGAGGCGGCAGAGGAGTTTTGAGCTGGTGAGTTTGGCGGCGCCTGTGACAAGAGACTGGTGAACTCTTTCGAGGGTCGCTGCTGGTAGGTGAGCTAAGTGGCGAAGGCTTTGATGGACCGAGGTGTTAGAGTTGAAGAGAAAGGAGACCGAGAGATGGAAGAGAAGCGCCGGCGAAGAAGGCGAAGAGAAGGTCTCCTCCGATTCTCGGGTGTCTCTCCTCCTCGCCGGGGGCCGCGGATCTTGAAAAAAACATGCGTTGGTGTTCAATCTTCTGGCTGAGCTTGTTTAGGAAATCTCGGGCAACTCTCTTTCCTGCTGTCGTCGTAGCTCAAGCCCTGGCAGAACTTCTTAAACTCGCGCCATCAGCTGCCAGGAGCAACATCCTCCAGTGCACCCCCCTTTTCGCTAAGGAGCGAAAGGGGGCGGCTTACTTGGGCGTACAAAACTCGAGCCAAAACTCTCCCTCGCTTACTAACCGCAATCCCAAGCGCTGAGTGTTCGATACCCGAGGCAAAAAGATATCCGTGCGACTCGCCCAGCCCCGGCGGAGTCAGCCTGGCTCAGGGCGGGCTTGCCGGCTGCTGATTGAGGGGCTGACCACAGCGGTGACCGCTTGTCCGGAACGCTCGGAGGACGCAGGCCTCCTCTCCCTCGTCCCCCTATTGCCGTTCGCTTGTCACTAATCCGACCTCGAGATTGTTAATCCGACGAGAAAAGGATCATTCCGGATCTCTCTCGGCGTCTTCGGAGGCGCGGAGGAACGCAGCATCCCCCGGTGCCGCGCCTCCTTCGCAGCGCACGCAAGTAATTTCAAGGCGCGGTGGCCTACGTACACGAGGATCCGGACTCAGAAGGAGCAGGGGTTAAGAAAGCGCAGTACCGTGTACCCCCTGAAAACGCGTTTTCACTTACGGAGAGGGGTTGCCCGCACGGTCGAGCAGGCGCTGGTTTCGCTTTTCAGAAGCTTTTAACTCGACACATCGTTTACGACAATTACTAGAGAGACGTGCAGCAACTCCTCTCGCATTATTAATTAGGTAGAGACACGGAATCTCGACACTGACCTCGAAAGGTCTTAGAAGAACGCGCAGGGAATCAAGCCCGGAGAGGTTGGTCTCCGCTCCCCTTCGACTTCTCCGCCGCTGCCCGCTGGACCTTCCGTTCCCCGCGCTTCGCAAATCCCCGTCCTTTCCAGATTCTGCTTACAATCCGCGATCCGTTCCTGAGGCTTGAGGCTCTCCGTTCCTGTGCCTAGATCAAGAGGAAAAGGTGCAGGTGCGGGCGGGGTTGAATATCTGCCGGCTCGTTCGTCGTCGTCGTGTGCCCAGAAGCTCACGTGCACCGAAGAAACGTCCCAGGAAAGAGATCAGGAGGTACACGGCGGGCGGTAGAGTTTGGTAGTCGTACGATTCAAGAACGGGGCCAGGCCTGACCTTCCTTTTCTCTGGCCTCCTGCTCTTGCCGGTCTCCGAAGACGGCGAAAAGGGAGCGGGGAGAGGCGCAGGAACTTTCAGGTGCCGGGTGCGGAAACAGAGGCAGGTGCAAGGAGGCGGGAAAGTCGAGTGTGTGGGGACGACCGAGAGCGGTAGCTCCAGTGGTGCCTCGGACGGAGCTGGCAAGTTGCTAGGGACGCTGAGCAAGTGGATCGTGTCAAGGAAGAAGAGCGCGCCAGAGAGACTTCCCGGGAGAGCAGCGACCGCATTCCTCCTCGCAAACCGAGATCCTCCCTTCCCTCTTCAAGTTCTCTCCCAGCTTGCTATCGCTCTCGTGCTGGACGCCATCCTGACTCACTCCAGCCTGCAGTCGCAAATCAACTCTGCGGATACCCTCGGAGCCCGGTGTGCTTCTTTGCTCAGTACCAGGTTCACGGTTGACGACAAATCTCTCACCAATTTTTCGGAAGCGGACTCAGCCACCCGGAGCTGCGGTCAGCTTTCTCACACATTGGGTCGCCTAGGCCTCAGCGGCTCCTCACTTCTTTCAGCTCTCTGCTCTTCCTAGCTCTTCATACCCCGCTCGCTGTGATGTCTGAACTCAAGAACGTCGTCGTCGTCGGCCTCGGAATCGGAGGCGTGGTTGTCGCCAAAGCTCTCGCCGCTCAGCTCCCCAAGACGCACCGTGTCGTGGGTATCAGCGAGAATGACTTCGCGTACTACCCCGTCGCTTCCCTGCGCGCAGCTACGGTGCCTGGTGAGCTCCCCTTGACACGTCCTCCGGTCCCTTGCTGACTGCTCCCCCTCAGGCTGGGAGACAAAGGTTACCGCTCCCGTCGGCGCGCTCTTCCCCAAGGGAAGCCGCCACGTCGTCCTCTCTGGCACCAAGGTTCTCTCCATCAGCGCGCACAGCGTTGCCATCGACGTCGTGCACGACGGATTCGGGCTCGAGATCCCGTTTGATTCTCTCAACATCGCGACTGTGAGGCCCTTCTCCTCCCGGCTCTTTCACCTCTCTCTGACGACCCTCCGTTTGCAGGGATCTACTTATGCTTTCCCCGCACGCCCTGCCACTGGCGTCCACTCCGAAGTCGAAGTCGCAGCGACTCTGAAGGCTTTCCAAGCCGACATCGCTTCTGCGTCCTCGCTTCTCGTCGTCGGAGGCGGCGCCACCGGAATCGAGCTCGCAGGAGAAGTGGCTGCTCAGTATCCTGGCAAGGCTATCACTGTGCGTTGCTCTCTGGCTTTTTTACACCTCGTGCGGCGTGGCTGACGTGGAGCTTTGCAGCTCGTTCATTCCGGCGCGCAGTTGTTCGAGACGGGCTACAAGAAGAGCCTCGGTCCGAGCCTCGACAAGCAGCTTAAGGCTCTCGGGGTCAAGATCGTCTACGGTGCGAAGGTCAATACTGCTGGACTCGATTCGGGCAAGGTTGCGAAGCAGGAGTTCGTCCTCAGCAACGGCTCCAGCGTTCAAGGTGCGTTCGTAGCCTCTCCACCTCAGCCTCTCGGATTAACGCTCTCACTACGACGCAGCCGACTTCATCTTCAAGGCCTACGGCTGCATTCCCAACTCTGCCCTCGTCAAGGCTTTCGACGCGAGTCTCGTCAACGCCGCCGGCTTCATCAAGGTCAAGCCCACCCTTCAGCTCGCTTCGCAAGATGGCTCGCTCGACCACATCTTTGCTCTCGGAGACTGCAACGACGTCGCCGAGACCAAGCTCATCGCGTTCGCCAAGTGGCAGGTTCGTCCTTCTTCGAGCCCCTCCCTTTCGTCGACTGATCAATTGCGTTCGCAGGTCCCGACTCTCACCGCGAACGTCGTCGCTCTCACGTCTGGCAGCAAGGCCCCACTCAAGGTCCACAAGCCCGCAGGACTGTTGACGATCGTGACTGTCGGTCCTTCGGGTGGAGCGGGACAGCTCTTTGGATTCGTGATCGGCGTGCGTTCCTCCCTCCCTCCTGGCGGCTGCTCACGTTCACTGACCCGACTTTGTGCAGGCATGGCTCTCGTCGCGGATCAAGAGCAGCAAGATGTTCCAGCCGCAATTCGTCGACGAGTACAGGACCATCAAGGCGTGAGTGGGGAGCGGGCGGCGTCGGGGGTGTAGGATATATAATGCTCGAGTTGGTGCGAAGATCGGAAGAGCACACGTCTGAACTCCAGTCACCCAGGTTATCTCGT
>ERZ1463034.350-NODE-350-length-11014-cov-5.771238_pt1 | contig 11014 bp, 16 predicted proteins | sample MGYA00564480_ERZ1463034 | MGnify/ENA primary metagenome ERZ1463034 (study PRJEB39244, sample SAMEA3635122) | Helicobacter pylori | study: EMG produced TPA metagenomics assembly of PRJEB11511 data set (Assembly of a 5300-year-old Helicobacter pylori...
ACGAGGGTGGGGCGGAGGTCAAGAAGCGCAGCGAAACATAATACCATTCATTTTGCCGCCTGGTCCTTGTCTCTGGCCGGCCACCTCGCTCCGATAGACTGGGGTTTCCATGCTGGATTCACATTTCAAGTACCTCCACGAACATCTAGCAGCTCTCCCTCACCTCCTCGACAAACTCCCTCGCCAACTCGCGAATCTCCTCCACCATCCCATCCCGCTCCCACTCCTTCCTCCCCCGCCAAATGATATCGTAGCACGCCGCCCTCAGCTGCTCCAACTGTTCCACATTCAGCCCGTCCGTCTCTTCGCTGAGTTCCCGCACGAGTGACTCGACTCCGGAGGGCGAGAGGATAAAGTCGGGCAAGGGTTCGGGCGTCGGAGGATCCACGACGATGGGCGAGGGTTCGCGCGGTGCGGCGTCGGGAACAGGAGCTCCGGCGTCGGAGGCTGGGTTCGGGGGAGTCGCTTCCTGCTCGGTGGCGACGACGACTTTGGCTTCGGGCTCGACGACGATGGCGATTTCGGCAAAGCGAACGCTCGTCGAGGGGCCGGCTTCGGGGACGTGAGGCATGTCGAGGGAGAAGGAGGGGAGGAGGCCGCCTTGGAGGGTGGAAATGGGGAAAGAGTCGAGGTCGGGAAGGGGAGGGAGGTCGTCGAGCGGTCCGGCAAACTCCATGTCGTCGAGGTCGAGTAGGCCGCCGACTGGCATCGGGGGAGCGAGCTCATGGCCGAGGGGGAACGCGTCGGGGAGAAGGGAGTTGGTGAGAGTGAGAGCGGGAAGAGGGACGTGGTTGAACGAGTCCTCGAAGCCGTTCGTCGCAGGGCCGCCAAAGTGAATCCCGTTGAGCTGACTGGTCGAAGTGACCGGCTGAACCTCGTCGTCGTCCTCCCCCGGCGCATCCTCGTCGTCCTCTCCTCCCTCGATCCCATTGACGCCTCGCGCCTTCTTCGGCGGCGCCGGTCCCTCGTCCTCGGCGTGCGAATCCTCGCCCTCTGTCCTACTCCTCTTGAGTCCCCTCTCGAGCGCTCCGATATCCGGCAGCTCGACCGGTCCGTTCGCCTCGGCCCTCGTACCCCTCGACCTCGTCCCATACCTCCCCCCTCCTCCCGCCGCCGCCGCCGCCGCCGCAATCGCCTCCCGCTCCGAAACGACCGCCTTGCCCTTCCCCTTGCCCTTCCCCTTCTTCTCCCCCTCGGGCCTGTTATTCTCCCTCTCCTTCATCCGCTCCGCCATCCTCGCGCAGTCCGTCTTGAACTGCACGTCGAACGTCTGGTCGATCATGACTTTCGAGTGGTTGACCATCTGTCCCGCCTTGACGGGCGCTTCGGCGTCGTTCTCGAGGAGGGCGTTGATCTCGGCGTTGGCCTGGATGCGGAGGATGTCGGCGAGGAAGTCGTCCGGAGTGTGGTAGAAGCCCTTGTAGAGGTCCATGTGCATCGAGTCGAGGTCGACGTTGTGGTAGGGCTGCGTGCCGAGGCCGAGGATATCTTCGCCGTTCTTCTGCTGCTGGACTCGCCATTCGAGGTCATCGCTCTTCCAGTCGTCCTGCGCGACGCGATTAAGACGTCAGCGAGCAGCTCTCCAGCGACAACGCGAAGTTTGAACGCACGTAGAGAGACCGCTGGAAGCGCTTGTACCGCTTCTTGAGCTCGTTGAGGACAGGTCCAAGTCGCCACTTGAGGTACTCGAGGAGTCGCTGATCGTTCTGCTCGAGTTGTGCGATCTCAGCGGCCGTAGGGACCTTGGGCGGCGGAGGAGGAGCGATGGCGAGTTTCTCGAGGACGCGCTTCCGCCGAGGCATCGCATCGGGGAACTCGTTCGGGGGTCGCTGAATCTTGTGGATGACCTCCTCGAAGAAGGCTTTCCGCTGGTCCTATTGACGAGAAGAGGTTCAGGTTGAATCACAGAAGGGGAGAGGAGAAGACGTACGGGCCCAGGGTGGGTCATGACGACGCGATTCCCCTTGACGAAGCCGAACCAGCCCCTCACGTCCCCGGGGAGGTCAGCGAGGTTCCCATCGACGACAGCGAGGAGCAAGATCGGGTCCGAAGGCTCGAGCCCGTCGAGCAGGCCCTTGATCGTCGACTTGACGGTATCGGTGACGGTCGAGCACCAGGTGAGGAGGGAAGGGATGAAGAGGATCGACGGCTTGTGGCGCTTCGCTTCGACGAAGAGCTGGACGCACGCCGCTTCCATCGTGCGCGAGGAATCGCCGACGAGCGTCGCGAGGTCGAGCGTTTGGACGTGGAACCCTTCGAGGTGGTGCAGGACGGCCGCGCCGACGTAGCCTTGCCCGACACCAGGTTCTCCGCAGATGAGCATGCGAGGGCGGAAGACGCGCAGGGTCTCAAAAGCTGGAGCGAAGGTCAGCAGCGAACGAGGAATGGCAGGGAAAGGCAAAACGCACCCTGCATCATCTTCTCCTTCTCGAATCCTCCGCCGTCGTCCTCCCACTCTGCCTCCTCGAGCACGTTCGGTCGCTTGACGTCGGGAAGGACCTTGGAGAGAGCCTTCTTGGCGGCTTCGAAAGCGTCGGCGAGGAGAGGCACGAGTTGCGAAGGGATGGGTGCTGCCGAGGAGGAAGTAGCTCGAGCGGTCGAGGGGATGAGGTCTGCACCGTCACGGCAGTCAGTACGAAGTCTCGCTTGCTCAAGAAGGACTCGGGACTGACTCTTCTGCGAAACGATAAAGTCGCGCGCCGTAACGTCGATCGTCTCGGGCTTGATAACAAGTCGCTCGTTCGTCTTGTAGATTTGCGGGTAAGTCCTCTGCACCGCATTCAACGCCGCCTCTGTACACAGCGCCTGCGCAACCCCATCAGCTCCCCTCCTCGCAAAAAACGAAAGAAGAGACGCACCCTCAGATCCGCTCCTCCATACCCCTTCGTTAGCGCCGCTAACTCGTCCTTGAACGACTCCTCGATAGGCGGGTTCCACCCGTTCGTATGAATATCAAGGATCTTGCGCCTCCCTTCGAGGTTCGGGAGAGGGAAGTAGAACTCGCGGTCGAACCTGCCTGGCCGACGGAGGGCGGGGTCGATCGCGTCCGGTCGGTTCGTCGCGCCGATGACGATGACTTGGCCTGTGGAGAGGGTGTCAGTGAGAGTAGAGAGAAGGGGAGGAGAACGGACCTCGCCCGTCCATTCCGTCCATGAGCGCGAGGAGGGTCGAGACGATCGAGGCGTGGATCTGCTCCTGCTTGCTGCTGCGAACGGGTGCGAGTCCTGCGAGCGACGCAGGGTCAGTGTCCTGCGCTTCGCGGGGACGGGAGAGAGCGCACCGTCAATCTCGTCGAAGAAGATGATGCTGGGCTGGCACGCCTTGGCCTCCTCGAACAGCAGTCGCAGCTGGCGCTCCGCCTCTCCAACCCACTTTGACAAGCAATCGGCTCCCTTGCGCATAAAGAACGCTGTAAAACCTCATCAGCCCGATCCCACCGCTGCACGAGAACGCAAAACGCACAAATCTTGCGACCCTCGGTACTGCAACTGGCCGCCAACGCTCGTGCGAGGAGCGTCTTTCCCGTCCCAGGGGGCCCGTGAAAGAGGACGCCACGAGGAGGAGTGATGTTGAACCGCTCAAAGACTTCGGGGTAGAGGAGGGGGAGGGAGACCATCTCCTTGAGCTGCTGGATGTGCGAGCCGAGCCCGCCGACCGAGTCGAACGAGACGGTCGAGGAGACGCCGAGAGGGTCCGTATCGGCGAGACCTGCGAAGAGGTGTTAGGAAGATAGAGGGAGGAGAGGACGACGGGACGAACTCGCTGCGTTGCCGACTTTGCCAAGGTTGTTGGGAGTCCCGGCGGCGGTCATGTCGAGGTTCGCTCCTCCTGCCAGCATGCCTCCTCCTCCTCCGAATCCAGCGGCGGCAGCAGCGGCGTTCGAAGAGAACAGGGCGGCCTTTCTCGGAGTCGAAAAGTTGGGGACGTCGTCGTCCGAGTCCTGCGAAGCCGCGAAAGTCAGCTCCTGCCCGCTCCCGCACACGTCAATGAGACAAACGCACCGAATCCACTGGTGCTCCCTTCTCAGGGTACAGCGCCGCCCACTGCGCGCCCGTCATGTTGTGAGGCAAGCCGCTGAAAGGATCCTCGGTCGCGCGTCCCTTGCCCTTGTTCTTCGACTTCTTGTCGGGCAGCGCTTCGAGAGGAGGAATAGTGTAGTAGTCAATCTTGGCCTTCTGCCTGAGCTTGCGGCGGGGCATCGGTCCGACGTCGTCGTCGTCGTCGTCGTCGTCGTCGTCGTCGTCGTCGTCGTGCAGGTGAAGTCCGTCGTCCGTGTCGCTCGAAATCTCAGAGTGCTCCTCGTGATCCATGTCGAACGAAACGTCGACGTCGGCCTTCTGGCTGTTGCGAGTGGCGCGGGGCTTCGGTTCGCTCTTCTGAGTGAGAGTGTTCTGCCTCGAAGTCCGCCGAGCGCGATCTTGCTCCTTCCGCTCCTGATCCTCGCGCGCCTTCTTCGCCTCCTGCCTACTACTTCGTTTGCGCTCTCCGTACCCGTCGTCCTCGCGGTCGTAATCGTCGTCGGGCTCAACAAAGTCGCTCTTGCGCGACGACGATCCTCCGCGACGAAGACCTCCACGCTTCTTGGGCTTGAAGTCCTCCTCCTCCTCCTCGGATGTTCCAGCGGTGTACATCGCCGGTCGAAGGGTCCTCCGACCGTGCAAGGTCGTGGTGGAAATAAGGCGAGGTTGACGCTCGACGTAGCCGTCGTCCGAGTCGGACTGCTGCTGGACCTTCCTCGGCCGACCTCTGCCCCTCCTCGGCGGCAGCGGCGGCGCGTCGTCCATCTCGGCGTCCTCATCCATCTCTCCCTCCCCATCCAGCTCCCCCTCATCATCACTATCGTTGACGACCCTTCTAGCTCTCAACGTCCTTCCTCCCACCTTCTCCTCATCCCCGTCTCCCCCCGCACTCCCATTGACAAACGCGTCGTCAGCTGCGAAATCGGGCGCCACTTGCTCCGACGCGTCCACCTCTCCAACGGAAGCTCCTGCCCTCGTCGCGCGACCCGAAGGCAGACTATCGTGCGAGGCGTACCCTCCCTCTTCGGGACCCTGGGAGGGCATCGGAGAGCCTTTGCTGGAGCGGCGGGTGGCGCGGGAGGTGGAGTCAGCGGGGAGGGGGAGGAGGGAACGCGAGGAGGAGCGTCGGAGGTTGGCCATGGAGGAGGACTGGGACGAAGTGGAGGGGGAGGGGGAGTGGGTGGTCGAGGCGGGTTGGTTGGCGTTCTGTGCTAGCCACTTTGCTGTGGAGAACTTGAGAGTTGAGCGGGGTGGTTGAACGGGTGGAGAGTTGGGGAAGAGTTGAGTTGCGAGGTCTGAGTCGGTGGCAGTTGGATCGTTCAAGTTCATTCCTTAACTCCCATTGAGTTGGGGGAGAGAAAGGTTAAGGCGAGTCCAGGAGAGGGTCGCGTAACGACGTGACTGGGCGAGAGCAGACCAAGTCAAAGCTTGGCCGAGTCGGCAGCTCACTTCTTCTTCGAGGTTCACGCGACCTCTCTCGACTGTTTTTGGTTGCTCTTGAATCCTTCCTCCGCCATTTTATCCTTCATGGATCAGTCGATTCAGATCGTTTACAACATCGTAGCGAGGTCGACAGAAAAAACGTGAAAGTCTCGGTAAGCGGGGGAGGAGGGAGAGCTTGAGAGACTCCCTTGCCTTGACTGTCCTACCTCGAGCTGGGTTCAGCTTGTGTCGCCTTCACCCGCTTCAGCTCAGACCAAGTCGCTCGCTCACTCAACCTCTCCGTCCTCACTCCCGCCGGCCACCTCGACACACCAAAAACACTCATTCTCACAACAACACCTCGCTCCTGACGCCAGCCGCCACCCCACTAGTCGCGTTGGACTCAGCATGCCAGCCGACATAGAAGAACTAGCACGGCGTACGCTGGGGAACCCCAAATATCCCGTCAATCCTCCTCAAAGCCGCGCGCGATGAGGCACCGCCTAACTCTCGTTTATCGCAGAGGTACGACGCGCCAGAGTGGTACATCGAAGCCCTCGTGCAGCTTCAGGAGATTCACGCTGGAGAGGACCACTTTCTCACCTTTTTTGGAGGCGGGACTGGCTGTGCGTGCTCCCTCTGGAGGAAACCTGCGAGGGGAGGAGCTAACGCGTTTGTTGACACTCCCGCAGACGGAGAGGTCCAGTGCTGTGCGTGCATGGAGAGTATCAGCTTGAGGCGCTCCGAGAGCTTCGACATCGAGGGAGGTGGGATGCTACGCGGCTTCGGGTCCTTTGAGGCCTTCTCTGTGAGCTCGAGTCACCTCGGTTGCGGCGGACGGACGGCTAACACCCTACTGCAGCAACACCTTGAGGCAGGAGAGCATCAGATGGTATGCGAAGCGCTCAGGATTTCGGTCGGCGACGTTTCGGTAAGCTGGCCTGAGCTGCAGGGAGTGGAGAGCAGGAGCTGAACCTCGTCGCGTCTGCAGGTCAAGGCCGAGCCTGCGAGCTGCGACATGGACAAAGACGTCAAGCCCTTCCCTTCCCTCCCCTCTTCCACTGCCTCCCGCGTTCTCCAGCCCTTCCCGTTCGACACCAAGCCTAAGCTCCCCTCCTCCTCGACCTCCCTCAAGCGCTCCCCAGCTCCCGCTACCCTTCTCGGGCGCCTTGTCTTCAACCCCACGACGCGCTCAATTAAGCATCGTGCCCTCTCCCCTGTCGCCTCGACCTCTCAATCGCGCGGCACGCTCTCCTCGATCGCGTTCGACATCTCCTCGGACGAGGAGATCGTTCTCCTGGACGACGACGTCGAGATGGTCGAGCCGAGATTGAAAGGGAAGAGCAAGGTCCTGGAGGTGGACAGAAAGCCAGCGCCCATCGTGATCGACAGCTCGGACGACGAAGGCCCGCCAGCGAGGAAGCCACTCTCCAAGCCCGCCAAACGCGCTCCTGCGATCGTCCTCTCCTCCGACGACGACTCGGACTCGAAACCCGCGAAACTCTCCGCCAAATCTATCGGCAAACGTCCTCAGGTCGACTCGTCCTCCGATTCAGAACTCGAGATCATCCCCAGCACGGCTTTGCGCAAGACGCCCCGTCCCTCGCTCTCCGCCTCCCCCTCTTCCTCCTTCGCTCCCTCGTCTACCGACACGCGTGCCCGAGTCCTCGAAATGACGATCCGCAACTTCGCGACCAAGTACGCCTCCTACGGCCCCACCCGAGCTTCGCGCAAGCTCGACCTCCAGCGCCAAGCGCGCGCCCTCAGCCTCGACTGGACCACCTTCTCCCCGCTCTTCTCGCCCGCGCCCGAGTCGGCGAGGAAAGGGCTGAGCGTCGTCGAGAGACTGGCGGTGCAGGATCGGGCGATCGAGGAGGAGGCGAGGAGGAAGGAGGATGCCAAGGAGCGGGTCAAGATTATGAAGGAGGAGAAGGTCGAGGAGAGGAAGAAGGTGGCCCAGAGGGTTAGGGATGGGGAGAAGGGGTTCGTGCGGAAGGCGCCGGAGAATGTGGATGCGCTGCAGGCGGCGTTGGAGAGGAATTTGAGGAGGAAGAAGGAGGAGTGCGTTAGGAAGGAGCGCGCGCCGAAGGAAGCGGCGGCGTTGAGGGCCGGGGAACAGGCGGCGTTGAAGGAGTTGTTTGACGACGAGCAGCAGGTGGAGGGAGAGGTCAAAGCGGCGCAGAATGCGGGGCCGGTGGAGGACTTAGATGAGGAGGAACTGGCGGCGAACAGGAACGACGTCGAGGTCTTCTTGAGGGAGCATCGCGAGAGGAGGTTCGAAGGTGCGTTTTCGCCGCCTTGCTTTGGTGTAGCCGCGTGCTGATTTCCGCGCGCGTGCAGCTGCGGTGTCTGTCAACGAGGCCGCTGCGAAGCTTGGACTACCCGATCAGGAGACTCCGCTCGAGGGGATGCGCATCAAGTTGCTGCCGTTCCAGATCATCAGCGTCGCGTGGATGGCGGATCGCGAGATGGACAAGAAGTCGCCTGGCGGGATCTTGGCCGACGACATGGGACTCGGGTACGCACCTCTCCGTCTCAGCTTCCTCGTTTCTGTAATTGCTGATGGCGAGCATTACCGTAGGAAGACCGTTCAGACCCTCGCCATCATCGCGAGTCGGCGCTCAACGGATCCGGAGATCAAGACCAACCTCATCGTCGTGTACGTCGCTCCTTCCACCGTCCTGAACTCTTCGCTAAAGCTCCTCGCAGGCCTCTCTCGTTGATCGAGCAATGGGCGACCGAGATCAAGACCAAGGCGATCGGGCTCAGTGTGGTCATCTATCACGGATCCAACAAGAAGAAGCCCAAGACGAAGGAGCAGCTCCTGGCTTACGACGTCGTTATTACCACGCACGGAACGCTCAGCGGAGAGTACGTCGAGTCCCCCCTTCGTCGCGGTTGTGGCTGACCCTGCGTTCTCGTTCTCCAGGTTCAGGTTCGGGAGCGAAGGAGGCATCCCTGAGTGGGGCTTGCTCTTCCAGTGCCTGTTCTACCGCTGCATCGTGGATGAGGCGCACATCATTAGGAACCCTGCCACGAGGATCTCGAACGCGGTCGCCAAGCTCGACGCAGTCTATCGCTGGTTGCTCACCGGGTGCGTTCCTCCGCTCGCTCAGGTAATGCTGACTGACATTCCCCGATAGCACGCCTGTGATCAACAAGCTCACAGACGTCTTTCCGTACTTCCGGTTCCTCCGCTACGCGCCTTGGTTCGTTGCATCGCACTTCAAGGAGTTCATCACCAAGGTCGAGAAGAACGACGCCATTCAGGCGGGGAGGACGGCCGACGCTGCTCTCTCGAAGATACTGCTGCGACGAAAAAAGGACGACCTCTTGGAGGGCAAGCCTCTCGTCGACCTCGTTCGTCCTTTCGTTTCGCGCGGAACCAACCACCTTGCTGACGCTGTTCGTTCGTGCGCAGAGGTCCAAGACGATGGAACTTATCGTGCTGCACTTTGACGAGGAGGAGCGACGAATTTACGGTGCGTGTCGGTGCGCGCTCTTCGTCGAGAAGCCGCTGACTTGGGGTGCAGATGCGGCCGAGGAGGAAGCTCAAGTCGTCGTTCAGCGCTACCTTAAAGAGGGTTCTCTCATGAAGAACATGAGGTGCGTGCTGCTACCACGCCCTCGCACCCCCGCTAACCGACCCGCGTCCTGCAGCATCATCCTCACCCTCATCCTCCGACTTCGACAGGCGACGCTCCACCCCTCGCTCATCTTCGAAGACCCCACTCCCGCCGACCTTGGCGACGAGGTCAAGCGCGCGAGGAATATTCTAGGCGACGCGGCGGTCGACGACCTGAGGAAGAAGCGGCTCGAGTTGGCGGTCGGGGCGCTCACGGCCGAAGCTGTGCTCAAGGAGAAGCTTCGGAACGAGTCGCTCAAGGAGAGGCTGCGCAAAGAGAAGCTGCAGGCCGAGGGTAATATTGAGGAGGAGGACGAGCGTTTCGACTACGACGAGTGCCCAGTTTGTGCGCTTCTCTCGTCGTCGAGCGCGTGGTTCTGCCGCTGACAGCTCTGTTGCAGGCATGGAGCCGATCGAGAAGGGCAGCGGCGTCGTTACTCCCTGTCGGCATGTGTTCTGCCGACCTTGCGCGGGCGAAGTCCTCTCGGCTGCAGCTCCCGAGCCTGGTCTCGAAGACCCAGGGGGAGCTCGCGCCTGCAAGAAGAACGAACGACCGTGCCCCAAGTTCGTACTTTCTCGTTTCTATCTCGGTGCTCCTGACTGATGATTGCGACACCTGTAGCTGCCGCCAACCGTTCTCCGAAGCTAGCCTCTTCCTCCTCGACGCGTTCGAACCCTCGCAGCAAGAATTGGCGGAAGCGACGCGGGGTCTCGTTCTCTGCGACGACAAGCGCGACGTCAAGCCGAACTCGAGCAAGCAGGAAGAGTACAACAAGTCCCAGTACTCTCTCTCGGGCATCGTTCCTTCGACCAAGGTACGTTTTCGGGAACGGATCGAGGAGAATGAGCTCACCGATGCTGTGGCTCCAGATGAACCACGTTCTCGAGCGACTCCTCGCCTGGCGCAAGGAGGACAAGGAAATCAAGACGATCGTCATCTCTTCCTTCGTGCAAGGTGCGTCGCCGTTCGTCCACAGCTGCGAATCCGTGCTGACCGTCTCGCGCGGCACAGTTCTCGATCTCGTCGACAACTTCCTCACCACGAACAGGATCGCTTCTGTCCGCTTCCAGGGTGACTGTACTGCTCAGGATCGCAAGGACGCGCTCAAGACTCTTGCTGAGGATCCCAAGGTCCGCGTGATGCTCTTGTCGCTCAAGGCCGGTGGAGGTTCGGCTCGGGTTCCCTTCTCAACTTGCCTCCGCTGACGTGGCTCGCAGTCGGTCTCAACTTGACTATGGCGTGTCGTGTCATCAACATGGACTTGGCCTGGGTAAGGCAACCTGCAGCGCGTCTCGAAATTGCACGAAAGCTAACTCGCGTTTGCTTCGCAGTCGGAAGCCGTCGAGATGGTTCGTGTTCCACTTCTCGCGCGTCTGACAGGTCACTTATTGCCGTTCTCCCCTGCCAGCAAGCCTGCGACCGAGTTCACCGCCTTGGCCAGTCCCGAGACGTGCTCGTCGAGCGTTTGACGGTCGACGACACGATCGAGGTGCGTTTTTCTTCACCTCCCTCCCTTCGCCCTCAATGTCGTGAGATCTTTCTCGAGGGCTGACACGGCTTCCCTTCCAGCAACGTATCCAGCTACTTCAGCAGCGCAAGCGTCTGCTCTCCGACATGGCTCTCCGCGAGGGTCAGGGTGCTCCTGGACACGTCGGTCCCATCAGTGTCCCGGAGCTTCTCGGCGTGAGCTCTTTCTTTATGCTTTGCGAGACCTTGCCCTAACTACTCTGGTGGGACAGCTGTTCAACTTGGATCGCTTCGGGAAGCGCAAGAACAAACCGATGGGAGCTCGGCCAGGGTCGCCGCATTTCTAGTAGTCGCTCCTTTGCAGCACTTATCGTAGCCAGCTTGTCGCTTGATTTGTTCACAGCTTGTCGTGCCTGGCATTGCGAGAGGAAGAAGGAGGAGCGGAGAGGGGTAGATCGGAAGAGCGTCGTGTAGGGAAAG
>ERZ1463034.352-NODE-352-length-10962-cov-6.065921_pt1 | contig 10962 bp, 24 predicted proteins | sample MGYA00564480_ERZ1463034 | MGnify/ENA primary metagenome ERZ1463034 (study PRJEB39244, sample SAMEA3635122) | Helicobacter pylori | study: EMG produced TPA metagenomics assembly of PRJEB11511 data set (Assembly of a 5300-year-old Helicobacter pylori...
ACGAGATAACCTGGGTGACTGGAGTTCAGACGTGTGCTCTTCCGATCTTGGTCGAGCCTCTCCCTAACTCGTCGCTGCGCAGATCTACTCGGACGACCTGTTCGACAAGCGCCTACCGGAGATGGGCAAGAACGCTCCCATGCATGCCAAGTACGGCGTCGACGTGACCAAGGGATCGATCATCGTCGTTCGGCCTGATGGATACGTCGGAGCGATCGTCTTGCTCAGCGAGGAGGGATGGACGGCGCTTGGTGCGTACTTTGCGGGTTTCCTCAGCAAGGCATAGGTCTGCGGAGTAGCGAGGGATTGGACGTTGTTTGTGAATACCACTTTTCTGCATCGCATAGACGACAGAAGGAGAACAGACTGAACAACTGGTATTGCGTATGGTACCCTATGGGAGGAAACGAATGCATCTACGCCTTCAGCGCCGCCTCAATCTTGAACAGCTCCCTCGCACTGTCGATGATGCTCTTCTCGAACGAGATCCACTCGATCCCGAAATCCTTCTGCGCCTTCGAACTGTCGCTCTTGAAATGCTCCGCTCCCGCCGTGACCTCTGCGACAGGGATGCGCGGGGCCTGCTCAGGGAAGTTCTTGCGAATAATGTCGGCGAGCTGGCTGTTGTCAAAGTGGTCTGCGGCAAGGTCTGAGAGGAGAAGTGGAGAGCAGAAGGAGGGGACGAACCGGCGATGGTGAGGTAGCGTTGACCTGCGGCAACATCCATCGTCACAGCGCGAACGTGGAGCTCGCTGATGTCGCGAATGTCCTGAGAGATGCGAGAATCGTCAGCTTCGAACTTGCAAGGAACCGAAAGGACGCACGATGAAGACGGGGAAGCTCGTGTCGGGGAGCGACTTGGTGTCAACAACGGACCAGACGGCTCCAGACGACATGTTCAGTGACTTCATCGACTCGATGACTTGCTGAGGGGGACCGCTGTGGGAAAGTATCGAAGTCAGCATGCGAACGAGGTCAACGCGCGAGCTGGAGTGACTCACAGGACCATAGGAGGGCAAAGGGTCGTGAGGGAAAAGTGCACCTTCTCCTCCTTAATGAATCGCCATGCCTCAGCCTCGGCGAGAGCCTTGGACGCGCAGTAGACGAACCCCGGGTTCGACGACTGGGCTGCCTCCTCGTACGTCGCAGGGTTCCAGTCGTTGTCGCTGTAGGTCGTTCCGACGGCGGGGAAGGCGTTCATGTCGAGGACAGAGGCGAAGGAGGACGTGATGACCATGCGACGAACGCTCTTCTCGGCAGCAGCGGCTTTCAGGATTTGACGAGTACCTGGCAGAAGAAAGCGAGAATGAGGTCCTGGTTCCTGTTCAAGACGGCGAGCAGTCGCTCACCTTCAAGTGCCGGTTGAAGCATGTCCTTCTCGTTGTCCTTGATCGCATAGGTGAAGGGTGAAGCCTGCGTTCCCCGGCTCAGTTTGGTCCTCGCCACCCAAAGTTCAATCCGCTCACAGTGTGCGCAACGAGAGTCACGCCCTTGATCGCTTCGTCAAAGGCGCCAGGCGTCACGATATCAGGCACGATCTAACGAAACTACAGTCAGCTGCCGTTACTAGACTGATTAGCGAGGGAGAACTCACAGCCCACTCGATCTGTCCCTTGAACTTGCTGTGCTTCTTCTCCCAGGCCTGTCCCTTCTCCAGCGACCGAACGGTGCCGCGAACACGGTATCCCTGCTCCAGGAACGCGAGAGTGACGCCCGTGCCTAGGAATCCAGAGGCACCAGTCACAAGGACGAGATCTGAGGAGGAGGCGGGCATGGTGTGATTTGGGAGGAGGTAGTCGGTGAGGGTGGGGGCGAGGGAGATGGAGATGGAAGACGGAGGTGGTTAAACGAGAGAACAATAGAGACTCGAGACTGAGAAAAAGAGAAGAAAGTGGAGGTGAAAGTGGAGGGAGGCGCGTCATCAGCGTCGGAATCCGAGATTTGCAAGCGAGATGAGATTTGAAAATGGGTTCAATCTCCGAGGCGGACCTCCGAGGCGGAGTGCTGTAAAGTGAGCAACAAGGTGGCCAACTACCGTACCAGCTTCCACGCCGCCCCGCTCTTCTCCACCAGCCCCTCGACCTGCATCGCCTCGAGCAACGCCGTGAGCTCATCCGTCGTCCTTCCCTTGTACGCCGGAACGAGCATGTTGAGCATGCCGTGAATGCGAGCGATAGGGAGTGTACCGAGGTTCGTGAGCTAACAACCGCACCGTCAGTTCCAGTCCTCGGGGCGAAAGCGGCGACCACGAGCCATTCCCCGGATGTACTGCCAGTACACGCGCATCTGCTCCACTTGCTGCGACTCGACGCTCTGAACTGCAGCTGCGGTCTCTTCGATTACTTTGGCACGTCGTCAGCGATGTCTGGAGCGGCAGGAAGGCGCAAAGACGAACCATGCGAGACGACGGCCTCGACGCTCGTGTCCTTTTCCTCGAGGAGCTTCCAGGTGTCCCCGTCAACATGCTTGAGGACGCCCTGGTTGGTCCAGAAGTAAAACGCGTTTCGAATGAGAGCGAAGTCGGCCACGCGAAGCTCCGTTGCAAGAGCTTCGACCTCCCAGACATCTTCGCCAAGTTCGTCAGCCCCGGCTCGCTGCCGTGCAGAACGTCCACGTACCTTGAGTCCCGAACAGCTCGATAATGGACGCTTGGACCGGCGTAGCATCGAGAGTGAGAGAGCGATCCTTGAGGTCGATGGTGATGTTGACGGTGCCGAGGTGCGGTAGCCAGCGAAGCTTCTTATCGGGCTTGAGATGCACAAACGACTCCTCGTACTCCGCTTGAGCCCTGTTGCGTGCGCCGTTCAGCGAAAGTCGAGACTGGAGAGGAGAGGAGAAACGAACCTGCCGAGCTGACCGGGAAGCTTGAGCGGTGAGGGCTGGAACGACGGCCAGAACAGTCGCGAGACGATGGTGGCATGGACAGGGATCTGCGAAGGTGAGTTGGAAGACACCTGCGATGCGACGAGCAAACGAACCTTGCTGCGCTCGTGCACGCGATGGTCGATACGCTTCGAATCTTGTAGATCCTTGATCATGACCTCGCAGCCTTGCAAGCTCGCCTCCCCGAAGCGGATCTTAAGGATCTCCACGTTCTTGATCTGTTCGGGAAAGTATCAGCGAGGGTCTCGGCAAAGCCGCACGAAGGTCGCACCTCAGCCTCAAGGTCGTAGTTCTTGATGGCCAGCAGTCGCTGCGCCAACAAGACCTGCAGCTCTTTGATAAAGACGTCCTTGGAATCGTAGATGCTGACCAGCAGCTGGATGATGTCGCTGCTCTTGTTGAGACGAAAGTCTGCCAGCACACAGCGTCAGTCGTGCTCTCCCTTCGAAGCAAGCCAAACTCACCGGCAGGAGCATCCACAGGATCCGGCGTCCACTTGGGATCGTTAAAGTTCTCCGCCTCGCCCCGCGGATCGTGCACCGGCTTCGCATCGCTCGCCGCAAGCTCCTCGACCAGCTCGTTCCCTTCCTCGATCAGCGACGAGACTATGCAGCGGACCGTATCTTCGCGGGCTCTGCGACGAAAGCCAACGATCAAAAACGTCTTTCGCAGGCGAAGGGAAGCGGGGCGTACCTCAGGTAGACGCGAATGGGCTCGGCGACGCGACTGAGTAGCACTCCTTGCGGGTCGAGGATGCGGAGGCAGCGAATGGTCGAGATGTACTGGATAATGATGTCCTTCGTATCGGCGCCGGGGTGGAGAAGGCGACGGTTCATGAGAGCTCGTAGTCGGCTGACGAGAAGGCTTCGCTGGTCCGTTTTGTAGAGGCAGATCTGCAGCAGAGGCGATCAGCTTGAGCGGTCCGCGGAGGGGGCAAGGATGGGCGAACCTTGAGGTCTTCGAGCGCAGACTTCGACTCGGGAAAGTCGACGATGATGTCGAAAAGCTCCTTCGTCCTGCAGCAGCAACTCCATCAGCATCTCTCCTTGTCCACACCCCATCGCAGCTCACCTCAGCAAGGTCAAAGTCTTGTGAACGTGATACTCGAACCTCGAGAATGTTGGCTTGAGCATCTTCTTCGCCTCCTCCTGTCCTCCCTCCACGCTCCGCGCGTACAGCCCACTCACCCATCCCATCACCGGGCCATTCAGCCATTCCCCTAACGACGCGAGCCTCGGTTCGCCAAACTCGCCCTTGCAATCCCGTTCGACCTTCTTCTCGATCTCCTCGTAAATAAGCCCGAAGAGGAGAGGGTCGTAGCGATCTAGAAGGCAGATGAGAGTTGGGATCGCGAGGGGAGAGGTCGGGGATGGCACGGGGACGGAGGAGGCGGAGTGGAGGAGGGAGCGGAGGTAGGTCGTCAAGGCGGAGGAGAAGGAGGGTGGCAGGATGCCGTAGAGAGAAGAAAGGAAGGACTTCCTGTAAGACGAAAGCGGTGCGGTGCTTCTGCGGACCAAGAGGTCAGTCGGACGGAGAGGGGAGAGCTCAGGCAGGAGCTCACGGCCAGAAGTACTCAACGGGTCGTTGCCAGAGCTGCATCCAAGTACCGATCTGGTGGAGGAGCTGAGCTACGGTAAACGGGTCCCTGCCTTCCTCGCGCGACTGCATCAGCAACGTCAGCTCCCTCCGGCAGCTGCCCCGCTCCACCCGAGACCCACCTCGTACTGATCCAGGAACGCCAGCACGTCCGCCTGCACCAGTCCAAACGACCGCCTTACAGAATCTGCACACGCCTAGATTAGCTTTGCTCCCGCCCGTTGCCGCTCAGCGCACCCAGATACCACTCCAGCAAGTCGTTCTCCAGGTGAACTGCCTCGAGACTTTGAAGGGCTTGGAGAGTCGCCGGCGGGCAGTCCTCGTTCTCAGGCTTGGCGGCAAGGTTCGTGGGGTCGAGCCACCCGGTCGCCACTCGCCAGGCCTACGGCAAGAGGGTTAGCGAGCGCAAGTGGAGGCGTGAAGTTGACGCACCTGGGCGGTTCCAAAGACGCCGTTGGGGTCTTCTCCCTTGGACAGGATCTGGAAGGATTGGCCCCAGGCTGCGAGGATATCAGGCTCCGAGTCGACGAGCGCCAGAGTCGCCATCTGCTTGACGTTTGGCGGAGGAGAAAGGACGTCGACGCGACGCGATTTCGTCTCGGCAGCTCTTCCTCTCGCCATGTCGTCCTCAGACGCTCCTCTGTTCAAGCCCGAGCACTCGCCTACGCCAGACCACGAGGACGAGCCGCCGGCGAAGAAGGCGCGCTTCTTCGAGGACTCAGACGACGATGTCGTAGTGATGGGGGAGGAGGAGAGCAAGCCGGCTGCAGGAACGTCGAAGGAGAGGGCGCCGGTGCAGAAGCCAGTGAAGGAGGTGGCGCAGTGGACCAGTCACTACTTTGGCGGTGAGTGTGGGAAGGTCGGACGGAGGAAGGGGAGGTGTCAGGAGCTAACGCGTTGGGCGGTCGTCCAGAGGTTATCGTTGAGGGCTACACGCTCTACCGCGAGTCCAGCTTTACGAAGCTCAAGCCTGGCGAAGCTATCACTGTTCACCGACCAAAGCCGGAGACACCTGCGCCGGGCAAGAAGGCGTCGTCGGACTCTATCGTGCGGTCCGCTTGCCCGACGCTCCTCGCAAGAGCTCTACTGATGCGAGACGGTATTGCCAGATTCAAGAACAGCAATGGAGTCGAGATCGGTCGTATCTCGGAGAAGGACGCCTCGTGGATATCGAAGCTGCTCGACCTCGAGATTCTGTCCCTTGCTGGCACCTGCGTGCATTGCGAAAAGGGATTCAAGTCTGGTGAGTCCTTCGATTTCTCGTAAAGAACTCCACTCATCTCAGCTCCCTGCCCGCAGGTGACAGCATCGTCCTTTCCCTCAGTCCTTCGCTCTCCCGAGCCGCCTTCACCGCCACTCTCTCCTCGGCTCCGGTCCTCCCCGTCTCGACCTCTGCGACCGGCAAGAAGACGATCCACGACGACCTCAAAGAGACGGCCAACGAGAAGATGCTTCGGGAGCGCAAGTTTGCTCTGAACCGCCTTTTCGACAAGGGGAACCTCCAGCCGATTTCGAGTGCGGCGGCGTCCAGGGGGAGCAAGGGGAAGGGCAAGAGCTCGATGTCGAAGCGCGGAATCTTGGAGAAGTACGATGTGGATCTTGCATTGAAGAAGAAGAAGGGCCTGGAAGACGACGAGGGCGAGGAGATGGACGAGAATCAGCTGAGCGCCGTCTGCGAGTTAACCTTTCTCCCCGCCCTCTGGACACGAGCTGATCATTCTTTCTGCAGACTCGAAAGCGATCAAGAACGACGCCAACCTGCCGGAGATGGAACCTGCCGACACCTTCGCACTCAACCTGCGAGGATGTGAGCTCGACCCGAGACGTGCAAAGGGGCGACGATCTGATCCATCTCGACCTGCAGACCAGAAGCAAGCTCTCAAGTGGATGAGCGCGATGGAAGGTGGAGAAGAGGACGCGCGAGAGGCTCTGTCGATGCATCCTCTGTGGGAGGAGTTCGTTTCCCGCATTCCGCCAAAGTGCGACCGCTGACCTCGCTTGGTTTACAGATATGCCTTCCCGCAGCCCCCTGGCTCGGTCGTGGACGACGAGCCTTTCTACTACAACCCGTACTCGGGAGAACTCAGCCTGGAATTCCCCAAGGCGTCCAAGTCGTGTCGCGGAGGCATTTTGGCGGACGAGATGGGTTTGGGCAAGACGATCGTGAGTCCATCGCTTGTACTGCATACTTGGGATGCTCACCGTGCTTCCTTTGCAGATGGTCGCTGCTCTGTGAGCCTGCATCCTTTCCTCCGGCGATATCGCGACTGACGACCGATTCTTCAGAATCCACACCAACACTCCCTTCGCTGCCGCTGCTCCCGCCTCTTCCGGATCCCGCAACAACACCGGCTCCTCTTCCGACGTTGAAGGCAGCAAGCTCGACCTGTATTCCGAAGGCTCCGACGACGACAACAAGCCCTACATCCCCTCTCCCATCAAGCCCTCCTCCAGCAAGATCGTTCCCCGCCCAGTCCAGACCCAATCGAAGCTCCGCAGCAACGACGACAAGCTCGTCAAGTTCCAGCCGAACAAGTCGAAGGGCAAGCTCAAGGCCGGCGTACCGCGAGCGACGCTCGTCGTCGCGCCGATGACGCTACTTTCGCAGTGGTGCCAGGAGCTGCAGAGGTCGTCGAAGGGAGGGATGAACGTGCTCATGTACTACGGCGCGGACCGGACGTCGATTCAGGAGGAGATAGAGGGAGGGGTCGAGGTGGTGGTGACGAGGTGAGCTCGACTAGTGCGCGGCTTGAAGCGAGATTCTGACTGTTCTGGATGCAGCTATGGGACTCTTGTTTCGGACTTTAAGAAGAGCGGGGACGGAGAGGTCGCCGAGGAGAAGAAGGTGACGGGGAAGGACGACGTCAAGGGCAAGGGCAAGGCGAAGGTCAAGCCGAAGAAGAAGCAGGGGCTCTACGAAGTCGAATGGTTTCGTATCGGTAGGTTGGGCACTCTCTCACTAAGTATCGCCAGCGCTGACTTTGTCATCCTCAGTTCTCGACGAGGCTCATTCGTGCAAGAATCGGTCGACGCAGAACGCGAAGGCAAGCTACGCGCTTCGTGGAGAGCGGCGCTGGTGCTTGACGGGAACGCCGATCGTCAAGTGCGTTTCGAGCTTCGCTCTGAGGGCTTGGTGCTGATCTGCTGTCGCAGCCGACTCGAGGACCTCTACAGCTTGCTCCACTTCATCCAGCTCGAGCCTTGGGGTGCGTTACTCGTCTCCGTCTTGCGCCAGCACTGACCGGACCTTTTCGCCAGGCAACTTCTCGTTTTTCAGAACCTTCGTAACGATCCCCTTCGAGAAGAAGGATCCGAAGGCGATCGAAATTATCCAGGTTGTGCTCGAATCGATCCGTGAGCTCGCACGTTCTCCTCCTTCGCGACTTTACTGATCCTGCTCTTGTTCAGTGCTGCGACGCGAGAAAAAGATGAAGGACAAAGACGGCAATCCCATCGTCGCTCTGCCCGAGAAGCATATCAAGATCGAGTACCTCGCCTTCACGTCGGAGGAGCGCAAGATCTACGACGTGCGCACCGGTGTCCGTTCTTCTCGAGCGAAGCTAACGCCTTTATTCCTGTAGGCCATCTACAAGAATGCAAAGAGCAAGTTCCTCGGCTACCAGGACGAGGGAACCGTCCTCCAGAACGTCACTGCGATCTTTTCGAGTACGTCCTCCCTCCAACCCTCCCCACCGCGTCGCTCACGTTCCTGCGACCCAGTCCTCATGCGCCTCCGCCAAGCCGTCCTCCACCCTGGACTCGTCCTCTCGCGCCTCGCACACAACCTCGAGGAGAAGAAGAAGCTCAAAGGGCGTTCGCTAGCTGACCTCGAGGGAGATTTGGACGACGAGTCGATCAAGAAGCTCATAGGGAACTATGGGAAGCGAGGCGAGGGGGATCATGTCTACCAGACGCAGGTGTTGCAGGACCTGCTGGCTTCGCAGAACGCGGACGAGGTCGAGGCGGGGGAATGCGTGATCTGCATGGAGGTGCGTACTTCTGGCGAACTTGGGACGAAGCGAGCTAACGACGAGAACGCAAGCCTATCGACACGCCTGTCCTGCTTCCCAAGTGCATGCACACCGGTTGCCGCGACTGCATCCTCGGCTTCTTCACCCAGTGCGAGGAGAAGGGAGAGGAGGTTCGTCCGGGTTATCTGCGTTTCTCCTTCGCACCGCTTATCCCTTTCACTCAGGCTCGCTGCCCGACCTGCAACGTCGGTCCTATTGACGTCGAAGACCTCCTCGAAGTCAAACGCGGTCGAAAGCCCAAGAAGCCCGCCTTCACCATCTCGACCTCCAGCCCCTCGTCCTCCTCCCAGCACGAGATCCTCACCATCATAGACTCGTCGGACGAAGAGGACGTCCCGCCGACCGCTGCGAAGATCAGTCCTCTTGCGAGCAAGTCCAAGGACACGGGGAAGGGCAAGGCAAAGGTGGTCGATTCGGACGACGAGGACGAGGAGGATGGGGATGCCAAGATGGGGGACGTGAATTACTCGGAGGGGGAGAAGGAGCCGAGGACGTCGCCTGGCGTGGGGGAGGGAGAAGGGATTCGACTGCTCAAGAACGACTTCAAGACGTCGACCAAGCTCGAGGCCCTGAAAGACTCGCTCGAGGCGGCGAGGGACAAGGACCCGTCGCTCAAGGCGGTCGTGTTCTCGCAGGCGCGTTCTCTTTACGTGCCTGGAAGCTCGGAGGGATGCTGACGCTCCTCGTCTCGCAGTTCACGGGCTTTTTGGACCTCATCGAACGTCTGATGAATCGTGAGAGGTTCAAGTGCGTTCCTTCCTGCCTTCCTTGAGCGTGGGCTGACCCATTTTCTGCAGCTACGTTCGCCTCGACGGATCGATGTCGCTGCGAGCTCGCGAGCAGGTCGTCAACAAGTTCACCAAGAGCAGCAAGTCGTGCATCCTCCTCGCTTCTCTCAAGGTCGCCGGCACAGGTGAGCTTCGTTGTTCTTGCAGGGGCAGACACGGTAGCTGATCTCGCTGAATAGGGCTGAACTTGATTGCTGCTGATCGTGAGCAGTCTATCTGCGATTGGCGATTTCGAGTCGCGCTGATGACTCTCCTCCAGACTGCTACATGATGGACGCGTGGTGGAACGCAGCTATCGAGAACCAGGTACGAAGAGCGAAGCAGGCGTAGCCGTCGTATTCTCACTGACGACCTTCTTCGCAGGCTATCGACCGGTCCGTCGCCTCGTTCCGTCGTCGTCGAGCTCCGCTGACAGCCTTTCGCAGGATCCACCGTTTCGGTCAGACCAAGGAGGTTTTCGTCACGCGGTACCTCATCACGCCTAGTATCGACGACAAGATGCTCGCGCTGCAGGAGCGCAAGACCCGGGTCATCAATGGGGCGCTGGGAGTCGGGCAGTCCAAAGACAACAAGCATTTGGCGGAGGATTTGGCGCTGATCTTTGCGGATTGAGGAGGAGGGAAGTTTGCGAACCCAAGTGTGTGCTTCCGGAGACTTGTGAGTTTTTCCAAGGAGAGAGAGCACATCCCGGAACTCCGAGCTCCTCCCCTCGACTATAACTTGATCTGCTCGCACCCTCGATCCCTGAGACCCACTATAATTCATCTCCAGCCGTCGCGACGACGGGGAACCCTCTAAGCGCTTTGAGTGCCTGCCACCCTCCCCCTTCCTCCACAGCTGCGAAGATAGCGTCCTCGACTGCTCGCTCCCAAAGGATCCCTTGCTCCTTGAACCCATCCCACAGCCAACCCGGCATCCCTTCCATTTCTCTCAGCACTCCAACCTCCTTCAACCCCACCCACAAGCTCAGCCAAACCACCGCGACCGCCGACCCGAGCGTCGCGCCGACAAGGACCTGAGCCGGCGTATGATGACCCAGCCTCACGCGACTCCAGCACACGGTTCCCGCTCCAGCAATCCACACCCCCGCCAATCCTACGCGCGTCGTCTGCTGCCCCAGCTCGCCGAGAGAGGACCAGAATGGGAGGAGGTCGGTGACGCGCGGATGGCGTGGGAGGAGGAGGGAGGAGAGGGATAGGTAGGTCCCAAAGAAGGCGATCGAGGATGAGTGCGTCGAGGGCATGCCGTAGGTGCGTTCGAACTTCTTGGCGCCGACAGGTCGGGGTTGGCGGATGAAGCGCTTTAGGAGCTTGGCTGGGGTGGAAGTCAGCGGGAGTTGGAGGGCGGCGGGAGGAGAGGACGAACCTATGAAGGCTGCTACGAGGGTTCCTAGTCCAAAGTAGAGGGAGTGAGCTGTGCGGATGTGGAGGATGGCGAGAGCTGTTGCTGTTGTTACGAGGAATTGGGTGTTGCCGAGCAGGAGGAGGGGGACAGTCGAGGCTGTCAGCTTGGCAGGCGGTGGTGGTGGTGGTAGATTCGGCTCCATCTTCGCAGGGAGCGTATGGGAGGAGGAAGAGCGGCCACGAGCGGCTCAGACAGAACTCGAGAAGTGGAGGAGATCGGAAGAGCACACGTCTGAACTCCAGTCACCCAGGTTATCTCGT
>ERZ1463034.355-NODE-355-length-10901-cov-15.870275_pt1 | contig 10901 bp, 4 predicted proteins | sample MGYA00564480_ERZ1463034 | MGnify/ENA primary metagenome ERZ1463034 (study PRJEB39244, sample SAMEA3635122) | Helicobacter pylori | study: EMG produced TPA metagenomics assembly of PRJEB11511 data set (Assembly of a 5300-year-old Helicobacter pylori...
TTTTTGACTGAGAAATCCTTGAGAACTCAAGGACTTACGTTATGGAGGCAACCCCACCAGCCACACCCCGGCACACAATGTTCCCGCTGTGGCTGCTGCCTTCCGGCTCTGACCAGGTTCACGGGTAATCGTTGCGGGGGGACCGATGGGGTCACCATAACGACGCTCGCCTCTCGGCAAGCCGCGCCATTGTACCCATCTCATCGGAAGTTACAACCATTGGTGCGGGATTAAAAAATCAAGAGGTTCAAGCACTTGCCATAGCCGTCAGCATTCCCCCTGCCACACGGGTTCATGACTGTGCCTGTAGGACCTCATCCGCCCTGCCGCCCTCTTCCTGGATCACCAGGTGAATGAAGTGCAGCTTGGCTATCACTGCCGGTGGCAGTACGAAGGGGTAGAAATCCGGCTGGCCCATGGCGCGGGACAGTTCGTTGAGCATGCCGGCTAGTTCGATCCAGGCGTTGACGAACGACAGGAACGCCGCGCCGCCGGGGTGTTCGGGGTCATAGAGGCTGGCGAGGGGGAACGGCTGGTAATCCAGGTCCATCTCGCGGGCGCTCATGCCGAAACCCAGGGCGGTGTCGACGGCGTCCATCATGTGCAGGTAATGCGCCCAGGTTTCGGCCCAGTCTTCCCAGGGGTGCATGGTGGCGTAGGCGCTGACGCAGGTGTGTTGCCAGTCCGGGCGCGGGCCGTTCTGGTAGTGTTGGTCGAGGGAATCGGCGTAACTGGCGCGTTCGTCGCCGAACAGGTTGCGAAACGGCTGCAACCAGTGGCTGTTGGCGATCAGCCGATCCCAATAGTAGTGGCCGACTTCATGGCGAAAGTGGCCGAGTAAGGTGCGGTACGGTTCACGCATCTGCACGCGGATTTTTTCGCGGTGGGCGTCGTCGGCTTCCTTGATGTCGAGGGTGATCAGGCCGTTGGCATGGCCGGTGGTCGGCGCGTTACCTTCCAGGTCGATGCCGACGAAGTCGAAGGCCAGGCCGTTGTCTTCGTCGACGCTTTTGGGCACAACGCGCAGGCCCAGGCTGATCAGTTGCGCCACCAGCCGGCGCTTGGCGGTTTCGACCTTGCACCAGCGCTCGGGGTTTTCGGGGATCGACAGGTCGGGAATGGTGCGGTTCAGGCTGCACGCCACGCACAGCGAGCGGGTGCTGTGGGCGCGAATCAGCCAGTTGCAGGCGGCCGGGCTGTCGAGGTTGGCGCAGCGGCGGAAAGCGCCGGCATCGAGGTTGTCATCCAGCAGCCAGGTGTCGGCGACCGGACCCGGTTGCAGCGAGGACAGACGGCTTTGTTGCGGCTGGTAGCCCAGCAGCGCCGCGCAGGCCAGGCACTGGCTGTTGCGAAAGAACAACGACTGGCCACACCGACACTGCCAGACCTTGCTGTTGCGCGAGGATTCGACCATGAACGGTGCGGCGATGCGCGAACTGAGTTGTTCGAAGAAGCGGTACATAGCGATCTCTCCCGGGGCGACCAAGACTAGATCATTTCGCGCTCGGGATCGTTCCACTTTCTTCGAAGGGCTGCTTCGCAGCCCAACGGGAACAAGAAATCGTCAGACAGTGATGTTGTGCCGGGCTAGAAAGTCCACGAAAGCGGCTTCGTCCAATACCTTCAGGCCCAACTCACTCGCCTTGGCCAGTTTTGAACCGGCACCCGGCCCGGCCACTACACAATACGTCTTCGCCGACACCGAACCGGCCACCTTGGCGCCGAGGCTTTCGAGCTTGTCCTTGGCCACGTCACGGCTCATCAGTTCCAGGGAGCCGGTCAGCACCCAGGTGTGCCCCGCTTCCGGCAAGCCTTCGATCACTTTCTTCTCGCTCTGCCAGTGCATGCCGAAGTCCTTGAGCTGCTGCTCGATGGCCAGGGCAAGGTTGGCGTGGTCGGGGTTATCGAAGAACTCGCGCACGGCCTTGGCCTGCTTCTCGGGCAGTGCCTGGCGCATATCGAGCCAGTCGGCCTTGATCACGCCGTCGAGGGAGCCGAACTTGTCCGCCAGTTTCTGCGCGGCGCCAGGGCCAACGCTGGGCACGTTGAGCTTGTCGAGCAAACCGCCGAGGGTGGTGCTGGCGGCGAACTCGGCGCTCAGGTCGCCTTGTTCCTGCAGTTGCAGGCCGCATTTGTCCGGCGCCAGCAGCGCGCCGATCACGTCCTGGTTGTGGCGGTCTTCAAAGAAGCTGTGGATCTCGTGCGCCACTTCCAGGCCCACGTCCGGCAAGTACGTCAGCACTTGCGGCAACGCGCGCTGCACGCGCTCCAGGGACGCCAGGGACCGCGCCAACACCTTGGCGGTCTCCTCGCCCACGTCGGGAATGCCCAGGGCGTAGATGAAGCGCGCCAGGGTCGGCGTCTTGCTGTGTTCGATAGCGCTGATCAGCTTCTTGCTGGAGACATCGGCGAAGCCTTCCAGGTCGATGATCTGTTCGTACTTGAGCGTGTAGAGGTCGGCCGGCGAGGCGATGAGCTTTTCATCCACCAATTGCTCGATGGTTTTGTCGCCCAGGCCGTCGATATCCATCGCCCGGCGCGAGACGAAATGGATGATCGCCTGCTTGAGCTGCGCGCCGCAGGCCAGACGGCCGACGCAGCGGTACACCGCGCCTTCGCTGACGGTTTCCTTGCCCTTGCTGCGTTTGACCAGTTGGGTGCGCTCGACATGGGAGCCGCACACCGGGCAGTTTTCCGGGATATGGACCGCGCGAGCGTGTTCCGGGCGGCGCTCGGTGACGACCGATACGACCTGCGGGATCACGTCCCCGGCGCGGCGGATGATCACGGTGTCGCCGATCATCAGGCCCAGGCGCGCCACTTCATCCATGTTGTGCAGGGTGGCATTGGACACGGTTACACCCGCGACCTTGACCGGCTTGAGGCGCGCCACCGGGGTGACGGCGCCGGTACGGCCGACCTGGAACTCCACGTCGAGCAGCTCGGTCAGCTCTTCCATGGCCGGAAATTTGTGCGCGATCGCCCAACGCGGTTCACGGGCGCGAAAACCCAGCTCGCGCTGGGACGCAATGCTGTTGACCTTGAACACCACGCCGTCGATTTCATAGGGCAGGCTGTTACGCCGCTCGCCGATATCGCGGTAGTAGTCCAGGCATTCCTGGATGCCCTTGGCCAACTTCAGCTCATGACTGATCGGCATGCCCCATTTCTGCAACTGCTGCAGATTGCCGATGTGTGTGTCGCTGATGTCCGCCGTCACCTGGCCAATGCCGTAGCAGCAGAACTCCAGCGGGCGACTGGCGGTGATTTTCGAATCCAACTGGCGCAGGCTGCCGGCGGCGGCGTTGCGCGGGTTGGCGAAGGTCTTGCCGCCGACTTCCAGTTGCGAGGCGTTCAGGCGCTCGAAACCGGCCTTGGACATAAACACTTCGCCGCGCACTTCCAGGGTCGCCGGCCAGCCGCTGCCGTGCAGTTTCAACGGGATATTGCGCACAGTGCGCACATTCACGCTGATGTCTTCGCCGGTGGTGCCATCGCCCCGCGTAGCGCCGCGCACCAGTTCGCCGTCTTGGTACAGCAGGCTGACCGCCAGGCCGTCCAACTTTGGCTCGCAGCTGTATTCCACGGCGGCGCCGCCGCCAAACAGATCGCCCACCGGCAGGTCGAGACCTTCGGTAACCCGGCGATCGAACTCGAGCATGGTGGTTTCATCGAAGGCGTTGCCCAGGCTGAGCATTGGAATCTCATGCTTGACCTGGGTGAACGCCGACAACGCCGCACTGCCGACCCGCTGCGTCGGTGAATCACGCGTGACCAGCTCCGGATGCTCGGCCTCCAGGGCCTTGAGCGCTTGGAACAAGCGGTCGTACTCGGCGTCCGGAATGCTCGGTTCGTCGAGGACGTGATAACGGTAGTTGTGCTGATCCAGTTCAGCGCGCAGTTCGAGGATGCGGGTGTGGGCGGCGGTCATGGGTGTTCTCTCATAAAGCAAAAGAGCAGCCGAAGCTGCTCAAATGTTGGTGCGCTTGATTCTATCGACAACGCTTGAGACCAGGCCTCAGCGTTTCTGTGTCAGGGCGCGACGCTCGAACTCGACGATGCGCTGACGGTAGTGTTCGATGGTCTGGGCGGTCAGGACGCTGCGCTGGTCGTCCTTCAGTTCGCCGTTGAGCTCCTGGGACAGCTTGCGCGCTGCAGCGACCATCACGTCGAACGCTTGTTTCGGATGACGCGGACCTGGCAGGCCGAGGAAGAAGCTCACCGCCGGCGTGCTGAACAGGTCGATATCGTCCAGGTCGAAGGTGCCTGGCTTGACCGCGTTGGCCATGGAGAACAGCACTTCGCCATTACCGGCCATGCTTTCGTGGCGGTGGAAGATATCCATCTCGCCAAAACGCAGGCCGCTTTCCAGGATGTTCTGCAACAGTGCCGGGCCCTTGAAGCCGGCGGCGTCGCGGCAGATCACGCTGATCACCAGGACTTCTTCGGCGGCCGGCTGATCGTTTACCGATTGACGCGGCGCGCTTTTGGTCGGGCTCTCGTCAGGGAAGTCGTCATCGCGGCTGCTGAAGCTCGGGCCGTCATCCACGCCCAGGTTCAGGTCGCCCTGATGCGGCTCGGCGGCGGCACTGCCGCGCTTGCCACGCTTGGAGGACGGTTCGCGGGCTTCGCGCAAAGGTGCGCTCATGGACGGCAAGTCGTGCTCGTCCAACTGCGGTTCCTTATGGGTATCCAGCACACGGGGCGGCCCCAGCAGTTCCGCACCGGCGTCGTCGTCGGGCAAGTTGGACAGGTTGCGGTCCAGACGGAACTTGAGCTTACCCTTGCCACCGCGCATGCGGCGCCAGCCATCAAAAAGAATACCGGCAATGACAATAATGCCGATGACGATCAGCCACTCGCGCAGACCGATTTCCATGTAATCCCGTGCCTCTAATAAAAAATGCTGAAAAATAAGGGGTTTAGCACCGTGCAAACCGCTTTAAAACGTGGCGCCAACTCTATGTTCTGACTGACGTTTTGCCCACGCATACGAAAAATTGACATTAAACTAGCACGACCAAAGATAACTTTACACCGTCTGTCAAAATGCCTTGAACAAATATGTCCATTTGCCACTTTCGTCAGACCGGTAAACCGCCCTACATCGAGCTGAAAATCTTCGCTGCAGGCGCGGATCAGGATTCCACCATCGCCATCGCTTCTTCGACATCCACCGCCACCAATCGCGAACAACCCGGCTCGTGCATCGTCACCCCCATCAACTGATCCGCCATTTCCATGGCGATCTTATTGTGGGTGATATAGATGAACTGCACGGTCTGGGACATCTCTTTAACCAGGCGTGCGTAACGTCCTACGTTAGCGTCATCCAGTGGCGCGTCAACTTCGTCGAGCATACAGAACGGCGCCGGGTTCAACTTGAAGATGGCAAACACCAGGGCCAAAGCAGTCAGGGCTTTTTCGCCACCGGACAACAAATGGATGGTGCTGTTCTTCTTGCCCGGAGGCCGCGCCATGATCGTTACCCCTGTATCGAGTAGATCTTCGCCCGTCAGTTCCAAGTAAGCGCTGCCACCACCGAAAACTTTTGGGAATAACGCCTGTAAACCGCCGTTAATCTGATCAAAGGTATCTTTGAAGCGGTTGCGGGTTTCTTTGTCGATCTTGCGGATCACGTTTTCCAGGGTGTCCAGGGCTTCCACCAGATCGGCGTTCTGGGCATCCAGATAACGTTTACGCTCGGACTGTTGCTGATATTCGTCGATGGCGGCGAGGTTGATCGCGCCGAGTCGCTGAATACGCGCGGCAATCCGCTCAAGTTCTTCTTCGGCGTCTTTCTCGTTGGCCTGGGCGGTCAGGGTGTTGAGTACGCCATGCAGGTCGTAGCCGTCTTCGAGCAGTTGGTCCTGCAGGGTTTTGCGGCGCACGGTCAGGGCTTGCCATTCCATGCGCTGTTGTTCGAGCTGGCCGCGAATCAGCTGGGATTGCTGCTCGGCCTGGGTCCGGCGTTTTTCCGCTTCGCGCAGTTCGCGGTCGGCATCTTCCAGGGCGATTTGCGCGGTCTTGAGCTCTTCGTCGACGGTCATGCGCTTGTCGAGCAGTTCTTCGAGCTTGAGCCGCAACTCTTCCAGGGGCGCTTCGCCCTCCTCCAGGTTGAGGCTCAGTTGCTCGCGCTTTTCGGTCAGGCGCTCGGACTGCATCTCCAGGCGCTCCAGGGCCTGGCGCGTGGAGTCGTGCTGGGCGCGCAGGGAGCCAAGGCGCACCGCCAACTGATGGGCATGGTCCTTGTGCTGGCGCGCTTCCTGGCGGACCCGGTCGAGGCGTTCGCGCAGGCTGTCGCGCTGGGCCAGCAGCAGTTCGCGCTGTTCGGTGTCGAGGGCCATGCTGTCGAGGGCTTCCTGCAATTGCAGGCGCGCTTCGCCGATCTGTTCGTGTTCGAGAGCGCGCTGCTCGCCCATCTCGGCCACTTCTTCGTCGAGGCGAGTGCGGCGCAGGGTCAGTTGCTCGGCCTTGGCCTTGCTCGCCGAGAGCTGGGCTTTCAATTCGCCCTGCTGGCGCGCTTCGTCCTGCAACAGGCGGCGCAGGTGTTCGCGGCCGGTCTCTTGCTGACGCTGGGTGGCGCGCAGGGTTTGCAGTTCGGTTTCCAGGCTTTCCAGGGTGGCTTCACGTTCTTCACGCTCGGCGATCAGCTTGACGATTTCCTGGCCACGGGCCAATACGCCGCTCTGCGCTTCACTGGCGCGGCACACCCGCAGGAAGTGGCGGCCAACCCAATAGCCGTCGCGGCTGATCAGGCTTTCGCCGGTGCCCAACTGACCGCGTTGGGCCAGGGCCTGCTCCAGGGACTCCACCGGTTTGATCTGGCCCAGCCACGGCGACAGGTCAATCGCGGCCTCGACTTTATCCAGCAAACTGCCCGGCACACGGGTGCCATCGGCGGCAGGACTGAGCAAGCGCAGATCGCCCTGGGCAAAGCCGGCCAGGTCGAAACCGGCAAAATCATCCACCAGCACCGCTTGCAGGTCGGCGCCGAGCACGGTTTCCACCGCCAACTCCCAACCCGCCTCGACCTTCAAGCCCTCCGCCAGGCGCGGGCGCTCGGCCAAGTGCTGGTCGCGCAGCCATTCGGCGGTGCCGGTGCCGGGGTCCAGCGCGGCTTGCTGCAAGGCTTCGAGGGACGCCAGGCGCCCGTTGAGGCGCTGCAAATCGCCCTGGGCCTGTTGCTGGGCCTGGGTCGCCTGTTGCAGTTGCTGACGCAATTGCTCCAGGCGTTCCACTTGCTGTTCTTCACTGGCTTCCAGCTCTTCGAGAGTCATTTCGCTTTCGGCGAGTTGCTCGCTCAGCGTCATGATCGCCGCGTCTTCCGGGTCGGCGGCGAGCAACACGCGCTCTTCCTGCAGACGACGCTGGCGCTCGGCCAGGCGCTCCATGCTGGTTTCCAGTTGCTGGATGCGCGACTGCTGCACCTCGGCCTGGCGGCGCGGCTCGGCGGAGCGCAGGTTGAAGGTGTCCCACTGCTCCTGCCAACCGTGCATGGTGGTCTCGGATTCTTCCAGGGTGGCGGCGGCTTCTTCGGCGGCGGCGCTGGTGATTTCCTGTTCGGGGGTGAGCATGTCCAGCTCTTCGCCGAGGGTCAGCAGCAAGGTGCGGTCGTGACCGAGGTGGGACTCGGTCTCCAGGCGCGCACGCTCGGCTTCCTTCAGATCATCCTGCAACTGGCGCAGACGCTGCTGGCCGTGCTGGATGCTCTGCTCGACCCGGGCGATGTCGCCGCCCACCGAATAGAAGCGGCCCTGCACCAGATTGAAGCGCTCGGACAGATCATGATGACCGTCGCGCAGGCGCTCGATGCTGGCGTCGGCGTTGCGTTGATCGGCCACCAGGGCTTCGAAGCTGATTTCCTGAGTGCCGATAATCGCTTCGCGCTGGCCGACCTGATCGTTCAGCGCCTGCCAGCGCAGGGCCGACAGTTGCGCCTTGAGCTGGCGTTCTTCGCCCTTGTATTCCTGATACTTCTCGGCGGCCTGGGCCTGGCGGTGCAGGCGCTCCAACTGGCGCTCCAGCTCGTCGCGCAGGTCGGTCAGGCGGGCGAGGTTTTCATGGGTGCGACGGATGCGGTTTTCAGTCTCGCGGCGGCGCTCCTTGTACTTGGAGATGCCGGCGGCTTCTTCGATAAAGTTACGCAGGTCTTCGGGCTTGGCTTCGATCAGCTTGGAGATCATGCCCTGCTCGATGATCGAGTAGCTGCGCGGGCCGAGGCCGGTGCCGAGGAAGATATCGGTGATGTCCCGACGGCGACACTTGGTGCCGTTGAGGAAGTAACTGTTCTGGCTGTCGCGCGTCACTTTGCGTCGGATGGAGATTTCCGCGTAGGCCGCGTATTCCCCGACCAGGGTGCCGTCGGAGTTATCGAACACCAGTTCGATGCTGGCCTGGCTCACCGGCTTGCGGCTGGTGGAGCCGTTGAAGATGACGTCGGTCATCGACTCGCCACGCAGGTTTTTCGCCGAGCTCTCGCCCATCACCCAGCGCACGGCGTCGATGATGTTCGACTTGCCGCAGCCATTGGGCCCGACCACCGCCGCCATGTTACTGGGGAAGTTCACCGTGGTCGGGTCGGCGAAGGATTTGAACCCCGCCAGTTTGATGCACTTGAGCCGCACGCTTAGACGTCCGCCAACGCAGCGATCACCAGCGAGCAACTGCGCTGGCCGTAGGCCGACAGCACCTGGCGAATCTGCGGCAAGTCACGGGCGAGCACGGCGGCGAGCAGTTGCGCGAACAGCGCGAGGTATTCGCTCATGGAGGCCTTGCGTTGATCCAGGGCCAGGTAGTAGGCGCGGTTCATTGCCGGCTGCAGGTTCTCGACGGTTTCCTGCAAGTACGGGTTGTTGGCGAAGGGGTACGCAGCACGCATCACGTTGAAGCATTCTTCGACAAACGAGCGGATGTCCTGGCGTTCGAAATTGCTCACCAGGCGCTGCTGGATCTGCACGAACGGCGCCATGTCGGCCTGGGTCCGCCAGCCCTGCGCCACCGCATTGCCGAGCAGGATGTACAGCTCGGCCATCAGCGTACACAGGCTCTGCACCTTGTGCGCCGTGAGTTCGGTGACGTGGGCGCCACGGCGCGGCAAGATCGCGATCAGGTGGCGACGTTCAAGGATCAGCAAGGCTTCACGCACGGAACCACGACTGACGTTGAGCGCCAGCGTGACCTTCTGTTCCTGTATCCGCTCCCCAGGCTTGAGATCGCCGCGAATGATACGTTCGGCGAGGTGGTGAGCGATTTGCTCGGCGAGACTGTCCGGCGCCTTGAACGTCATGTTTTTCCTTCAAAATCTTCTATCGGTACAAGCGCGGCAGTGTAGCGCAAATGCCCGCTGATGGCGCTCGGCCCACGTTCAACAATTTGGCATGAAATAAGCAGCAGTGAACAGCCAGAAGTCCCCAAAAACGCCGGTTCCAGAAGACTGGACCATAATTGAACGTGTTGCGGCCGCATTTTCTTGACCCAAAGGTCAGAAACTCGTTGACCGAAAAGTCAGACATGACTAGATTCGGCGCAAAGCGGTTAACAACAATAATGAGTCTGCGAGGCCTTCCGTGATCCAGTTTTTACTTAACCAGGAACTCCGTAGCGAGCACGCCCTGGACCCCAACCTGACCGTGCTCAACTACCTGCGCGAGCATGTGGGCAAACCCGGCACCAAGGAAGGCTGCGCCAGCGGCGATTGCGGCGCCTGCACCGTGGTGGTCGGTGAACTGCACAGCGATGAGCAAGGCGCCGAGCGCATTCGCTATCGCAGCCTCAATGCCTGCCTGACGTTTGTGGCGTCGTTGCATGGCAAACAACTGATCAGCGTCGAAGACCTCAAGCATCAGGGCCAACTGCACAGCGTGCAACAGGCCATGGTGGAGTGCCACGGCTCGCAATGCGGCTTTTGCACCCCCGGTTTTGTGATGTCGTTGTTCGCCCTGCAAAAGAACAGCGACGCCCCCGACCGCGAGAAAGCCCATGAAGCCCTGGCCGGTAACCTCTGCCGCTGCACCGGTTATCGCCCGATCCTCGCCGCCGCTGAACAGGCCTGCGGCAACAAACCCCAGGATCAGTTCGACAGCCGTGAGGCCCAGACCATCGCCCGTCTCAAGGCCATCGCGCCGACGCAAACCGCTGAACTCAACAGCGGCGACAAACGCTGCCTGGTGCCGCTGACCGTCGCCGACCTGGCCGACCTCTACGACGCCTACCCCCAGGCCCGCCTGCTGGCCGGCGGCACCGACCTGGCGCTGGAAGTCACGCAGTTCCACCGCACGCTGCCGGTGATGATCTACGTCGGCAATATCGACGAGATGAAGCGCATCGAGACGTTCGACGATCGCCTGGAAATCGGCGCCGCCGCCGCCCTCTCCGATTGCTATACCGCGCTGCACCACGAATACCCGGACTTCGGCGAACTGCTGCAGCGCTTCGCCTCCCTGCAAATCCGCAACCAGGGCACCTTGGGCGGCAACATCGGCAATGCCTCGCCGATCGGTGATTCGCCGCCGCTGCTGATCGCCCTCGGCGCGCAGATCGTGCTGTGCAAGGGCAACGTCCGGCGCACCCTGGCGCTGGAAGATTACTTCATCGACTACCGCGTCACCGCGCGCCAGGACAGCGAGTTCATCGAGAAGATCATCGTGCCCAAGGGCCACGCGCGGTTCCGTGCGTACAAGGTATCCAAGCGCCTGGACGATGACATTTCCGCAGTGTGCGCGGCGTTCAACCTGAAGATCGATAACGCTGTGATCAGCGACGCCCGCGTTGCCTTCGGGGGCATGGCCGCCACGCCAAAACGCGCCAAACACTGCGAGACCGTGCTGATCGGCGCCCCCTGGGATGCCGCCACAGATCGGAAGAGCACACGTCTGAACTCCAGTCACCCAGGTTATCTC
>ERZ1463034.356-NODE-356-length-10896-cov-13.831934_pt1 | contig 10896 bp, 10 predicted proteins | sample MGYA00564480_ERZ1463034 | MGnify/ENA primary metagenome ERZ1463034 (study PRJEB39244, sample SAMEA3635122) | Helicobacter pylori | study: EMG produced TPA metagenomics assembly of PRJEB11511 data set (Assembly of a 5300-year-old Helicobacter pylori...
ACGGCATACGAGATAACCTGGGTGACTGGAGTTCAGACGTGCTCTTCCGATCTTCGCTCATGGTACTGACTCCTTGGAATGCTCAGTCAAATAGCGCAGGGCTCAGATGCCCCAGGCGAAAGGGTCCTGCTCATCGATCAGCAGGGTGCTGTCGGCGGTCATGTAGGCGCGGCCGGTGATGAACGGGCGCACGCGTTCGCCGTCCCATTCATAGCGGCCTTCGAACTGGCTGCCCGTGATGCTGGCTTGTACCCAGGTTTCACCCGGCGCGAGTTGTTTGTCGGCGGCCAGGCAGGCGAGCTTGGCGCTGGTGCCGGTGCCGCAGGGCGAGCGGTCGTAGGCTTTACCTGGGCACATGACAAAGTTGCGGCTGTCGGCGTGGTCGTCGTCGGCAAACAACTCGATGTGGTCGATCAGGGCGCCGTGTTCACCCTGGATGCCCTGGGTTTCGAGGGCCTTGAGCAGCGCCCAGGTGTAGTCGGTCAGGGCGTCGACGTTGTCCATCTGCAGCGCCTGGCCGTGCTCCGAGACCAGGAAGAACCAGTTGCCGCCCCAGGCGATATCGCCATGCACCACGCCATGGCCTGGCATTTCCACCGCTACCCGTTGGCGAAAGCGGTAGGCGGGCACGTTGCACAAGGTCACGGCGCCGTCCTCGTGCAGCGTGGCCGCCACCGGCCCGACCGGGGTGTCGAGGGTATGCACGCCGGGCGCAATGCGCCCTAAATGGTGCAGCGATGCAACCAGGCCGATCGTGCCGTGGCCGCACATACCGAGGTAGCCCGCGTTGTTGAAGAAGATCACGCCGCATAGGGCGCCTGGGGTGACCGGCGCGCAATACAACGCGCCCACCAGCACATCGTTGCCCCGTGGTTCCAGCAGGCAGGCGCGGCGCCACTGGTCGTGGTGGGTGCGCAGGCTGTCGAGTTGCGCGGCGATGCTGGTGCCGCTCAGCGCGGGGAATCCATCCATCACCAGGCGCGTGGGTTCGCCGCCGGTGTGAGAGTCGATGACGTGCAGTCGTTTCATAACACGCTCCATTCAGGGCTGCGCCGGGCGCAGCGGGCGCCTTCCTGTGAGTGACGGGATAGGCAGGCAGTGGCGCTATCGTGAACGCATCGGCGTGGCGGACGATTGATGTTTTGCGCCGTGTCGGATGACGAATTCAGCACAGTTTTGCGCGCTCGACAGCGTCCTGTGCATGCGGCAATCTGCTGGACGTCGAGGCGCAAAGTGGAGGGCCGAAGTGATGTTGCAGAGCGCGTTTGCAGCCCTGTGCCAAGGGAGTGAGGCGAATCGCCCGCAGAGCATCGAGCAGTTGTTGGGCGGCGTCATGCAACTGTTGCCGATGCTGGACGTGATCCCCAATGCGGCGATCTTCATCAAGGATCTCGACGCCCGTTATGTGCTCGCCAACCGCACCTTGGTGCAGCGTTGCGGGCTCAAGCAACTAGAACCGCTGCTGGGCAAAACCAGCGCCGAGGTGTTCCCCGCGCAACTGGGGCCGGGTTATACCGAACAGGATCGGCGGGTGCTCCAGCAGGGGTTTGTCCTGGCGGATCAGCTCGAATTGCATCTGTATGGCAGCCGCGAACCGGGCTGGTGCCTGACCCACAAGTGGCCGCTGTACAACCATGTCGACCAGATCATCGGCCTGGCCGGTATCTCGGTCGACCTGCAATCAGCCAGCCAAACCCACCCGGCCTACCAACGCCTGGCCGCTGTGGACGAGCACATTCGCGCGCACTTCAACCGCCGCGTCACCTTGGGCGAACTGACACGGATCGCTGGGATTTCCGTGGCGCAACTGGAGCGCTACTGCAAGCGCGTGTTCCACCTGACGCCGCGACAGATGATCCAGAAAGCGCGCCTGGAACAGGCTCACCGCTTACTGCACGGCGACCTGCCGATCACCGACGTGGCGCTGCAGTGCGGTTATACCGACCACAGTGCGTTTACCCGCCAGTTCAAGGCGTCGACGGGGTTTACGCCCAGGCAGTACCGCCAGTTGGGCTAGTCGCCGGCATTGCGATGCAACGAATAGCCCCGGTCGTCGCTCCTATGCTTACGAGTAACCTTTTCACGACCACAGGTAATGGGCTTATGACGGCGGCGGACAACGATCATGTGAACTGGCTGGTGCAACAGTCGATGCTGCACGCGGCGCGGCAACGGGCCAAGCTCTATTCGGGGCAAGGCCGCCTGTGGCAACAGCCGTATGCGCACACCCGGCCGCGTGATGCGTCAGCCTTGTCGTCGGTGTGGTTTACCGCGTACCCGGCGTCGATTGTCACGCGTGAGAATGGCACGGTGCTGGAGGCGCTGGGCGATGAAAGCCTGTGGCATGCCTTGTCGAAGATCGGTATCCAGGGCATTCACAACGGCCCGCTGAAAAAGTCCGGCGGCCTGGCCGGGACGGAACACACGCCGACCATCGATGGCAATTTCGACCGCATCAGCTTCGACATCGACCCGCAGTTGGGCACCGAGGCGCAGTTGCAGGCACTGACGCGCATGGCGGCCGCCCATAACGCGGTGATCATCGATGATGTGATCCCGTCGCACACGGGCAAGGGCGCGGATTTCCGCCTGGCCGAGATGGCTTACGAGGATTACCCAGGGCTCTACCATATGGTGGAAATCCGCGAGGAAGACTGGCCGTTGCTGCCGGAGGTCGCCGACGGGCGCGATGCGCAGAACCTCAGCCCGCTGCAGGTGGATGCGCTACGCGATAAACACTACATCGTCGGTCAGTTGCAGCGGGTGATTTTCTTCGAGCCTGGCGTGAAGGAAACCGACTGGAGCACCACGCCCGTGGTCATAGGTGTCGACGGCAAGCCGCGGCGCTGGGTCTACCTGCATTACTTCAAGGAGGGCCAACCGTCGCTCAACTGGCTCGATCCATCCTTCGCCGCGCAGCAGATGATCATTGGCGATGCGCTGCACGCGATCGATGTCATGGGCGCGAAGATCCTGCGCCTGGACGCCAACGGTTTCCTCGGTGTCGAGCGCAAGCTCGACGGCACGGCCTGGTCGGAAAGCCATCCGCTGTCGATCACCGGTAATCAGTTGCTCGGCGGCGCGATTCGCAAGGCCGGCGGTTTCAGCTTCCAGGAACTGAACCTGACCGTGGACGATATCGCCTCGATGTCCCACGGCGGTGCTGATCTCTCCTACGACTTCATCACCCGGCCGGCGTACCAGCATGCGTTGTTGATGGGCGATACCGAGTTCCTGCGCTTGATGCTGCGCCAGATGCACAGCCTCGGCATCGACCCCGGCTCGCTGATCCATGCCTTGCAAAACCATGATGAGCTGACCCTGGAACTGGTGCATTTCTGGACCCTACATGCCCATGACAGCTTCCTCTACCAGGGGCAGACCTTTCCCGGCAACATCCTGCGCGAGCATATCCGTGAGCAGATGTACGAGCGCCTGGCCGGCGAACATGCACCGTATAACCTCAAGTTCGTCACCAATGGCGTGTCCTGCACCACCGCCAGCATCATCACGGCAGCCCTCGGCATTCGTGACCTGGAGGCGATCACGCCGGCTGATATCGAGCAGATTCGCCAGATCCATTTGCTCTTGGTGATGTACAACGCCATGCAACCCGGCGTGTTCGCCTTGTCCGGCTGGGACCTGGTCGGTGCATTGCCGTTGGCGGCGGATGAGGTCGCGCACCTGATGGCTGATGGCGATACCCGCTGGATTCACCGGGGTGCCTACGACCTGGTGGACCTGAACCCGCAGGCCGAGCTATCCGCTGGGCAGATGCCACGTTCGAAAAGCCTGTACGGCAGCCTCAACAGCCAATTGCAGGACCCCGACTCGTTTGCTTCCCAATTGCAGAAAATCCTCGCCGTGCGCCGTGCCTATGATATCGCCGCCAGTCGCCAAATCCTGGTGCCGGACGTCGAACATCCTGGCTTGCTGATCATGGTCCACGAACTGCCGGCCGGCAAAGGCACGCAAATCACCGCGCTGAACTTCGGTAGCACGCCGCTCACCGAAACCTTGCACCTGCCCAATATCGCGCCGGGACCGGTGGTGGACATCATCAATGAACGGGTCGAGGGCGACCTGACGGAGGAGGGGGAATTCACCATTACGCTGGATGCGTATGAAGGGCTGGCGTTGCGGGTGGTCAGCAGTTCGCCAATGCTTTAGCGCAGATCAAGTGATGACCGGCACCGACACGTCAAACTGGTTCGGTGCAGGTTGAAACCCGGGTTGAGGGCAACCCGGCACGACGCTAATCCAGCCATAAAAGGAACCGGACCATGTTGTTTGATGCATATGCTGAAGAGTCGCTGAACGGTATCGGTCATGTCGTCCAGGATATCGAGGACGTTGCGCAGTACACCGAAGGGTTGCGAGCACGTCTTTCTGAACTCTTTGCGTCTACGCACAGCCGTTTTGGCGCGAGCTTTTCCGTTCCGCCAGAGGGTTACTTCCAGGTTGAAGGCCACTTCGGTTTGGTCAGAGCGAATCTGCTCTATGCCAATGAGGGCAGCGGCACCTTTGGTCGCGTGGTGCTTCGCAAGCACACGCTGGACGAGCAGGGACGAGACGCCTGGCCGGAAATCTGGGCGTTTCGGATTCTGAAGGATGGCGATGTCTGGGAGAGTGACAGCGGCCCGGCGCTCTACAACGAGAGGAATACGCCAAACGAGCACACGTGCGTCGCCGTTCGGCGTCTCGTCGAATCAATCGTGCTGTCTGCAATGAAACCACGCTAGATCCGCCAGGCAGTCAACAAGCAGCCCCTGCGGGAGGCGATTGAACGCGCTTCCCCGTGAGGGTTGCGTGCGCGCTCGTTTCTCGCAAGTGCCACGGCCGCAGTGATTGCGGCGCGGGCTTGAGGGCTGTTCTTCCAGCATGTCGAGCCTAATGCCGCAGAGGCCTGGGCCAGGATGTCTGCCACGTGTGATTGGCTGAGAGCGTCCAGCGATTCGATGCCCATCTGTTCAAGCCGGGTAATCACTGTGGGGCCTACGTCCTTGAGTGCGAGCAACGCAGTTCGTTCTTCCAATGAGAATGGTATTGGTAAATTCCTTTTTCCAAGAGCCCCGGAGTGTGCCGGATGCCGGGGAGTGTTTCAATAAACCGAAGTTGATTCGGTACATCGCACTACCTGGCTGTCGACACGTGGGTTTGCTGTCTTTTGAATGCTAAAGGGCCATATAAAGAGCGCTACATTTTTGACATACAAATGTAACGCGATTAAAAAATAAAATAGCTGACTTTTGAGTCAGTCTACAAAAACGGGGCCATATTAAAAGTAGGGAAAATAGTTTCCCTCTTAAAATAGGTGATCCCATTGGAATATACATATCCAAACGAGTTACACGGAAAAGCCAGCGTGAAAGCGGTGCTCGTGACCGATAACAAAGTCATTAGTACATCCGAGTATATTGAGATCTTCTTAATAACCAGGGGCTATGACACGACGCCTGAAAATAGGCTCAGGGTCGCGGAAAGCCTGGCTCGCGTTCCTGCGCGTGAGCGCCATTCCTCCTCTGAGCTGGACCACTGGCTTGATTGTCACTTCAAAAGCTGACTGCCGCTTTCGCAGGGTATTTAACGTAAGCGTGATAATCAAAGGGTAATGCCAGGTGATTATGCAGACTGATTACGAGATACATTACATTAAGCGTGGCCACAAAAACGTCAGAAGAGTCAGGGCCAAACACATGATGGAGGTTGATGCGTGGAAAGTTGCCATTATTGCGGAGGGCGTCAGCCATGAAGAGACTCTCCCCTTAGTTTGTTTGGCACAGGTTAAAGCCCTGGCGGCTAGGTACGATGTAAGCTCAGTCAGGTGGAACAAAGCGATACATGTAAAGAACCTGGAAACGGTCATGTCGAATAGAGGCATAACGCGGGAGGATACGGGCGAGCGTACCTTGGATCTGTTGGTTCAACCCCAGGACAACGTCACACCCGATCAATCAGACTGACAGCACGCAACCGAGTGCTGCTCGACTCGAAAAGGCCTGGACGTGTTCCAGGCTTTTTCATCGAGCAGAGCCGCTTCATTATTTGGCATTCCTTTGCGTGATCTGGTTTTGTTGAGCCACAAAAAACCCCGCACTTGGCGGGGTCTACCTGCATCACCGATGCAGGGGGCGCAAATGATGCTGGGAACTTCCCCCAGCTTGCCCCCGTGGGGCGTTTTAACAAACCTGCCATCAAGCAGGCTTTGTTGGGACTCGGTCAGCTGTTGGAACAACCGTTACCCATCACACTGTATTGCATGACGTGTTCATGGCCTTGGTGGTCCAGGTAAGTCATCTGGACAGGCACTACCGCACAGACATTGTCAGGGATAGAGTCCACGTGAATCACTTTGGCGATGTCGAGGTGCGAGCTGTAGCTGTACTGCTCGACGGCCGGTTGATCGGCAAACGCCATCTGGCTGCCCAGCATTACAAAAGAAGCAGCAATCAACATTTTAAACAGTTTCATTTTTTCAGTGTCCCAACGATGCAAACGATTTACGTCTTCAGTCGGAGTACATATGGCCGAAGGCTCTACGAGGCGCGGGAGGGTGGTTTGCTTGGACCCTGTGGATTGGCGCTTCGTCGCTTTGTTTGGAAGCTGGGTCTAGTTTATGCCGCTGGCGATTTTGATAAATCCCAAAGCCTGGAAATGATTGTTGTTGAAAAGGTAATAATGCAGCGTGGCGCCAGGGAAGCATCCCTGCCAACGACGTCCGGGCTTTGCTTCCGCGGGCAGGTAACGCGAACGTGCGGTTGTTTAGTGCCGGGAGAAAAGCATGGGGTTGGTCGGCTGGGCGCCGTGGCTGGGGAGGTGCGGAGCAAGGTCAGAAATGGTGGTGCAGAAAAGATAAGGGGCGCATCAGATTCCCCGGCAAGCTCTTGATCTCTACGGTGCGAAGCCAGAATCGCACGGGCATTAGCAATAGCAGCGACAGCGAGCATCGAGTGCTTAGCTTGCGTCGGGACTTAGATGGGTGAAGAAACTGCAGCCAGTTAACCAGGTAAACAAGCTCAAAGTCTCTTCGAGGCCCGGCGCGTCAAACAACATGGGCCGTGAGTCCAGATGGTCATTCAGATGAGTGCTTGCCGGGCGCTTTGAATGCCTAAAATGCACGCATAAGGGTACTTAATTAAAGTAATTCTGGTTGGTTTGGACGAGTGGCCATTAATCTTACATACAAGACTGATTTTTTATGTATAAAGGTGGCGCTTTTACTGGTTTTGCTCATGCTCGACGAAGGTAAGCTCTTTCGCCGATGTCATGCTGTTTTTTCGGGATCTATCCGTGATAGTGCGAATGATATCTGATCCTTTGTTCTACGCGTTACTCAACGTAGCGTGGAGCTTGAAACACTCGAAGATCTTAGCTGGTTCGCCCTGGCGCAATAGCAGCTTAGGAAATAGGGGCGGCCCTAATCTTTTTGCTTTGCGTGAAAGAAGAAATAGTCAAAAAAAGGATTTTGATCATGGGACTTAGATGGACTACGGTTACGGTACTACTGGTTGTTTGCTGGATGCTGTTTTTGGCGCTTCTTATATGCAAGCCCTTCATGAGAATCTGAGCATGGCTCTATTTGGTCGATTATCGCGGGCAAACATTTTTAATGCGTCTCTCAAATCGATTGCTTGATGCCGGTAGCCGCCGACCTCCCTGGTACGGCCTATGGAGAGGGCTGCCGTTTTGATAGCAGACTCACTCCCGCAAGACTCGCTTTGCAGGCATAATCAGGTAACGGCTTGCCGAGCCAACTCACGCAGAATTCATCCACTTCCACCCATGTGTCCGCAGGCGATTGTTGGCATCGAATGAGCTCTGAGCAGACGCCGTTTTGATCAACTTTGACGAAGCTGCGGAATTTAGAGGGCGTGACGAAAAATAGCTTAAGCCACAGCATGATGATCTCCTTATTGGTAGCTATATAGGTATAGCTTTATTTCAGGCTGAGGCCATTGGATTCTGGGTTTTTACCGCACATTTCGCTTTTATGTTCCTAGTATATCGGGCGCTGTTAGGCGCGCCTTATGTTGGCCCGGTCACGTCGAATGTTGGTCTAAAAACTGTATTGCAGTTCGATAAAAATGACAGGCTTTTATGGGCAAACGACCGGATCGCAAGCTCGATGCACTCATGGCGAGTCACTGTGCTGATCATTGCGGCGATCTGCTCGGATATGGGCAACTTGGCAATCCTCTAATTGATGACATCGCATCGAGGGGGCCGTGATTAGTCCAGCCATTAGGTCCATTTGAGGGTCTAGAAAGCGTAGCAGTGGCCAACTAGACGGCCCGCGCACGGGCCTAATGGACATCCCTCAAAGACGCAGAGGGGGTTGCTTCCCCCTCCTATCTCTACTGAGCGTTACGCCGTCGTGTTGACTCGCGTGCCTATTGATCCTGAGGTTGCTTTGGTCTGTTCGACTTCGCCCGGCGTGCTACCGTCATGATCGCCGTCGCTGTCTGCCTGCACGGCTGGCCGGACTTGGGGTTTGAATGCTGCAGGTTGCGGTTGTGTGATGTGTGTCGAACCCGTAATTGCCGATGTCATGTGAATCCCCTTAAGAATCGCTAGTTTGAGTTAATACTATCGGCATATTGTTTCAATGTTTAGCCACTTTAGTTAAGCACCTCATGAATAAAAATAATTGAGAGCGTTTCCTGGTCTTAAGTTTGGTTCGGCACGCTAGCGCTCAAGTTGTAGGTGAAAAATGTGTGATAATTTTGTGATGGTTTACGAGTTGCTTTTGCACTATCTATCTTGGCGCGTCGCGCTACAGGCGCCGCGCCGGGTTAATGATCAAGGTCAGGGCGGTGCCAGGGATCTACGTGCGTCATAAGATTCAAAACGCGATGTATCCGCATCACCTCTTCCCTTGCTGAAACCGCAATAGCATGACCTTGTGCAACGGTAATTGAGGCATCTACTTCGATATGAGCGTCGACGATGATCATGTCACCCATTTTTCGAGTTCGTAGATCATGCACCCCTTTAATTCCAGGTATGTTTTCGAGCGTGTTGCGAATGGTTTCTACTTCCTGCTCATCGGCAGAGCGGTCCATCAGGTCATGTAATGAATCCCAAGTGAAGGTCCAACCCATCTTGGCGATCATGCCTCCGACCACCAGCGCAGCAATGGGGTCAAGAATCGGGTAGCCCGCCAGATTACCAACGATGCCTATGCCGACAACCAAGGAGGACGCCGCGTCGGATCTTGCGTGCCAGGCATTGGCAACCAACAAACTAGACTTAACTTTTTTGGCGACCCTCAGCATAAAGCGAAACAACAACTCCTTGGCTACCAGCGCTGCAATGGCAACCCACAAGGCGGCAACGTGTACCGTTGGAATCGACTCAGGGGTTTCAAGCTTGAACACCGCAGATCCGATCATGCCGACACCCACGATCAGCAATAGTATTCCCAATACCATGGATGCGGCAGTCTCGAAACGCAGATGCCCATAAGGATGACCTTCGTCAGCATCCTCTTTGCTTTTGTGGCTGGCGAATAGCACTACGAAATCAGCGATCAAGTCTGATAGCGAGTGAATACCATCGGCTACAAGCCCCTGGGATTTTGACATCACGCCCACTGCAATTTGTGTGAGTGAGAGCGCAATATTGACGATGACGCTCATCCATGTGCATCGGGAGGCTGCCGATGCGCGGGCGGCTTGACTATATCCCTCGTCTTCAGAGTCTTCAGCTATTTGTTCATGATTCATATTTGTTTCTCTAATTGAAATTGATACTCGTCTCGCGCTGCGAGCAAGGTCAGTACTCACTAATAGCTGAGCTTTTTATCGGGCGTGAAGCGTAAGGGGTGTGCCTCAATTAAAGCAAGGAGTCGTGCGTTCTAAAAAGTGTGTAAGTACCGATTTTAGGGTTGCCTGGAATGATGTAAATGCTAATGTTTCGCGTAACTAAGATTTCAGGTTGGCTACAGAGTTAGTGAGTCAAAGCGGGATGCTTCTCAGCGGGTATAAAAGAAAGGTCGACGGGCGCAGAGGCATCGCGTCTATATCAATGACTCAAGCGGTCAGGTGCAAAAACATTCACAAAAAATAATGTTGCGGTACTTAAACATTGACGTGTGAGTACTGTATTTGTGGGCCAGTTATAAGCCTTGCGCTACAAACACCAGGTGTGAGCTGGTTAGCGTCGTTTTTGAGCGAGGGCATCAGGTCTGAGTTCGGCATCGATGTTCCTCAGAGGTGACCACCGGCGTTCTCCCCGATCACCTCAAGTGCGCCTCGGACGTTTTGGCCGGCATTCGTGTGGCCTTGGCTTTCGACGAGCAGCGTCAACTCCATCAGCGCAGCCTCTGTAGATCGCGACCGTTGGCATGCACCCGATATGAAAATTTTCTAAACGAGTGACGTCGCGCCTGTGAATGATCTCTAATTCGAATGGTTGATGGCATAATGCCATGAGCGCTGGTCGAACGTGACGTCGTTGAACGTTTTTTGAGACCTCAGGTTCCATTTCTCAGACATGATCAGGTGATCTGTAATGCGTCGTTCAGCTGTAAACGCCTGGAGGGACCTTCTATACCAGGTTGTAAACGAACAGGACGTTGAGGACAAGTATTTCAAGTTGCTTAGTGGGGCCGACCGCATGAAGAACGCCGGTCTCATCAATGAGGATGAATGGCGGAAGCTTGTTCGTAAGGCGGGCGAATTTCTTGCAAACACTGTTGAATAAGAAATACGGCTGCTGGCAGAAACAATATGCCCGGCGCTGGGCCGGGTTATCTGTTGACTCGGGCGAGGGAGCATTTTGGGGAGGGCATTGAGTGGTCTCCGCTAACGCTAAAGCGTATCGACAGCATAGTAGCAGGCAAAAAAAAGCCCGCTTGTGGGCGGACCTAAAGGGAATTCTTCAAAGGAGTAGGGC
>ERZ1463034.357-NODE-357-length-10872-cov-5.704262_pt1 | contig 10872 bp, 14 predicted proteins | sample MGYA00564480_ERZ1463034 | MGnify/ENA primary metagenome ERZ1463034 (study PRJEB39244, sample SAMEA3635122) | Helicobacter pylori | study: EMG produced TPA metagenomics assembly of PRJEB11511 data set (Assembly of a 5300-year-old Helicobacter pylori...
TTTCCCTACACGACGCTCTTCCGATCTGAGGCTCAAGAAGGTCAAGAAGGCCAAGGCGATGAATGGGAAGATCCTGGAGGCGAGGGAGGATGATGGCGAGGACGAGGAGGACTGGAAGGAGCAAGTGAGGGAGCAGAAGGAGGCGAGGCGGCGAGCGAAGGAGGCGGAGCATGGGGCGGGCAAGGTTGCGATGTCGGAGTTGGAATTTTAGACGGGTGTAGAGAACCGTGGCTGCCAGCTAGTAATCCTACACCACGTTCAAGACAACCCAGCGAACAACCAAACTCAAAATCCGGAGCGACTGCGCCTCGAGCCAGAGGAGGCCAGAGGCCATAGGGCCGAAGGAGGGAAGTACAGACAGCTCCCCCTTCACTTCTTCCCACTCGCCGCCCCCCGCCGACTCTAGAGACTGTCCGTTCAGCTCACGACTTCTGTTCAACGACTCGACGACCTCCTGCCCATCCGCCGCCGCTTCTCCATTCCTTCCGAAAGAGGCAGAGCTTCCCCTTCGAGCGCCCCCTTCCATCTTCCCTTCAGCCAACTCTCTTATCAAACGTTACCATGGCACGAGGAGGTCGAGGACTTGATCTGCGACCAGTGTGAGTACTCTCGACACAGTCACCAGCCTCCGGCTCCTTCCCGGCGCTCTGCATCCTGACCTCTCCTGTCTCTCCTCCTCCAGGTTCTCGCATCCCATCTTCCTGGGCACGTTCATCGTAGCAATAGCCGGCTGGTTTGCGGCGTTCATTGGTCGTGAGTACTTAGCAACGCTGCTGGTGCTGTCGCTAGCTGCAGCAGCTGACTTCTTCCTGTGTTTGCAGAGGCCGTGACCGAGGCCAAGTGTACTGACCGCTCTCGCTCAGGCAGCCAACGAAATTCTAACGAGCTTGTCGTGCAGTCAAGGTACTGAACGGAGCTGGCAGTGCGGTGGGAGAGGGATGGTTCGGTGCGTTTGCACTCGGGAGTTGGAGCTGGCCGCGCTAACGAGGGATCACCGAGCAGGAATCTTCCTCCAGCTGTTCGTGATCGTTGGCATGCTGTACGCCTTGTCAACGGACTCGGTGGGAGGTTACCGTTTTCAGGTACGTCTGGACGGGCGGGCTGGGAGTGGGTTGAAGCTGATAGAGGACCCTTGCAGCTGTCAATCTTCCTCGCCATTGCGACCGTGTTTGCTGTGCACGGGACCAAGTACGCCCTACGGAAGCGACGGCACAGGGCGTGGTTGCTGACTCCTCCTTCTGGTAGCTCCGGCATCTACGCGTCGACATCGTACCAGCTCGCCAGCGGAGCGGGATGGCTCCTCCTCTCCATCGTCGACGTACGCTGCCTCGTTTACTCGTCCTGCCAGCATGGAGCTGACAACAGAGTTCTCCAGATCGTCTGGCTCCTCTTCCTCACCTCCGAAGAGGACTCCTTCTTCCTCCACTTGTTCAACTCGACTGGCGCGCCCTTCACTCGCTCTGGTGGCCCCTCCTCCCGTCGCCCTCAGCGTTCCTCCTCAGCTCTCGGCATCTCCTCCAACGGCAACGGACCCGTCTCGTATCAAGGCGGCGCGTACGCAGGTGTCGGAGGGATCAAGCAGAGCAGCCTCCACGAGGGAATGAGTGCGGACCTCAGCGGGAACCAGGAGGAGGGGAGGCATAGCCCGAACATGGGCACGACGGGATTGCTGGAGAATCAGCAAAGGGAGTCGCAGGGTGGACTCAAGGCTCGCGCGCTGTATTCCTGTGAGTCGACGTTCTGAGGAAGGCGAGGGGAGGGAGCTGATGAACGAGGACACAGATACCGCTTCGCCTGATGACCCCAACGAGATTTCGTTCGCCAAGGGAGAGATCCTCGACATCATCGACAACACCGGCAAATGGTTCGTCGCGTCTCGCTTGGTACTCGAGGAAGGGGAGGCTAACGAAGAGCTTCTTTTACAGGTGGCAGGCGCGCAAGGCCGATGGTACGAGCGGAATCGCGCCCTCAAACTACATGCAGCTTCAGTAATCTTTTTTACGGACTAGCGAAAGCAGTTTTGTGTGGAAGTGATTTGCCGTTTATTTAACGCTCACCGTCTCGCCGCTCTTCTTCTCCGCTCTCTCCAGCCTCAAGGATCGTGTGGACTCTAGACAGTCTGGCCCAGTCTCTCGAAACGTGGCTAGCCACTGCCGCAAGTCTCAGCTCGCCTGCTTCTTATCCGCTCTCGTGTTCCGCGAATCTGCTTCTGCAGTTCCAGTTTTGCGAACGCTCGCCCGCGTCAACGAGAGACATCTACGGCAGTTCAATCACAACCTTCGCAAGTAGCCCAGTCAGCACAGAAAGAAGGGATCGCCGTGCGGTTCCAGCTCACCTTTCCAAAGTGCTTCCCGCTGTTGAGGTACTGGTAAGCCTGAACCGCTTCGTCCCACGAGAACACCTGCGCATTGACTTAAGTTAGAAACTTTGCCGAGAGAGCGAGCGCGCTCACGTACCTTATCAACGACAGGTCGGAGGCTTCTCGCCGAGATCGCGCGGTTCATATCTTCGAACATATCGCGCGAACCGCAAACGACACCACGGACGACGGCTGGCAGAATTAACGTCAGCTGGAAACGGTGCGCGAAGAGGCAGGAGCGCACCTTGCGAGTAGAGGATCTCTTTCGCATACTCGATGTTCTCGTCCTCCGCATCCGCGTAGTCACTCATGTAGCTGCGAGAGATTCGTGAGTCTCCAGTAGGGCTTGGAGAAAGAGCGCACGCACCCAATAACCCAGACGTTACCTCCTGGACGCGTGCTCCTGATACTGCGAACGAGCGTCCCCTTGCCGCCAACTGCGAAGCTTGGATCGTCAGGCACGGCGAGACTAAAGAGCTCAAGAGAGAGAAACGAGCGTACCCTCGATGACGTGGTCGACTCCACGTCCACCGTTGATCCTCACGACCTCCTTATCCCAGTCCTTCACATTCCGGTAATTGACACCACCTAGGTAACCGACTCCAAGAGCCGCCGCCACCCTGGCGAGCTTCTCGTCGCTGGAGCTCGTAGCAATCACTTTCGCGCCTCCACAGAGCGTGGCGAGCTGTGCAGCGAAGATCGAGACTCCTCCGGTACCAAGAACGAGGACGGTCTGGCCTGGGAGGAGAACGGCGCCGGGATGGGCGAAGAGAGAGTGCCACGCCGTCACGGCGGCGATGGGTAGAGTCGAGGCTTCGACGTAGGAAAGGTGGGAGGGGACCTGGACGAGTCCACTCTGCCGAATGGAGTGAGCGAGCGTGAGACGGCCTTCGCAAAGAGAGACGGACCTGATCGCACAGAAAGTATTGAGCAAGGACTCCGTCGATGCCACAACCGAGGCCGTTCTTCTGATAGTCAGGATTGTGGTCTCCGTGTAGGAACGTCTGAGCGAATACGGGCGTGACGCGATCTCCAATCTTCACTCGGTCTACGCCTTCGCCCACCGCAACAACGTCTCCAGCCGCATCAGAGGTAGCCACGATCCCGGCCTCCACCTGGCGTCGCGATTCGTCAGCTTCTTGAGACACGCTCCAGGACGACTCTCCCTCACTTGGATGGGAGCAGGGTAGGTTCCAGACGCAATCTGGCAGTCACGAGCGTTGAGGGAGACAGCCTTGACCCGGATCAAGACCTGCGTTCCTGTCGGAGAAGGAGTTGGCCGCGTGTCCACCTCGAGGTTCGTAAAGTCGGCCTTGAGGGGATGGCAAATGCGGCAACAAAGATGCCGCTGAGTAGCAGGAATGGAAGACATGTCGACGAGCAGTGGGGAGAGAGGGAGAAGGCGGAGAGAAAGCTAAGTCTCGACTGCCAGTCGCAGCCTCCGGAAGTTGGAACCGATTCCTGCCTCTCTTCCCCCTTCTCCTTTAGCGGCAAAGCTGACTTTCCGTTAGCAGGCTAGCTACTTCTAATCGGTATGAAGAGGTCACATCAACTGCAGATACTGCGAACAAGCTCGACAAACGTCCCTGCATTCTCCCATTCCTCTCCCAACGCATCGGCGACCGAAACAGGCCATCCGAAAGCTCACACCGACGCGACAGTGTAGGTTTCGCACTCGGAGAGAAGTTTGTGGCTAGAGCAAGAAACTGCGCGAGTCGATAACGACGAGCAGGAGATGAGAAGGAAGGACCGCTAAGAAGCAGCAGCATTACCCGATTTCGTGCACAATGCCCTGTACTCCACGCTCGGCCATTCCTCTCCAGTCTGAATGGATGCAGCTTGACGCCGAGAGCAGAATGGGAGCGAGAAGGAGCGCCGGACCTTGACCGGAGCAGCAACCTCCGCCGTCTCTTCCCAGTGAATCGTAAGAACCCATTATGCTCGTCCCATCTACCTCATCGCCTTCTCCACAGCTCCCAAGATGACCTCGCGCTGCTCGAGCCCTACGCTCGAGTTGGCCGCGAGGACCTTCCTCGCCCTGCTCATCACCTCCCTCCCCTTCCCCTTCCCCTTGCCCTTGACACCCACAAGCTCGTCCTGACTCGGCCAGAAGCGCGAGTAATCGCCCATCAACTCCCGGTGCGCCGCCAACCGCGCCTCCTGCTGCGCCTTCGATCCCGCCTCGATGTCCTCGACTGAGCGTCCAAGCTTGAGGGCGCGCGAACGCAGGTCCTCCTGGATCAAAGCGGCGAGGTCGAGAGGTCCCGAGAGGGTGAACTTGGAGGGAGCGCGGAGGGGGGTCGTGGAGGTGGAAGGGCGGGACGACGTGCGGGGGGAACGAGGAGACGAGGAAGAAGATTTGGGGCCGCCGAATTTGGAAGGAGTGCGGGGAGGACGGGAAGATGTGCTGCTGGCGTTGGTGGTGGGGCGGGAGGAGGAGGAGGGACGGTCGGAGGAAGGGGTGTAGGCGTTGGCTCGCTTCGGGAGAGGAGTGCGGCGCACCCAAGATTGGTCCTCGGGGCTCAGCTCCGGGGCAGCAGCGGCAGCAGCAGCGGAGGGGGAGAGCCTAACCTCTTTGGCGTCCGCATCAAAGACGCCTCCCTTCTCTCCCCTTCGCTTCGCCAGTCGACTCCCGAGTCCACCAGCGGGCGCTCCGCCGCCACGAGGAGTCGACGCGACCTGCGTCTGTCCACGGCGGGGGACGTCCTCGAAAGACTTGGCGGCGTACCAGCTCTTGGTCTGCTCGACGGCCTTCTGGATCTGGCGAGTGGTGGCTCCGCCTTCGTCCGCGACTTGGCGGAGGGGGACAGCTCTCGGCTGGAACTGGCGGGCATGGTGGTTGATGGAGGTGGAGGAGGCGCGGGCGAGGGGAGGAGCGGTGCGGACTGCGCTTCGGGCCAGCATGTCGTGTGTCGTGCGTCGTTGTCGGTGCAAGGGGACCCCGTTCGAGAGGGAGTTTTCTCTGAAGATTAATTTTTGCGCACCTGCGGCCGGAGCTACGTCCCTCGTAATTCTCTCTCGCCGCCGGGACAAACGTTTCTGCTGACGGAGAGCAGCAGATGAAGCTGACTCGAGGCAGTGGAAAGAAAGAGGGAGAGAGCAGAGTCTACACTCCAGTATCTCGCCCGGCGCCTGAGGAGCAGCGAGCACCATCCGAATCTCTCCTCGACATTCTGAGCGTTCCAGTTCACGATACATGACCTACAGAAGCCTCGATCCGAAGCGAACCAGCATTCCGAGGGAAAGGAGCTGCGAACAACAAAGAACAGCACACTCAGCATGCAGCACCTCGCGCCTACCCCGCACCGCGCTCAACTCACCGTAACGAGACCCGCAGGCATGAACTTGCCGCTCTTGAAGAACTTATTGCCCATCATCACAACCAGGAGCAAGCTCACGCCTGTACAGAAGCTCGCGTCAGCTAACCCCACACTCCAAACACCCCATGCAACAACAACACACCGACAACGACGCCGACATCGTTCGCCTTGCGAGTCGTTCGCAGGACACCGTAGGCCATAGCGGCTCCACTTCCTCCTCCCGCAATGAGACTCGGTACGCTCCCAGCCTGGGAAGAGTGCTCAAGGTCAGCAGCTCCGATGATCGCGCGCATCATGGGACCATCTCGCGTACCTTGAGGAAGCCGATGAGGCCACCAAGTGCCACGAGAGAGGAGACAGCGTACTGTGGAGGGGTTAAAGGAGGCGGAGCTGAGGACACAGGGAGTGCTCACTCCGGCGTAGGCGTCGTTCATGTTCCAGTGGGGGAGCTGGTCGTGCACCCGGTCAGCACGAACGGGGGCTGAGAAAGGAGAGAGAGGCCGTGTACGTTTGCTGAAGTTGAGGAGCGAGGCTGGTTGGAGGGAAGAACAGCTGGAACGTTCCAAGTCGCGACCGATCGACGCGAATCCTCTTTCCTGCCGTCTCCTCTCTCTCAGGCTCTCGTACAGGATAAAATGGACGACGTGTGCAAGTTAGATTTGGTACTAGTGAAAGGGTGGAATAGTGGAGGGGGAGGTATCAGTCTGAAATGCGCCTTTCGACGACGAGGGGGCGGGGAATAATCATGAGCAACGGGGAGTTCGTGAGGGGTTGGGATGCAAGAGCGAGAAGCGTAATGAGGTTCGTGAGGCACGTTAAAGGGGGGCATAGGATAGAAAGAGCGAGGGCGTTGATGTAGTCGTTGCGAAAGGGAGAGGAGAAGGGGAAGGGAAGAGAGGGGAGGCTCACGGCTTGGGAACAGGACGGGGACGGAAAGCGGAGAGGGTGAGGCGCTTGAACGCTCCCGCCTTTTTGGGAGTGCTCTCGCCCGACGACGAAGCCGACTCGGCCAAACGGCGCGAGTGGGTCTCCGTTAAGACGTCCGACTTGAGCGATCTCTGCGACCCTCGCGTGCTGAGCTTGCCGTTGCTGGGCGTGCGGAGCGATCCGAGACGGCGGAGGGCTCGTCGAGGAGGTTCGGGCGTGCTGGAGGGCGAAGGAGTGGCGGACGAGAGGGAGCTGCCCGACGCCTTGCGCGAGCCGTTTCTCGTGATCGGAGGGCGAAGTGGGGACGAAGTGCGAGGACTGCCGCTGGTGAGGAGGAGCTTGTAGCGATCCTTGACGCCGCGCGCCCAAAGAGTCGTCCCTTTTCCGCCGTTACGAGCTTCCCCGCCGACGTCGGCGTCGAGGATGTCCCAGTCGGAATCCGAGTGCCCCTCCTCGTACTTGTCGACGACGGGAGAGGAAAGCTCCGTGAGGTCATCCGAGGGGCTCTCTGCGAGCGAGTCGAGCCCGCGTTGCGATTTCGATCCGAGGCGGACAGCAGGAGGGGAGTCGGCGGCGAGGGTCGGGGCGAGGGTCGAGTCGGTCGAGTCGGTCTCGAACGAGGAAGAATTGTGAGCCAGAGTAGCGTCTCCATCTTCGGCAGCGTTCGCCATAGCGTCGTCGTTCGACTCGGTATCGCCATCTCCCTCGTCGCCGCTGTAGATCGAGTCGCCGTCCTTGCCATAGAACGAGTAACCATCGAACACGTCCCGACCACTACAAGGCTATGGGATTAGTGGCATAGGGAGGAACGAGGGAGTAGAACGCACTCGTCATCGAATCCCGCTTGAGGCTCCCCTTCCGGTGGGTCACGCTCAGCGCCTGCAGCCGTCTCCTCGTTGATCTGAGGCTCCATCGTAAGGAAGACGTCGTCAAACTGGCTCGTGTCGGACGGGTCGAGAGGGTTGATGGACGGGACGAAGGGCGGAACGTAGCGCTTGTAGAAGACGTGAGGCTGTTGAGAAGGATCAGTCCTGCACTTGTCAGGCTGGAAAACGCTGGACGAACCCATTCGATCATGCTGAAGTACGGGTGCTTCTTAATCCGCTCGTCGGTCATACGCAGCAAAGGATCTCGTTGTAGAAGGCCGCGAAGGAGGCTCTTCGTGTCGTCGTCAAAGATGCGTGCGTCGTCGTCGAAGGTGAGTTCTTGAGAGGGCGACGGTTAGCCTAGCTCCTCAGTTCCAAGTCGAATTCAGCGTACCGGAATGGAGGACCTTGCGGTACATAGTGGAGTGGTCTTCGCTCCAAAAAGGCGTCTGCGAGAACATCGGCAATGAGAGAGTAGGAGAGGACGGAAGGAGAAAGGACGCACCAGTCCAGATAGCATCTCGTATAGCATCGTGCCGAGTGACCAGGCGTCGACTTCGTACGAGTAGGGCTCGCCGAGAAGTACCTGTCGAGTGAAGGGTGAGCGAGCAACGCAGTGAATCTCAACCGCCAGCGGCATACCTCGGGAGCAAGGTATTCGGCCGTCCCACAAAAGGTGGCTAAGCAGTGAAAATCATCAGCAGGCCGCGCAGTGCACGACACATCTAACGTACACGTCGTCTCCCTGCGACTGGCGGCCCACGACACGGGTCTCGAGACGGTGCGAGCGGCGTCGGAAGGGAGCCAGGGCGGTCGAAGAGCGGCGTCGGACTCGGAGCGCAGCTCGGCGGACGACGGAGGGATTCGCGTATGGCCAAAGTCTTTAGAGAGACCTAGGGAAGGAGTCAGCAGGAGATAGTATCGATATCAGCGGGGAGCTCACCAAAGTCGGTCAGAACGACATGGCCATCGCCAGAGACTGGGGAAAAGCGACGTCAGGAGACGGTTCGCCGCGGCGCTGGAAGCAGGAGGGCTTGCGGAGGATGTTCTCGGGCTTTAAATCGCGGTAAATGACTCCCGCTCGGTGCAGTCCCTCTACTCCCTCTGCGTAGTCCGAGTCGTAAGCAGCGGCGCCGATAAAGAGAGAGACAGGACTCGCCAGTAATCTCGGCGCAGTAGAACCTCGCTCGGTCTCTCCCAAGCCTTCCCCATCGCGCCAGCTGCGTGGCCAGATCTCCGCCGGGGTGGAAGTCGAGCGCGAGGTAGAGCGTCTCTTGATCGTGGAACGAGTAGTGAAGCTTGACGACAAAAGGGTTCGAGTGGTCGCGCGAGCAACGCTTGAGGACCGCTTGTTCAGTGCGAGTGTGGTCGAGTTCGCGGTGGGCAAGGACCTAGTAAAGGGGTAAGCGTGTGGCGCCGTCAGGTCGAAAGCAACGACGAACGTGAGTCTTGTGTATCGCTTTGAGCGCAAAGAGATCGCCAGTTTCGCGTTGACGAACGAGCAGTACCTGCCGCAAGATCAAACAAAGGCGTCAGCTTCTCACGTCTGCAGTCCTTGAAACACGCAGCGCTTCGAACACACCTTGCCAGCACATCCCTTCCCAAGCACTCGCATGCACTCGAACGAATCGATGGTCATGGTGACGGACGCCTTGCTCGTCGTCCTCCTCCTCGCCTGCTTTGCCTCCGCCTGTCCAGGCATCTCGACAATTCTGCTCCTGCGCGAACCTGGACCGTCGCCCGGTTCCGCCGTCGTCGGCCGCGAAGGAAGCTCGAAGACGCCCGTCTCGCTGCTACCCGTCAGGTCCGTCGCCTCAGAAGCGCCGCGGCGGTCGGCTGCCTGGGCAGTGTCGAGCTTGCGCGAAGGATCGGACGGAAGAGGCAAAAGGGAGAGGTGCGCTGCGGTGGAAGTGTCGAAGAAGCCGTCGCCGCTACTGCTGTCGTCCGATCCATACGCTTCCCTCTCGACCTTGTTCGCCGGAGCGATCCCGTCGCTAGGCTCCCGAGAAGGCGTGAGGTGAGTAGTGAGGTCACTCCTTGCCCTCTTGATCCTCCGCTCCACATGAACGCTTTCGAGGTCGTCTGATCGAACGGCCAAGAATGTCTTGAAGGCTGCGTGAGAGCGCACGGTGGAATCGAACGCCAGCTCGGTAAGATAGGCGCCAATCTGAGAGAGGTCGAAGGCAGGGGCGGGGGCGGGGGCGGGGGATTCCTTTGGGAGCGGGTCGTGACCCATCGTGGAAGGTGACCGGCGAGGACTGAGCGTTCGAGACAAGGCTGCGAGCACGTTGCGCTTCTTCGGGGTCGAGGGAGGGGCAGAGGGGAATTTCCGAGAAGGGAGGCGGCCTGGCAGCTGAGAGCGCAACTGTGGTTCAACTGGGATTAGCGCGGGACAGCGGAAGACGCACACACTGAGCTACCCGTGCGTCGAGGTCATAGATCTCCTCCCAGCGTCTCGAGAGCGTGGCACTTGATGTAGGCGTAGAAACATAGAGCGTAAGAACAGGATCCGCCTGGCAGAGAACCGTAAGCTTGCCCGGTACCGCTTCCATCGCCATGAGAACAACGTACCTTCTTCAGCCGCAACTTGGGCTTTGCCGCCTCCCTCGATACGCTTATGCTCCACCCATCGTTCGTCGTCAGGCCCAGCAAGTCCAGCTCGTCCTCTAGCACGTCCGCTGCGCCGGCCTTGTCGTCAAAGAAGCCGAGGCCCACGCGGGGTCGGCGGCGCTCTCCTCTACCTCCTGTGGTACCATATCTTGACGCGGAAGACTTGGACGAGGCCGCGGAGAGGGGAGTGGAGGCGAACCAGGAGGAAGAGGAGGGGAGGGGAGTCGTGGAGGCGTGGGGCATTACTAGGGTCGATCCCGGTTGAGAGGGTGAGGTCGTGGTCGGCTGCGACGTCTGGCGTGTCTGACTTCGTGGTTGCTGGCGTGAGTTGCTTGTCAAGAAGGTGTGTGTTCTTCGCCACCTATCGAAGGCGGAGAAAGAGGCGAGTCGATAGCGCGGAAGGGAGAGAAACGAGGGTCACGTCGCAGAGGTCAACAGGAGACGAATGCCCCCAGTTTCTTCGTCCAGTTCCCTTTCTTCTCGACTCGTCTAAGCTGAGATGTCTAGGCTGGATACGATCCTAGACCAGTCTGCGTTCTGGAAGCCGGTCAAACCAGCTGCAGTACTGAGCGAGCGGGCCGAGGGCAGGCAAAGCACCTGCTCAAAACCTTGATCTCCCGCTCGCAACAAAGGCAGCAGCCTGCAGCCACTTGGAAGTCGTCGTCGTACCTGCAAAGCATGGCCTCCCTTTGAGCGGGAGTAGCAATAAACGAAGCGGAGAGGAGTCTTTTGGCATTCACTCAGAGATCGGAAGAGCACACGTCTGAACTCCAGTCACCCAGGTTATCTC